>JACCDX011429723.1_pt1 | contig 11496 bp, 24 predicted proteins | sample 7449681 | NCBI WGS metagenome assembly JACCDX01 (sample SAMN15323450, study PRJNA562643) | freshwater metagenome | isolation source: river surface water | place: USA:Blue River Watershed | collected 2017-08-18 | reverse complement strand
GAAGATGTTTTCTCATCTATGTCTAATTCGGTTAGACTATAACCGTCCGAAAATTCGTCGTGGGGTTGACGGTTTGAGGAGACTTGCGCTACTTTTTGTTCGGCGAGTCCATATGCTTCTTGAAGTTGTTTTCTCGTTTCGCGGACATTCTCTGCGGACGCTGGAGACGACAATGCTTTGTGAAGCTCTTCATAGCTATTTAACTGTGTTTCCAAGATAACAATTCTTTGCGCAAGTTCTGGTTCCGTTTCTCCGAGAACTTGCATGAATTTTTCGTTATCTTCTAAAATTTCTTGAAAAGCTGTCATTGATTCGTAGAATCCGGGGATGGAGGGGCGGAGGCCCGTATGGTCTATGGGGTAGGTGGCTCCCTTAGATCATAGGGTATTGTATCGCATGGGTTGGGGTTGTGCAATAGTAAAATATTGTAAGTGGGTAAGTGGGTATGTATGTATGTATATATGGCTAGAAAGAGAAATTTTTATAGTTGGTTGTGGTAGTATTATTGAACCCTAAAAAATGCCCCTGCCAATAGACAGGGGCATTATCCTATTTATACTCCATTAAATATTCGGCGTATAGTTTCGTCACACTATCAGACATTAACCATTTTTCCTCTGGTTCCGATGGGGCGTACAATTCCTCCCAATAAAAACACAAGGCAGCCTTTGCAATATCCGTTAATCCGTCATTGTATGAATTAAGTTCCGTTGCAATTTTTGAACAAAATTCCTTTGTGTTTAGTTTTGTGTCCTCACCCTTTCCGAAACCATAGTCTGTACTATTGACGCTTGCGGATAATATTTTTCCAGCATAGTGGTGTACTGCGTGTGTGTATTTATAGTCGTTATAATCTAATTTTCTTATAAGATACTTTAAGACGATTAGATCATCATTATCAGTATTGATTGTGATATTAGATACACGCATTTTCGGTGTATTTACGTAAATTAGTTCCATTATTTTGTTTCCTTTTTGTTGACCTTTTAAAGTGAATGTCAAGCACTAAACCGTGTTATCTATTGCAAGATAATATACCGGGCGATTATCGCCCGGTATAAACTAATCACAGTATTTAACTAATCGGTGAACTCCTCTTCATCTTCTTTGGGTTCCGTGTTGGGTTCCGTGTTGGGTTCCGTGTTGGGTTCCTGCGGTGCAAACTTTGCGAGGACTTTAGCTTTATCTTCATCAGACAGTTTATCCAATGATTTAAGCAAAAGTTTCGCGCCGCGTTCCGCTTTACTGGTTTCGCGTGACTTTAGTTCCTCGGATTTTACGTTTGCTAGCTCTGCTTGCAGTGCTACTATCTTTTCCTCATAGGTTTTCTTTTCCTCCGCCACGGTTTCGGCCATAGCGGGGTTTCTTTCCGCCATGCGATTAAGCATGGTAAGAACCTGTAAGGTTTCGGATAGCCGATTATCAATATCGGTTATTCTAGCTTCATAATCGGTATCAATAGCCCTAAACAGCGAATCCTGATTCGCTATTATGTGCGATTCTACCAATTCAGACAAACCGATATACCAGATTCCAGTACCTTTGTCATCGGCGTTATGGCGCAACGCTTTGACCGATTGTTTCGGTATTCTGACAGCTATTGTAACCGTATCTAGTACGGCTCCATACTCAGGTTTATACACTGGTACACTAGTCAATTTAAGTAATTTTTGCCCTAGTGTTTCGCGCATTTTGTTTGTCGTTTCCATTATTGTTTTTTCCTTTGTTGCGTTTTATATCCGCCGATATTGCCTTAAGGCAAAACCCTGCACCTGCATTGAAGCATACGGCTAAACCGGGCGCAGGATAGTTTATTTTTTACGTATACGACAGCTACGATATTGGTTCCTGAGTACATAACCACATACACCTGAAGTTATATGTGGATTCTCGTAAGCGTATATTAGAGATAATTTGAAACCTAGATTTAACTCTATTGGTTCCAAAATAGTTTCTTCTCTATAAAAAGAACATTTATCCGCCACTATTTCCAGGTTATTTACGCTTAAATACTCACTCACGTCTTTTTCAATTTCGTGCATAGTATCTATCGCTTTTCCTGTGTTCATTTTTGTTTTTCCTTTGTCGGCCTTTTTAAGTGGATACCTCACTAAACCGTATAGTGGTATTGAAACCATACGCAGGATTAACTCCCCGTATATACGGTAGGAAAAAGGAAGGTTAGAATAGTCACAAGGGGTAATACTGTACAGTGTTTCACAACACGATACCCTAACCGCCGTTAGGTTAATTACCGCTATTCTCTATGTCAAGGTACAAAATGCCGGATTATGAAAAACCCCGTCGCGTCAAAATTCTACCCTAATATCGGCATGATTAAACATTATCCGCAAAAATATTTTTTCCGGTATAATCTAATGGTTAATAACTATCAGGGATTATCAAAAACAACATTAGATTTTTATAAACTACCTTAATTTCTCAAGATAAACACGGGGTTGAATAAAAAATCTTTGACACAGTTAAAATAACATTTAAAATGCTATTTTATACGGTTTTGTAAAAATTCATTTTCGCGTTAGGTGTTTTTTTGTAGCCCCAAAAAAAAATCTACTATAGACAGTACATTTTTATAAGGTTTTAGGCATTATTATAAAATAAGTTCATTATAATATTATACTAAAGTTAGGAAAATTCAAAAAAATGTTATAATTTTGTACTATAAGACAGTATATTATGTAAGATAGTATTATCTTATAATATTATTATTATTATTATAATATAATACTATTTTATAATAATTTTATAATAATTAAGTATATAATTATTCGTTAATTAGTTAAAAGCACGCCCCCGGCAACAATCTTATAATATTATACTGTATGACTTTCCTACCACTTCCCCCATTTTCCCCCTATCACGCGAAAAAAAACCTGCCAGAACCCCTGTAAAACTTCACTAAAACCTTATTTCTCGCAAAAACCACATTAAATCTTACATAAAAATGAAAATAGCGTACAATCTTATAATATTATCCTAAAAACACAGTATATTTTGATACATATTATCAGATTTTACTATTATAATATTATCCTGCCATAACCTTAAAACCGGTTAAGGTTATCCTCTCCTCTCCTCTCCTCTCCTCTCCTCTCCTCTCCTCTCCTCACATGCCCCTATAGACCATCACAAGCCCCGTACAGGCCATGCAACCATGCCACCATGCCACTATAGACCCCTATAAACGTTCGCGCGCGAAAATACCACACTTCCCCTAATCTGTCAACCCTTACCGGCCAAAAAATAAAATAATCCTTAACGCGATTAAAAACCGATAATAGCGGGTATGATTGACCTAATAAGGGTTGAGGATACCCCATAGACCATACGAATAGAATCCTCAGTGCTCCGCACTTTGTTTAAAAGGAAAATAAAACATGATAAAACATACGCCGATAAAATTCAGTGATATAGCGTTATTTATAGCGTTAAAATCTAGTGGTGGAATATTTGTAAGTCCACAGGATTTAAATTATAGACGCGCATATTTCAAAAAAACAAACAATAATCGGACGGTAGAAATTTCCATAAATGAATATCAGAAATTAGTACAAACAACAAAAACGGAACTTTTTAAGGGATTAATAATAAACGACACAATAAAAATAATTCGTAAAAATGATAGAACTTCCGACGGGAAACCGACGGGAAAACTGCACTATTCGCCGCATATACTTGCGTATGGCACGTACGTGCAAAACAACAAGATTTATTCAAAAGAGATTCTTGTTCCCGTTAGCTATGATACGGTAGAATCACGGTTTTTAAAATGTTTGACCAATACCGCAAAAAGTCTCACGATTGAAAGTACAACCGTTGCGGAAAGTATCATTATTCAAACGCTACTAGCGAATATCAGTAAACTTTATTCACTAGTTCCACAATATACCGACCAAGAAATCAAGGCTAGTTCAAACGCGGCAAAATTCTACCTAAACTTACAAACAAAGTTAGATGCCTTTGAAGCTAAAGAAAACATAATTGCAACAATCAAAGCGAATTTACCAGAAGATGCCGAAACCAAATATAAACAACTGTACAAACACTATAGGGCACTTTGCAACGGCGCGGACGAAACAAAAATTTTAATCTTTCTGAACTCACAATACCGAATTGCCTTAATAAAATCCCTACCAGAAACAAACGATACAAACATACTAGTGAAACGAAACGCGGAAATAGAGGAACAAGAAAGCGTGAAACGCTTAATACTACCCGATTAAAAAACGCTCCCAACAATCAAGCCACGGTTTACCCCGTGGCTTTTTCTTTTTATGAAAGGATACCAAAAAACATGAATAAAACACTACCGCGCTACTTCATCGTAGCGGCATATGCACACGTTATGCGTGACAACAATGAAAATGCAAATATGATAGACCTAGCAATCTATCAACACAATATTGGTTCACCAGATAAAACACTATCGCATCTAAACGAGTGTGGCGAAGCATTCCGCGATAATGTTCTAGTGAAGTGTGTAGAGATGGGCGAAAAGCTGGAGCGCATCAACAAGTGCTTGCATTGGGCAAAACACAATCACATGCAATTCCGTTTCACGAACATACGTGAAGACTTCAACGAAATTATGTACTCGCAGAATATATCAGTCACCGGATACGAAAACATACCGGGCAACATGATGGAGTTCACCAAAACTCTTGCGATGGAATTCGGACAGGAAGTAGCGAACACGATTGTAGCCAATCTTATACAGTTACCGGGAAGGAAAATATAGCAATGATAACGTTTCTAATAATAGCGGCAGTTGTCGCGACGTTGTACGGTTGTGTTTTAGATGATCGCAGAGCACGATTTCATCGTTTAATGTCTCATAGCAGAGATCAAGCGGAGCGCGAACGAAATCGCTTCATACGTCAAATAGAATTCCGCCGACATTGGCGAAACAAGTTCAAATAAGAAAAGCGGCGCATTTATCTGCGCCGCTTTTCTTTTTATGGAAGGAACAGAAAACAATGACAGTAAAGTATGTAACCGCGCACGTTGCCGCATGGTTTACAATCATGGACATGGATAACACCGGAATCAATTTGCGAAAAAATGCAAAGGCACACGGTGGTTTATTAGAATCGGTCTACGGCGATCACTACGAATCTGTAGTGATATTCGATGCAGAATACGATTTGTGGAAAAAAGTGTATGAAGAGGCATACAGCAATCTTTACAATAAAGAAATCACGAACGAACAGCTAATTGCGTGGTTTAAATCAGTAAAACAGCAGCTACGACTCAAATGAAACACACGTGCGTTTTAAGAAATAAAGAAATGTTTGAAAAAGGAAACAATGAAATGAAAACTAAAAACTACCGCAAATATCTGCGAACAGTTCGCGCACTGCGTCACTTCGACATAGTAGCGCACCGCGATCACAGTCTAGGTTGTCGCGATATGTCGAAGTGGACGCGACTACGCGAAATAGAGAAACGCGCAGAACGACTATCACGAATAGCTGGAGCGAAACCCTTCAATACTCTGCGCTGGTAAAATTAAGCCCGATCTTTTGGTCGGGCTTTTTCTATTTATATGAAACGAAAATATGTGTTGCACTTTAAATGTGTAATAGAGTATCGTAAAGATACTCCGTCATGGGGTTATCACGGTCTATTCGTGTTCCACAAAAAACACGATTTTAAAACGCACGAAGAAGCAAAGGAGATTTATGATAATGTTAGAAACGATTGAAGATATGGCTACCGCCTACGGTATTCCGTGGTTGCGATTCGGTTACGATCTGCTTCTATTGGAAACGGACGCAGAAAGAGCAGAATACTTTCTGCGCGAAGAAGGTTACTGCGTGGACATAATAGCGCAGGAAGAAGAGGGAGTTTACATAACGTCAAAAGTGATGGAAAAAACAAATCGTCGCATTTCACCGCGTTTCCAAAAGATGCGGCATCAATAAAAAGGAAATAAAAACAATGCTAGTTGTGAACGGGAAGATTCATTACGATAGATACTGGACTACACAGGTTACTACGGAAAAAGGAGTAGTAGCAGCAATGATGTATGATGGGCTTTTAGTCGGAATGTTGCAAGAAGACTTTATCACGGCGTTAAAAAAGATCAACGAATACGACGAAGTTGTGTCATTATTTGATGTTGAAGAGCAGTGCATTTGGTGGAACGAGTCAAAAGATAGGCAAGCAGTTGAAATGGATTGTTCTTCTGATTTTGTTACGATAAATCCGACATGGTTTAAGAACAAGTTTGGTTGTGTTGTGCAAACAGAAACTATGTATAAACATACGCAATATGACGTTGAAAGATTTAGAAAGCGTGGTATAGAACTTTGATAGAAAAGCCCGGTTTAATCACTGGGCTTTTTCTTTTTGTGGCATAACGCCAAAAGGAAATAAAAACAATGAATCGAAACGAATTTACGCAAGCTCTTTTAGAGTTCGCCCGACGAATCGTGCAAGCGAAAACACAACGCGAAAAGAAACGTATAATAGCGGAGCGCGATCTTTTCATCCGAAACAAGGGTGGAATTTATCTTTTCATCCGAAACAAGGGTGGAAAATGAAAAGTAAATACATAATTAAAGTACAAGAGTACGCACCAAGCGGACGAAAATACGGACACCCGTTCGCAATGCGCGACGAGAATAATAAGATATTGTTCTTCAAAGATTTGCAGTATGCCGAACAGCCTGCAAAAGAACTGAATAATAGCCCCATTAGGGAATACATTGTAGAGGAGTGGATAGGATGATGAAAACAAGATACAGTGGCAAGCACGATAGTATGAGAAACGAGATATTTGGAACGTTAATGGAACTCATGGATAGCGAACAAGTAGAGTTTATCTACAAAGACGATAACTACGTTCTTTATCGCGCCTGTACGGGAGAGTTCAAACCGTCGTATTCAAAACGATATAAACCAACCTCTTACGAAAGGCGTTGTATAGACAAGCATAAAAAATCACTGTAGAATCAAGCCGCGATTAACGTCGCGGCTTTTTCTTTTTATGGAGGAACCCAGTATGGGAATTGAAGATATTTCGCTGAAACAAGAACGCGATGCAGAACCGGAGATAGTAGACAAAAAACTTGCAGCAAAACTGCAAGAAATAAATGATGCGTGGACAGTATGTCCCGAACGTGCAGTTCGTTTAGTTCGTCACTATAAACTTATGCGATATGAATTCGCAGAATGTTTTCGTCATGGAAATTTTCCAAACGTCTTTAACGCTTGGTGCGCAACCGTTAATTCGGTCGTACCAATAGTACAAAACCTGAAAGATTTTCCCGATGTAACAATTCGCGCAATTGCCGAAACCACTAACTATGAAGTTCGGTGGCTGACGCCGAAAAACAAAAAAGTATTTCACACAACAGAGATTGTTTACACTGGCGATACCGTCATTGTAAATAATCACTACATCCCAAGTGCAGATAAATTCTGCCTCGCGCTGTTTGATAGATTCGGTAAAGATGCGCAAAAACATGGTATCAAAATCTTTATGCGCGAAAAATGTTTGTGGCGCGGAATCTTAGCCGCACAGAGAGTAGAGAGGAGTAAGTTATTATGAAACGTTGTAGGTATTGCGGCGTAATGCCGTATTTTGCAAGATTTGTCAATAATTCGATTCACATGGGTTGCGCAAATCTTGACACAGGAAACGGACACGAAAATTGGGTTCAAGAAAGAATTGTTACTAAAGAAGTCGACGGCAAAATTGTAAAAGATGAAAAGGCGACCATACAAATACTAATAAAAAGATGGAACAAAGGAAACTGAAATGATAATCGTGGGAACACTGTTGTTTTTATTCGTAATAGGAGTAGCGGCTCTAATAGTGGGAGCACGTGACGAACAGGCAAGAAGGTTAGCAGATGAAGTTAGTCGTAAAACACAAGAATGTAGTGAGTATATCAAAGAAGTTACCGAAAAAGGAAGCAGAGTTGATAAAAAAGTATAGAAACAAGCAGAAGTAAGTTTAGCCCCGTGAATTTCACGGGGCTTTTTGCTTTTTATGGCACACCGCCAATAAGGAACAACAAATGATTAAAAGTTACCACGTAAACCAGAAAGAAGTTACGACAATTTCTTTCGAGATTAAGTATGCGTTGAACATAACGAAGAACCACATTCGTGAAAACATGGGATACACCGGTAATACGTTGAACGATGCGATGCAAGCGTTTGAACAAGCGTTTCGTGAGATTCACAAAGCGCAAGAGATTGATTTGGGCAACGAATTTATGATACCGGAAGAACTTGCCCATGTACGAAAGATGATAACTAAATTTCTAGTAGCAGAAGAGCGTAAATGCAGTAAAACAACGCCAAGACCAATCACGGAAATAAACAACATAGACTTGTTTTGCAATCTAGGTCAAATGTCGAAAAGTGATTTCAATCATGCGTTGCGAAGCATTTACCGTCAAGGTAATTACTTTGCTCCGCGATACTTGACTTCATTACCAAACTCGCATCAAGAAATCTATGTAAGAATTCACGATAGTTTCATGAAGAAACTGAACCATCCAGAGTTGGTGATATTAGGAAACTAAAACTAAGCCACGTTTAACAGCGTGGCTTTTTCTTTTTATGGTAAAGGAACCAAAACATGAGAAAAATAATTGGCTATAAGGTAACGGACTCAGATGAAAACAAAACCAGCGAACTTATGGGTTTTGAAAAAGCTGTTAGACTCGCGAACAAAGAGTCTTACAGATACTTCAATCACATAGACCGTTACTACGACGACGGATTGAAAATCTACATCTTAATGGTAACAAGGGCTTCGTTAAGTCGTTGTGTACAGCAATACACAATAAACGAACAAAGAGTGATGCGGAAGGTAGCGAAAGAACTAGGTCTGGAGGACGAAAATGTCTTTACACAAGATTGATACGCCACAAGATGTTCGCGATTTTATCGTGAATACGCTTAAAGAAATAAAGCAAATCGACCCATCTATGAAAACATATAATCAGAGAAAATGGTGGACAAGCACAGGCGTAGATGAACAACATCCGTGTGGAACTTGTTGTTGTATAATGGGCTGGAGGTGGAATTTTGATTTTCAAAAACTACCAGATTCCGCCGACATACCGGCTCCAGTGGTGGGAGGCAAGTATTCCATGAATAAAGACTCTGAATGGATAACCGGCAAACACCGCCAGTCGTTGGTGGAAATACTGGAAGTAGAAACTTTAGAAGAGGCCGTAAAAGTTTATGATCGCGCGTTTTATGGAAAGGAAAAACTTCTCGAAGAATTACGAAAGCTGGAGGTAGTATATTGGGAATAGCGAAACAACGAGGTGATTTTGAGAAAAGATTGGAAGAAGCGATAGCGAAACAAGCAAGTGAAGATTTTTTCAAAACAATAGAAGCAATTGAGAAACAGAGATTGCCCGTGACGTGGGCAGCAAAAAGAGTAAAAACAATTGCCGCCTTTATGCTAAGTTTCGATGGAATACCGATAGAATAAATTCAAGCCCGACTAACCATCGGGCTTTTTCTTTTTGTGGCACAACGCCAAAAGGAAAAACAATGGAACAAAGTTTAGCAATGCGACTTGAAACTTATGTCAGAGAAAATAAATGGAAAGAATTAGAAGAGGCACAGATAAATTTTAACGAATCTTGCTTAAGTTTTGAAGTTAAAGAATATCACCTTCTTCTATTAAGAGAAATGACTCCGAGATATAAAATTAGTCGAGGAGATTACTATGCAGTAATTACTACGGATTCAAAAAGACCGTATGGAAACTCAAATATGGAGGCGGACATTCTTCGTTGTTTGACCATAAAAGACTTAGATAGTTTTTATGACGAAGATGGTTGTGTTTTGCCAGAATTTAAAGTTTTGCTTGAAGAAAAACAAGTTTTACTTCATACACTTCATGCGCAAATGTCTATCGTCTTGCAAATTGTGTGCGCAACTTTGAGCGTCGAACTCGGTGTGTATAAGCGTCGTGCGGCATGGACAAGCGACTGGACTAAAGTTCAAAAAATATAAACAAAACCCCAGGATTTATTTCCTGGGGTTTTTTCTTTTTACGGAGGTTCTATGATAAAGAACATTGTTTTGTGTGTTTCTTATGAGCGTGGTTTCGCGTATGCAGAAAATTCTGGATGGATATATTCAGGAAATGGTCGCGATACACTTGTTTTTGTTGTTAATGGGCTGTCTGATGCAGATAGGTTATGTGCAATAGCCGCAAAGATAAATATTGGTCAAGATGTAAACATAATTTCAACGGAAGGCGTACAAAAAGGGTACGAAAAACAAATAAATGACTACTTTCGAAAGATGTGAAAATGCTTGGTTAGATGAACCAGAATACGATTCCGTTTCTGAGGAAGAAATCGCAGAATTAGAAGAAGAAATGCGCGAGGAAGGTTGTCCTAGATATATTCATAATTGGGATGAATTCGGAGTGCTAAAAACTACATTCTGTGAAGGCGATTTTGAGACAGAAGTCAAAAACAATTGCCTCGTATGTACAAAATGCGGAGAAAAGTATGATTTGGAAAAAATCATACTGGAAAGAGAAGGCGACTTCGACTTATGAGAGTATATAATGGTGCAGAGCTTGTGTTATTTGTATCACAAGCGACAATAAAGAACGGGCTGTACTTTACAAAGCCGGGAAACCTAGCAAAAGCGAAAGAAATTTTCGAAAAAACCATTTTCCAAGATTCAAACTATGTATTTTCCGACGATCTTGTAGAATTACATAAAAAGTTTTTGTTAATCAGAGAGCTATGTTCGTATGCAGTAATATGTAATAAGCGAGGAGAGCCAGTAAACGAATCATGAGAGTAGAATTTTACAAGAATGGTGGAAAAGATAAGGTTGCAGTAATTGAAATAAACTATGTTCCGCAAAAAGGCGATGTAGTTTGGTTAGGCGAACCTAATCCGTACAGATATGTTGTAGTATATCGCGATTTCGCTGTACGACACGCAGTAATGACAGCAACGGTAGTCCTAGAGTAAATTTAGCCCCGATTTTTATCGGGGCTTTTCTTATTTTGTGCGAAAGGAAACAAAACAATGTATTACGCAACAGATACTAAAGACTCCGTAAAAACGGCCCAGACAACGTTGAAGAAATGCTTGCTCGAAGCTTATGAGCGAGATTTGAACTTCATAATGAAGACAAATGACGAAGGGAGAGTATATACCATATTCATTAGTCCGCGAACTGTAATGCCTTCTAGCTACGTGGGTCTACGCGGCCTAACCAAACATGAAATTCAAGTTTGCAAAGAGTTTTGTAAAGAGTATGATATAAGATGGAATTAACAGAAATGACGCGCAGACAGTTTGCGCTAAAACGATTTGCTCCGATGTTTGAAATGCGTGACGATATTTTACAAATATTGTCGCGCGAGACGTTTGTCAAAATGTTGTGCCAACAATCGTATGCCAATATTTTTGACATACAAACCTACATGAACGCAGAAGCGTACATAATACCGTCGAAAGGAAAAAT
>JACCDX011611228.1_pt1 | contig 11498 bp, 12 predicted proteins | sample 7449681 | NCBI WGS metagenome assembly JACCDX01 (sample SAMN15323450, study PRJNA562643) | freshwater metagenome | isolation source: river surface water | place: USA:Blue River Watershed | collected 2017-08-18 | reverse complement strand
TCGTGCTCGGTGATCACAAAGCGGCCTTCCGAGTCGTACTCGTGAACCGAAATTCCAGTGGCGACATGGCGAGGTTGATGATGCAAAAAAGTGGCAACGCCCGAGTAACCTTTGCGAACGGCCGAAGACCAGTAGCTGTGATCATAACCCAATTTGCGCAGAGGCTCTTCGCACTGTTCCTGGTGAGCTTTCACTTCCTGCAAACAGAGGATATCGGGCTCTTCATCGAGAATAAATTGAGTCAGCCCTTTTTTCGAGCTGGCGCGAATGCCATTGACGTTCCATGAGACCAATTTCACTTTATCAGACATGGCCAAGTCTTGGCTTATTTCCGTTTCTATGGCAACACCAGGAATGAAGGTTTTCAAAACTCATTAACGCAAAGAGTAAACTTGGAAGTTCAATTGAAAGAGAAATTCATTTCCCATCTCGTGCAGTCTCATCCCGGCATTTCAGCTGAAAAGTTGAATGAAATCGTCGCTCCTCAATTGCTCTCGCCTTTTCACATTGAACTTTCGAAAAGTGTGCTCAGTCAGGCCCAAAAATTCGCCAGTGATGCCTATGCCTTGAGAGAAAATCCCGAGTATCAAAAAGCACTCGCTCCCGAGTTGCAAACAAGAGGTCTTTCCGACCCCGGCAACAAGTCGATTTGCATGAGTTACGACTTTCATTTGGATGAAAGCGGGACTCTGAAGCTCATTGAAATCAACACCAATGCCGCCTTTCTCGCTTTGGGATATGAAATGTACAAAATGCGCGGTTTCCCAATTCCGGTCAGCGATTTCACAATGGATGAACTGCGAAATTGCATTGAAACCGAAATCAAACTGCAGGGAAAAGCTGTTCCAGAGCAATTGAAAATCGCGATCATTGATGAAGAGCCTGAGCAACAGCGGCTGTTTGTGGAATTCCTGGTTTATGAGTCCTACTTTCAAAAGTGGGGATGGAAGACCACGATCGCCGATTACCGCAAATGCGGAGCCGTGGATTTCATTTACAATCGCTTCACGGATTTTTATCTGACTCAGCCTGAATCGCAAAATCTTCGCGAGGCTTTCCTGAAACGAGAAGTCTGCTTGTCTCCGAATCCTTTCGAGTACTGCCTCTTGGCAGACAAGCAGAGACTGATTGATTGGTGTGGATCTCTCAAGCCTTTGGCCGAATCTCTCCAGCCGCATTTGCCTCTGACCAAAGATGTGAGTCCCGAAAAAGCCGAAGAAATTTGGGCCGAGCGAAAGAAATTCTTTTTCAAACCGAAGCGCGCCTTTGGCTCGAAGCAGACTTTCAAAGGCGCTTCGATCAGTCGCAAAGCCTTTGATGAAATTCTCAATCAGGATTTGGTGGCCCAGGAATATGTGCAAGCGCCTGAGCAAAAGTTCCAGACACCCGACGGGGAGCAGAGCTTCAAGTACGACTTGCGATTTTATGCTTACCAGGATCGAATTCAAATGGTGGTGGCTCGATTGTATCAAGGCCAAGTCACCAATTTGCGAACCCCTTATGGTGGATTCGCGCCAGTCGAATTCATTTAATTATTGATTGCTACGTGAGTTCGCGGGCTCGCGCTCATTAGAGGCATTGAAAAACTTTTCGTTTTCACGAGAGAACTGCTCTTTAAAGTGAGTTCGGAAAAGAGACTGAGCCAAATGCGAGGATTTGACTGTCCACTTTTCAACATTCACCGTGAGAGCGGCAATCGCGATTCTCTGATTTTCATTCATGGCATAGCCGACAAACCAGTCGACTTTTCCTCTGGGGTTGTCGCCGGTAAGCGAGCCGGTTTTTCCGCCGATAATCAGCTCTTTGAATTTTTTGTCTTTCACCAAAGGTCGGAACGAACGTTTTGAAGTTCCTTGAGTGATGGTGGCCTCCATCAAATCTTTCAACTTCTCAGCACCTTGAGGACTCATTGTCACGGCCGCAGTGACAGGCTCAGCTTCGAAGAGAATCTTACCTTCAGCATCGCGAACACGATCGACAATATAAGGAACTCGCATCACGCCATTTTCAGCAACGGAGCTGGCAATCATCGCTCCTTGAATCGGACTCATGCGAGTCACTCGATTGAAACCAGAGGCAAGTTCCGTCAAATGAAAGTTCTTTTCCTTGGGAATTTCAGTGAAGCCCGAGTCAAAAGGCAGATCCGAGTGAATGTCTTTATTGAAACCAAAGCGAATGGCGTACTCTTCCAAATCTGCCGGTTCCAAGCGCTCCAAAGTCAGTCGGCCAAAAACGGTGTTGATGGAGCGAGCGAAAGCTTCTTTCAAGGCAATTCGGCGAGTCCAGCGATTCACTTGGTCGGACATCACATTTTTTTTGTACAATGTGTGATTACCGCCGTTGAACATGACAATTGTGTCCGGAGTGAGATTGTATTTATCCAGAGCCGCGGTGGCCGTCACGATTTTGAAAATCGAAGCAGCCGGAAATGTGCCCCGCAATGCCAAATTCGAATTTTCCCCCGATTTTTGGAAACTGCTCATCGCCAGAATCCGGCCAGTGGAAGCTTCCATCATAACGACAGCGCCATAATCCGGCTTGTAGCTTTTGAGCAGTTTTTCAGATTCTTTTTGTAGAGTGGGGTCGATGGTGTATTCGACAGTGCCAATAGCTTTCGAACTTCCTTCTGGAAGTTCAACCTGTTGAATATATTGATTGTTGAGCAGGGACGGACCGATTTGGTCAGCCAATACTGTGCGGATATCATTGAGCTTTTCAACTTTGACAGCCTCTTTGACATCCTGTGGAACTTCGCGAAATGTCCAGTAAAGACTAGCCATCGCGCTCAGCAAACACATCCCTGTGAAGGTATAAACCCACTTCCGTTTCTGGAAAACTTGCATCCTTTTATTATGGCTTTAAAATTTTGCAGGATTCAACACAGAAGAGCAGTTCCATGCCAAATAGAAATAAAATTCATGCTTGTGATCCGGGCGATTTTATATAACAGATAGAGCCCAGAGAAAACACCCTATGAAAACCAAAGACCGCATTGTTCAAACATCCATTGAGCTTTTCAATCGCAGTGGCATTGTGGCCATCACCACCAATCACATCGCTAAAGAGCTCAACATCAGTCCAGGAAATCTTTATTTTCATTTTGCCAATAAAGAAGAAATCATTCGTCAGATTTTCCGTCAGATGGCGAAGGAAACTTATAAGCTTTGGCTTAGTCGAAAAGGGCAAAAGTTGCAGCATCCTCTCGAGCTGATCGAGAAGAATTTTGAACTCTTTTGGCGCTATCGTTTTTTTCATCGTGAGATGTATTACTTGAGACGCAAAGACGCTCAACTCAACAAGATGTGGAAAGCCCATATCAACAAGTGTCTGAAACTGATGACTTTGATGTACAAGCGCTGGCTCAAAATGGGGTGGATGGCGCCCATCAAATCCAATGATGAAATTCAATTTCTCGTGAATGTTTTGTTGGCGACGGCTTCGACTTTTTTGCAGTTCTTCGAGTCCGCTGAACGCACTCCGGCGAAAAAGCATGTAGAGGCGGGGAAAAAGTACGTCGCTCGGCTCCTGGTTCATTACACTGATGGGCAAATGCGCAAAGATTTTGAGCAATATATAAACGCAGCGCAAAATGACTCTGCAAGTGGCCTAACTTCAAGATAAGTCTAGCTGACAGTCTTGCTTAACCACACAAAGGAGTCTCATCAATGTCTACTCTGCTCACAATGGACGGTCTTTCGTTTGTCTTTCGATGGCTTCACTTCTTTTTTGGAGTGATGTGGATTGGTCATCTTTATTACTTTAATTTCACTCAAGGCACGGCGATGGCGGCATCTGATGCCACTGTGAAGTCGGGCATCACTCGCAATCTTTTGCCTCACGCGCTTTACTGGTTCCGTTGGGGAGCGATGTGGACCATGGTGACGGGTCTTTTGCTCCTGGGGGTCAAAGGACATCAAGCTGGAATGGAAGTTTATTCGAGCTCATGGGGAGTTTGGATTCTGATTGGAACATTGCTGGGTCTCACGATGTGGGCCAATGTTTGGTTCATCATTTGGCCAAACCAGCAAATCGTCATGGCTTCTGCTCATCAAGTCGCAGCTGGCGGCGCAGCTTTGCCTGAAGCGGCTGCAGCAGCACCAAAAGCTCTTTTGGCTTCACGAAGCAACACTTTGATGTCGATTCCGATGTTGTTTTTCATGGGAGCTGCCAGCCATTTGCCTTTGGCTGTGACTCCTGAGTCCAACTTGAGCTTGGTGGCGATTATTGTTGGATTGATCTGGTTGGCAATTGAAGGCAATGCCCTCAAGGGAAAATTGGGACCTATGACAACAGTCAAAGGAGTCATCACTTCCGGCTTTGTCCTGACAGGCATTCTTTTCGTAATCGTGACAGCCCTAGTTTAGTTGATTGAACTTCGATTTAAATAATGGCAGAAAAAGGAGCATGAAAAATCCCATGCTCCTTTTTTCATTTGTGGCTCTGGCCTTTGTCGTTGCCCTTTCGGCATGCACAAAAAAGCAATCAGTATCAGTTGCAGAAATGACTCCCGCGCAGCTCGCGGAGCGGGGAAAAGCCATTTACGTCGGCAACTGCATCGCTTGCCACAATTCGAATCCCACTTTGGATGGCACACTTGGGCCCGCCGTCGCTGGATCTTCCTTGGAGCTTCTGGAAGCTCGCTTGCTGAGGGCCGAGTATCCAGCTGGATACAAACCAAAAAAAGAAACTCACACCATGCCAGCACTGCCTCACCTGAAAGCTGAAATTCCCGCTTTGGCCGCGTACCTTTCGTCTTTGGGGAGTGAAAGCAAATGATTTCCGAAAGAACCAAATCGCAAGAGTTTTTGTGCTCAATGAAAGCCACTGTTCGGGAGTGCCGCCAAACCTTCAAAGAAGGTGGATTTAAAGGGGTGGTTCGCCGCTATGGCTGGAAGATTTTCGCTGTCTTTTTTGTCTACTATCTCGTGAGAGATTTGACTCTTTATGTGCTCATTCCTTACCTGGTGGCTCGCTATTTCCTGACTGGCAGCTGAGTCTGAAAAAACAACTGTCTAAATTCCTGACACTATCCCAATTTGGTAGGATGCCGTAATTTGTCTCCGTTACCAGGGGGTACAGAGAATGGGTGGCATCTTGAGTTTCTTTTCTGTTTTGATTTTTTCCTCATTTGTGTTCGCAAATTCCAATTCTTCGCAATGTCGAGACCTCATTCATGATCTTCAGGCGATGCAATCCGCACAAAAAGAATTGATGCGATCTTTCAGTCAAAAAAATGAAATGATGGCTGTAGTGCTGGAGCAAAACGCAGACAAATTCGAGAAGTCTTTGACCTCTCGTCGTGCGCTCAAAAGAAGCGATTTTTCCTCTTTGCGCGTTTCAGCCCGGGCCTTTCGCGGGCACGAACAGAGAGAATCGGCTTTGATTGAAAGATTTCAAAAAGCTTCTGATCAATTGATGGAGCAGGTCCAGTCCTGCCTTTCGCAATCGGGTCCGATCGTCAAAAACTAGCCCCTAAGAATTCATCGAATTTGCCGAAAAAAAGGAATGCACTTCATGTGGAGTTTCCTCGGGACGGCAACTTTGATTTCGCTGATATCGGTTTCAGCCCTGGCTGATATCACTCCCGTTTGTGTTCGCGCCATGGAAGCCAAAGCCTACGAGAATATTGAAGTGCTCAAGCGCTCTCCCAAGAAAAAGAGCGGGCCTGAGCCCAGTGTTGTTTTTCCTCGTTATTCACCTTTGAAGTGGACAGGGAAAAAAGAGGGCTCCTGGTTCGAAGTTCAAACCATCGACAATTTCACCTATTGGGTGGCAAGAAAAGATCTCAGTTTCAAAATGAACTGCTTGATCGTCTTCGTGAACAAATCGGTTTTGTATGCGGGCCCTGGTCCAAAGTACGGCAAAGTCGATGTCGTCGAAAAGGGAGTGGTTTTCCAAGACCTGGGCGGTGAAGATGGCTGGACGCAAGTTCAACACCGAGATGGTCGCAAAGCTTGGATCAATCTCGATCACACTTGGAAGCCTGCCAGCATCATGAGAATGAGTTTTCCTGCTGAGCGCTAAAACGAACTCTACCGAAGTCTCGTTTGATTCGTGTTTCATAACATTTGACGCAACATCAAATAAATCTTTGATATTCTCTAAGAAGAACTGTTTGAGTCTGTCTCTCGAAAGTTCTCCTCTCAGAGGTAAAATTGCGTCATTTCCAAAATCACCTTTGGAACTCTGAGCAGATTCAATGGCTTGAACAAGTTTAAGTTTCTGTAAGAATTTTGTTGCCAAAGAAATCCGAACTGCTTTTAAATAGGTCAGTTCCAAAATGGGACCTCACTCATCAAGTGGATCGAGTGAGACTGCAGGGATAGCGGAAGTACAAAGCGAGACCATCTAAGGAGGGTAAGATGTCTCAAATTTCACAAGCGCTGATCAGCGAATGTCGCCAGAAGCTGCTGCAAACGAAGGCCGATTTGCTCAACCGAGTAAAGGAGTCTCGCAACGATCTCCACAATGACGATAAAGGTGGAGACGAAGCTGATCAAACCGTCCGTGTTCTCGCCGAAGCTGAATTTCTGACCCTGCACGAAAGACTTCGCACGCAATTGATGGAAATCGAAAGCGCGTTGGCTCGAATTGAAAACGGCAGCTTTGGTGTCTGTGAAGAAACTGAAGAATTTATCGAGCCGGAAAGACTGCGTGCCATCCCTTGGACTCGCTTGAGCATTGAAGGCGCGGAAATCCGCGAGTCGATCACTAAGCGATACGCTCGCGGCGGCTAATTTAAATATTCTCGATTATTTTTTGCGGTTGGAAACAATGGTCCAGCCGCAAAGTTTGTAGAGCACTCGCGCTCCCACGTTTCCATCCCACTCGGATTCCTCATTTTCACCTGAAGAAACTTCGTTGACGTCAAAGCCGACAATCGTTCGTCCGCTTTCGACCACAGCTCGGAAAAGATAGAACACTTCACTCAAGGCCAGGCCACCCGCCACTGGAGTTCCCGTGCTCGGGCATAGCGCTGGATCCAAGCCATCGATGTCGAAACTGACATAAACTTTGTCTGGCAATTCCGCCACAATGTCTTTAGCAATCTGGGCCCAGCTGGCACCTTCCAGTTGGCGGCGCTTGTTCTCCAAATCAAAGAAAGTTTTGATCGACTTGGAATTTTCCTGAATGAAATTGTATTCCTCTTCGCAGAAATCGCGGATGCCGACTTGCACCAGTTTTTTTGGTTTCGAATCGCAAGTCATGACATTGTACATGATTGAAGCGTGAGACTGAGTGAAGCCTTGATAGGCTTGGCGAAGATCAGCGTGGGCATCAATGTGCAAAACTCCGATGTCACCTTTGTATTTTTCGCTGAGGGCGCGGATGGCGCCAAATGGAGTCGAATGATCTCCGCCCACCAGACCCAAGAATTTGTTTTGCGACAAAATTTCCTTGGACTGTGAGTACACCCACTGACTCATTTCTTCGCAAGCGGCATTCACTTCGCTGGTCAGTTTCTTCTCCAGGATTTCGTTGTCGACCAGGTCGGTCTTCATTTGGATCAGCTCCTGGGCTTTGGCTTTCATGACTTTATTTTTGGCTGCCAAATCGGCGGGAATTTCGCGCATGAAATAGCCTTCTTCGTAGGCTTTTCCAGTTTCCAAATCGAAAAGATCAATTTGCTCGGAAGCTTGGCGGATGATGCGCGGCCCATTGCTCGCACCTTTTCCGTAAGAGGTTGTCACTTCCCAGGGGACGGGGAGAAGAATCAATTTGGCGTCTTTTTCTTCCATGGGAATTCCGAAAATTCCGTATTCAGAAGAGATGGTTTGTGAGGGATTAAAAGTGCTCATAAAAGGTCCTTTTGTGCGAAGTGGCGCAATTTCATCTGAAGTCCTTGATTATTACCATCGGTTGCCACAAATTGGGACGGCAAAATGAAGGAGAACAACTCATGATTCGCGTCATTTCGATGATTCTTTCTCTGTGCCTGTCTTTCGCCTCTGGGCTCGCATTCGCAGTTGGCAATCCCAGCGCTCCTCAAGGTGGGAATATCAATTTCAATATCAAAGCTGAGCCGCCAACCATTCATCCGATTTCAGCTTCGGACGTTTCGGCGAGCAATGTGCATGACTTCACTTTGTCCTCTTTGCTGACCAAAGACATTGAAACCTACGAGTGGAAGCCATTGATGGCCGAAAAATGGGACATTTCCAAAGACGGCAAAGTCTTCACTTTCTGGCTTCGCAAAAATTTGTTTTTTCACGATGGCAAGCCGATCACCGCTGAAGATGTGAAATTCTCTTTCGACGCGATTTTTGAACCCAAGTACAATGCCGCTCACAAACGTCCTTACTACGAAGGCATCGCCAAAGTCGAAGTGGTCGATCCTTATACGGTGAAGTTTTACACCAAGGAACTTTATTTCCTGAATTTCGATATCGCCGCCGGTTTGGCGATCATTCCCAAGCACGTTTACTCGGATGTCGATAAATCCAAAAAAATGACCAAGGAAATCGTCGGCTCTGGTCCATATAAGATCGAGAAGTTTGATAAAGGACAAAAGATTGTCCTGAAGAAATTCGACAAGTGGTTCGGCTATTCGTTGCCCGAGTTCAAAGGCATGTACAATGTCGAGACGGCGACTTTGCGTTTTGTGAAAGACGAAAACGTTTATCTGGAAATGATGAACAAAGGCGACTTGGACTATATCGATCTGTCGCCTGAGCAGTTTATGAAAAAAGCCGAAGGCGGCAACTGGGGCAAGAAAGCTCTCAAATTCAAAGTCGAAAACAGAACCGGCAAAGGTTACCGTTATGTTGGCTGGAACATGGAAAACCCACTTTTTAAAGACCGCGACATTCGCGTGGCTTTGGCGCATTTGATGAACCGCCAAGAGATGATCAAAAAATTCCGCTATGATATGTCGGTTCCGGCCACAGGCCCGACGGATGTGTTTTCAGACTACGCTTCTCCCAACGTGAAGCCGATTCTTTTCGACACGAAAAAAGCGCAAGAACTGTTTGCCAAAGCTGGTTGGAAAGATAGCGACAAAGACGGAGTTCTCGACAAATCAGTCGGTGGCAAGAAAACGGATTTCCGCTTCACTCTGATTCACTCGAACAAAGAATACGAAAAGTATCTGACTTACTACAAAGAAGATCTCAAAAAAGCCGGCATCGACATGGAGATCAAGTATCTCGAGTGGAACTCTTTCCTGAAGCTTTTGGATGAAGGCAAGTTCGATGCTGTTTCTTTGGCCTGGTCGACAGGAATTGAATTTGATCCAAAACAACAGTGGCACTCGTCCAGTGCAGTCGCTGGGGGATCGAATTTTATCAATTACAAAGTTCCCGAAGTGGATAAATTGATTGAACAGGCTCGTGCCGAGTTGGATCGTAAAAAGCGCATCCCGCTTTTGCGCAAAGTTTTTGAAAGAATCGCCAACGATGCTCCTTACGTTTTCATGTTCAACGAAAAGTACGATCTCTACGCGAACTCTGCTCGAGTTGGAAAACCTGCAGACACATTCAAGTACGGGATTGGTTCTGATTACTGGTGGGTAAAGCCGTAAATCGGCTTTTGCAGAGGGGATTGCATTGCTCATTTACCTGATTCGCCGAATTCTGCTGATGATTCCGACCTTCATCGGAATCACTCTTGTGTCCTTCGTTGTCATCAATTTGGCTCCGGGCGGACCGATTGAACAAAAGATTCAAGCCATGCGATTCGGTGGCGCGGCAGCGGAAGGTGGCGCCGGCATGGGCGGGGGAAAATCCTCGCAAATGCAATCAGGCATGAATGAAGAAGTTCTCGAAGCTCTCAAAGTTCAATATGGCTTCGATAAGCCAGTGCATGAGCGCTATTGGATTTGGCTGAAAAACCTCACACACTTGGATTTCGGTCAAAGCTTCACTTACGAAGAGCCTGTGATTGACGTCATTGTGTCCAAGTTTCCTGTGTCTTTGCAGTTTGGTGTGGCCTCTTTGATTCTCACTTATTTGGTCTGCATTCCGCTTGGCATGGCGAAAGCGATCCGGGCGGGCTCAGCTTTTGACTGGCTGTCGGGGATTGTTCTTTACGTCACCTATTCGATTCCGCCCTTGGTGCTTGGAATTTTCCTGATCGTTTTCTTTGCCGGTGGCCGCTACTTTGATTGGTTTCCGATCGGCATGCTGTACTCGGATGATTACGATTCCCTTAGTTTTTTCGGCAAGATCACAGACCGGATTCACCATTTTGTTTTGCCGCTGACCTGCTACATGATCGGCGGATTCACTGAGCTGTCCATGCTCATGCGCAATTCCATGTTGGATGTTGTGAAACAAGATTATGTCCGGACGGCGAGGGCAAAAGGGCTAGACGAGAAAATCGTTCTCTACAAACATGCATTGAGAAATGCATTGATTCCAATTGCCACCGGCTTGGGCGGATTTTTCCGAGTGTTCTTGGCTGGCTCTTTGATCGTGGAGACCATTTTCCAGCTGGATGGGATCGGCTTGCTCTCCTACAAATCGATTCTGGCTCGTGACTACAATGTGATCATGGGATTGATTTTCTTGTCGTCCGTGATTTTGATGCTCGGTCGTTTGTTTAGCGATATCGTTTACGTTTTGATTGACCCAAGGATTGATTTCAAATGATCGAAGCCAAATTGATCCGCAATGAATTGTCTCTTAAGCGCTACCGCAAGTTCAAGCGCAACAAAACTGCTGTTGTATCCGTTTGGGCTCTGCTGATTATTTCGTTCTTCAGTTTTACAGCTGAATTTTGGGCGAATAACAAGCCGCTCGTGATGAGTTACCAAAACCAAATGTATTTCCCTGTAGTGGTGGATTATCACCCCTCTCAGTTCGGACGCGAAAATGAAATGGTGATGGACTATCACTCTTTAGAAATGGGCGAGAAGGACTGGATTGTTTGGCCCATGGTTCGTTGGGATGCATTTGAGAGCAACAAAGCTGTTGATGAATATCCCGCACCTCCTTCAAAAGATAATTGGATGGGAACGGATGATCGTGGACGAGATGTTTTCGCTCGATTGCTTTACGGATTCCGATATTCCATTGGTTACGCTTTTGGTGTTTGGTTTTTGTCTTATTTGATTGGCGCTTTGTTAGGCGCCGTTCAGGGTTATTTGGGTGGTCGAGTCGATATGGTGGGCTCTCGATTGGTCGAGCTCATTGAAATGACTCCACAATTGCTTTTGTTGATCACGATTATTTCCATTTTTGAACCTTCCATGTCCTTGCTGGTGATTTTCAGCGTGCTCTTTGACTGGACGGGAATTTATCACCATATGCGAGCGCAATTTCTGCAGCTTCGTAAACGAGAATATGTGGAAGCCGCTCGGGCTCTGGGAGCTTCGCATCTTCGCATCGTTCTCAAACACATACTTCCCAATGCTCTGACTCCATTGGTGACTTTTTCTCCTTTTGCCATCGCTGCGAATATCTCGGGTCTGGCATTGCTGGACTATTTGGGATTGGGGCTTCGGGCCCCGACTCCCAGCTGGGGAGAATTGATGGGACAAGCTCAGAAGTATTTCAATT
>JACCDX011637795.1_pt1 | contig 11499 bp, 10 predicted proteins | sample 7449681 | NCBI WGS metagenome assembly JACCDX01 (sample SAMN15323450, study PRJNA562643) | freshwater metagenome | isolation source: river surface water | place: USA:Blue River Watershed | collected 2017-08-18 | reverse complement strand
TCAGGTGATTGCCTATGTGTTCAGCCTGAACCAATCTTATGGTCGTGGCCAGGAAGTGATCAAACCCACACCGACCGTGCCCGATGAGATGAAGTTCGATGCCAACGGCTTCGCAATGAACTCTTAAAACAGGCCAATGCCATGACTGACATCACACAAAGCCCCGGTGACCGACTGCGGTTTGAAATTCTCCTCAAGTCTTTGACTGAGGGAACGATGAACCTCGCCGTACTCAGTCAACATGACATGGTGCTTGATTTTTATGGCAACTTGTTTGACGAACGTCTACGCGCCAAAGGGGAAACCGATGTTGAGTTTTGTTTCACCACCAATTCAGAAACGTTGGTGCAAAAGTTCAACGAAATTTTGTCTGACCTCACACTCAACGAGGCGCTTGAGAAAGACAAGAAAACGGCCTCCCGTCGCTACCTGATTTTTCGCGATTCGATCTTGATGCAAGATTTTGAGTTGCAACTCTTGGCCCGCTTGGTCAATGGTTTTCCAGCCAGCAACATCACCGTCATCTTGCTCATCAACAGTGCGGGCAACTACCGCGGCAAACTCGAAGCCTTTGGCAAGAACCTGCTCCAGTGGGAAGTCGAAACCAAAGCCGGTGAGCCCAAACAGCCGCTGGACGACTGGGTGGCACAACCCCCTGAGCTTTCACAAGACGAAGTGGCGCCTGCCTCAAAACTGCTCAATGTTGCGGCCAAACCCTCTTGGCGCATTCCTGGTTTTGGCAATGACAAAAAAGAACCAGTGCTCGAAGTTGCTGCTCCTGCCCCGTCTGCCCTGACTACGCCAAGCGTCTCAGTCACGCCCCCCGTGGGCGAGCCAGCTTCGGTGTCACATGTTCCCACCTTGCAAGACACCCAGCGTGAACCAATGCTCAAGGGTGATGTTTCGGATGCCAACCCATCACACGCGCCAGACGATGCACCGGTTTTTGAAAAACCCGTGCGGCGCATGCCTTGGGGATGGATTTTCTTAACCTTGTTGCTCTCAGCCGCAGTGTTTGGATACATGCACCGTGATGAAGTGATGGACGAGGCCGAGCAATTCAAAAAATATTTGCTGCGTGGCACCCCTGCCGTGGCCATGTCTCCCGATGAAGTGGCCAGTGCTCAAGCCGCAGCGCAAGCTGCATCAGACGCAGCGCAAGCCATGGCGCAAGCGGCGTCACAAGTCGCTTCGCAGGCCGAAGCAACAGCTTCAGCCGCCTCTTCAAATGCCAGCGCACCCGTGGCCGCGAGCGAAGTGGTTGCGGCACCGCTGCCCGTCAGCTCTGCACCGGTCGCCGACACAGAGCCTGTGTCGGCAGTGAAAGAGAGCAAGTCCGCCAAAGGCAAAAAGTCAGAAGACGTCTCTGACGAAGCTTGGGTGCGGCAACTCGGTGACGACAGCTATGTCTTGCAGTTGTCAGCAGCGGACACCGAAGAGGATATTTTGAAATTCAAGCGCAGCCATCCCATCTATGCCAACACGCGTGTGATGTCTGCACCCAAGAAAGATTCGAAAAAACGTTACTTCATTTTGGTTGCGGGACCTTTTGAAAACAAAACTGATGCCGATACCTATGTGAAGTCCCATCCTTTGCTCAGCAAAGGATGGCTTCGCAATGCCAAATCGATGCGCAACCAATTCTTGCGCCAGCCATCACCATGAGCCTCAGGAGTCAGTCATGAGCCAAAACGAACCCAGTTTGGTCCGCCCCGATCACGTTGACGAACCCGTCACCGTGACCGGCGAGGACACGGGTTTTGCGCCGAGCTTTACCCCTGAGAACGTGCCCAAACTCAGCGTGCCTGATCTGCCAGACGACGCCACAGGTTTGTCGCCGGAGGAGTTGGCCCATGTGCCCACGTTGACCGATCAAGTCAAAGCGCCTGAGTTGGTCAATCAAGCCGAGCAAGCGATCGAGTCAGTGCAAAGCGACGAAGCCTCCTTGATGCAAGAGGACATCACGCTCATCGAGGCCGACGCTCAAGAGGGCCAAGTTCAGGCCGATACATGGGTGGAACAACTCCAAGTTCGCATGGATCGATTGTTGGATGACATCCACACGCTCAATGAGCGACTCGATCGGCTTGAAAATAAAACAAAGGTATGAACATGGCAGACGCGCAAGAAACGGTTGAAAACGTGGTCGACCCCCAGCAAGCGCTGGTGGACGAGACGGCTGCTCGTCTGACCGAAATTGCCAATCAATCGCTCGACAGTACCGAGGTCGCCCGCCAAATCGAAGAACTCACGTCGGTGGTGCTTGACTCCGCCGAGGTGTCCACACGCTCTGCATCGATTGCAGCAGACGTCAGCACCACCATGCGCGAAGTGGTGTCGCAAATTCAAGAGAACAACCGTCGCAACGTGTTGCACTCACGCATCATGCTCGGCGCGTTTTGCGCCTGTTTGCTCATTGCCATGGGGGTGTTTTTTGGCGTGACCGTCAAAATGACCAAGTCCATCAAAGAGCTCGACACCATGATTTATGCCATGGCCAAACGCGTGATCGAAGTCGATGCCAGTTTGACCGCCATCAGCAAAACGCACTCTGAGTTTGCGCAGATTTCTGAAAAACAAGAAGAACTCACCACCACGCAAACCCGATTGGCCAGCCGTTTGGAAGAGATCGGCAAGTCGATCACCAAAATACCAGACCAAGTGGCTGAGCAAACCAACAAGGTCAGCGAAATCAAATTCACTGGCATGCAGCGCAGCTTGCTCGACGGTTCGCAAAAACAATTCCAAACCATGGAGCTGCGTTTGCAAGGCATCGAAGCCAAAGCGCAAAGCGCTGCGCAGGCCGCATCGGCTGCTGCTGCGGCTGCTTCGGCCAAGCCTGCACCCCCTCCACCTGGCCCCAACCCACAAAACGTTTTGAATGAGTTGCAAAAACTCAAGCAAGACTTGGAAAAATCCAACAAAGAGCGCACACAAGCATTGAGCGAGGCTGAAAAAGCATCGGCTAAGAATGCTGAAAAAGCCACTGCTGTCGCCGCAGCTGCGGCAGAAAAAGCCGCCGCCGCCGCGACCGCTGCGCAGCGCGCTGCTGAAAGAGCGGCTGAAGCTGAAAAGGGTGCTGCTGCCGAGCGTCTTGCTTCGCAAAAAGCAGCGGCAATGAAAGCCGCGGCTGAACGCGAGTCACCCAAGCCGGTTGCCAAGCCAGCCGAAAAATCAGCCGCCGAGCGTGCGGCCGAAGCTGAAAGAATAGCGGCCGAAAAAGCAGCCGCAGAAAAAGCCGCTGCTGAAAGGGCCCGCGCCGCTGAGCGCGCCAAGGCAGCCGAAAAAGCCAAAGCCCAAGAGCGCGCCAAAGAAGAAGAGCAACGCGCCAAGGCTGCTGCTGAGGCCGCCGCGCTGGCTCAGCAGCCAGCCAAAGAGCGTGTGATTCAGTACCCGCGCACGCCCTGATCTTGCTGCGCTGACCTACCCCGTTGTCGTGGGTTTTAAGTCACCGGTGAGAAGTGTTTGGCACTGGCTCGGTGCCAGTCCTTGAAGACAGCGGGCAATGCATCCACATCGTCATTGAGCAATGCCATGGGAGCAACCGAATCAATCAACTCGGAAAGGTGCAACACCTGCGTCTCGCTCACCCGTCGCATGATGTGATGCGGTGTGATGTCACCCGGCTTTTGCAAGCCTGAGGCTTGCATCAGTTCTTGCAAAGCCTCCAAGGTGTTTGCGTGGAAATTGCGCACCCGCTCTGCTTTGCTGGGCACCACCAACGCCATTTGCCGTTTCGGGTCTTGCGTGGTGACGCCTGTGGGGCAGTGGCCTGTGTGGCAGGCTTGCGCTTGAATACAACCCAGCGCAAACATAAAGCCACGTGCACTGTTGCACCAATCAGCACCCAAGGACAGGGTGCGCGCAATGTCAAAAGCACTCACAATTTTGCCGCTTGCGCCTAAGCGAATTTGCTCACGCAAGCCAACACCCACCAATGTGTTGTGCACCAAACGCAGCCCCTCTTGCATGGGCATGCCCAGATGGTCAGAAAACTCCAGCGGCGCTGCACCGGTGCCACCTTCGGAACCATCGACCACAATGAAGTCAGGAAGAATCTTGCTCTCAAGCATGGCTTTGACAATGCCAAACCATTCCCATGGATGGCCCACGCACAACTTGAACCCAACAGGCTTGCCATCGCTCAACTCACGCAATTGCTGCACGAATTGCAACAGCTCCAACGGGTTGGAGAAGCTGCTGTGCGCGGCAGGTGACACACAATCTTCACCCACTTGCACGCCGCGTGCTTCGGCAATTTCTGCGCTCACTTTGGAGCCTGGCAACACGCCGCCATGGCCAGGCTTGGCACCTTGGCTGAGTTTGATCTCCACCATCTTGACCTGCTCTGAGCGAACGTTTTCTGTGAAGCGTTCAGCATTGAAACGTCCCGTGGCATCGCGACAACCAAAGTAACCCGAGCCGATTTCCCAAATCAAATCGCCACCATAGGTGCGATGGTGTCTAGAAATAGAACCTTCACCAGTGTCGTGTGCAAAGCCACCGAGCTTGGCGCCTTGGTTCAGCGCCATGATGGCATTGGCACTCAATGCACCAAAGCTCATGGCAGAAATGTTGAACAAACTCATGCTGTAGGGTTGTCGGCAGGCTGCCCCCCCCACCATCACGCGAAAGTCGTGGCTTTGCAAAACCGTGGGCGCCATCGAATGGTTGATCCATTCGTAGCCCACCGCGCGTGTGTCGAGTTGGGTGCCAAAAGGGCGTTTGTCGGATTGGCCCTTGGCGCGTGCATACACCAAGGTGCGCTGCGCGCGCGAAAAAGGTGTGGCTTCGGTTTCTGACTCTAAAAAATACTGCCTGATTTCAGGCCGAATCGTTTCGAGCATGAAGCGCAAGTGGCCGATGATCGGGTAGTTGCGCAAAATCGCATGTTGCTGTTGTTGCAAGTCATACAAACCTACCAAGCTCAGGCTCAAAAAAACCACGGGCCACCAACCACTCAAGCCCATCACGCCCGAGCCCAAGAGCGTGAAGATCAACAGCACCACCGAGGCAATGAAAGCGGTGTATCGCACCGGATAAATCTCATTCAGTTTGTCCAGCATGCGTCTTTGCTCCTCGGCTATGTCAAAAGAATTTATGTTCTGCGGTTGAGTTTAGCGGTGAGTTTGGTTTGTGCGAGTGCCGAAACTTCGGCGCGTAAACGTGCAGATGACAACTGCTGATCTGCGGCGTGTTGCACATCGCGCAGGTGTTCCATGATGGTGCCGCGTAACTCCACCAGATCCAAATCAAGTTTTTGCAAACGCTCTTGTAACTCACGTTGCAAGGCCATGCGTTGTGTGAGCAAATTCACTTCGGCTGCGATGGTGCGCCAAGTTTGTGTCAACTCATCGCTGGGTGGCACCTTCAACTGGTCTACCAACTCGCTGATGAGTGGGTCAAACATCGGCGCGTTTTCCTGATCCCTGCCTTGATGCTTCGGGGGTGGCTCAGCAGTCTCGGTCAGCGTTGGCAGATCCAAAGAAATGTCTGGCATGGCTTGGTGAACTGGCTTAGCTGTATGGGCGTAACTTGGCGCTGGTCGCGCCATTTCGTTAGGCTGCGCTGCGCCGCCTTGCATGTGTGGCTCGAGCATGGCACTGACTTGTGCCCACCCTTCTTCAGGGGTGTATTGCTTGAGCCCTTTGAAAGATAAAAATTGAGGTTCGTTGCTCATGATTTATTCATCGAGCCCATGGACATGCGTTTTAAAAACTGCGGAATGCCCATCGACCCCATGCCACTGAGCGCGGTTGCGCTGGTCGATGGTTCATCATCGCGAATTTTTTGCAGACGATGACGACCCAAGATGGAGTATTGGTTAGACAACGTGGTGGAAGTGCCCAACACGTTGGTGCTGCGTGACATGCTTGCCGCCGCCGCATGTGCACTCGACAAGGTGCCGCTGCGCAAAGGCGCACCCGTGCGCAAGGGGCGGTTGGTCTGGCCCAAGCCTTGGGCGGTCTCACGCATCTCACGCGCAGCACACACGGCCTTGCCAAACTCGAGGAAGGACTGACCGCAAGCATCTTGCAGATCCATCAGATAACCGCGCTCAAACATTTCGCGTGCGGTTTGTGCCTCCAATACGGGCGGTGCCAACATGAAACTCACGGGGAAGCGCTGCTTTGAGAACACATCGCTGCGCAATTGATCGGGGTGTACCCGTGTTGGGCACACCAACAGGGTAGGGGGCGTGTGAATGGCTGAGTCAAACACCCAGCGGTGGCGACTCAAAAAGCCAGCTGTGGCAGCCAACTCGATTTCAGAAACAGAGGTGGGGACGATCACCAAGTCGTATTCGAACATCAACTCGCCCGCGATGGAGTCAGTCCATGTCAAATCGCAAATCACCACTTCAGAACTGCTGGCTGCACGGCGCAAATGCAAACGCGCATCCAAGATGGGTCGATTGCCCCCCTGATCGAGAGGCAGGATGTGGTGTTGCACCACCACACCGATGTTGGGTGCGCGTGTCAACCAAGTGCTGGAGGAGCCATGGGTGTCAAAGTCAATCAATGTCACCGTCTGACCTTGACGACGCAAATAAGCGGCGAGGTTGGCAGAGACGGTGCTTTTTCCGACACCCCCTTTTTGACTGGTGACCAAAATTTTGAATGTAGACATGCTTGCTGATCCTTTCCTGCACTTGCGTCGCCCCTGAACGCTCAGACGACAAAATCCCAAACGGGGAATGGAATTTACCTGCGAGTGCGTACAAGGGTCAATCTTTGTTTGAGTTCTGCTTAAAGCCGCTCAATGCCAGTCCAGCTTGTTTTTGAATACCTTTTAATTCATCTTTTTCGTAAAAGAAACCAAATGAACAAAATAAGCTATGTCTTTGATTTAAAAAAGAATTTTTACAGGTGTCAAAAAAAACAACACTTTTCCAAATTTCGACCCCCAAAGCGCCTGCAAGCTACCTCTGCCGGGTCTTGGCACTTGAGCGCTCAAGGCTGGCAAATGCGCTAAAGCTAAAATCAATGGATCTTCTAATCCTTCGGTGTGTTTATGAATCAACGTTATTTAGCCCTCCTTTCTTTGGCCTCTGTGGCACTCTTGACGGCTTGCAGCTCTACCAAAATGGAAACCCCTACAAGCGATCTATCGGGCAAAGCTGTGGTAGCAAACGCGCCAGCTGCTTCGGTGGTGGCTCCTGTGGTGGCCGATCACCTCAACCCCAACAGCTTGATTTCAAAAGAGCGCAGTGTTTTCTTTGACTATGACCAATTTGTGGTCAAAGGCCAATACCAAGCATTGGTAGAGCGTCAAGCCAAATACTTGGTTGCCAATCCATCTTTGAGCGTGCGCTTAGAGGGCAACGCAGACGAGCGCGGTGGCCGCGAATACAACTTGGCTTTGGGGCAAAAGCGTGCCGAAGCTGTGGTACGCGCACTCAAGGTCTACGGCGTGAGTGACAAGCAAGCAGAGGCCGTCAGTTTGGGCAGCGAAAAACCGTTGGCCCAAGGCCACGATGAAGCCGCTTGGGCGCAAAACCGCCGTGTGGACTTTGCCTATCCCAGCAAGTGAGACATCGGTTGATCGGGCCGCATCTGTGACACGCGTGTGATGCAACTCAACCGTGAGGTCGTCACCACACCACCTCGTGCTTCGGCAACGTTGGTTTTGTTGCGCGACACCGCCCATGCAGGGCCAGAGGTTTTTTTATTGCGCCGACACAAGGCTTCGGCCGTTTTAGGCGGAGCCTATGTGTTTGCGGGTGGCAAATTGGACGAGGCCGATTGCGCCACGTCGCTGCAACAACGCTTGGATCAGCCCATCACACAATTGCACGCGCAACTTGCCGAGCCAGACTTGAGCACTGCCACGGCTGCGGGGCTCTTTGTGGCAGCAGTGCGAGAGGCCTTGGAAGAGTGTGGCGTGTTGTTCGCGCGCACGGCGCAAGCCCAAGCGCCTACCCACACTGAAGCGCAGCGTCAAGCATGGCAATCTCAATTGCATGATGGCGTGGGTTTTGAGACCTTGTTGAGCAATGAAAATTTGCAAATCGACACCCAAGCCTTGGTACCTTGGTCACGCTGGATCACGCCCAAGGTGCCCTCGGTCACCAACCAACGGTTTGACACACGTTTTTTTGTGGCTGCATTGCCCGCCGGGCAATCACCCGTGCATGACAATTTGGAGGCTGTGGACAGTGTCTGGTTGTCGCCCCGCCTTGCATTGCAAAAGTATTGGGCGCGTGAACTGTCGTTGGCGCCACCGCAAATCATGACGCTTTCTAGCTTGACGCAATTTGCATCGGTCGCCGACGTTGTGCACTTCGCCAAATCCAGACCGCCCCCACGTGTTTTGCCTGAGCCGTTTGATGAGAACGGAGTGCGCACCATTTGCTACCCAGGGGACCCGCGCCATTCACAACCGCAGCGCGCACTCGAAGGCCCCAGCCGTTTGCATTTTGTCGATGGCAGGTTTGAACCCGATGGTGGTTTAGACGCTTTGATGTCTCCCCTCACATATGGACGTACCACATGACACATGGTTTTGATCTTCAAGGAAAAAAAGGTTTGGTATTGGGTTTGGCCAATGCCCAGAGCATCGCTTGGGGGTGCGCGCGCCAAGCGCATGCGTTGGGTGCGCAATTGGTGACCTCTTGTCTCAACGACAAAGCGCGTGCTTATGTAGAGCCGCTCACGCAACCCTTGGGCATCGACTTGCAAACTTGCAACATCGAAGCGCCCGAAGAGCTCGATCGTTTGGTGAACCACGCGGTCCAACAGCTGGGGCAGTTGGATTTTGTCATTCACTCCATCGCTTGGGCCCCGCTGCAAGACTTGCATGGTCGGGTGATCGACAGCACCAGCAGCGGCTTTGCACGGGCCATGGATGTGTCGTGCCACTCCTTTGCTGCCCTGGCCAAATTGTGCGTGCCGCACATGCCCCATGGCGGCAGCATGGTCACCATGACGTATTTGGGTGCCAACGAAGCGGTGCCGCACTATGGTTTGATGGGGCCGGTCAAAGCGGCGCTTGAATCGATGGTGCGCTACATGGCGATGGAGCTCGGTCCTCACCATGTGCGTGTGCATGCGGTTTCCCCAGGACCCATCGCCACACGCGCTGCTTCAGGCATTGAGGCGTTTGACGAACTGATGCAACACAACATTCAAAAAGCGCCTCTGGGACGTTTGGTCAGCTTAGACGAAATCGCCAACCTCAGCACTTTTTTGTGTACCGATGCTGCCAGCGGCATGACGGGGCAAACCATTTATGTCGATGCCGGCAGCCATGCCGTGGATTGACAACACACACATTCAGCCAAATCAGTTATGAACGACATCACCGAAACCACCAACGACCCTCACAACGAGTGGCTTGAGAACTACCCTTACGAGGCGATTGAGATAGGGCAAGCAGCTCGCTTGGTGCGCACCCTCACCTTGGCCGACATCCAAGCGTTTGCAGCAGTCTCGGGCGACACCAACCCTGCGCATTTAGACCCCGACTATGCCAATGCCACGTTGTTTCATGGCGTCATTGGTCATGGCATGTGGGGTGGGGCTTTGATCTCCAGTGTGTTGGGCACTGTGTTTCCAGGGCCAGGCACGATTTACCTTGAGCAAAATTTGCACTTCAGTCGACCGGTGCGCATCGGTGACACCTTGAATGTCACAGTCACCTGCACCGCCAAGCACGACGACAAAAAAACAGTGGAACTCGACTGTGTGTTGGTCAATCAAAAAGGTGAGCGTGTGTTGTATGGCGTGGCCAAGGTCATGGCGCCCACAGAAAAATTGCGCATGCCGCGCATCCATGCGCCGCAAATCAGCTTGTTTGATCCACAAGCGCGACACAAACAATTGTTGGCACTGGGCGCGCACCTCGAGCCCGTGGTGTGTGGTGTGGTGCACCCCTGCGACAGCGAGTCACTGCAAGGCGCACTCGACGCCCACCGTGCGGGTCTGATACAAGCAGTGTTGATCGCACCCGAGAAAAAACTCCGCGCCATCGCTGAACAAGCCAACATCGATTTGCAGTCGCCTGATTTGAAGAGCGTGCAGTACATCGATGTGCCTCACAGTCACGCGGCGGCGGAGCTCGCCGCGCGCATGGCGGCTGAGCAAAAACTCGAAACACTCATGAAAGGCAGTTTGCACACCGACGAGTTGATTCACGCGGTGGTCACACAGCCTGGCTTGCGAACCGGCAGACGCATGTCACATGTGTTTCGCTTTGAGGCACCGATGTACCCCAAACCGTTGTACATCACCGATGCCGCATTGAACATTGCGCCCAACTTGTCTGAGAAAGCGGACATCGTGCAAAACGCGATTGACTTTGCGCGCATCATGGGTGTGGCCGAGCCCAAGGTGGCGCTGCTGTCGGCCGTCGAAACCGTCAACCCCAGCATTCCCTCGACGCTTGATGCAGCCGCTTTGTGCAAGATGGCCGACCGAGGCCAGATCAAAGGCGGTGTGCTCGATGGCCCTTTGGCTTTTGACAATGCGGTGTCTCGCCATGCGGCTGAGATCAAACACATTGCCTCAGCGGTGGCGGGGTATGCAGATATTTTGGTGGCACCCGATTTGGAATCAGGCAACATGATGGCCAAGCAGCTTGAGTATTTGGCCGGTGCTTCGGGGTGTGGTGTGGTGTTAGGTGCGCGTGTGCCGATTGCGCTGACCAGCCGTGCAGACTCTGCCACCACACGCAGCGCATCGGCTTTGTTGGCCAAGCTGATTGCACACCACTACCGTCAACACCCTGTCTGATACGCCATGAGTATTTTGTCTGTCAACGCAGGTTCGTCGAGTCTCAAGTTTGCCCTCTATCCCATCGTCCAAGGTGAGGTGACCACCGCCGAAGTGACAGGCAACATAGAGGGTTTAGAACCCCATGGCGCGCCACGCATTGGGTTCACACTGCAAGGTCGAAAAGAAACGGCACCGGTGTCTGTCGCACAAGGGCAAGAACCCTTTGAAGCAGCATTGCACACCTTGAAGCATTTGCTGCAAACGCGTTTGTCACACATTCCATTGCAAGCCATCGCACACCGTGTGGTGCATGGCGGTTCATTTTTCTCGCGCAGCGTGTTGGTCGACCCAAATGTGTTGACGCAACTCGCTTCGCTCAATGATCTGGCACCCTTGCATCAACCGCATAACTTGGCAGGCATTCGCGCTTTCGCAGATGCTTTTGCACATTTGCCGCAAATCGCGTGTTTTGACACCGCGTTTCATCGCAGCTTGTCGCCTCTAGAAACCACATTTGCCATTGCAAAAGACAGCACGCAACAAGGCGTTCAGCGCTATGGCTTTCATGGCTTGTCTTACCAATACGTCAGCCATGTGCTGCAAGATGTCTCGCCCCGCGCGGCTGGCCGCAGCGTGATCGCGCACTTGGGCAATGGGGCCAGTTTGTGTGCCACAAAGGACCACAAAAGTTGCGCCACCACCATGGGCTTTTCAGCCTTGGATGGTTTGATGATGGGCACGCGCAGCGGCGCATTAGACCCCGGCGTGTTGCTGTATTGGATGT
>JACCDX011375041.1_pt1 | contig 11499 bp, 7 predicted proteins | sample 7449681 | NCBI WGS metagenome assembly JACCDX01 (sample SAMN15323450, study PRJNA562643) | freshwater metagenome | isolation source: river surface water | place: USA:Blue River Watershed | collected 2017-08-18 | reverse complement strand
TTTTGAAGCGCAAGTCTTTCCGCACGATGGCAACGGTTTTTATTGCACTGGCTGCCACTTTGGGATCATCTGCCCATGCAGAGGCTGCCTTACTCGGCCCATCTTCGAACTACATCATTCAGATCACTCCAGAGGCTCGAGTAGCAATTGAAACCGCGGTGAAGAACGCCGGTGGAACCATCAACTCTCGCTACCAGTACGCATTCGATGGATTCGTTGTAAAGCTTCCAGATATGTTGCTTCCGCTCCTGAAGAAGATTCCAAATATTCTTACGATTGAGAAGGATCAACCAGTATCCGGTCTTGCGATTCAGCAGAATCAAACGCCAACTCCAGCCTGGGGTATCGATCGAATCGATCAACGCGAAGTTGTTTCAAATGTAGCGGGATATCAGGGTTCATATGGATACCGTTCAGCAGGAGCTGGTTCGACAATCTATATCGGTGATACCGGAATCTTCGCCCACAACGATCTAGCTGGACGTATCTCGACAAACGGCTTTAGCGGAATCGCTGATGGCAATGGAACTGTTGACTGCAATGGACACGGTACGCACGTCGCAACCTCTGCTGCGGGAACCCAATATGGTGTTGCAAAGAGCGCAAGAGTTGTTCCGGTAAGAATCCTTAACTGCGCCGGACAAGGTAGTTATTCCACTGTGATAGCAGGTCTTGATTGGATCATGTCACCGCTCAATACAAACTCAAAGAGCCAGGCACTTCTTAACCTCTCAATCGGCGGACCAGCATCTCCTGCCCTAAATGATGCTATTCGTCGTCTGACCAACGCTGGCATTACCGTTGTAGCTGCAGCAGGTAACGAAAACTCTGATGCATGTACACGTTCACCTGCGAGCGCACCTACAGCAATCACGGTTGGTGCAACCACAATCACTGATGCAAAGGCGTATTACTCAAACTGGGGTACATGTGTTGATATCCACGCCCCAGGATCTGCAATTACTGGCGGTTGGTTTAATGGCCCAACTTCTACCAACACCATCTCTGGCACATCGATGGCTACGCCCCATGTAACGGGAGCCGCAGCTGTCTTTCTAGGTCTCAATCCAACCGCATCGGTAGCTCAAGTGGCCGACGCGCTAGCCGCCCAATCTACAAAGGGAGCCGTTACCGGTCTAGATGCGAAAACAGTAAATAACTTGCTCTATGTATCTCCAACCGATGGCGGTCCTGCGATTGTGGCACCGGCTGTTCAGGTGAGCACAATCTCTGAAATTACCCATCTTCAGGCGAAGGCAAATATTGAGATCAACCCAAATAATGCGCCAACGACCGCATCTCTTCAATATGCAACTGATGCAAACTTCACCTCGATTGTGAAGAGCATCAACCTGACTCCTACCGCACTCGATGGTGGAGCAGTTCTCTCAATTCCAGTAGTTATGGATGGACTTCTGCCAAGTACTACTTATTACATCCGCGCCACCGCAAGCAATGAGAGCGGATCCTTTACGACTCCTACCTCATCATTTAAGTCATTGAATCCACCAGTGACTCCACCAACGATGGTGGCAAATAATCCAACATCTGTCACCGGTTGGAGCGCGCGCCTGAACGCATCAGTCAATGCCAATAATGGAGCCACAACCGTCTCATTTGTCTATGGCACAGATCCAGATTTCATCAATAACACCCAGACGGGGCTTGCTGATGTGCATACCGTCAGCGGAAATACGGTCCGTAACGTCGGACTAGAAATCTCATTCCTCAAGGGATCGACAACCTATTACTACAAAGTCGTTGGCAGCAACAGTGCAGCCTCGGTTCAATCAGAGGTCATTAGCTTTACGACTCCTGCTGTAGTTGGAATCGCGCCAACAGCCGAAACAATTCGCCCAGTAGGTGGATTAAATACGCCAACAACAACTGTTACCGGTCGTGTTAATCCAATGGGTCAAACAACTTCAGTTCGCCTTGTTTACGCAGCTGATCAGGCAATCACGGTTGCCGTCAAAGTAGTAAACCTGCCTATTCAATACACAGGCGTTGACACCGTCACCGTCTCTGCCGATATGACAGGACTTACACCTGGATACCGTTACTACTACCGCTTTGAAGCAACCAACGCTGCCGGTTTCGCCAAGCCAACGCCTTTGACAAATACCGGTAATCCTTTGATGCCGGTGATTTCAAATACAACTGGCACGAATCAGACTCAGACCAGCGTGACCTTGCAGACTCGAGTCAACCCAGGTGCAAGTAATACTCGTACCTACTTCATCTATGGATTTGATCCATTGCTAGAGACTGGCACCACGATTGTTCAAGGAACTCCATTTGCCCTCACAAATGCAGTAAATAATTCGGTGACTTACGCGCTATCTGGTTTGAAGCCAAACACAACAGTGTATTTCCGCGCCAAGGTAATTGCCTATACCGGTCCATTGGCCGAACAGGGTGGATCGATGCTTGGACCTATTGCCAGCGTGCAAACTCTGATGCCGGTTCGTACTCCGCAGAGCATTACCTTCACCCTTCCAGCATCTCGTTCGTTTGTCGGTGCGCCAACGCCGCTGACTGCGACAGCAACATCCGGACTTCCGGTTACATACACAACGACTACTCCAAATATTTGTCAGATTGTTTCAAGCGATTCAGGTCCAGTGCTCGTTGCTGCAACCCCGATTCCGGCAATTGCTGGAGCTGCGTGTAACGTCGTTGCATCACAGAATGGTGATGAGACATATGCGCCAGCAGTGGGTATTGGAAAGACCATTAACTTCCTTAAGTTAACTCAGTCAATCGCGTTTACTACACCGCCAAACCGTGACCTCAATACACTCAATCCACTTACAGTTTCGACCAGTTCTGGGCTCAACGTAACCCTTGCATCATCCACTCCTGCAACATGTTCTGTTATTGCAACCTCAAATGGGGGATATGCAGCACAGGCAGTTGCTGGAATTCCAGCCGACACTTCTAAGTGCACAATCGTTGCGTCCCAAGCTGGTGATGATCGATATGCGCCTGCAAGTGCGACTCGTACATTTACCTGGACTCGGACGGGAACAAATCTGAATGCAACATGGACAACTCCGATTACCGTTGATGGTTCTGCGCTTAATGTGCTTCTCACAAATCTTTCAGGTAATCCACTCAGCGAGAGCGCAACAGGATCAACTCCTTTGACTTTCACATCGCTTACCCCCGGCATTTGCCGCGTTGGCACAGTGGAGTATCTAGGCACCTCAACATCACATTCACGTGCCACCATCAAGGCTATATGGAATGGAACTTGCCAAGTAGCTGTTTCCTTTGGCGGCAATGCAGCATACCTGGCATCAGGTATTTCAAGCACGGCATCTATTTCAGGATTGACCGCGCCACAACCTGGCGCAAATGCGCCTCAATCAATCTCAATCGTGGCGCCACTGAGTTCAGCCTTTGGTACAACAGTTCCAGTGACAACACGATCAACATCAGGACTTCCCGTTGTTGTTACCACCACAACTCCAGCAATCTGCACAGTAAGTCAGAATTCATCTGGTGCCTACTTTGTGACATCTGCTGGCGGACTTAGTGGAGACATTAATTCATGTGTTCTAAAGGGTACTCAAGCAGGCGATGACCGATGGGCTGCTTCAACTAGCCAGAGCACCATCAACTGGAGACGACCATATGTAAACCTCAAGGGCACATGGACAACTCCATTTAGCTCAGCGGGTTCTGCATTTAACGTCGTCATCAATGACCTTGCAGGTCTTCGAATTGACGAGACAACGACTGGCACAACTCCGATCAGAATCACAACCCTGACCCCGAAGGTCTGTCTCGTTGAGGGCGTTGAGTATGTAGGTTCGACAATTTCACATACCAAGGCGACCATCAAGGCGCTCTGGAATGGCACCTGTCAGCTATCGGTTGCTTCTGCTGGAAATTCACTTCTCGTTGCAACCACTACAACCATCTCGACTCAGATCAGTGGCATTACGACACCACAGCCAGGTGCTGCTGCATCACAGGCAATCGCATTTTCGCCACAGATGAGCGCACCATTTGGAACTACGATCCAATTGGTCGCAAAGGCAACCTCCTTGCTGCCAGTGGTGATTACTACAACGACGCCAAATATTTGCACAGTTACTCAAGGCTCAGATGGCGCCTATTCAGTGACAAGTGCAGCCGGTCTACAAGGTGATAACAATGTATGTACCTTGCAGGCGAACCAATCTGGCGATACACGTTGGTCGTCAGCGCCGACTGTGACACGTACGATCCGATGGTCACGTCTGCCTCAGTCAATCACCTTTATCGTTGCCTCATCGCGCTATTACGGTGGCGCACCAACGGTTTTGACAGCTACCTCAACATCCGGACTGCCAGTGAGCTTCTCAACTAATACTCCTGCTGTCTGCAAGATAGATACTGTGGATTCACAGACTGTTGTGAACTACGTGCTTCCAATTCCTTCAGCATCGTCTTCATACTGCTACGTGACTGCATCACAGGCAGGAAATGGAACGTATAACACTGCCCCAACTTCTACTCGGGGAATCATGTTCCGTAAGGAGAACACCATTGTTATCGGTACCTGGAGCGGTGCAATTACTCCAGCAGGAACAACGGTAGATCTCGTTGTGAAGAGCGCGGTTCAGCCAGCTTTGAACGAATCACTTGCCGGAACCAACGCACTTGTCGTCACAAGTGCCACACCAAATATCTGTAGGGTTCTTGATGTGAAGTATGTTGGTACCTCAACTTCGCATACTCAGGCAACTGTTAAAGGTATGTGGAATGGAAATTGCCAGCTGGTTGCAACCTTTGCCGGCAATGGATACTGGCTTGGAACAAGTTCCTCAATTGCCCGTGGAATCACTGGCATGACTACTCCAGAGCCTGGTGCCAACGTGCCACAGTCTCTATCCATCAGCGCGCCTACCTCAACTGAGATCGGTGCCGTTACACCAATTACATCTAGTGCGGGCTCTAAGCTTGCAGTGACCTTGAAGTCTTTAACGCCAAATATCTGTACTGTTTCAACAACTTCTAGTGCCTTCGCAGTAACCACTGCTGCAGGCGTTGTAGGCAATGGAAATATTTGCACAATTGAGGCTTCACAAGCTGGTGATGATCGCTGGGCGGCAGCAAAGACAATCACTCGAAATATCACGATCAATAAGGCATCGATTTCGGTTCGACTCTCACGTCTTTCAACAATTATCGTCGGAAAGACATCTGCTCTCTTTGTCATCGAGAATAGATTCATCAACTCATCGATGAATAACGGTCGCAATAGCATCGGCCATATCTCAACCGCTGTATCCAATACACCGGCTATCTGTTCTGTTTCTAACGTTTCTCCGTATGAATTGACCTCTGGCACCCACACTCAGTTCACCGTGACTGGCGTGGCAAATGGCAGCTGTTCTGTCACATTTGGATATGCCGGCAGCGATACTCAGAATTCTGCCTATCGCACACAGGCAATCACAGTGACGGGAGTTAAGTAAGCCACTAGATTATGCGGGTGGCTTTTACAACCAACCGCCGTCGAGTGGCTATAGCGGCTTCCCTAGCGGTGGCGGCGACTTTTGCACCAGCGATGGCTGCCAGCCCCACATTAATCGTTGGCGGTGATCGCCCAGTGACAGTTCAGGTACCAGCCAAGCTGACTCAACCTGCACCGCTTCTCATCTTGATGCATAGCGCCTCTTCGAACGGAGAGCGTCAAGAGAAGAATACAAAGCTCGCCGCTGCTGCAAAGAAAGCCGGGATGATCTTTCTTGCACCCGATGGCACTGTCGGTCTCGATGGACGTCGCGTCTGGAATGCAGCAAAGGCATGTTGCCAGAAACCTGGCATTGAAATCGATGACATGACCTACATCAGCGCACTCATCGATGAAGTAGCTCTTGAATTACCGGTAGATCAGAACCGCATATATATGGTCGGTCACTCAAACGGCGGATTTATGTCTATCGCCTATGCCTGTGCAACGGGTCGTATTGCAGGGGTTGTCTCATTGGCCGGTGCGATGGATCGCGATGCGCAATGCGAAAGCGATAGACCATTCTCCTTCCTGCAGATTCACGGAACCCAAGATGCCACCATCAAGTTCGGCGGGGGCGTCCATAACTTTCATCCCTACACCGCTGCCGAAGAAACAGTAAATCGGATTGCTGCTGTTAATCAATGTAAAGCATCCCCATTTATCCAGATCGCCCTTAAGACAAAGGATTTCGACCGAGCAATCGCTGGCGCCGAAACAACAATCCATACCTTGACCGGATGTAAGGCGCCGACTGTTCTATGGCGCATCACCGGGGGAGCACATAGTCCAAAACTTCCCACCAATTATGGCGATCAGATCATTGCATTCCTTACTGCAAGCAAAGTAGGTAAATCTCAATGATTATCGACCGCATCCGCCAATTGAAATTCTGGACAATCTCAATCCTTCTCATTGGCATCTTCATTGGAGTGGCAAATTCACTCGATGCTGGTTCATCCTCTGGAGCGCCACGTTTTGATCAGCTCAGCGCCAAAATGGATGTAAATTGCCAGGTAGATGGCAAGACCCAATGCGTCAATGCATACATCAGGATGGTTGATTTTGATCCCGAGGGAATGCTGATGAAGGGACGGATCTGGATCTATCCACCGTCAGAGTATGCAGATTCATTTGGAAGCTCAGTGCGAGTTCTCTATCCCACCGATGTCTTCCTTGATGCAGCAACTGTTGATGTAGGCGAGATTAATACCGAGCTCCACTACGATCAATATGACTTCCTGCGAAGCATTGAATTCACCCTCGACGTGACTAACTTTGACTTCCCATCAAGAGCATCAGATCAGATCTATCCATTCGATAAGTACTCAGCAAATATCACCGGCACCGTTGATTTCATCACCGATGAAGGTGCCACAGCATCGCCAGTCGATGATGTGAGAGAGACTCTTCCTATCAATGTGGTCGAGTATTCAGCTGTAATTCCTAACTGGACGATGAAATATGACTTCGAGTCGCGCAACACCGATGGCGTCTCTGTCAATGATGGTGTTGAGTATCAGATGGATGGCGCCTTCTATACGGTCATCCGGATAGAACGATCTCAACTGACAGTGCTCATCGTCGGTCTATTGGGTCTCATCTTCCTCGGCGGGGCAGTGAGCATGCTCTTCCTGATCCGCTCGATTATGTTGAGCAAGAGAAAGGCCTCCTTAAGTGGCTTGGTCTGGTCGGGAAGCACCGTCTTTACATTGATACAGACCCGCACATTGATGCCAGGAGATCCTCGCCTTGGGGTGAAATTCGACCTCTTTATCTTCTATCCAGCAATTGCTATTGCTTTTATCTCAACAATCATCCTGCTTCGCCAATGGTTACTTGCCCCTGAGATTATCGAGGAAGATTAACCACTAACTCTGACTGTTCATGGCGTTGATTCCCAGAACGGGCAATCCTAACCTTGCTCCAAAGCCACCTGGCTTATGAGAAAAGGGGAGTGCCGTGAAGGTATTTAAAGTTATGACTCAGAAGGACCGCGCATTTGGCGGAAAGTTCAACCCAGAGAAGATTGAAGAAGCTCTCAACGCAATGGGTAAAGAGGGTTGGCAGATTGATGGAGTGACATCAGCTGAGTTCCCATCACTGACTGGTGGACGTCAAGAGCTCGTCATCTTCCTATCTAAGGATGTTTAATTAATGCTAGAACGTTTTGGCCGTAAAGGCACAGAGCACGATGGAATCTTCTTCACCGAAGGTGTCATCGAAGGTGGCGCAAATCTCGGTCACGTTGAGGCGATCTCTAATCGTCAGAATGTTCCGCTAGATGAACTCAAGGCTGCTCTTGCAACAAAGGTAAAGGCACTTGGTGGCAATGCTCTTGATGAATTTAAGTACGTTCAGAAGGGCACGGTCTGGTCATTTTCCAGCACGCAATGGAAAGCAACAGGTCGAGCAATCAAGGCTGAGTAAGTAAGAAAAGGCTCTATCGCACCCCGCAACGGGAAGGTTGTGGGGTGCGATTTCTTTTTTAAAACGAGTTCCAGACTCCGTAGCTCATTGTCGTGGTGTATCCATCTGAGCTCTCTGCATGTCCGCCATCGACTGTAACGGTAAAGAAGTTAGCAAGATATTCAAAAGTATGTGTGAGGCGTTGACGCGCTTCATTAATCTGCTTTTCACCTGAACCAAGAGCGATATATCGCTCATATACCGCTCCATCTGTGGTCACAATTGCCAATGTCCAATAGCTGCTATCGGAAGAGGTAAAGCCCGAATACTGCACGTGATGCGCAGTACCTAGAGAGAGGTGATCAATATTCTGATTTGGAATATAAGCATCTTCTGAAGTGCCTCCATCTAGCCAACCACCGAAACCTTTCGCCACCAGTAGAAGATGTAAATTTGTGAAGATGATGGCATCTTCACCTTTTTCAGGTTCGACGCTACCCCAGAGATTGGTGATGTATTTCAAGTCTAGCGCCGCAGGCACGTACGTTGTGAGGTGCTTGATGAGCTTACTGTTATTGCTAAATGCCTGAGCAACAGTTTCGGTGCCAGATGATGCAAGTAGGGCAAGACCGGTTGCGGTTGGAGCGGGCTTCGGACCTTTCACGCCAGTGAGCAATCCATCTTTAAGGCGCTTAACCGTTGCCTTGTAACTTGCAACTTCTAAGTTTTTAGCAAGATCTTTAAGATACCCAGCAATCGACTCTACATAGTCCGGAGCATCTTCAAGAACAAAATCAAGAGTCACGTTGAAGTTATCTTCGTCAGAGAAAAATTCACCAACTTCATCAGGAATACTATTTAGAATGAAATTCCCCAAAGCCTGAGCCAATTCCGAGGGATGTTTGTAGTAACCAGACATGTACGAGCCATGGAGATAGTTGTAGTGAAAATAGGCTGAAAGTTCGGCCTCAGGAATATTTCCTACAAGCGGAGTTAGCTCATCTATAGTCTTATGTGTTCGTTCGAAGTAATGCTCATCGGTTTCACGGTCGCCTTGGTCCTTAAAGTCATCTAGAGATGTGAAGTCTTCCAAGAATTCCTGCACGAGAGCCCTGCCCTCTTCGTAGCTGTCATAACCAAGCGCTCGGTATGCATCGACAACCTTCTGGAAATCCTGAGTAACTGACATTTCTGCGCTCCTTTTCTATGTCGTAAATATTGTCAGGCTCATTTCCCCCTGTCAGTGGGTGACCGGTCAATCATTCTCGAGGAAAGTCAGCTGCCCCTTGTAGAGTTGCCGCCATGAGTATTCGCTTCCGTCGATCAATGAAGTTGATGCCCGGTGTGCGCCTGAATTTCAGCAAGAGCACCGTGGGCCTCTCTTTCGGCGTCCCCGGCGCGCGCTACACAATCAATTCAAAGGGGCGCCGCACAGTCAGTGCCGGCATTCCTGGCACCGGTCTTTATGCTACTGAGACCTTAAGTAGTGGAAGAAAATCAAAGAGAGCGGCGGCAGAACCACAGAAGACTCGGGAAGAGATGGCGGCAGAACTCAATGAATCGATGGGATCAAAGATTCCAACGCCAGGGCTTTTTGCAGGGAAGGCAGAGCGCGCATTGAGTGCATTTCTCCTCGATGTTTATCACCGCGACCATACCGACTCAGCAGAGGAGGTATTAGGCAAGGCGAAGGCGCTTCGCGCAGAGCATGACTCTCTTCGTTACTCCCTTGAGCTCATTACATTCCTTCATGCAATCACAGATGCTCAATATCGTGCTGAAGCAAAAGGCTGGGCCGATGGGTTATGGAAGAACCGCTCTGTAATCTTTGCCGACAAATTGGTGGTCAAGTATCTCTCTGCAATCTATCCCCAGACTCGCATCACCCATGGCATCTGGACCTTCTTGCCGTATAACGAGCAACTCTTTGGCTTCATCTATGCCGAGCTACTGCAAGATGACGCGAGATATGAAGATGCTCTCGGCGTCTTAAGCGAACTTGATCCAGACCAGATGGTCGCTATATCAATTGCAGATATCGAAATATCGATGAAGGACTTTGATGGCGCAATTGAGACGACTGAAGATATTGAAAATGAAGATGATGCCACGGCGATGCTCCTGATCTTGAGGGGAGTTGCCTTCCGAGGCAAGGGTTTGAATGAGGCTGCCCTAGAGTGCTTTAAACGAGCACTTGCTAAGAAAGATAGATCGCAAGAGCTAATCCACCGCGCCCGATTTGAACGAGCCGATACCTATATCGCCCTTGGTAAGGAGTCGATGGCAGTGAAGGATTTAGAGAAGATTCTTGTAGATGAGCCAAGCTACCCCGGGGTGGAAGAAAGGCTTGACCAATTAAGGTAAATCTCTAACCAGTCATCACACCACATACCCAAACCTTTAAACCTACACTCTACACATATCGCTCATCGATAGATGAGAAGTAAAAAGGAGAGTCAGATGAAGAAGTTCTTAGGCAAAGTACTGCCTATCTCACTATCAGTAGTAGTTGCAGGATCCCTATTGACCGGATGTGGCTCAGAATCTAAAGCAGCGCCATATCTGACGCAGATCTGCGCCGACTGGCAATCTTCAAATTATAATTCTGGAAGCATCGAAACTAGAGATAACTTGACAAGTAAATTCTCATCTCAAATTTCAACAGCAATATCTCTAGATCCATCTGCCGCAGCAGAGTTTCAAGTTGCAATTAACTTGATGAAAAATGTTTCTGTGCTTGAGAATCAAGAAGCGGAATACTCAGCCAGAGGATTCATTGACGGTCTTCAATATTTCAAGGACTTAGCCGCTACCCGAGGCGAGGAGGCTAATGCCGAAAAAGAGAAAGTAATTGCGAAGTTCAACGAGATTTGTGGTGAATATGAGTAGGACATTACTTGACTAGAGAGTGTTGCATCCTTCGACTACATTTCACCTCAAGAAAATGTATCGTAGGTAAGTTCTTACTCGAAGCTCTTCGAGTTAATTACTCTTCATGAGACGGCCACTAATTTGGCCATTGCCTTTCCCTCGAATTTGTCAATGATTAGTTGCTCCTCGCGCCATGCTGAAAAATCTCCTTCATCTTTAAGCACTTTCTCATTGACTTTGGGTACAGTGACTTCGTATAACTTGAGGAGGATTCATGAGCTATTTGAATGTTGAGCCAACAGGGAGCCAACCTGTCGATGGCCGCGTGGTCCTTTCGAGAAAGTTAGCGGCCATTTACGGCATTGCGTCATTAGTTTTGGCCATTCTGGCAGTCAGCTTTATTGGCTCTTCAACCTCTACTACAGCAGATGACTATGACTACACCAGCACATTGACTGCAGAAGATTCTTGGGACGACTCTTGGGCGCCTTATGGGTTCACTGTCTGGAGCAGAGATTCCAATATCGCGTGGAAGTGGTCAGATAATTCAGAGTTCAAGTGCGATCAATATGATTGCGTTGAAGCACAATTTATTAGCCGTGATGGATGCCCAACCAATTTCTATGCAGCCGTTAACTGGTTTGACGCCAGAGCTGATGAAAATGGCTCGGTAGTGGGATATGACAATTCAAGCTTGAATTGTCATATCC
>JACCDX011344630.1_pt1 | contig 11500 bp, 13 predicted proteins | sample 7449681 | NCBI WGS metagenome assembly JACCDX01 (sample SAMN15323450, study PRJNA562643) | freshwater metagenome | isolation source: river surface water | place: USA:Blue River Watershed | collected 2017-08-18 | reverse complement strand
TCGGTGGCAGGCAAGGACCTGGCCGAGTTGCCGCTGCCTCAACTGCAGCAATTCAATCCGGCGATCGAAGCCGACGTGTTCGAGGTGCTGTCGCTGCGCGGGTCGCTCAATGCCCGCAACGTCCTGGGCGGTACCGCGCCGGCCCAGGTGCGCGCGCAGGTCGCCCGGCACCGCGCGCGACTGGCCTGAACGCCACGATTTCTTCCAATCCAGAACAACAAGGAGACACCCTGTGCCCGTGATCACCAACATCGAAGACCTGCGCGTGCTGGCCAAGAAGCGCGTGCCGCGCATGTTCTACGACTACGCCGATTCCGGCTCCTGGACTGAAGGCACCTACCGCGCCAACGAGACCGATTTCGACAAGATCCTGCTGCGCCAGCGCGTGGCGGTGAACATGGAAGGCCGCACCACCCGCACCACCATGCTGGGTCAGGACGTGGCCATGCCGGTGGCCATCGCTCCCACGGGCATGACCGGCATGCAGCACGCCGACGGCGAGATCCTGGGCGCGCGCGCGGCCAAGAAGTTCGGCATTCCCTTCACGCTGTCCACCATGAGCCTCTGCTCGATCGAGGACATCGCCCAGGCCACGGACAACCACCCCTTCTGGTTCCAGCTGTACGTGATGCGTGACCGAGACTTCGTCGAGCGCCTGATCGACCGCGCCAAGGCCGCCCGCTGCTCCGCCCTCGTGATCACCCTGGACCTGCAGATCCTGGGGCAGCGTCACAAGGACATCAAGAACGGCCTGTCCACGCCGCCCAAGCCCACCCTGCGCACCATCGCGAACCTCATGACCAAGCCCCGCTGGTGCCTGGGCATGCTCGGCACGAAGCGCCACAACTTCGGCAACATCTTCGGCCACGTCAAGGGCATCGAGAACATGGGGTCGCTGGCCGAATGGACGGCCAAGCAGTTCGACCCGGCGCTGTCCTGGGCGGACGTGGAGTGGATCAAGAAACGCTGGGGCGGCAAGATCATCCTCAAGGGCATCCAGGACGTGGAAGATGCGCGCCTGGCCGTCCAGAGCGGCGCCGACGCCCTGATCGTCTCCAACCACGGCGGCCGCCAGCTCGATGGCGCACCTTCGTCGATCTCCGCCCTGCCCGCCATCGTCGACGCAGTGGGCCAGCAGATCGAGGTGCACATGGACGGCGGCATCCGCTCCGGCCAGGACGTGCTCAAGGCACGGGCCCTGGGCGCGCGCGGCGTCTACATCGGCCGCGCCTTCCTCTATGGCCTGGGCGCCATGGGCGAAGCGGGCGTGACCAAGGCGCTGGAGATCATCCACAAGGAACTCGATCTCACGATGGCGTTCTGCGGTCGCACCGACATCAACACCGTGGACAAGGGCATCCTGCTGCCCGGGACCTACTGAGCCCCCGGGCGGGCCCCGCCCGCCTGCCCGCATGACCCGGCCGCGACGCATCGCCCACCTGGACATGGACGCGTTCTTCGCGTCCGTCGAACTTCAGCGTCTGCCGCAACTCAGGGGCCTGCCGGTCGTGATCGGTGGCGGCAAGCGCCGGGTGGACGAGATGCTGCGCGAGCGCCACGCCGGCCTGCCCCTGCACGAGATTCCCGTCGACGCTTTCCCGCTGTTGAAGGACTATGTCGGCCGCGGCGTCATCACGACCGCCACCTACCCCGCGCGCCAGTTCGGCGTGGGGTCAGCCATGGGCATGATGAAGGCGGCGCGCCTGTGCCCCCAGGCCATCGTGCTGCCGGTGGACTTCGAGGAAATCCGCAAGTTCTCACGCGCCTTCAAGGAGACCATCCGCGAGATCGCGCCCGTGGTGGAGGACCGCGGCGTCGACGAGGTGTACATCGATTTCACCGAGGTGCCGGGCGGCCAGCGCGAGGGCGGGCGCGTGCTCGCACGTCTGATCCAGAAATCCATCTTCGACCGCACCGGCCTGACCTGTTCGATCGGCGTGGCCCCGAACAAGCTGATCGCCAAGATGGCCAGCGAATTCAACAAGCCCAATGGCATCTCCATCGTGTCCGAGGAGGACCTGCAGGCGAAGATCTGGCCCCTGGCGGTTCGCAAGATCAATGGCATCGGCCCCAAGGCGGAAGCCAGGCTGCAGGACCTGTCGATCCGCACCATCGGCGAACTCGCGGCGCAGCCGCGCGAGGAACTGGTCGCGCGCTTTGGCCGCTCCTATGGCGCATGGCTGCACGACGCGGCCTGGGGACGGGACGACCGGCCGGTGGTGACCGAAAGCGAGCCGGTGTCCATGAGCCGCGAGACCACCTTCGAGCGCGACCTGCACGCCACGCGGGACCGCGTGGAATTGAGTGGAATCTTCACCGACCTGTGCGAGCGCGTCGCCGCCGATCTGGCGCGCAAGGGCTATGCGGGCCGTACCATCGGCATCAAGCTGCGGTACGACGACTTCCGGATCGCCACGCGCGACGTGACGCTGGACCACTACACCGCCGATGCGAAAACCATCCGGCAGGCGGCCGGTCAGTCGCTCAAGCGGGTGGATCTGTCGCGGCGGCTGCGCCTGCTCGGCGTGCGAGTCGGCAAGCTGGCCCGGCTCGCGGACCTGCCCGCGCAGGCCCTCACCACCGGGGCCCCGCCTGTCATGGACGGCGCGGCAGAGGCCCCTGACGCCCGCAACTTCGACCTGTTCCCCGACGCCTAGGGCGCCAGCTGCAGCTCGATCACCCGGTACGCCCCACCCTGCTGGTCGGCCCGGAAGCGGACCTTGTCGCCCACCTTCACGCGGTCCAGGACCGTGGCATCGACCACCTGGAAGACCATGGTCATGGGCGGCATGTCCAGCGACTTGATTTCGCCATGGCGCAGGGTCAGCTTGCCAGCACTCTTGTCGATGCGGCGCACCTCGCCGCTGGCCATCTCGGCGGCAGCCGTGGATGCCGCGGAAGCGGTGTGATGCGCCGCCTGTCCAGCCGAGGCAGGCGTGCCAGGCCCACCGGACTGTGCCCAGGCAGCCTGCGCGAAGATGACCAGAACGAAGCCTGCAGCGGCCTGGAATCGTGTATGTGTCTTCATGCCTTCTTGCTCCCCGGATAGGACTGGAAGACCCGCGCCCCGCCATCGCGCGTGAGCAGCATCACCTGGTAGGCATCCCTGCGGTCACCATAGACCTTGCCATCCATCCCGGGCGAACCCACTGGCATGCCCGGCACCGCCAGGCCGATGGCCTGCGGCTTTTCCTTCAGCAGGCGCTGGATCTCGCGCGCGGGCACATGGCCTTCGATGGCATAGCCCCCGACCAGGGCGGTGTGACAGGAGCCGTACTTCGTGTCGACCCCCAGCTTGGCACGCATCGCGGTGTTGCCGGTGTCGTTCACCTTGACGGTGAAGCCGTTGGCCTCCAGATGGGTCACCCAGTCCTGGCAGCAGCCGCAGTTCGGGTCCTTCCAGACTTCGAGGAAGACACCCGGGCCTTTGCCCGAGGCCATCGCGGCCAGCGGCGTAGCGGCCAGGGCCGCCAGTGCCAGAAGGGAGCGGCGCCTCAAGGCGCCAGGCGGTGTGTGCGGAGCGGTCATGGTCGTGTCCCTCGAATTCATTTCTTCGCAGCGGCAGGCAGCACCTTGATCCTGCCGATCATGCCTGCCTGGTAATGCCCCGGAATCAGGCAGGCGAATTCGAACTCGCCCGCCCGGTTGAAATTCCAGACAAGCTGGCCGGTCTTGCCTGCGGCCACGTGAGCCATGTAGGGCTCGTCATGTTCCATGTTCGGGTGCTTCTGCATCATCGCGGCGTGCTGATCCAGCTCCTCTCGCGTGCCGATCACCAGCTCGTGCAGGATCTTGCCTGCGTTCTTCACCTCCAGGCGCACGGTCTCGCCCTCGCGCACCTCCATGCGGTCGGGCGTGAAGCGCATGTTGTCGGTCATGGTCACCTGGATCGTGCGGCGCACAGCCTTGGCATCGCCAGCGATGCCCCAGGGTTTCTGCTCCTTCACGACAGCTTCCTTGGCAGGGCCAGCGTGGTGTGAGTGCGCGGTGTGCGCCATCACCGAAAGCGGCAGCGCCAGGCAGGCGGCCGCGATCCATCGGACAGGGTGGATGCGTGTCATGGGTATCTCCGATCTGCAGGTATCAGTGGTGGCCGCCATGGCCGGAAGGTTTGCGGGCCCGCACTTCCACGCCGGGCCCGCCCAGGTTCTGCCCTGGCATGAACGCGCCGCCATGCGCCGAGGGCGCGGCGCGCGCCGGCGCGGGCGCTGCGCCCTGGAATTCATAGGCCACCGTGCCCGGCGGGTGCTTGAACCACTCGGGGTTGCGGTAGTCCCCTGGTTTCTGGTCGCGGCGCACCTTCAGCACGGTGAACATGCCGCCCATCTCCACGCCGCCAAAGGGCCCCTGGCCCGTCATCATCGGCGCGGTGTTATCGGGCAGCGGCATTTCCATCTCGCCCATGTCCGCCATGCCGCGCTCCCCCATCACCATGTAATCGGGGATCAGGTTCGTGATCCTTCGCGCCACGTCGCGGTGGTCGACGCCGATCATCGTTGGCACCGCATGGCCCATGGCGTTCATGGTGTGATGGCTCTTGTGGCAGTGGAAGGCCCAGTCGCCCTCCTCGTCGGCGACGAACTCGATCTGACGCATCTGGCCCACCGCGACATCGGTGGTGACTTCCAGCCAGCGGGTCGACTTCGGCGTCGGCCCGCCATCGGTACCCGTGACCATGAACTCGTGTCCATGCAAGTGGATCGGGTGGTTGGTCATGGTCAGGTTGCCGAAGCGGATGCGGACCTTGTCGTTGTGACGCACGTTCATCGAGTCGATGCCGGGGAAGATCCGGCTGTTGAAGGTCCAGAGGTTGAAGTCCAGCATCGTCATGATCTTCGGGGTGTAAGAACCCGGCTCGATGTCGTAGGAACTCAGGAGGAAGACAAAATCGCGGTCGACCGGCTCGATCAGCGGATGCCTGCCCTTCGGGTGCGTCACCCAGAACCCCATCATGCCCATGGCCATCTGCGTCATTTCGTCCGCATGCGGGTGGTACATGAAGGTGCCGGGGCGACGCGCCACGAATTCATAGACGAAGGTCTTGCCCGGCGGGATGCCGGGTTGCGTGAGGCCCGTCACGCCGTCCATGCCATTGGGCAGGCGCTGGCCATGCCAGTGCACGCTGGTGTGCTCGGGCAGTTTGTTGGTCACGAAGATACGCACGCGGTCCCCCTCCACCACCTCGATGGTGGGGCCGGGTGACTGGCCGTTGTAGCCCCAGAGGTGGGCCTTGAAGCCCGGCGCCATCTCGCGCACCACGGGCTCGGCCACCAGGTGGAACTCCTTGACGCCGTCCTTCATGCGCCAGGGCAGGCTCCATCCATTGAGAGTGACCACGGGTTGAAAGGGGCGGCCGTTGGGCGGCGCAGGCGGCGGCACGGTATCGGGCCGGGGCTGGATCACGGGCTCGGGCAGGGCCGCCATGGCGACCCGGCTCACGGAGGTCGCGGCAGCGCCGGCCACGAAGCCGGCCACTGCGCCGGAACCTTGGAGGAAATGTCTTCTGCTGGTCATGGAAAGAGGTGCTCCCGTTCGATGTGGACTCAATGGCCCGCGGGTTCGGAGGAGGCGGCGGGCGCAGCACCCCCGCCGGCACGGATACCTTCGACTGGCTTGCCGGTGAGCGCCGCTGAAAGGGCGGCATCGGACAGCCAGAACTGCTGCTGCGCGTCGATGGCCGCGATGACACTGCCGATCTGCTCGCGCATATCCGCCAGCAGCTCGAAGACGCCGATCTGCATGCCGTTGTAGCGAAGCAGGTTGTCCTCGGAGATGGTCTTGCGCAGGGGCACGATCTCGTCCTGGTAGTGGCGGGCCAGTTCCCAGTGGGTGCGGTACGCCGAGTAGGCCTCGCGCAGTTGCGAGGACGCCGCGCGCGTCACCGCCTCGTAGCGGTGGGCGGCTGCCAGGGAACGGGCGTTCATCGCCGAGCGGCGGGCATCGCCCCAGTCGAACAGGGGCAGCCGGATGTCCAGTTCCCAGCCACGCGACGTGCTGCGCTGGCCCGCGTCGAAGCGCGTGTCACGGCGTACGCCGGCTTCGACGTCCACCAGGCTACCCACCAGGTCCAGGCGCTGCGCCTGGCCAGCCGCTTCCAGCTGCAGGCGCGCGAGTTGCCAGTCGAGCCGCTGCTCGCGCGCGGCGCTCACAATCTGCGCGGGCTCCATGGGCTGTGCCGGCACATCGGGCAGTCGCTGCGGCAGGCGCAGGCGCCGGGCCTGCGCATCCTCCAGACCGAGGCGGCGCACCAGCTCCTCGCGGGTCGCGGTGGCGGCATGTTGCGCGGTGGCCAGGCGGGCGGTGGCATCGGCATAGAAGGCATGCTGGCGCGCGCGCTGCAGCCTGGAGAAGTTGCCTGTGGCCTGCATGCGGCGCGCGAGTTCGGCGCTGGCGCTGGCGGCCTGCTGCACCTGGCGCGCATACCCCAGGGCCTGTTCGGCCGCGACCGCGCGCACCCAGGCCTGTCGCACCGCGCTGACCTGTTCCACGACGGTGGCACTCCACTGCACGCGCACCTGCGCCTGCTGCTGGCGCGCCAGGGCGTGGCGCTGTGGCCAGGTGATGATGTCCATCAGACCGAAGGACAGCACGCGCCCGAGTTCGAGTTCGTCCCCTGTGCGCACACGTTCGAAGGCGAAGACCGGGTTGGCGATGCGGCCCGCAGCCTCGGCGGCGGCCAGGTCCGCGCCATGCTGCGCAAGCAAGGCCTGCAACGCGGGGCTGTTGGCCAGGGCCAGACGGACAGCCTCATCGCGCCCCAGGGGCTCGGCCAGCAGGCGATCGGCCTGACGCGCGCGCGCCTCACGGGCGGCAGCATCGCGCTCCAGCCGGAGTTCGCCGTGGGTGTAGGCAGGGTAGGCCGCGTTGATGCCCGCCACTTCACGATCCAGGTCGATACTGGCGCACCCGGCGAGCGACAGGAGGCAGGAGGCTGCAAGGAGCCTGCTGGCAGGGGGTGGAGAAAGACGTATCCGCATGGAGGCCCTTTCAATGCGTGTGGCCTGTCGCAGGCGACGGTTTCACCGGGGGCACGGCGGTGCCGGGTATCACTGCCGGTGCCGTGCGCGCGGACCCGGCCGCATCGGCGTCCTGCGCCTCGCGGGCATAGGCGCGCCAACCACCGATGCGCCCCACCGTGTCATTGGATTCGCGCCACGGCGTCAGCGGGGCTTCGGCAAAAGGCTGGTAGCCCTCGAAGGCCGAGGACCAGCCCGAGGCTGGGGCCGGCGCGGGCGCCTGGGCACCTGAGAGCCCTGGCAGCAAGGCCACCGCCAACGGCAGCCCCTTCAGGAACAAGGAAAAACGCATGGACATCCCCAAGCTACGGCAATCACGAGCCGCTAAGCGCTCACGCGCCCTGCGGCACCGGGGTGCAGCCCGCACGCCAATTGCGGCACGGGCAGGCACGGGTACCGCCGCCGAATCGGCGGCGGACTCAGGCGCGAGGGGGTTTGTCGGGGATGGGAGCCACCCGGCTGGCCAGGCGCAGCGGGACGCCGGGCACAAGGTCCTGGGGCGCGGGGGCTGAGTCGAAGGCGTGCACGGTGGTTGTCAAGGCCAGCGCATGGCTGCACATCGAGCAGGCAGCGCAGTGATGGCCGGCATCCGACTGCAGGCCGTGGCCTGCAGCATCGTCCAGGCCTGCCGATTGCAGGTCGCCAGGGTCCACGGCGGGCTGCGCGGGGCCGTGCGCATGGCCCGTATGGCCCGCGTGGCCTTCATGCCCCGCGTGGGGAGATACACGCTGCTGGGTCTCAGGCAGCACGGAGGCCGACTGTGTCACCGGCTGGCACATCACCATGGAGGCTGCCACCGCGCCTTGCCAGGGCAGGGAGGCCAGAAGCAGCCAGGTGATGATCAGTCGCAGACGCGAGGACATGCTGCTCATTCTAGCGACGCACTTGCATTCCCCTGGAGGTCCGGGGACTTGCCCGCCCTCCCCGCACAAACCCTGCCCTATTGGCGTGCGGTACGCACGTTCGCCGGCAGGGCCCCCGGGTGGCTGGTGCGAAACGGATTGATGTCAAGGCCGCCCCGGCGGGTATAGCGGGCGTAGACGGACAGGCGCACTGGCTTGCAGCGTTCGCGGATGTCCATGAACAGGCGCTCCACGCACTGCTCGTGGAACTCGGTGTGATTGCGGAAACTCACGATGTAGCGAAGCAGCTGCCCCTGGTCGATCTGCGGCCCGCTGTAGCGGATCTGGACGCTGCCCCAATCAGGCTGCCCTGTGACAGGGCAATTGCTTTTGAGCAGGTGGCTCACCAGCGTTTCCTCCACCGGCTGCTCCTTGAAGGCTGCGGACAACAACTCGGGCGCAGGGGCGTAACGGTCGCAGTCGATGTCCAGGCGGTCCAGATTGACGCCTTCAAGTTCTTCGACCGCCTCGCGCTCGAAGGCCTCGGGCAGCACCAGGCGCACGCCGACGGACGAGGCCGAGGGTGCGCCACGCCACACGGCCTCGCTGATGTCGGCGCGCAGGCGGTCACGCACCTCGTCGGCCGAGGCGAACCGGGTGCCGCTGAAGCTGCCCAGATAGAGCTTGAAGGACTTGCTCTCGACGATGTTCGGCGTCTCGCAAGGGACCGTGAACTGCACGATCGCCACCTGCGGCTTGCCGCGCGGCGTGAGCCAGGACAGCTCGAACGCGGTCCACAGGTCCGCGCCGAAGAAAGGCAGGGCGCCTTTCAGACCGAGTTCGGCGCGCTTGTCGGCACGCGGAAGGGGAAACAGCAGCGACGGGTCGTAGCGGTCGGCATAGACGACCGGCTTGCCCAGAGAGGATTGATCAGGAGTAGCCATCGTTCATTCGAAGCGTTGTTGCCGCAGCCACTTGGTGGCGATCCATTTCTCCCCCGCCAGCACCGGCGCACCGCCATGCAGCGTGCGGGTGGACGGATGCGGCCGGTCGTAGCTGAAAAACACCGCGTTGCCGCGTTTGGGCGCGACTTCCAGTTGAACGTCGGGAAAGGTGGTGCCGCCGCCCTGCTCGGGCTCGGACAGGTACATCACCACGGTGGCCACCCGCTGCCCGCCCCGGCGCAGGATGGTGGGCGTCCCCGGCTCGGCGGGGTCGAAGTAGTCGTAGTGCGGCTTGTACTCGGTGCCGGGTTGATAGTGCAGGACCTGCAGGCCCTCACCGTTCTCGAGCGGCCAGTTCAGGAGATGCGCCAATCGCAATTCGATGCGGGAAATCAGGTCGCTCTCCCCGCGCTGGAAGAACATGCCATGGCTGGTGCGGTCCGCATTCACCTCCTCACCGCCGGTGCGGGTAGCCACCGTGAGCGAGCGGGCCAGGCGCGGACGGGCCAGCGCGATCATCTGCTCGCACTCCTCGTCGGACAGCAGGTTGCCGAAAACCACCAGGCGGGGGTTCTTCATCGCCTGCAGGACATGCACCCGGCGGTCACCCGCGTCCAGGTACAGGGGCGACGCGGCCAGGTCAGGCTCGGGTACCGGCACGGAAGGCGGCTGCGCCTGGCGTGCCGCCGCAGATTCAGGTTGCACCCCCGTGACCGACGCCAGCGCCTGCGCCGCCACCGCCTCGTTCCAGCCGGCATCCCGCATGGACTGCAGCATCGCTTGCGGCGCATGGCCCGCGCGGGCCTGCTCCAGGATCCAGTGACGCAACTCGGGCGTGACCGCCTGCGAGGCGGGGTGCGAGGTCATCACGCCATTTTGCGGCGAAACACCAGCCGATCGGGCTCGGACGCCGCCGCGTCGTAGGCGTAGCCCTCGAGGTTGAAGCCCTCGAGCTTCTTCGGGGTGGCCACGCGGTGGGTGATGGCGTAGCGGGCCATCAGGCCGCGCGCCTTCTTGGCAAAGAAGCTGATGATCTTGTAGCGGCCGTCCTTCCAGTCCTCGAAGACGCACTCGATCACGCGGGCCTGCAGCGTCTTGAGGTCCACCGCCTTGAAATACTCCTGGGAGGCCAGGTTCACGACCACCGGCGTCTTGTCCGCTGCGAGCTGTGCGTTCAGGGACTCGGCAATGCGGCCACCCCAGTACTGATAGAGGTTGGCCGCCTTCCCGACCTTCAGGGCCGTCCCCATCTCCAGGCGATACGGCTGCATCCAGTCCAGGGGACGCAGCACGCCGTACAGGCCGCTCAGGATGGCTACATGGGACTGCGCCCACTCCAGGTCGGCCGGCTTGAGGGTGCGCGCCGACAGGCCGTCGTACACGTCGCCATCGAACGCGAGTAGCGCCTGGCGGGAGTTGCTGGCGGTGAACTGGGGTGACCAGGCTTCATATCGGGCCACGTTCAGGGCCGCCAGCTTGTCGCTCAACTCCATGAGGGAGGCGATCTCCTGGGGCGACTTGCGGCGCAGGACGGCAATCAGTTCGGCCGACGCCTCCGTGAAGCGGGGTGTCGTGTGGGGGACAGCACCCAGGGGGGTGTCGTAATCCAGCGACTTGGCAGGGGACAGCAGGTACAGCATGGGCCGGGATTATCGGCGCCAGCCCGCCGCCAGCACCCACTGCGCCAGGGAAGCCACCCCCACCAGGGCGCCATAGGTCGCCATCTTCCCGTCATGGCTGAAAAACCACAGTCCCCCCACCAGGACGGCCAGGCCGCAGGCGGTCACGATGGCGGCCTGCCACCAGAAACCCGTCACAATGTGGCCCGGAGCGAGAAGAAGGCGGGCCGCGAGGGGCAACAACAGGCCCAGCGTCACCGCCGGTGCGGCAAAGCCCAGAAGGTGGAAAAGAATGTCCAGGACATCCATCGATGGAAGGCAGGCGCCGCTAAGTACTTGATGGAACAACGGATTTTATAATTCAGCCATGGCAGTCTGGGCCCTGGGCATCAACCACACGACGGCGCCGGTGGACATCCGCGGGCGCTTCGCGTTCGCCATCGACCAGGTCGCCCCCACCCTGCAGGGCCTGCGCCAGAGCCTCTCCGGCTCCAGCGGTCACACGCCCGAGGCCGCCATCCTCTCCACCTGCAACCGCACCGAGATCTATTGCGCGGGCGAGCGCGCGGCCCTGGAGCCCACCATCGACTGGCTGGCCCAGTCCGGCGGGGTCTCCGCCTCGGTGCTTCGCTCGCATGCCTACACCCTGGAAGACGGCCTGGCCGCCCGCCATGCCTTCCGCGTGGCCAGCGGACTGGACTCCATGGTGCTGGGTGAGGCCCAGATCCTGGGCCAGCTGAAGGACGCCGTGCGCGTCGCCGAGGAGGCCGGCGCTCTGGGCACCACCCTGAACCAGATGTTCCAGCGCTCGTTCGCCGTCGCCAAGGAAGTGCGCACGGCGACCGAGATCGGCGCCCACTCCATCAGCATGTCGGCCGCCGCCGTGCGGCTGGCGGGCCAGCTCTTTGAAGACCTGGGCAAGATCCGCGTGCTGTTCGTCGGCGCTGGCGAAATGATCGAGCTGGCTGCAACCCACTTCGCAGCCAAGAACCCCAAGGCCATTGCCATCGCCAACCGCACGCTGGAGCGGGGCGAGAAGCTCGCCTCGCGCTTTGGCGGAGAGGTGATGCGCCTGGCCG
>JACCDX011034473.1_pt1 | contig 11505 bp, 11 predicted proteins | sample 7449681 | NCBI WGS metagenome assembly JACCDX01 (sample SAMN15323450, study PRJNA562643) | freshwater metagenome | isolation source: river surface water | place: USA:Blue River Watershed | collected 2017-08-18 | reverse complement strand
GCAGGGAATGGTTTTTGAAATTTGCTTTAGGCCATCATGTAATTTGCGCTTTACCTTATTGGCAGTTTTTGGCGCAAGACTGTGGAAAGTCATCCAGCCGCCGCTCCATATTCCAATTGCTTCGGCTAGAACAAATGGCGTCGTAAATCCATATTTTAGAGATTGGTAAAATTTTTTCACCACGCCAAATCTTTTAAATCCGGCGATTTCTTTTTTTAGTTGCGAATCTGAAGCTAAAGATTTCTCAACTATTTTATGTTTTGGTTTTAACAAAACTGGGCAAGAAGAATAAGATTCTTGAGTGATTTCATTTTCTATTTTTACCGGAATTCCAAAAAATCCGGCAAATCCAAAAGTTTGGTAATTTCCTTTTGCCTCAATTGCGCGACGCATTGGCTCGGATCGAACATCAATGCAAAAAACAAATTGCGCGTCGGGAATTTTTGCATCTTTTTTGGATTGTAATTTTGAAGAAATAAGCAATTTCTCAGTCAAATTTTTCTGATAGATTTTTTCATTTCTCTCAATTGCCAGCATTTGTATCAGAGGCTTTTGTTGCGGCGCAATATTTTGATGCCACAACAGCAAAGCCTTTGCATCGCGCCATATCAAAAGAGTTATCGTTAATCTTACAGCCAGATAATCAATTTGGTGATTATAATTCTTTGTATCATCGCATTTCCACTCCTCCAAATACTTAACATAAGAAGCCCAACCAGAAAGGCTGACAAGCATTAAAGTAAGGAATTTTTCTTGCTGATTTTTTTCGATATTTAGCGCTCTTAAGCAGTATAATATTGCCTCATTGGCGTTTCTTGGAATTGAGGCTAACTGAGCAATTTTATCGGCAGAATTTTTGTGTAATTTATCATCGAATTGCGCAAGGCCAAGCCAAGATTTATAAAATCCTAAATCACGATTTGGCATTTTAATTGTTGCCTGACCTTGATCAAAAAAAGCCTGACACCATTTGATGGTTTGACGATTTATCTCTTCGATTTCTTTGGGTAAATTTTCTTGTTCAAAATAAACCGCAGCCTTTTTCAGAGCTTCTTGAAAGCGCAGATTTTCAAATCCTTGCAAAGGATTACAGGCAATTAAATTTTCTAGCGGCCAAAACGGAGCCATTTTCGCCCAAGCAGATTTTGAAATCTCGGTTACATCTTGATTTTGTTCTTCAATTTTAAGCGGATTTTTCATAGCTCTCCTATAATTTATATTGATTGCGGTTGGCGGTAATAGTTGCTGCATTTGGCTGGCTGGCGTTTAGGGCTTTTACGTAAAACTTCGTCATCACATACGACATTTTTTTGGTGGGATTGTGAATAAAAAGCCGTCCCAGCCACAATGAAATGAAGATCAAAATCGCCAATAGATGAAAGGCATTGAAAGCTTGAGGATTATAAAGCTCAGAAAGTGATAAGTGAGATTCTATAATGTGAATGCTGCTGCCATACAAAACTCCCCCAATTGAAGTGAGAATTATTGCGATCGGTAAATTTATCAGAGGTTTTTCTCGCAAGATATTTAAGGCCAAGTGAGTTGCGGCGATAAAGGCGGCAGTGAACAGCACAGCGTTGCTATCAAGTGAAAATAAATTTTTATTGGCGATTAAAGAAAAACTCAAAATTCCAAATATTCCGCAGATTAAAGCTGAGACAAAAGAGGCAAAACTTGGCGGATATTTAAGATCGAATTTCTTTTCTTTTACCGCCGCGCCAGAAGTCAAAAAGAGGTAAGATTTAAAGCAGCCATGCCAAAATAAATGCGCTATTGCTGCAGAAAATAATCCAAGTCCGCATTGCGCAATCATGAATCCCATTTGTCCCATGGTTGAACAAGCGAGCATGGTTTTGACGTTGCTTTGTATTAACTTCCAAAAAGTTCCAACCAAGGCTGTCGCAATTCCGATGACAAAAATTAGAGTCAGAATTTTGGGCGAGTTAAAATAAAGCGGCGCAAATCTGGCCAGTAAAATGCCACCACCATTTACAAGACCAGCGTGCATCAGAGCTGATACCGGAGTTGGAGAATTAAGCGAGCTGGTTAACCAAGAATTAAAAGGATAAATTGCTGATTGCGTCATTGCTGCAATCAAGATTAGCAACAAAGCGATTGTTAGCTGTGCTTGATCTTGATATTCAAAAGCGAGGATAGATTGAATTGAGGTTTGGCCTGTTTGATGAGATAACAAAACTAATCCAAGGCTTAAGCAGAAAAATCCAATCAGAAAATTTTTTGCCGCTAATTTTCCCGATGCCAAAGCCGATTTCCAATTTGGTTTGTGAATCATCATCAAAACCAAGATCGCGTTACTTAAGAACCAAGAAGTTAGAAAAAGAAAAATATTGTTGGCAGATACTGTTATTATTACCGATGTAACAATTAGAGGAAGTGAGAAGAAAAAAATACCATATCGATAATCACCTTTCAGATATTGTTTGGCAAAAAGTGCTACAACCAAGCCAATAAACAGAATCAAGAAAATTACAACTTTTGCCAAACCGTCTACATAAAAAAGAGATTCCATGTTTTACTTACCAAATTTAATTATTAGAAAGGTTTATATTAACTAAAAATCATATAAGATTTTCTTACCAAAAAAGTAAAACTTATAATTCTTATAACTAACATTAGAAAACCTTATGGCTATCGACACTATATCAGCACAATGTTTTATCGCCGTTGCCGACACGGGAAGCTTCACAAAAGCGGCAAGTCAGGTGGGCAGAACTCAATCAGCAGTTAGTCAGCAAATTGCCAAGTTAGAAAATTTTGTTGGAAAGCAGCTATTCGTCAGAGGAAAAATATTTTCGCTAACCAATGAAGGTGAGATTTTTTTGGGATATGTAAGACAGATTTTTGCGCTACACCGCGAAGCAATCGATTGCTTTAAAGAGCCTGAGCTGAAAGGAGAAGTGAGGTTTGGCGTTCCCGAAGATTTTGCCAGCGTTTTTCTTTATGATGTTTTGCGAGAATTTTCTCAAATACATCCAAAAATTTTGCTTAATATCGAATGCGATCTGACGCTTAATTTATACGAAAAATTCAAACATAAAGAGCTTGATCTGGTGGTTGTAAAAATGAAACCACCGCACGAGTTTAATCATGAAATGGCATTGATTTCAGAAAAATTAGAATGGGCCGGAGATTCTCGATTAATCAAAAAAGGCGAAGCAATTCCTTTAATTCTTTCGCCAAAACCCTGCCTTTATCGCGAAAAAGCCATAGCTGCTCTTGATCGAAAAAAGATTAAATGGCGCTTGGCATTTTCGAGCAACAGCTACGCAGGAAAAATCGCCGCCCTTCGCGCTGGTCTTGGAATTACGGTTTTTCCGCATACAATTATTCCGCCGGAAATTAAAATTATTAGATCCGGTCTTTTACCCGAACTAAAAGATAGTCACTTTTCGCTACTCAAGCATAAAAATGACAATGCGGCGGTAAATTCGTTCGAAGAATTTGTGATAAAAAACCTCAAATAAAACATCTATGATAACTTCTTTTTACGCTGCGTTACTGGGATTAATTCTGATTTTTTTGTCAGTGAAAATTATCCAAAACAGAAGATCTGCAAAAATATCATTAGGCGATAAAGGCGATAGTTTTTTGCAAAGCAAAATCCGCGCTCACAGCAATTTTATTGAGTACACTCCAATTTTTCTAATCATGCTAATATTAGTCGAAATTGGTGGCCTAAATAGATATTTTATTCACCTATTTGGAATAATATTTATCGTCGGACGCGCTTCCCACGCTTACGGAATTATAGTATCTGAGATAAGAAATAAAAATTTTCTGTTCCGACAAGCTGGCATGTTTTGCACATTTTTTTGCTTGGGGAGTTTAGCTTTGATTTTGTTAATTCAGTTTATTCAAAACTCGTGAAATTCTTATGCTAAAAAATAAATTTTTCATCTGCTTGCTTGGGTTGTTTTTTATAACGCAAGAATCAACAGCAGCAACGCTTCCACAAGGTTTTGTTTATTTGCAAGATGTTGATCCCACCATAATTCAGGAAATGCGTTATGCCGGAAATCATAATTTTATCGGCACAAAAATTGACGGCTATCACGCTGCAAAATGCATCTTAACCAATGAAGCGGCGCAAGCTTTAGCTAAGGTTCAGGCTGAATTACAGAAATCTTCTTTAAGTCTTAAAGTTTACGATTGTTATCGACCACAACGCGCGGTGAATCGTTTTATTTCTTGGGCTCACGATATTTCTGATACTAAAATGAAAAAAGAATTTTACCCGCGAGTCGATAAAACCAATTTGTTTAAAGATGGCTATATTTCCGCAAAATCCGGCCACAGCCGCGGCAGCACGGTTGACTTAACCATTGTCGCTTTGCCAATCGCAAAACCAGAAATTTATCACGATGGCGATCAGCTCAGAGAATGCTATCTGCCCGCATCAAAACGCTTTCACGATAATAGTTTAGATTTTGGCACCGGATATGATTGCCTGGATATTTTATCCCATCCCGCAAATCAACAAGTTGGCAGCAAACAAAAAAAGAATCGTTTAATGTTAAAATCCATAATGAAGAAAAATGGCTTCCGATCTTTAGAAACCGAGTGGTGGCATTACACCTTGAATAACGAGCTTTTTTCGGATCAGTATTTTGATTTTGAAATTAGGTAATTTCTTATAAACCCTTCTAAAAATAGCTAACTCTTCACCACGAGCGCAACGCGGCAATCCAGCAAATTACAAATCCTCAATACTAAATTCGCTATAACCTTCAAAATAATAGCTGATATCAATGCCTTTCATGAAAATTTCGCGGTCATTGATTTTGTCTGTGAGCGCTTGGTTTAGAAGGTGTTTGATTTCAATATCTTTTACAGTGCTGCGCTCCATCGCCATCAGATAATCTTCTTTATCAACTGCATTCCAATTGATCACCTGCTTTAATTCTTTTTTAAATATCAGATCCAACCAGATTCTTGTTGCTCTGCCATTTCCTTCGCGAAAGGGATGAGCAATATTCATTTCTACATATTTTTCGACAATCTCATCGAAATTACTTTGCGGCATTTTGCCAATATTTTGTAGCGATTGCTCAAGATACATCAACGGCGCAAAACGAAAATTTCCCTTGGCAATATTCACATCACGCAATTTTCCAGCGAAGTCATAAATGTCGAAAAATAAGTAAGCGTGAATTTGAGAAAACCCTTTAAAAGTGCCAATTTCAATTTGATTTATCTCTCCACTTTCAAAGAGTTTTTTAGCCTTTTGTTTGCTAATTTTTTCTTCTACTTTGTTCAGCTCAAGCTGGTTTGTGATATTTAATTTATTTGGCAGAATCATCTGTTTTAAGTTTATTTGTTAGTTCAATTTACCGCTATTTTCTGCTCACAAAACTTCTTCGTAATTTCTAGTAACCTCTTCACATCACCGACTAAAACTTCCAAATCTTCTTTCGAAATTTTGTATTTCTGATCGTAGCGATGATTTTTTTCAACTCATCTTGCTTACGTTGCGGCAGGTGTTTTAAGGAATTTTTCATTCATCATTTTTTTAATTAAAAATCTCAAAAAGAAATATCAGAAACGATTGGAAAAAGACAACTTTTCAAAATGAAAAAATAAGATTTAAAATATCGTTTGATAAAAAGAAGCGGCTTGTGGTTAGGTAATCAAAAGGCTTAAAATCTCAACATTCCGACATCACTTAATTAATACACTGTTCCAAGAAAATATGAAAAAAATAATTCCATTCTTTTTGTTATTCGCTTTACAAGCCTGCATGATTGGAGCTGGAGAAAATTCAAAAATCGAAGCTAATAAAAACAGCTATTTTCCTAAAATAACCGGAATTGATCTTGATGGCAAAAAACAAGAGCTTCCCGCTGTTTTTAAAAATAAATTTAACCTAGTAATCGTTGCCTTTAAACGCGAACAACAAGCCGAAGTTGACACTTGGATTAAAGCGATAGAGCCAATCTTAAAAGAAAATTCAAATTTAAGTTTTTACGAAATTCCTCTAATTTATGAGCTTTCAACTTTTAGCAGAATGTGGGTCAATAACGGTATGCGCTTCGGAATTCCTAACGAAGTTGCAAGAAAACGCACAATCACCGTTTACACCAATCGAGAAGAATTTTTTAGAATTACCAAGATGCAAGAAGATAAGATTTACGCCTTGTTGATTGATGCTAGTGGAAAAATTTTATGGAAATCAGAAGGCATTGCTAAGAATGATAATATTGCGGCTGTAAAAAAGATGATTTTGACTAGATAGTTTAGATTAAAAAAAGTCTGGCAGATCACTTAAAGTAAAAGGTGTAAAATCCCAACACTCCAACACCATTTAATTTTTGACATAAAAAAAGCCCCCGAAATCGAAACTTCGGGGGCTTTTTTTGTGGCGGTTCGGGTAATTATTACGATTAAGAACCATTCTCCTGTTTTTATGGAACCACTAATTACACGACTTCAGAGGCACTTTTCACGTTAACCGAAAAGTTAGCTAAAAATCAGATGATGAGCAAATGATACCACTGCTAACTTCTAAAAAACAGTTTTAGTCACCTCATTTACGCCATCTATCAATTTATTAATTTCTTCTTTTGTTGGTTCTTTAGATTTTTTGTGATCACACAAATTTCTTAAATCTCCAAGATATTGAATAGAGCGAAACTTAGGTAATTCAATCACTTGGGAGCTTTTTAATAAATCATTATAATCACTAATAGTAGGATTCTTCTTACCAATTTGCAGTTTATGATTTTGGCAGACTTGAGATAGATGATTCTCCAGTACAACTCCAGCAATAGCTCCTGCTCCTCGAATAAATCCTTTGTTATTCAATTCTTTTGCCGCATCTAGTTCTGAAACAAAAAGATCAGCTTGTATTAGTTGTTTAATATCAAACAGAGAGCTCTCAAATCTTTTTCTGCAAGATTTTAATATACCAATTTGTTGGGTTAATTGTGGAATTGCAGCATCTGGGCCAACAACCTTTTCTTTTTCCCAACCTCTAGTTAGAGTTAGGTTCTGTAGATAGTCAGCAATAACGTAATTTTCATAACTTATAGATTTTCTAATTCTTGGTTTTTCATAAAGTTTGACAAAATCATCGACTCTGTAAGGCAGTAAAAGCTTTATTATAGATAATGATTCAGAATACCAAATTTGATAACTAGTTTTGAAGTTTGGTAAATTCTTTACGAATTCATCATATTTTTTTCCAAGCTGTTTTTTTACTTGATCGGGCAAAGACTCATTGCACATTGCGTCATAAAGTGAATTTGCATCATCAATCAATTGATCTAGGTCTTTTTTATATTTTTCTAAGTTATTCATGTTTCTGATTATCCAGTTAAGTTAAAAAGGTATTTCGTCATCTTTATCTTTAGTATCTTCAGATGTTACTGCCTTGCTGGGTAGAGGTAAATTATTCACTACAAACAAGTTAAGTATGTCTTCTCGGTCAATAAACATGATTTGGCTTCGCTTAGATGCATCCAACTTATTGCCAAGCCAATTTCTTGCTGCCTTAGTTATTATTCCGCCCGCAATAATAAAAGCATGATCAACAAGAACTCTTTTACTAATTTCTGGGTCAAATATTTCATGACCCAACATCATTGTAATCTGATTATGTATTTCTGCTACATTAGCATTGGATGTTTTGCTTTCTCCTGCGGCATCTAATTTCCCTTTTTTGACCTGAATTCCAAAGTACAAAACATTGTTTGTAGGCAGGGTAAATTTCATCCAAATATCCTTACCATATTCTAACGCTTTATCTTTATGGCCGGCAGCAGTAATTCTTTGAAAGCCTAGTTGACGAAAAAGAGGTAATAAAATTTCTTCTATTAATTGATCTTCTGAAATGATGTCCAAATAAGCAGATGATTTTTCTTTGTGTTGTATTTCTATCTGTGAAAAAGGGCGATGAGGATTAGGCGATGCTATTGCAATCGTATTTGTTGTAATATGCCTCAAGTAACATTGTTTATCATGTGCGTAAAATGCTTCATATCCTTCACGCGCAAGAGCAGTATTCAATAACGCTAAAGCAGCTAGTCTTTCTAATCCTTCATTTCGAGCATCTTCTTGTGCCATAAGATTTTGTATTACACGAGAAAATGTTTCCGGTGGTGTTGTAATATTTACTTGAGGTTCAGCAAGAATTTTTTTAAGAACATCGGCAACCCAGTAATTTCTGGTACTACCATCATGAGCATAATCAGTATCGCAGTCTTGAAAAAATCTAGTTAAGTGACTGCTACTGCGATACTGAAAAAAACTTTTATCAGCTTCAAAATTTCCGCAGATCATATCTGCAATTTGCATAACACTACGTTCCTTAAATTTCATATTTTCTGAATTATTTTAGATTTTTTTTAATTTCCGTTAGAGTCATGCGACCTTCTTTCATCTCTTGAATCTTTTCTACTCTCTCAATCATCTCCTCGCTAAACATTTGATATCGAGATTCAGTCACTTCTGCAACTTGCAACAATCCTTCTTTTGTCCAATGCCTGATTGTCGGAACAGTTTGATTTGTTGCTTTGGCAAGTTCCCCAATTTTTAGGAGTTTTTCGTTTTCTGGTTCTTCAACTTCTCCATCGATTGCTTTTAGATAAATATTTAGTGAACGATCAACTGCTGCTGCGATTAGTTTAAAATAATCATTCTTCGAATCGCCTTCACCATTTACTAGCTGAGGTTTTTCTAAAGATTTGATATAAGACAAACGATCATTTTTGCGGATGATTGCGGGCGGAAAACCTTTCATCATCAAAATCATATTCATTAGCAAGCGACCTGTGCGACCATTACCATCAACGAATGGATGAATTGTCACGAAGCGATAATGAGCTTCAGCAGCAAGTTCAACAGCGTGCATTTTCTTCTCATTTTCAATCCAAGAAAAAAACTCATCCATTAAGGTTTGAACTTTTCTAGGATTAGGCAAAACAACGGCCGAACCAGAAATGCGAACGGGAACGCGGCGATAAATTCCGGCATTTTCTTTGTCGATTCGGTCTAAAATAATTTCGTGAATTTTTAAAATATCTCTTTCCCTAAGATCAGATGGTTTGCGCTTGATTTGCTCTTTAATGAAATCCAAAGCGGCAGCCGTGTTAGTTGCTTCAAGATGCTCAGTGATTGATTTCCCGCCGATTGTTAAACCTTTTTCCACAACCAAAGCAGTTTCAGCGCGCGACAAAGTATTTCCCTCAATAGCGTTGCTGGTGTAGGTAAGTTCGATTCTGAACCACTCTTCAAGATTCTTTACCAAAGCCGCATCAAAAGGTCTGCGCTTATCTAATATTTTCTTTTTTTCGGTCAGTTTTTTGTAATCCATTTTGTTACCTTACAGTTTTTATGATTCGCAAACCATAAAGTATAACCTTATGGTTTGCAATAATCAAACCACTGATCCACTCGTCATTTCCTAATTTCTGACATAAAAAAAGCCCCCGAAGTTGAAACTTTGGGGGCTTTTTTGTTTGCGGCATGTGGTGAATTTGAATTCACAGTGGGTATAAACCTACCTCAATTTTGACTCCTAAAAAGCTAATTTTGCGAGTTGTTTCTTGTGTCGTTTGCAATAAGTTAAAAGCACTTAAAACAGTACCTCACTACTCATAAAAACTATTTTAATTGTGGCGAATTTGCCCTAATTAAAAACTTAACCCAAAAGGAAAATATGAAAAAAATCACCATAAAGAAATTGCAAATTTCCATACTAAAAGCCAACAGCGGAGATTACATTTCGCTAACAGATATTGCTCGTCACAAAAACCCAGATGAGCCAAAAGATGTAGTAAAAAACTGGATGAGATCAAAAAACACAATCGAGTTTTTGGGACTGTGGGAAAAAATTAATAATCAAAATTTTAAAGGGGTCGAATTCGACTCCTTATGGCAAGAAGCCGGAGCGAATGCCTTTGTTCTTTCGCCTAGTAAGTGGATAGAAAATACTGATGCGATTGGGATCATTTCTAAAGCTGGCAAAACAGGCGGAACCTTTGCTCACCAAGATATCGCTTTTGAATTCGCTTCTTGGGTTTCTGCAGAATTTAAGCTTTATTTAGTTAAAGAATTCCAGCGTCTAAAAGAAGATGAGAATAATCGCCTGAAGCTGGAATGGAATTTGCAGCGCACTTTAGCAAAAATAAATTACCGCATCCACACCGACGCCATTAAAGAAAATCTGATTCCAAAAACTCTCTCCAAACAGCAAACATCAACGATTTACGCCAATGAAGCAGATTTGTTGAATGTTGCTTTGTTTGGGAAAACTGCCGCGGAATTTAAAAAAGAAAATCCTGAGTTTGATGGAAATTTAAGAGATAATGCAACCCTAGAACAGCTAGTTGTGATGACAAATTTGGAGAGCATTAATTCTGTTTTGATCAGACAAAACTTATCGCAAGGCGAGAGATTAAAAAATCTGAATGAGATTGCGATTTCGCAGATGAAGTCTCTGTTGGCCCGTGATCAGTTAAAAAAATTAATTAAACAAAAATGAGTGAAGAAATTCTTTTTCACTACACATCCGAAGCTGGTCTTCAAGGAATTTTGCAAAACAATAGTATACTGTCCCCAGATTTACCAAAACCCTCACCCCAGTCAACGATTCCTTACGCATTGGTTGTGAGGATTAAGATACTATCGAATAATAGGTTGCAATCACCATCCCTTCTCTCACAAGGGCATATCCAGAATATCCTCCATGACCATTCACGCTTCTTTTACCGAATGTGTATATCTTATCACCTGCTTGGTATTTATTTCTAAATTCTAACCACTGCCTACGCGTGAGCCATACATTAGAAAATAATGGGGCGCAGCCGGCTTGCTGTTCTGTTATCTGAGTTTTGTTAAGCTTAAATTCTTTAGCCTTCTTTAACACATAGGTTTCGCAGTCCTTGGTTTTCTTCTTCGAAATTTGATACTGATCTTTTTCAAATTTTTCTAGATCTTTGGCATCATAAAACGCAGCCCCTTCAGCTTCATAGCTTGAAACTGGTCTTATCTTAAATTCACTTTTAAATAGTTCGGGGTGACAACCAGACAAAGTTGTTATCAAAAAAATAGCACAGAGAGTTTTTCGAATTTTCATAGTTCATTATTTTAGGTTTGAGAACAGCATTTCTATGCTAATCCCGTGATTACGAGCTAAGCAATTCATTTTGTCGCGGGAGAATGAGAAGGTGTCAAATCCCGACACCCGACACTCATATTTTTTCCATAAAAAAACCTCCGAAATTTTAAATCTCGGAGGTTTTTTATTTTATGAAAACGCAATCATCAAAGGTGAGATTCGAACTCACGGAATGCTTTCACAATCGGCAGTTTTCAAGACTGCCGCCTTAAACCACTCGGCCACTCTTCCATAAGATAGAAAATCTGGGGACAGTATCACTACTGTCCGGTTAAGAGTTGAACAGGCTGTAGGTCTCATCTGATTCAGTGGTTTGGTTTTTGTAATTCTGTTTAATGAAGTCGCTTAGGTTCTGAGTTCGTTCGAAT
>JACCDX011003152.1_pt1 | contig 11505 bp, 8 predicted proteins | sample 7449681 | NCBI WGS metagenome assembly JACCDX01 (sample SAMN15323450, study PRJNA562643) | freshwater metagenome | isolation source: river surface water | place: USA:Blue River Watershed | collected 2017-08-18 | reverse complement strand
TACCATAGAAGAGCGTCTTGTAGATATTACGTCCTGCTGTTACTGCTGCTGTTGCTGCCATCTTGATCTGAACTGAGTCGTACTATATCAAACATAGTATGATTCCTTTATACTGGAATGTTTTGATGGATCAAATGCGGGTTTACTTTTGATGATAGACATCAAAGTCACCCATATGAACCGGTACCATTGGAAGTACTCCATTCTTATTGATCTCTGTGACCTCTTTCTTGGCAACCTGCTTGATAGAGCGATCCGCCTGAAGTTCCTTCCCCAGACAGTCGTGATAATTTACAAGAGAGAGACGAGTTGCGGGATGATTGATACCTCCACTGTTATTATCAAGCGCCTTTAGGTAATCCTGGAAGTGCGACATACACGCAGGTTCTGTATCCCTGTTCAAGAACGAGAAGAAGACGTGGATTTCCGGAAGATTGAGCATTCTGGATGTTTGAGGATCGTCTACTCTTACTCTTCTCATTCAGATTTCTCTTTATCCTCGTTGATTTTATCCATTTTTTATCAAGGTTTAGATTAAGAAAGAGTCGTATGTGATACAATACAATACAATACAATACAATACAATAGAATATGGCCACACTTCGATGTAACCCCCAATATGTTGTCTATGACCTCCGTGAAACACGCGACTTTAAACAAATCTCCATCAGCGGCTACAAGAAGCTCGACGTTGGTCGCGCCTTTCAAGCTGCCCTCATCAACAGCAAGCTCGAAGATGCCCTTCGCTGGTGCGTCGAGCTTCACTGCACCGGTATGAACGCCAAGATCTGGGAGACGCTCTACGTCGTCTACCTCCAATACATCCACGTCAACAATCCTCATCTTTACCGCTACTTCATCCGTCGCCGCAAAGATTACTTTCGCCTGATTAGTCCCTATCCCAGTGGGCACGAAGCATTTACCCGGAATGACCAAACGATCCGCAACTTGTACGCTGAGATGGTCGCCATTGTCTCCCTCTCCAAAAAGACGCCCCTCTTTAACAACAAGTCGATCCCCAATCTGAGCCCCAAGCTCCTCTACGACAAGATGGAGCTCAAAAAGAGAATGCTGGGGCACCCTGTCACCCAAATCGCCGCATACTATGACCCGAGCGATCCGGGTGAGATTAAGCTGGGCTTAAATGAGATCTATAGCAATATCTACGATGATCGCGGGAACTTCCCCATCTTTGCGTTCTGGATTATGTGGCTCGAGAAGATCGGTGCCTTCAAAAAGAAGCAGCAATCGAACCTGGAGATCTCTCTCTTTGATATGCAAGAAGAGTTCAAGTGTTGCCCGACGGTGATTGAAGGGGTGAAAGAGGAGTATCAGACGCATTGGGTGTGGAAGGTGTGGAAGTTCATTCTCGATTATAAGCGGCGAAGGTCCTTGTCCAAAGAGGCAGAGGCGTTTATCGAGCGCGCGTTCGAGGACTTCGTCGATGAGTTCAAACCCGCACAATACAATCGAAAGAAGTATCTGATCTATCTCTCCTTTTACGCGATCAAGAATATGATCCATTGGGACTTGGTCCTCTATCCCAGGATCCATTTGATGTATCAAGCAATCGGCAACATCAATATGATGTATGGATACATCAACCAAGAGCTGACTAAGAACTTGCCCGATGCGGAGCTGTGCCGTCTGGAGAAGATGTATATCAAGCTATATCAAGAGGTATGCTTGCCGGAGAAGAAGATGTTGGCGGCCACCTTTGTTCCGGAAGTCGTCGGGGATACCCATCTGCGAGCGGGTGAGATTATGGGTGGGGTAGTGGGGACGGGGATGAAGGTCAAGAGCCGTGAGGAGGTCTTAAAGGAAAAACGGCTGAAGTCGTTTATGAAGAATGATGCGGCGGTCCCAGACGACGTGTATAACAAGATTGACTTTAGCGTGGGCCCAGATCCAACGGTAGAAACGGTCTTTAAGAAGATCTCGACGGTGGGCGGTCGGAAAGATCCCCCAACCTATGATCGGCGGATCGAGAGGAGAAGTAGAGGCCGAGGTGGCGAGGATGGTGATGCTGATGGTGATAATGGCTTGGTCTCCAAACTGATCCGACAAGAGGAGCTGGAACGATTGCGGGAAGAGAAGAAGAACTACAAGATGCAGGCGTTTAAGACGATCATCCCGACAAAAACGGCTGGGGGTCCGGAAGGGGATGCAGGTGCGGCTGCTGCCTCTCCTCAGACACATTCTCCATCTCCACCACAATCCTCGACTGGTTTTGATCCATCGATGTTTCAAAGCATTGCGCATCAGAAACCGGATCCGGAAGTGCGCTCGATCTCCTTCACCAAACGTTATAAACACTCCTACACAGAAGATGATGATGAGTAAGATCTTTTTACATGCTCATTGACAGCTGCGTAGCGTGTGTATAAAAACTATAAGATATTCTTGCATTCTATTACCAATATCAGTAATAGAATGTATGGATGGATAAATGATATACTTACTAAGGTAACTAAGGTGGTTTACTTAAAGTAGGTCAGTTTGGTGCCGTGAATCTGTTGTTGCATTCGGAGATAGATCTCAGTCGTTGAGCAGAGGACAGGGATACTTCTCTCTAACGTTGTTGGAAGGTCGGTCATCTTGATCTGCTTTTGTAACTCGAGTAACCGAGCGATACCAAAGCTCTTGCACACCATACCACGAATCTGTGCACGTTTCGAGATCTTCTTCTGTTTTGTCATAATACCCTTCGTCTCTTTTGACTTATCCACAATCACAAACTGCTTTTGGTCGTGTGTTGAATTCCACTCCACCTTACCATACACATCATTGTATGGAATACCGTGAGATGAACTACTCTTTGTCTTCGTCAATCTCTCCTCAAAGTCTCTGATCTTATCAATCTTGGAGGTCATATCCTTTGACGCTTGAACGATCTCAATCCCCTTCTTTAACTTCTCTCGATCCCACGTATCTGTTGACGCGTTTACCTGTGCGAAGAGATAATACTCCCTATCATACGTATATCCCACAATCGATTGTGGATCTTTCTTCTTCTTAGGATCTTTCGTTGGGATGATATCACGATAGAAGTAGACAAACTTGTAATGAAGGTAATCCATTATCTCTTGTATGATCTTCTCATCACCCGTTGATGCATCTCCCGCTCCCGCTCCCTTACCCATCTCCTTCAATGCCTCCAAGCCTTGCTTTGTCTTCTGATCTTTCTCAAATCCCCTTTGAGTACCCTTCGTTATTCCATAAACCCGCTTTAAGAGCACGCGCATAAAGATGTGATATGGCTCTCCCGTAATCTTATCAAGAATATGCCCCACAACCGCCTTTCCAAACTCATTCGACATCTTCGGATCTAAATAGCTATAATCACGATAGGCATCCGAGATCTGCTTCAAGATCTTCGCAAAGAAGAGATTCTCATCCTTCTTCGCCAAATCAAGCTTCTTGTTCTCCTTGCCCATCACCCTCTCCTCATACGGGTAATCATAATTGTCCAGATCCACCTTACCAGGGAAGTTCGGCTGAGGCAACTTTCGATAGAGCATCAACAGATCCTTCCGCTCATAGTCAAACGGCTGGAAAATGTAATGATTACCTCGATAGATCAAATAACCCTTCCTCTTATACATATCTAACAATATCTCATTCTGATTGTCCACCAGCTCATCCAGCGCCTTGTAGATATAGATCGATCCAATCGCAGGTGACCTCGTCATCACATACTTCTCAATCTCCCGAAGCATATACTCAAATCCACGATGGAACATCGTCTTGATATGCCTCTTTGCCTCTTCCACATTCTGTTTGCCAAAGTGCATCTGATACGTATCCTCGTTAATCCGATAACGCTTCTTCGGATCCGGCATCCAGTTACAAGGATAATCGCAATTGCCCATATAGTCACACATCGCTGTATATGCCTTGTCCGCAAAGCTCACATTGACGATAGTTCCATCCGGCAACTTCTGCCGACTCTTCTCCTTTGAGTCCAAAATCACATTCTGTTTCTTGAAGAAGAGACAATCAACCGCACTCTCCTTCATAATGCGCATAATCCGCTTGATGATAATATCCTTGTTCTCCGCCAAACGATAGTAATACAAATCGACCGTCTCCATCTTGTTGAGCATCTCCATCTTATCTTTCCCTCCAAGCTCCTTCTGGATCTTTTTATCCATCAATGAAAGGGTTGGCTTGGAGATGATGGAAGCATATTGATAGATCGTTACATTGCGCTCCTCTGGAGGAAGAGCCACGTGACTGCAGCTTCGAATACCACGACCAATAATCTGCTCGTGACGCGAAAGGTTATACCACGGCTGCAGGATATGGATTTGTCGGATCATCTTGAAATCGAGGCCTTCACTCGTCGCGCGTGTGCCAATGAAGACTTTGATCTCCTCTCCATACTTGTTATTGGGTGATGTAAAGTAGTGAACGGCCTCCTCCTTCTTCACCTTAATCAAGTTGTCGTGCGCGTCGCCAAAGTAGATGATATATTTCGCTACCTTGAAGAGATGATGCCCAGGCGTCTTCGGATTGGTGTGGTTCTCGTGATTCGCCGGCTTGCCGCACTTGTAGCATATACGTGGACGCTTGCCTCCCCCACCCAGCTTGTTGGGCGAGTATTCGAGCAACTCCGTCTCCGTCTCCGTCCTAAATCGCTCAAATCCATTTTGCTCAAGCATCAGTGCAAAAGGAAGCGCACCTGAATCAATATAGGTAGAGTATACATAATTGAGACCTTGAGTATTGATAATCGAATCGAGTGTCATTGCAAACTTGGTACTGTAGTTCTCAATGTGCTTGGCGTCAAGGAATGGAGCCTCCGCTTTGGTATCCTTGTCAAAGATGGCGTGGCTTTGATAGCGGAATTTTACATTACTCCGCTTCTTACCCTCCTTCTGTACCTTGTAAAATGCACCTTGTCCATCATCCACCTCCCGATAGGCTTTCTTGTCATAGGTGCCTACATCGCTACCTTCTACTGGGAATGCAATATTGGAGATATTGAGCAGATCACGATAGATACTCATTCCTCCTGTCTCTTGCTGCTCCTCCCTTTTCCCCCTCTTCTTACCCTGCTCTTCAGATGAGCTATTACTACTACTGCTACTACTACTGCTGCTGCTACTACTACTACTACTGCTACTACTACTACTGCTGCTATTACTATTGGTAAAATTAGAGTCATCATCGGGAGTGCTTGAGGAGAGACTAGAATCATCATTAGTATTCATCTCATCTTCAGTTGCACGAATCTTTCCCTCTTTACGAAGCTTTTCAAGCTGATGTAGATAGGTAGCAAGCTGTACACCTTTCATTGGACAAGTAACAATCGGAGTATACTTGAGGCGATTCGGCTTATCAATCTTTTGTTGACTCATATTGTAATCAATACCTGGATCCGTAATCGCATTTGATGGGAAGAACTTCATTGGGAAGCTGTCGGGGTTTTCACCACGAATATAGGAGATATATCCCTTAAATATCTTGCGAAGGCGCTCTTCCGCTTCGGGCTTGAGGGTTTGGTCACGGTTAAAGATATCCTCTTTGTTGATCTCGGGCTTGCCATCATTGAGGAGAAGAAGGTTCATTAGATAGATGATCTCATCTTGGCGATCGAACATTGGAGTGGCGCTCATCAGAATCAGCTTTAAGTTTTGACTGTGCTTGATGATTGACTTGAGAATCGGCTGAATGGACTTCTTAAGATCACTGGAGACATCGGTCTTGATGTTCTGAACTTCGTCGATGATGAGGATGGTGTCGTCAAAGTTCTTGGAGATGAAGTTCTGGATACCCTCATTCATACTCTCCTCATCACCCTTCCAATAGTTCGTGTTCTTCGAAATGTAGTTCGCAAACTCTTTATACCCAAAGAACTCATAATAGCTACTGATCTTCTTGGTGATATCTTTGCGCTTCTGTTCGTAGGTAAGGTACTTCGCCTCGGGGCCCGAGATCTCATAATCTTTCCCCGTACATTGGACGATATCTTCAGGACTCTGCTTCATCATCTCTTTGCGCTCATTGTATAGCTCTTTCTTGAAGTTCTGAGGAAGCGTGGTAATGACGATGATCTTTTTACCCATCTTCTTGATGATCTCTTTAAAGTTCTCAGCGATCGAGATGGCGGTACAGGTCTTGCCACTACCGGTCCCGTGAACTAAAAGGATGCCATTGTATGGGGTATCGGGTGAGATGAAGTTCCGCAGAAATTGCTGATGAGGTTTAGGGATAAACTCTTTTGGGTTGCATACATCGACTTTTGAAGTACTACCATTGGCACTTTCATCTTTTTGCATATAGTTATGAAACTCTTTCTTGGTATAGATGCGCTCATAGAAATCCTCATCACGAATCTCAGGATAGTACATAAAGCGGTCTCGAACACTTTCATTTAACGACTTGCTGAGAGAAAGAGAACGGCTTCTGCTTGTGCCTTTACTGGCACTACTTGCTCTTCTACTCGAAGAGGAGCTCGCACGTTCTTTTAGATTCTTTTTGGTAATATGTCGGGGTTTGTTCCCCTTCTCTTTCAAAATACGTCGTATAATCTTTACCTTCATCGGGAAAGCAAATAAAGAGTAGCACTATCTATATCTAACATTTTTGATTACCCTTATACCCTGTTATCTATCCCTATATAAAGAACTTTTATCTAAACATCGTAGATATTGGAAAAGCGTTCTACTCATAGAGTTTACGTAAAGTGTGTGTACCAGCGCTCATCCAGAAGAGGACTTGTTCGCCATCTTCACCCATACAGCATATCAGATACTATATAGATCACAAGATGTTTGGATCCAAACGTAGTAGCAAAGCGGCTGCGGTCGCGGCGATAGCATCATCAACAGCATCCGAACCAACGATTTCCAAGAAATCAGCCTCTTCACAACCGATACCCATTGCAAAGGAATCAGATGGAGAGAAAGGAGACGAGATCTATGGATCGGCCAATTCGTGTAGCTCATATAAGTCCGATGACTTTCACATTGAGTATTTTATGGAGAATCTACCCGATTTTCTTCAAGGAAAAAGTCCATCAGATGATCATAGTCATATGCCAAAGGCATCCTATGTAAATGCTTTGGCTGGACTTGCACCTGCACAGGCCGAAGTCTCTCATCTTAAGGTAGCAGCAGGAGCAAAAGGAGAACCCATTGTTCCATCTGGAAGTTCCTCATTACAAGAGCGAGGACAATGGCCAATGATATCCAATCGTCAAGGGATTGTTCCATTTTCGAATGATTCCAAGATCTATTGTACCAACTGTGGAAAGACAGGACATAATTACAAGAAGTGCGTAATGCCAACAACAAGTATTGGTATCTTATGCGTCTCCTTTGCACCTGTTTACTTCAATGACATCATCTATTACATCAAAAAGATGCAAGCACACGGTGCAACTCCAGCAACCTTCCAAGAGCCTTCGGAGGGCGGGGGCGGGGGCGGGGCTGGGACAGAGACCCTTCAAAAGTTGGCGAAGATCTATGAGACAATCAAGACCATTGACGAGGTCAACTATGATAAGATCATTCGGTACTTGATGGTCCAGAGAAAGCACAGTATTTGCTATGTTGAGTTCATTCGCGGAAAGTATGATATCGAGAATATCGATTACATCTATAATACGATCCAATATATGACGAATGAAGAGAGGATTCGCTTGATGACGATCCCCTTTCAGACCCTATGGATTGAGATGTGGTATCTGGCACCGGATATGACACCCATCGTCAAATCGATGTGCAATGTAAGCAAAGAGAATCGGGAGAAAGATTATCAGGTCGCAAAGGAGAAGTTTGATATGCTCAAGGCGGGTATCAAATTGGTCCGGAATGAGATGACAATGGAGTACTCATTAGAGAAGCTGATCAAGATGAGCAAGTATGAGTACAAATCCTCAGAGTGGGGATTTCCGAAAGGTCGTCGTAATATGCGCGAGAAGAACATCGATTGTGCCAATCGAGAGTTCCAAGAGGAGACGAACCTGAAAGAGAATGACTACCAAGTGATCAATCTATCGCCGATTGAAGAGGTATTCAGGGGGATCAATGGGACATTATATAAACATATATATTATATCTCACAGGCGTGTAGGAAGTTGGAGTTGAAGATCGATAAAGAGAACTATCATCAAGTGATCGAGATTGGAAACATCCAATGGTTCACCCTCAATCAATGCCTCGATGCGATCCGGGAATACAATGTTGAGAAGCGCAATCTCATCATCAACAATCACAATGCGCTTAAGGCGATCTTCTTCTTATTTAAAGAGCTATTGGGACAATTGTTACAGAAAGGGGGATAGGGATAGGGATAAGGATGGGATAGGGACCGAGGAATTAGCGACGGCTCACTTGAAAGCTCACCTTAAAGCGATAACGAGATGCGATCCAAAGAGAGAGAAGGAGGATCAAGATGAGGGCAACGGCATAAAGGACCCAATTGTCGATCTTGATCGAATCCGATGAACTTTCATCTTCGCTCTGGGCACAATCCTTACCGCACTTCTTCTCATCCTCCGCATTGAGAGCGATCTTCTTCTTATAAGCATCTTCATAACGTTGAATGGCATCTTCATAGCTGATCACGCGCTTACCGGTCTCGCTATTGACCATATTGTGAAGATCAATTACCCAATAGACGAGATCTTTGCGAGAGTTAAGATGGGCATCGACGGGGAACTCTTGGAGATGGCGCTTGTAATTTTTTTTGCATACGGAACAGGGGATGACGTGTTGAAGGGCAATAAAGAAACTCTTGTACTCTTCCTTGTCGCTTTCCTTGGGACGAATTGGATAGGTAAAGGAGATCGTATGGAGCGAGAACCATAGATGAGGTCCCCAGACGTTCTGGTTCATTCTTTATCTATATGTATATCTATATATACAACAATCAATCTGATCTATTACTGATATATCGGAACATTTTTTATTTTTGTACCGTAAAATAAAAACTCTATGTGCTACTGGGTTGCGATACTACATCTGCTTTCAGGATCAATCTCAAGATAGGCATCAGCTGGATGGTTCTCGATGGAAACAAGCCGATCCGACGCAACTGAATGTCGGCTTATCGATTCGATTTCCTCAACATCGCAATCTTCCATATCCACAAAGCCATCGTAGCGATCATTGCGAATGGCTTGTATCTCAATCTGCCTGGATCTTTCGAGATCATCTGCAATGATTTGCCGGATCTCTTCTAATCGTAAAGGCGGTATAGGTGGAGGCAAAAGAGAAGGCGAAAGTGAAGGAGGAAGAGGAGGAGGAGGTAGGGCAAGAGGTTCTGGTGCAGGTTCTTGTGCAGGTTCTGGGACTACAACCCGACTCTCTCGACGGGAATCGGATGATCGAGATCGATAAAAGAAGAAGAGCTGGCGAAAGGGAATCGATTCCGGGTAACCAAAGAGGCACATTTATGAGTAAGAATGCAATAATATCTAACTAAGAATTAGATACTATCGCACAGAAAATGGACTCTGTTACCAAGAATCTGGAGAAGGTGGGCAAGTCCCTCTATGATCTCTTTGACAATAGCTATATCAAGATTCTGGTGATCACCATCTTGGTGATCTACTCATCCGGTCTCTTCATCGACTTTAACCTACAACTCTCATCCGTCTTTAACAACACCATTATGCGTCTCTTTATCCTCATCATTGTCGTCGCAATTGCGCACAAGAATGTGACTATTGCAATGCTCCTGGTTCTCGCCTTAGCCCTCTCCTCCTACTATCGCTCGGAGAACTTTGAGAATGGATCTGGGGAGACCGAAAAGGAAGAGAAGGCGGAGGATAAAGAGAACGTGAAAGAGGAAAAAGGGTCCCGAAGACGCGCTCCCGCTCGTGGTCCTCCTTCTCCTCCCCCTCCCCCTCCTATGCAACCACGTCCCTCTTTCTATTAAGAATATTCGTACCTACCAATGATTTGACCATAGTATATGTCTTTATAAATATTATTACCATACCTGGTAATAATATGATAGATATTTGACACTGATAAAAGAAGACCCGTTTAGTAGTTGCGCAGCTTGGCGAGGGCATTGTTGACGCTGATCGGCTCCATCTTACGAAGAACAGCCATAATCTTCTTCGAACGATTCATACGAGAGACCGACTTCGCACGTCCCATTACATTGTTGTTAAGGGGCATCTCAGCAGTCTCCTCGGGTGATTCGCGATTGGCAGTTACCGTGTTCCCTTGCTCTTCGGGGGTGGCGGGAGTACCAGCTTCAGAATTCTTTCGGACGAGGTTGGAAAGACTCACATTCTCATTCGCCCTCTCTTGAGCCATAATCTGCGCAATTTGCTGATCCGGAACAACTAGATTCATTTGGCCTTGGTTCTCTCTCTCCTGATTCTCTCCCTCTTGCTGCTCCACCTCAACCTCTCCAGGGCGATTATTGGAGGGGATTTCACCAATATTCCGGAAGATACTATTGATCCCACTCTGATTTGCATTCGCTGCTCCCGCTACACGATTCCTATTCCGGTTCCCATTCCCGTTCCCATTCCCGCTCCCATTCCTATTCCGATTTCCATTACGATTCATCGGAGCTGCGGCCTCACCACCTTCGTTACCTGCATTAGCATTGGGAAGAACAAGAGGCTGGGTATTGACAGCAAGATTGGTCGCATTGCGCTGGGTCTCCAAGATCTGGTTATTCTCTGCGATGATCCTGTTCACTACATTGAGGACATTCTTGTTTCGGACGAGGGTCTGTTGGATCTCATTAAGATACTTGGAGCGCTGGTTGTTGGAGACGGTATGAAGCGAATAGATCTTGTAGAGAAGAGCATAGAGCTTTCGAATCACATTCTTTAGATCACGAATTGTCTTCTCTTTGTTCTTCAAAGCATTGTTTGTGTTGGCAGTGTTTGCCATCTTCTGATTGCGAAGACGGGTATTGAGCTCCGTAATCTTCTCTTCCAATTTCTCCTTCTCTTGACTCATCTTCTTAAGAATACCGTTGACCAGAGTTGCGGTAGGAAGACGTTGGTTTACCGAAGGAAGAGAGGCAGGTGCTCCATTCCCGTTTACTTGAACCTTCAGCTGATTGATTGCATTGACCAAAGCATTGTTGCGACCATTTGCGGCTACAGCACCAGCACCATTGTTGGGTCCATTCGCAGTTTGCTTGGGTGAAGTGAAAGAGAAGATTCGATTAAACACAGATCCGGATTGTTCCGCAGGGGCTTCAGCAGTGGGTTCTGCGGCAGCAGGAGCTGCAGCCGCATTATTATTCGTCGCACCCTTGCCAAATCCGAAGAAGTTCCGTGAACGATTTAAGAATGACTTAGAACGGGTGGCACCGGCGTTAGCTGCCGGTTCGTTAGCACGAGGCTTGTTACCAACACGGGAACCAGACATAAAGAAATTGTTATCATTGTTCTTTCGGTTCTTGTTGTTCATTTTTACTTTGATAGAATTACAAGTATACTATACTTACACAGGATTTTTGCCCCGGAGAAGGGTGCCAAAAAAGAGGCATATTTATATCTGTCTTAAAATTCCTTTA
>JACCDX011509118.1_pt1 | contig 11506 bp, 10 predicted proteins | sample 7449681 | NCBI WGS metagenome assembly JACCDX01 (sample SAMN15323450, study PRJNA562643) | freshwater metagenome | isolation source: river surface water | place: USA:Blue River Watershed | collected 2017-08-18 | reverse complement strand
GTTACCTTATATTTTAGAAAAATTATAAAAAATGATTTATTTTTATATAAGAATATAGTCTTACATCTTATTATAAAAAAATAGATTTTATCCTATTAACACATTTTTTACAATGAGCAAAATTGAATTTGTTGTAACCGAAGAGAACGTAAATGCGATTCCGCAAAACGTAACTCATTTAACGTTTTCACCTAAATTTAATCAACCATTAAGTGTAGGAGTTATACCTAATGGTGTAACTGCTTTGACTTTTAGAGATCATTTTAATCAACCATTAAGTGCAGGAGTAATACCAGAAAGTGTAACTGTTTTAACTTTTTCAACTCAATTTAATCAACCATTAAGTGTGGGTGTTATTCCCCAAAGTGTGACACACTTGACTTTTGGAGGAGATTTTGATCAACCATTAAGTGTTGGTGTTATTCCCCAAAGTGTAACACACTTGACTTTTGGATATCAATTTAATCAACCATTAAGTGTTGGTGTTATTCCCGAAAGTGTAACTGTTTTAACTTTTGGAGAAGATTTTAATCAACCGCTTGAAAATGTAAATGTTCCTGAACATCTCATTGATAGCATACCTCCGTATCGTCCTTTTCATGATGAAGATGACAACAACGAAATCTAATATAATTATGAAATCTAATATAATTATGAAATCTAATATAATTATGAATATTATAAAATTTTTTACTAAATAATACCTATTTATGCAGGTAATTATCTATTTTTTTATAATAGAAAATACTTTATATTTTGACAACTTTGCACGACAATTAGGACAATTCATTTTAGTATTTTTATTACACCATTCATCAATACAATCTTTACAAAATTGATGATTGCATTTTGTTATAATATTTGATTCTTTGTCCAAACAAATTGAGCATTCGTCTATTTTCACATTTTCAATTGTTTTTGATTTTAGATTGTTAAAATCAATTGTCAAACTATGTCGATTATTATTGTCGTCACCCCAAATGTTTGGAATTCGCATTCCAGTTAACACAGTAGTAGCAGTATATAGTCTAGGATCTCCAGTCAGAATTAATGGTTCTAGTCCTAATTCAACTAATTCCATTAAACCTCCACCAGGCATATTTAATTTAATAGTAAATCTTTTAATTATTCTTAATATAAACCAATTTTTTTAGTATATTTTTAATTTGATTATTTTTTTATAAGAAAAGTGCTTAAAAACTATAATTATTTTATAATATTATAATTCCTTTAAGATAAAATAGTTATTTGATCTTAAAGGGAAAATTCTATATTATAAATAACAAAGTAAAAAAATGCTTGAATTCACTGTCAATGAAAATAACTTATATGCTATCCCATTCAATGCAACACATTTGATTTTTGATACATATTTTAACAAACCATTAACCAAAGGAATCATTCCTTCCGGAGTAACCCATCTAAAGTTTGGATGGAAATTTAACCAACCCTTAGCTAAAGGAGTTTTACCCGAGAGCATTCGCCATCTCATTTTTGAATGGGAATTTAACCAGCCGCTTGTTGAAGGTGTTATTCCCAACAGTGTTACCCATTTGACGTTTGGATTAGAATTTAATCAACCCTTATCAAAAGGAGTAATCCCTATGGGAGTAACTCATTTAACCTTTGGTTGGAAGTTTAATCAACCACTTGTCACGCGTGAGGGTGGGGTTATACCACACAGTGTAACACATTTGACTTTTGGAACATACTTTAATCAACCATTGATCACACGTGAAGGTAGTGCCATTCCGGAAAGTGTGACTCACTTGACCTTCAAAGAACACTTTAATCAACCATTGATGAGGGGAAGTATACCATCAAGTGTAACCCATTTAACTTTTGGTGAAAATTTTAATCAACCATTGTATGTTGGAGTTATACCAAGTAATGTAAAAGAGTTAACTTTTGGATATCGTTTTAATCAACCATTAAGTGTTGGAGTGTTACCACAAGGATTAACACATTTGACTTTTGAGTGGGATTTCAATCAACCATTAAGTATTGGTGTTATACCACAAAGCGTGACACATCTGACTTTTGGAGTATGTTTTAATCAACCATTGTATGGTGGAGTTATACCAAGTAATGTCAAAGAGTTAACATTTGGTTATAATTTTAACAAACCATTGGTAAAAGGTGTTATACCCTATGGTGTAACTCATGTAACCTTTGGATCATACTTTAACCAACCATTATTTGAAGGAATAATACCAGAAAGTGTTACACATTTGGTGACGGGATGGGATTTCAATCAACACATAACATTACCCAAAGGAATTATTTCATTCAACCATATTATCAAGGGACAAAATTACAATATATTCTAAAAAATGATCGAAATAATTGGAATGATCGAAATTATCTCAACGTTAACTTATAATCCATATTGTTATAATGTTGTTGTAAATGAATAAAAAATCGTCTATATTTTATTTTATATAGACGCTTTCTATAATCAATTAGACCAAAAGTTGGTGCTACAACTTCTATTAAATTCTTATACTTTTTACATGATTTATAGAATATACTCTTTATCCACTTTAATAAATTACCGCGACTTGGCATACTCTTTTGTAACATCATACATTGTGATCTATACTTTTCTAATATTTCTTTATTCATTGTTTTATTAAATGTACTTTCTTCATACTCTTCGGGTATATATCGATGAATCTGCACATTATCATAATCATCTTTCACATAAATCCGATTTATTAAATTTATCATACGCTTTAGATATGTATGCACATTTTTTATATCAATTTTACTAATTTGGTTGATTGATTTATTTACCATTTTGATAACAGTATTTATATTTTTATACCTACATTCTTGTATCATATATTCGGTTAAGATTGGCTTAAATCCAAATTTCATATAAAAGGTGCGACGCTTTTCTAATAACTTAAATGGCGATAACATTATATCTCTATCATCATCTCCTTCACATCTTATACCTGCACCATCATTCAAATATACATTTTGGACGTGAAGTCTCTTTAAGAGCAATATTACCATCTCCACAATGGTTGAACCATTGATCGGCTTTTGACCTTCGTAATCATTCTTCTCAATAGCACTTATATGCCCAATATATACATCATTTACATCTTGTAATTCTATGTGATTTATATTATAACACATTAATATTTTGAATGGCCATAATTTATTTTTTGCTGGACTTTTCACTCCATATTTCATTACATAAAATTCATTTTCTCCATTTAGAGATTTTTCTTTGTAAAAATATACAGGTACTTGATGATGTTTGTAGCTAATTGTGAAGTTACTTCCCATTTTTTTATACAATATATCAAGATTCTTTTGTAATTGATCTGAAAAGTGTAAACTCTTCCAAAAGGAGTTGTTACTTAAACGAATATTCTTCATCTTTCTCTTCTATTTTCTATATATATATTATTTTTTACATAATATATACTTTCATTTTTACATAATATATACTTTCATTCGTTTACATATTCCATTTTCTATCTATTTACATTTTAGTATCATTTATATTTTATAAATAGTATGCGTTATTTTCAAAAAGATGAATACAAAAAAAAATTTATATACACATCCACCCACTATTTACATCTTTTACAATTCCTTCATCACTGTGACTTTCCTACCTTATTTAATGCACATTTACACCAACTCATCATTCACGAAATATTAAACGAAGATGATATCATACTACTTCTTCAATCACCTTTCGTTGATATACACTACATTTATCAACATAAAAAGTACGAAGATGAAATATCAAAACATATTCAAGATTTTATTTATCAAGATAATATACGCATCGAAAATGTGCGGAAAAATATAAGTGATAGTAAATATAAATTTCAACAAATGAATCGGAAATGCTCTTCTTCATCTACTCTCTCATCCATAAGTAGTGTTAGTTCGTCTTCAACTTCATTCTCACCCGATAAAGAAGAGAAGCAAGAAGAGAAGCAAGAAGAAGAGAAAGAGAAGAAACGAAAAGAAGAAAAAGAGAAGAAACAAGAAGAAGAAAAAGAGAAAAAAAAAGAAGAAGAGAAATCCTACCAAGAAAGCTTACATTCCGCAAATCCAGAGAAACAAAAAGAGTACTTATTTGAATACTTTGCATCTTCCAAAAGTATCGATTACTCCATTTACGAAGGAAGTAACCTTCTCATCTTAGCATCCATCAAAGAGTACGATAAATTAGTATGTCATATACTTAATCAATATCCTGATCAAAATGTCAATTGCACAAATCAAAAAAAAGAATCACCACTTTTCCTTTGTTGCCAAAATTCACTCTCCCAAAGTAGCAAATATCTATTATCACATCCAAATATTGACATTAACCTTTTTAATGAAAATAATGAACATTTACTCATTATTTGCTGCAAAAATAAATTAAATAATCAAGCTTTGCAAATTCTTTCTCATCAAACGTGTAAAGATTTCTTACAAAAAAATCATTTTGACTATAATGGAAAAAATTATGATGATCCAACACTTTATGTTTTGGAAAAAGCATTTCAATACGCTTGCAGAAATAATATGCACGAAGTTATTTATAAAATACTTGAAGAGTACAAATTACACACACATATGCTAAATGTAACCCACAATAATCCACTTTACTGGTGCGCTCACCACAAAATTGAAAATGCCATACATCAATTATTACAATATAAAGATATTGACCTAAATATTCAAGAAGAAGGCAAAAAACAAACCATTTTAGAAGTTATTTGTATTAATTCACTCGTAAATGTTGCACTTGAAATACTCGAATTCCACAATAATAAGATTGATCTAAAAGAAAATCGCGATGGAGATTCACCATTTTACTACGCGTGCAAAAAAGGTTTGACAAATGTTGCTTTGAAAATATTAGAATTAACAAAAAATAAAATTCAACTCATTTATAAACCAAATGAATACGATAATAGTTTACTATATGCCTGCTTTTACAATATGGATCAAGTAATAAAAATTATATTAAAAAGTCGTGATATACGAGCCGAATATATCAACTCCTCAAGTTATTATCATAGTATACCACTCTTATTATGCTGCAAACATAAAAATGAAAAACGCGCTCTCCAAATCTTAGATCTTAAATACCGAAAATCACTCGATATCGATACCTCAGAATTGAGCCGTAACAAAAAGAGCGCACTTTACTACGCCATTAAACACAATTTACAAAAAGTTATCCCTCTTCTCATCAACGAACCCATATTATTCTCACCATTTATTAAAAAAATGTTTGACATACTCTCATATCACCATTCAAATGATCCAAGATATTCAGCTATTATTGATGGTTACAAAAATCATAAAGAAATATGCTCTATTTGCCAAAAATATAATGAAGATCAAAATTATGTCGTAAAATGTAACAAATGCTCCACACTCTTTCATCTTCATTGCTTATCCGAAAAGTTTAAAAAAGATTTCTTCCGCAGATGCATTTCCTGCAAAAAAGAGAGCGAATTTTATTTATATAATTCGGGCAAACACTCCATTTCAAAGTAATACACATTTGTTTGGGCAAACACTTGTAATACGCAGTTGATTTTATTTTGTTACACATAGAGAAGAAAATATATTGGAATAAAATAGTATATTGAAATATTTTGAAATAGATTACTAAAAAATGGCTAAAGGACGTGCTGGATACTCAAGCTCGCGATCTTCATCTTATCGCTCTGCCCCCTCACCATCTCCTTCTTATTCTTACCGTTCTACACCTTCTTATCCTCCTGTACCAAGTGTACCTAAACCCTCATTCTTCTCATCGATGATGGAAGGATTCTCCTTTGGAACAGGTTCCGCAATTGCACATAATACCATCAATCGCATCTTCTCCTCTATTTCTCCTCTTCCATCTTATATCTCTACTTCCTCTTCAAAATCTTGCGAATCATTCCATAAAAGTTTACAAGAGTGCTTACAAAATCACAATCAAGATAAAGATATTTGCAAAGAAGCACTCAAAGAGTTTGAAGCTTGCAAAGAAAAATAAAAAGAAGAAAAATTAAAAAGAGAAATTAAAAGAAAGAAATTAAAAAAAAGAGAAATTAAAAAGAGAATTCCATAAAAATAATAATTTGATAAAATAGATTCTTTTCTAATTTTATCATTTATATAAAAAAATGAATAAAAAAATGAATAAAAAAAAATATGCCCTATCTTTACTTACTTTTCAACCATCTGAACTACTTATTCAACTCTTTGCCGATTTATATGACAACAATCATACTAACTATTCACTCTTTATTATAGTAGATGACAATAATCACGATATTTCACTTTACCAAAAAAAATATACATATATACAATTTATTAAAATTAGTGAAGAAGAGTGTTACAAATACGGATATCATAATCTTAATTACCTAATAAAAGATGGCAAACCATCCGCATGGGAAAAAGCAACATATTTCTTCGCACACAAATCACTTAATACATATGATTTCGTTTGGTTCCTTGAAGATGATCTTTTTATACCAACTTCATATACAATATATAATATTGATCTCAAATATAAAGATGCTGATTTATTATCCAAAAAACCACATAAAGTTTTAAAAGATTGGGTCCCCTCTAAAGAAGTATTCAAAAATTCACCAATTATGTATAAAAAAAATTTACAACATTCGATGGTATGTGCTACACGATTATCAAATAAATTACTCCAAATAATTGATAACTATGCCAAAGAATATAAAAAACTCTTTTATGTAGAATCTTTTTATCATACCCTCGCACATTATCATAATCTACATATTCAATCGATACCTGAACTATCTACAATTATTTTTAGAAAAAATTGGAAAATTCAATATATGAATCAAGATTTTATTTATCATCCCGTTAAAAGTCCTTCTCAACAATACTCTTTGCGAAAATTCTTTCAACCCAATCACACCTACATATTACTTCAAAATGTACCATCCTTTTATTCGATGATTCAAAGTAAAAGTAAAAATAAAAATAAAGTAAACACGTATTTATCACAAATATATGCTTTTCAATTTACACCCAATCTTATATTCAAAATTATTCAAAAAAATAATCTTTACTTCATACAAAATGATCAAATATTACCAAACAATAAAGTATACTCCTACTCTATACCCGTAAATTCGTGGAATGATGCATTTACATATATTCTGAATTTACAATGTACTTTCCTTTACTATCAAACAATCCTTGTCGAAGAGTATCGCCACAATGATACCAATATATCCATTTATCATTATCCCGGTGTATTTCCAATTTTATTTATCGAATCTTATTCTCATATAAAATTACAAGAAACATTCACAGAACTCAATATTTCAAATAAAGATTTATCATCTCTTCAAAAAATATTTCATTATACATCTTCCTTTTTTGATACTCCATTATCAACAAATTCCACTTTACTCTTTCATAAACTACATAAATCAATAAAATATATTCACAAAAATATAAATATATATAAAAAACTCGTAAAAGAACAAAAACATTTATATTTGACCTTTATCAAACAACAATCAAATATTAAAATTCGAAATAACATTAATTTCAAATTTTCAAATATTTAAATTTTATTTTATTTTATTTTATTTTATTCATTTCATTCATTTGCTTTTATTCTACTATATAAAAAAATAGCTATTCAAAAAAATATCTACTTTAAGAATAATAATATTCTTAAAAATGAGCTGCAATAAACGACCCATTTACTACGTTTACCCCAATCGCGACGGTAGCTGCCGTCCCGTTCAAATTAATTGTGGGGAAGGCCCCACCGGCTACACTGGTTACACCGGACCCGAAGGATTCGCATCATCCACCGGAGCGACTGGATATACTGGATATACTGGGTATACTGGTTATACTGGATATACTGGATATACTGGTTATACCGGTTACACCGGCCCTTCTACCTTCCTTGCATACACCGTTTCACCTACCCAAACATCCGATTTTACTATCCCAAACCTTAGCACTGATCCCAACTACTACAATATTTATCAAATTGATACATCCTCAGGACCCATGACCATTACATTACCTCAAATAAGTACGTTGGATAATAGTGGAAAACGAGATTTATATATTTGTGATATTGCGGGAAGTTTTGGATTAAATAATTTAATTATTCAAACAAGTGGAAGCGATATTGTGAATGGAACAAATTCGATTACTTTGGTAGTTGATTATTCAAGTATCCATTTAGTATCGAATTATGCCACAACAACTCCATCTAAATGGTTAAGTTTATAACTATTTAATTTACAATTATTTATTTTTACATATTTATTAAAAAATATATTCTTTTATTATAAATAAATCAAAAAAATGACATTCATTCCCTCCGTTCTCACCACAAATGACGCCAACAACACTTCTACTTCTACCTTATTCTCAAGCGCTTCCTTCACCGGTAGTGGCTCACTTACCACAGGTTTCGATAATATCATACTCCCCATCAAAAGTAACGTCGACTCCGCTTCCGGAGGTATTCAACTCCAATTCTCCAACGATAATGCCACTTTTGAGACCGTTTATAGCGACACTTACTATGCAAGCGGTTACTTCACCAAAAGTTACTTAATTGTTAAAAAATATTACCGCATTCTTTATACCAACGGCTCCTCCTCACAATCTTCCTTTGAATGCACATCCCGCTTAAGCACCAATACAATAGATAAAGGAGTACAAAATAACTCCATTACCGTTTTCGACAACGAAGTCGAAGCTACACTCGATGCCTTCGGGAAACTCCGCGTTTCTATGCCAAATACCCTCATCGATATTCGCTTTCCCGCAAATAGCATTGCTTCCGGTGCAAACTCCAACTTTCTCAAAAATGTTACACAAATTTGCACCAAGAGCAATGGATCTTACTCCGCTACTTACGAAAAGTCCAAAGCAATTATCACCGGTAGCGGTGCCGGTTATTACATTTCTCAAAGTCGTAATTACATTGTTTATCAACCCGGAAAATCACTTTTATTTATGTCATCCGGTATCATCAACCCTTCCAACTCGAACTTCACTTCTCGTCTCGGATTCTTCGATAACGAATTCACCACAAGCGCCTCTTATCCCACCGTGAATAATGGCGTTTACTTTGAATATAGCGACGGAAATGCATCCGTTAATCTTAAAAATGATAGCGTTACCTCCATTTCGCAATCTTCTTGGAATATTGATAAGATGGACGGTAGTGGACCCAGCGGTATTGACCTCGACTTCACCAAAACTCAACTCTTCATCGTTGATATGGAATGGCTCGGCGTCGGACGCATTCGCTACGGATTCTACGCCTACGGGCGCATTCACTATTGCCACCAAGTCACCAACATCAACGTCTTAACATCCCCTTACACAAACAACATTAACCTCCCCATTTGCTACTCTCTTCACTGCACAAACGCAGGAGGAGGCAGCGGAACCATCCGACAAATTTGCTCCACCGTCATCTCCGAAGGTGGTTATAACCCTGTTGGTCGCCCCTTTAGCGTCTCCAATAGTCAAGAGGGCGTCGATAGCCCCGTTACCGTACCCACCAGTGAAACCGCTCTTCTTGCCATTCGCGGAGGTGGCGTTAATTATTATCATCAAAATATTATTCCCACCGGAATTTCCATTATTGATACCGCTACCAACAATAACTTACTTTACCGATTACGACTTTATCAAGATGGCGCGTTTGGAGGAAGCATTACTTGGAGTAATGTGGATGCAAGTCATAGCGTTGTTCAATATGCAAAGTCGGGAAATATTAGTGGATTTAGCAGTAGTAATTCAATCATTCTTGATCAAGGATACTTTTATGGACGCGGTACCATTGCATTTAATGGTTTAGGAGACGTTTTCAATAATCTTGTGCTTCAACTTACGGCAAATATTGATAATACTTCAGATATTCTTATTTTAACTTGCCAAAAGATTGGACAAAATAGCACCGAAGTTTATTCAACCATCTCTTGGCAAGAGATTTATTAATTGAATAGTAAATATGTTTATATTTTATTATAAAATAGTAATTTTGTAATAAATTCATAAAAATAATATTTTTTTTTGAGACTTAATAATATTTATCATTCTCTAAAAATGCTTTATTCCGCATTTTTGCGGATTCATAAAAAGGAATATTTACTTGATAATTCGTATCAATTTCATATTTATCACACTCTTTATCTTTCATTATCTGTTTTGTCTTCTCTTTATACATGTTACATACTTGAGTAATATCAGATAAACACTTATCACGCGTTCTTATATTATTCGTTTCACAATAATCATAAGATCGTGTATCAGGATTATACGGTTTATATATGGTGTCATTAACATACTTATTTCGAGTTACTGAGTAATATTTATTTACATAACTATAATCATTATTTAAGCATCGTGGATTTGAATAAATATATGACTTCATTGTTTTATCAAGTTTTTCAAGAATCAAACATCCCGCTTTATCATTTTGAATCCGTTTTAAGGCTCCATCAGAATATACATAAGCATATTTTCCATCAAAATAAATATTTTTATTCTCATCATTTCCTAATAAAAGACTTAAAAAGTTTTTGTATAAATAAAAATCTTTATTTTTAACTAAATCAAAAGGAATATGTGAATGAGAATAATTATTTTCAATAAAATCATTCATTTTTACATTGTAATTATTTTGCATTGCATTATTATTTTGAATCGTATTATTTTGAATATTATTTGCGTTTTGAATATTGTTTCCATTTTGAATAACTGTTGTATATGAATGTGTTAATTTATTATCTTCTATTTGACCATTTATAAGATCATTACCTATAATTTGATTTTTACCTTTATTTCGATCACATAAATCTTTATTGTAAATATGACTTATTAAACTCTCTTTTCGTTTATAAACTGTACTACAATTAAGACATTTATAATTTTTTTTACCATCAATCATTACAATATGATTTTTTAAATCGATATTTGATAGATCATTTTGAGAAATATTTTGTTTTTCATTTGTATTTTGCATAGATAAATCTATTAAACTATATATTATATTTAATTTCTTATCAAAATTGTTAACCAGATGAATTAATTGATATATTTCCAAATTTAATGGATTTATTATATTATTTGAAAAATAATATCTTTTATTTAATGATCTTACTCTGATCTCTTCTAATGATAATAAACAATTATAGGCTGAATCACATACTTCTTTCTTATGTAAATGCCTTTCAAGATCTGATTTTAAGAAAAATGTATGCAAACATTTATGACATATAAAACACGAATTATCTTTATTATAATTCATTCTTCTCTTCTAATTATTTATATTATTTTTTATATAAAAAATATCCTCTATATTACTTTATTTTATAAATATTTATTTTTACCAAAAATTTATGGAATTTGTCATAAATTTATGGAAATTGTTATGAATTTATGGAAAGTTATGGAATTGGTAAATTTGAATAATTAATTATTTTAATAAAAATATTAGCATTGT
>JACCDX011059608.1_pt1 | contig 11506 bp, 5 predicted proteins | sample 7449681 | NCBI WGS metagenome assembly JACCDX01 (sample SAMN15323450, study PRJNA562643) | freshwater metagenome | isolation source: river surface water | place: USA:Blue River Watershed | collected 2017-08-18 | reverse complement strand
TGTAGAGCACGTCGTCCACGAGCAGGATGTGGCGACCCTCGACCTCGAACGGCAGGTGGGTGGCATCTTTGGTGGCGCTCAGGCCGCGCTGACCGAAGTCGTCGCGGTGCAGGGCCGACGAGATCACGCCGTGCGGGGTGCTGAGCCCCAAGTCGGCGTTGAGGCGCTCGGCCAGCCAGGCCCCGCCCGACCACACGCCCACGAGGACGGTCTCAGGGCGCAGCAGGCGTTGCACGCCCTTGCACAGGTCGGCGTACAGGGCCTCGGCATCGAGGCGGAGTGTGGAAGAGGTGTCGCTCACGGTGTGGAGTGTGCGTTGGCAGCGTTGAAATATTGTTGCAGCAGGATGGCAGCGGATGCGGCATCGAGGTCGGACGCCCCGTTGGCGTGCGCTTCGGTGGTCGAGTAGCGCTCGTCCACCTCGTGCACGGGCAGGCCAAAGCGGCCATGCAACTGGCGACCGAATTTTCGCGCGCGGGCGGTGTTCTCGTGGGGCTGGCCGTCGGGGTGAAAGGGCACGCCCACCACCAAAGCCTCAGGCCGCCACTCGGCGATCAGCTTGCCGATCTGCTGGAAGCGGGCCTCGCCTTCGGCCGCCACGGTGCGCAAGGCCTGGGCCTGGCGGGTGAGCGTGTTGCCGGTGGCCACGCCCACGCGCTTGACCCCGTAATCAAAGGCCAGCAGGGTCTGGGGACGCATGGCGGCAGCCCCGCTCATGCGTGGCCCGCCTCGGACATCAGGAATTTGGGGTCAACACCCAACAGCGACAAGGCTTTGTCGTACCTTTGTTCCACAGGCGTGTCGAAAATGAGTGCTGGTTCAGCGTCAACCGTGAGCCAACCGTTGCGCCCGAGTTCATCTTCGAGCTGCCCGGCCGACCAGCCGGCGTAGCCCAGGGTGATGAACACGCGGCGCGGGCCAGCGCCGTTGGACAGCGCTTCGAGCACATCCCGCGAGGTGGTCATCTCCAGGCCGCCGTCGATCTTCAAACTGGAGTTGTAGTGACCGCCTTCTTCATCCAGCCGCTCGTGCAGCACGAACCCGCGTTCGGTTTGCACCGGGCCGCCGAAAAACACCGGCTTGGTCGCCAGGTCATCGCGTTCGAGCGAGAGGTCGACCTTCTCGAAGAGGTGGCGCAAATCGAGGTCGGTGGGCTTGTTGATCACCAGCCCCAAAGCGCCCTTGTCGTTGTGCTCGCAGAGGTAGACCACCGAGCCGGCAAAATTGCCGTCCTTCATGCCAGGCATGGCAATGAGAAACTTGTTGGTCAGGTTGATGGCGGGCGCGTCTGCAGGCATGGGGCGCATTTTAAAGGGGGACGGTGGGCATGAGTGACGGTATCTCGTCAGCATTGGTCTGGTTTCGGCGTGACCTGCGTCATGTCGATCACGCGGCGCTCTACCACGCCCTGAAAAACGCCCGCAAGGTGTGGTGCGTGTTCGTCTTCGACACCACCATCCTCGACCCCCTGCCCCGCTGCGACCGCCGCGTGGCCTTCATCCGCGACAGCCTGGCCGAGCTCGATGACGCCCTGGCCGCCGCCGCGCCCGACAGCCGCCTGCCCAGCGGCGAAACCGCCGGCCTGATCGTGCGCCATGGTGACCCGCTGGTCGAGATCCCCAAGCTGGCCGCCGAACTCGGCGTGCAGGCGGTCTACGTCAACCACGACGACGAGCCGCAGGCCATCGCCCGCGACGCCCAGGTGCGCGGCAAGCTCAGCGACGTGGGCGCCGCGCTGTTCACCAGCAAGGACCACGTCATCTTCGAGCGCAACGAGGTGCTCACGGGCAACGACACGCCCTACGGCGTCTTCACGCCCTACAAGAACGCCTGGCTCAAGAAGGTCGACCCGTTCTACCTCAAGCCCTACCCGATTGCCGAGCGGGCCCACAAGCTGGCCGCCATCCCGGCCCAGGTCTGCCCGGTGGGCAAGCCCCGCGTGCCCAGCCTGGGCGACATCGGCTTTGAAGACCCGGGCGAGCTCAAGGTGGCGCCCGGCATGAGCGGCGCGCGCGCCCTGCTCGACGACTTCCTCGACCGCATCGACCGCTACGGCGAGCAGCGCGACTTCCCCGGCATCAAGGGCCCGAGCTACCTGTCCACCCACCTGCGCTTTGGCACGGTGTCGATCCGCGAGCTGGCTGCGCTGGCCTGGTCGCGTGCGCAATCGGGCTCCAGCGGGGCGCAGGTGTGGCTGTCCGAGCTGATCTGGCGCGACTTCTACCACCAGATCCTCTTCCATCACCCGCACGTGGTGAGCGGCTCGTACAAGCGCGAGTACGACAAGATCAAGTGGGCCAAGGGCAAGGCCGCCGACGCGCTGTACGCCGCCTGGTGCGATGGCCGCACGGGCTACCCGCTGGTGGACGCGGCCATGCGCCAGCTCAACCAGACCGGCTACATGCACAACCGCCTGCGCATGGTGGTGGCCAGCTTCCTGGTGAAGGACCTGGGCCTGGACTGGCGCCGTGGCGAGGCCTACTTCGCCGAAAAGCTGCTGGACTTCGACCTGGCGGCCAACAACGGCGGCTGGCAGTGGGCGGCCTCGACTGGCTGCGTCGCCCAGCCCTACTTCCGCATCTTCAACCCCACCAGCCAGAGCGAGAAGTTCGACCCGCAAGGCCGCTTCATCCGCCGCTATGTGCCCGAGCTGGCGGCGCTGCCCGACCGCGCCATCCACGCGCCCTGGCTGGCCCGCCCGCACGACCTGGCCGAAGCCGGCGATGTGGTGATCGGACGCGACTACCCCGAGCCCATCGTGCGCCACGACGAGGCGCGCGAGGCCACGCTGGCACGGTATGCGGTGGTCAAAGGTGGATGAGGGCGACGGCGCACCCCAGGCCAGCGCTCAAAACAGCTCGATGCCGCCTTGGTGCTTCTCGCCCGACTCGATGACCCCGCCCAGCACCAGCGCCTCGTGGCAGAAGGTGCAGTTGCGGCCGTGGTGCTTGGCCTGGTAGGCCGCCGCATCGGCGCGGGCAAAGGCCTCGTTGGGCGAGTCGTTGCGCTGGATCTCGGTGAAGCCGACGCTGACCGTGACGCGCCCGACCTGCGGGAAGGGGTAGTTTTCGATGTTGCGGCGGAAGCGCTCGAACGCCGACAAGGCATCGTTCTCATTGCCCCCGCGCAGCAAGATGACGAACTCTTCACCGCCAAAGCGGTAGAGCCGGTCGTAGTGCCGGAAGGACAGGCGCATCACCCGCGCCACCAGCACCAGCACCTCGTCGCCGATCAGGTGGCCGAAGCCATCGTTGACCTTCTTGAAGTGGTCGATGTCCACCACCGCCAGCCAGTGCGTGGGCAAGGCCGGGCCGCGGCGCTCTTCGGTCGGCACCAGCGACGTGTCGGCCTGTGTGGGCATCGACGCCTTGAAGAAGGTGGCGTCAAAGGTCTGGCGGTTGAGCAAACCGGTGAGCGTGTCGCGCTGACTGGCTTCCAGCAAGTTCTGGAAATTGCCAAACACCTTGAGCAGGGCCTGCAGTTGGCGCAGGGCTGCAGTGTTCATGCCGTGCTCGGAGACGATCTCCAGCACGCCGGGGTTGCCCACCTCCACCGGCAGGGGCAACACCATCACGCAGGGTGAGCGCTGCTGCCCGTGCTCATCGAGGTCAGCGCTTTGCGTGAGGCTGCGGCTTTGCATGGCCGCTTGCCGCAGCGGGAAGGCGTCCATGCGGGGCAGGCTGCCCAACTCGCTCCACGGCGGGTCGCTCACGACCATGGCCCCTGCGCGCGCCAAGCCGCCACAGAACCAATGGCGAGTGTGCTCGTCCGGCCCGATGAGCCGGTAGACCCCCACGGTGAGCAAGCCGGTGTGACCCAGCAGGTCGAGCACCCCTTGCGCCAGGGTGACGTCGAGCACCTCGCGGTCGCGCTGGGCCGTCAGGTCGGCCAGGTGCGAAATCGCGTGCTCGGCCACCGTGCCCACGCCGTCGTGTGCAGCAGCAACATCAACGGCGGGCAAGGTGGTCGGGCTCAAGTTCAGGCGCTTTCCAAGGTTTCGGCGGCGTACCGCGCGACCAGGCTCAACAACTCTTCTTCACCGTAAGGCTTGCCCAGGTAGTGGTCCACACCCAGCTCTTGGGCGTAGTCGCGGTGCTTCTGGGCAATGCGGCTGGTGATCATGATGACGGGCAATCCGGTCAGCTTCTCGTCTGCGCGCATGTTGCGCACCAAGTCGAAACCGTCCATGCGGGGCATCTCGATGTCTGACAGTACCACCACCGGGCGCTCCTGCGCCAGGGCCTCGAGCGCTTCCATGCCGTCTTTCGCCAATTTGACGCGGTAGCCTTCACGGCTCAAGAGCCGCTGCGTGACGCGGCGCACGGTCAGCGAATCGTCAACCACCAGCACCAGCGGGCGAGCCTGCTCTTCGGGGTCGACCACCGCGCCAGGCTTGGCGCCGGCACTGGCATCGGGCGCCAGCCAAGACGCCTCGGCACCCACGGTGATCAGGCTGTCACGCATGGCTTGCACCGCGCGATCGCCGTACACCGTGGCCAAGGCCACCGGGTTGTAGATCAGCGAGACAGCTCCAGACGCCAGCAAGGTCATGCCAGCCAGGCCTGGCATGCGCGCGAGCTGCGGGCCCAGGTTCTTGACAACCACTTCCTGGTTGCCCAGCACTTCGTCGACGTGCAGCGCCACCCGTTGCTGCGCCGAGCGCACGATCACCACGGGGATGCTGCGCTGGCCTTCGAGGCCGCGCGGCGAATGCTGCAGCAGCGCGCCCAGCCAGTAGAACGGCAGCTGCAGGTCGGCAAAGCCATAGTGGCCTTGGCGGTAGGCGGTCTCCACCTCCAGCGGCTTGGCGCGGCGCACCATCTCGATGAGGTGGGTGGGCACGGCCACGGTCAGCGAGCCGCAGCGCAGCATCACCACCTTGGTGACGGCGGTGGTCAGCGGCAGGATCAGCGTGAAGCTGGTACCTTGGCCCGATTGCGTGGCCGTCTCGATCCGGCCACCCATGGCGTTGACGTCGGCACGGACCACGTCCATGCCGATGCCGCGACCCGCCAGCTCGGTCACGGTTTCGGCGGTCGAGAAGCCCGAGGTGAAGATGAACTGCGCGAGCTCCGAGTCAGCAGGCTGGGCGCCTTGGGCCAAGAGCCCCATGTCGGCGGCACGCTCGCGGATGCGGGCCAGGTCGAGGCCGGCGCCGTCGTCGCGCACCTCGATGCTGACTTCGTTGCCCTCTTGGCGCAGCAGCACCGTGATCTGGCCCACCGCATCCTTGCCTGCAGCCTGACGCTGCTCGGGCGGCTCGATGCCGTGGCTCACGCAGTTGCGCAGCATGTGCTCGAACGAGCCGGTCATGCGGTCGAGCACACCCCGGTCGATTTCGGTGGCACCGCCCACGATGTCGAGGCGCACCTGCTTGCCGGTTTCCTTGGCCGCCTGGCGCACGACGCGGTAGAGGCGGTCGGACATGGAGTCGAACTCGACCATGCGTGTGCGCAGCAGGTCGTCTTGCAGGTCGCGCGTGAGGCGGGCCTGTGCGGCCAGTTGGTCTTCTGCGGTTTCGAGGCTGCGCTGCAAGGTGCGCTGCACGGTGGCGACGTCGTTCACCGACTCGGCCATCATGCGGGTGAGCTCCTGGAAGCGGGTGTAGCGGTCGAACTCGAGCGGATCGAAATCCTGGCTGGCCGCGCGGGCCGCTTCCATGCGGGTCGAGAGCTGGGTTTCGGCCTGCAGCTCGATGTCGCGCAGGTGCTGGCGCAGGCGCTCCAGGTTGTCAGTGAGGTCGTGCAGCGAGCCCCGGATGTTGCCCACCTGGGCATGCAAGCGCGTGCGGGTGATGGACACCTCGCCCGCGTGGTTGACCAGCTGGTCGAGCAGTTGCGGGCGCACCCGCACTGGGGCCTGCGACACGCTGGGGCCGTTGTCTTTCGGTGGCTCGACCGCCTCGGTGCGCACCGGCCGGGTGAGCTGCGACCAGTCGATGGGACGCAGCACGATTTCGGCGGGCGCGGCCAAGACGGACAGGCGCTCGGCACGGGTGGTGGCGGGCTCACTTTGGGGCTCGGGGGCGGCCGCACCATCGGGCACGGCTGCGGGCGCCGCGGCAGGGTCGAGGTCAAGGTCGATGTCAGCACCGGCATCGGGGCGCACCAGCGCCACCGTGGTCTCGTCGTCGGGTAACGCCAGTGGCTGCGCCTCGGCCTCGGTCGCGCGGGCCTGGATGAGCGTGGGCTCGTCCAGCGGCAGGCTCAAGGTGGTCAGCGTCGCTTGCTCGGTGTCTGCCTGGCCATGTTGGTGGGCCGACTCCACCACCTGTGCCGACTGGTCGGCATAGCGCGAGGCATCCTGCTGGCGCAGGCGGTCGAACACCTCGATGAGGTGATCGACCTTGGCCTCGAGGGGCAGCAGCTGATCGGTGGACTGCACGCCTTCGGTCAGCACCCGCTCGATGGTGGATTCGAGCTGGTGGGCCATTTCTCCCAGGCGCATGGCACCCGCCAGGCGAGCCCCCCCCTTGAAGGTGTGCAACGTGCGCAGGCAACCCTCGGCATGGGCCTGGGCCTGCGGGGCCGCCACCCATTGGCGCATTTGGGTGGACAGCTGAGGCAGCAACTCCTGCCCTTCTTCTTCGAAGATGGGAAAGAGGTCCGCGTCGACCTGGTCGACGGCGTCGATCTCGGCGTCCCACTCGTGGGCCCAGGACTGGACAGACTCGGGCTCGGGCTCCGGCTCCGGCACTTCATCGGTCAGCGCAGGCAACTCGACATCCGCGACAGACGGGGCCAGCGTGACGTCCTCGGCCACTGGGACGGCCGTGTCGAGCAAAGGCAGATCGAGGTCTGCCGGCGGGGCCATGTCTGCCAGCTGGCGGATCTCGGTGGGCTCATCGGCCGACAGGTCCAGCGACAAAGGCGCATCGCCCTCGGCCCAATCACTGCCCACGACCATGACGGCATGGGGCTCGAAGGCGTCCAGCTGGGCCAGCAAGGGTTCGTGCGCTGGCTTGAGGAAGCCCGCGGCGAACTGGTGCAGCAAGCGGCGGATCTCCTCGCTCGCGTCGTGGAACATCACGATCGCATCGCCCGGCACCGCCGGGTAGGTGGCCGATCGTTCGAGCGCGTGCTCCAGGCTGCGGGCCAGGCGCGACAGGCCCTGGAAGCCCACCGTGGCCGAATTGCCCGCCAGCGAATGGGCCAGTGCGATGGCGTCTTCCGGCGTTGGCAATTGGGGCGACAGCACCCATTCGCCCACCACATGGCTGAGCCGGCGAGACTGTTCGTCGGCCTCGTTGAGGTAGATGTTGAACAGCGGGATGCTGATGCGCAGGTCGCCAATGACCTTGACCTGCTCTTCGGCGGCCTGGGGATCAGGCAGCGGCTCAGGCTGGGTTGGCGCCGCCGCTGCGGCCAGGGGCAGGTCCACATCCAAGCTGCCCGCCTGGGTCACGTCTTCGTCGCCCAGGTGCAGGAACTCGGCCGGCTCGCGGAAGGAAACCTTGAGCGGCTCGTCCGCTGGCAGGTTGACCTCCAGGGGCAGCTCACCCCAGGCAGAGTCGTGCGTCGGCGTGTTGGCAGCCTTGGGCGCCTCCAGGTCGAGCACGATCAGCTCGTGGTCGCTCAAGCCCTCGATCATCAGCGCCTGAGGCTGGGTCTCGGGCTCGTCGTCCGCCAAGTGATCCAGGCGGTTGGTGCGCTCCCACGGGCCTTCGGGCGGCAGGGCGGCCTGTGCCGACGGTGTCGCACCCGCACCCAGCAGCGCGCCACCTTCGAGCGACAGGTCGATGCCCCGCGTGGCCAGATCGGCCGACAAGGGCAGCGGCTCGACCTCGTCGATTTCGGGCAGCGTCAGCACCTGCGGCGCGTCAACCCGCACCGGCACGTCCGGATGCAGCTCCAGCGGCTCCTCGCTCAGCTCGGGCACATCATCCAGGCTGAGGATGGGCAGCGCATCGGGGGCAGGCAAGGCCGCATCCACATGGGCCTCGGCCCCATCGGCGCTGGCCTCCGGCGCAACCACCTGCAGCGGCAGACGCTGCCCCGAGAGGCGCCAGGCATCGGCCACACGCACCACGGGCTCGGCCAGCCAGTCCGCATCGGTGCGCTGGGCGATCGCGTCGCGCCAGGCTGCAAAGTGGTTCAGCAAGTCGTCGGTCAGGTCCAGCAGCTCGGCGGGTGCCGCCTGCTGGGCCGCCAGTTGGGCGTTGTACAGCTGCTCGCAGGCCCAGGCCGCTTCACCAAAGGTGTTGAGGCCGACCATGCGCGAGCTGCCCTTGAGCGTGTGGAAGGCGCGGCGCACGGCCGTCTGCTCGGCGATGTCATCAGGACAGGCCTGCAAGCGCGCCAAGGCGCTGCGTGCGTCGTCGATCACCTCGGCGGCCTCCTCCAGGAAGATCTGACGCATCTCGTCGTCTTCTTCCAGGCCGGTGGCGGCCACAGCGGGCGCTTCGGGCTGCGGCACCAGCGGCGCCAGCTCGGGGAAGGGCTCAGGCTCGGGTTCGGCCTCTTGGGCAATGGTCTGGGCCAGATCGGCCACCACCTGCGAGAGGTGCTCGCGCGCGGCCTCGACCATCTGCGCATCCTGCGCCTCTTCGGCCGAGGCCAGCACGGCCTGGGCCAGCGCCACGGTGTCGGCCAGCTCGCTTTGGTCGGCCACATGGGGCGTCTCGACCAGCTTTTGCAACTGCTCGCTGACCTCACTGAGCGGCACGTCCGGGCGCACCAGCACCTCGGCCACCTCAGCGGCCACGGCATGGGCCTCTTCGCGCCGCACGGCCTGCACATGCTGGGCGACCGCCTCGACGGGATCGTCTGAGCTGGCCTGCGGGACCTTCTTTTCGCGGCCGATCAGCACCTGCAGCACGCCCTTGTCGGCATCCCAGGCGAACAAAGACTTGGCCAGCGAAGGCTGCACGCCCATCATGTCGATCAAGAAGCCCAAGGCCCCCAGGTTGGTGGCGATGCGGTCGAACACGCCCTGCGCACCCGCCTCGTCGAGGTTGGCACCGGGCGACAGCAAGTGGTCGATGTCCTGGCCCATGCGGACCACGGCGTGCGAGGCGTGGTCCAGCCCCAGCACGGCCAGCACGCCGCGCATGCCCTTGAGGGCCTGGGGCACCTGGGCGAGGTGAGCGGGCTCGACGGGCTCGCGGAAGTACTGGTCGATGTGCTTTTCGCAATCAGACAGGCCCAGGCGCAACTCGTGCACCACGCTGCCAATGGTCTGGCGATCGGAGACGCGGCGGTACAGGTCCTCCATCCAGGCCTCAAGGGGCTGGGCGGCTTGTCCCTGGCGGACCTCGTCGATGCGGCGTGCCAGGCGCTGCAGGCGCTCGGCCTGCTCGGGGTGATCGAACTCGCTGTCGTCGATGCAGGCCTCGACATACAACAAGCTGGTGGCCACTTCCATGGCCAGCGCCGGATCGGGCACCTGCTGCGACTGGGCCGTGGCATCGGTCGCATCGGTCAGGGCATGGGCCAGCACATCGCCCTGTGGAAAGAGGCGGTGCAGCGAATCGGCCACCAGGGCGAACTGCTCGTGCAGCCCGCTCATGCGCAGCAACTCGCCGCCCGCCACGGCCGACCAGCCATCTTTGGCTGCGGTCACGCGCTTGGCGGCCTGTGTGATCCAGGCCGGGTCCAGGCGACCCAACACGGAGTTGTCGAGGTCGACGGCCTTGTGGCGATCGAGGCCGAACGTGCGGCGCACGCGGGCCAGCACCGAGTCATCGGCAGCCTCAACCGACTGCGCCTGCGCGCAGAAGAACAACAGCTCGTTGGCCAGGCGATCGGAAGGCGTGGCGTTGCCTTTGACGAGCACGCGCAGTTGGCTGAGCAGCTGCGACAAGGCGCGCTTGGAGTGCACGTCGAGCGCCACGTGGCGCCCGGCCAGGCCTTCCAAGAAGCCACTGGCCAGCATCCAGGTGGCGGCCTCCCGGGTGGCGCGGCGGGCCTCAGCCTCAGCGGCCAGGCCAGCGCACAGCGCGGCCAAATCGAGCGCATCTTGGGGTTGCTGGCGGCGCAGCAGGCCCAGCAGGCCGGCTTCGAAGTCAACCACGGTGGCGGCATCGGGTGCACGCGGCGCTGTCTGCGGCGGCGCGGCCAGCGGCGCCTCCAGCGACAGGGTGGGCCAGTCTTGCGCCCACAGGTCGGTGGGGCGCGGCAAGCCCTGGCCCACACGGGCCATCAGCTTCTCGTATTGGGGGAACAGCTCGGTGGCCGCGATGTCCTTGCCCGCCAGCTTGCGCGAGATGTAGTCCAGCAGCGCGAACGAGGCCTGTTCGATGTCCTCGACGGCACCGGCCGTGATCGCGCGCGGCCGCATGACGAACTTCTGCACCACGGCCTCGCTGGCGCGCAGCAAGGCCGCACCTGCGGTGACACCCGCCATCTCCAGGGCACCGGAGCCCTGGTGGATCTGCAAGCGCGCCGTGCGCAGGATGGCCGGATCAAGCGCATCCAGGTCGGACTCACCGTGGGTCACGTCCTTGAGGCAGCGCCGCAAGGCCTTGTGGGCCGCATCGAGGGACTTGCGCAACTCCTCGTGCACCCAGGCCAGGGCACTCAAGTCATCGGCCAGACCACCGCCTTGGGACTGGAGCAGGCTGCTGTCCATGGCTCACCTTTCGCGATCAGGAGGCGATCTTGAATCGGGCCACGGACTGCTGCAGCTCGAACGCGGTCTTGGACAGCTCGCGCACCAGCTGGGTGGTGGAGCGGGTGCCCTCACCCGTCTGTTCGGTCACGGCGAAAATGTGCTGGATGTTGGTCACCACCACGTTGGCGTGGTCGGCTTCCTTCAGTGCCTGTGACGAGATCTCGGCAATCAGGTCAGCGAGGCGACGCGACACGCGGTCGATGTCGACCAGGGCGGAGCCGGCCGCGTCAGACAGGCGCGCCCCTTCCACCACCCCCTGCGTGGAGCGCTCCATGGCGCCCACGGCATCTTGGGTGTCGGTCTGAATGGTGCGCACCAGCGCGGCGATCTGGCGGGTCGCGTCGGCCGAACGTTCAGCCAGACGCTGCACTTCTTCGGCCACCACCGAGAAGCCCCGGCCCGCTTCACCGGCCGATGCGGCCTGGATGGCGGCATTCAAGGCCAGCACGTTGGTCTGCTCGGTGATGTCTGAGATCAGCTCGGTGATTTCGCCGATCTCCTGCGACGATTCGCCCAGGCGCTTGATGCGCTTGGACGTTTCCTGGATCTGCTCGCGGATGGTGTTCATGCCGCCGATGGCGTTTTGCACGGCCTTGAGGCCCTGCTCTGCGGCCGTCAGCGATTGGCGCGCCACTTCAGCGGACTGCTGGGCTTGACCCGACACCTCGTTGATGCGGCCGGCCATCTGCAGCACCGATTCGCCGGTTTCGCGGATCTCGCGCAGCTGTTCGTCAGAAGCTGCCAACAGCTCGGTCGAGGTGGTTTCCACTTCCGACGTGGTTTCGGTCACCCGCTGCACCGTGCCTTGCACCTGCGACACCAGGTTGCGCAGCTCTTCCACCGTGAAGTTCACCGAGTCGGCGATGGCGCCGGTGATGTCTTCGGTCACGGTGGC
>JACCDX010546675.1_pt1 | contig 11506 bp, 14 predicted proteins | sample 7449681 | NCBI WGS metagenome assembly JACCDX01 (sample SAMN15323450, study PRJNA562643) | freshwater metagenome | isolation source: river surface water | place: USA:Blue River Watershed | collected 2017-08-18 | reverse complement strand
GCGAACGCACTGGCGTGCGCAGCGCCCGCAAACACATTGCTTGGTACATCCGCAGCTTGCCTGGTGGCGAGGCGTTTCGCCAACACATGAACACCCTAGAAGACAGCGCGTCGCAACACCGCGCCGTCGCTGCCTTCTTCGATGACTTGGCCGAGCGTCACGAGCGCTTGCCCGACCCTGTTTTATTAGAAGAACCCTTAGCTTTGCATGAGTAAAAAACACATTGAAGAGGTGGTACGTGTCAGCCTCGAAACCTATTTCCGCGACCTCAAAGGCACAGAACCCGACAACATGCACGACATGATGGTGCGCGTCGTTGAAAAACCGTTGCTCGAAGTGGTGATGCAACACGCCGACCACAACCAGTCACGCGCTGCCGAATGGTTGGGCCTGAACCGCAACACGTTGCGCAAAAAACTTCTCGATCACAAACTCATCAAATAAGACTGTCCCCCTATGAAAGCACTCATCTCCGTCTCTGACAAAACCGGCATCGTCGAATTGGCTCAACAGCTCCACGCCTTGGGCGTGGGCCTGATCTCCACCGGCGGCACCGCCAAGCTCTTGGCAGAACAAGGCTTGCCTGTGACCGAAGTGGCCGAAGTCACAGGCTTTCCCGAGATGCTCGATGGCCGTGTGAAAACACTGCACCCCAAAGTGCACGGTGGCTTGCTGGCGCGTCGCGACACACCCGAGCACATGGCCGCTTTGCAGGCACATGGCATCGACACGATTGATTTGTTGATCGTCAACCTGTATCCGTTTGAAGCCACCGTGGCCAAGCCCGGCTGCACGCTGGCCGACGCGATCGAAAACATCGACATCGGCGGCCCAGCCATGGTGCGCAGCGCCGCCAAAAACTGGAAAGACGTGGGCATCGTGACCGACGCGAGCCAGTACCCGGCCGTGATCGAAGAACTCAAAGCGAACGGCAAACTGAGCGACAAGCTGCGCTTTGCCCTGTCGGTGGCCGCGTTCAACCGCATCAGCCAGTACGACGGCGCGATCAGCAACTACCTCTCGAGTGTCAGCTTCGAAGCCGAAAAACTGAGTGAGAGCTACGTGCCTGAGCGTGCCCAGTTCAGCGGCCAGTTCAACGAACAGTATGTGAAGGTGCAAGACCTCCGTTACGGTGAAAACAGCCATCAGCAAGCTGCTTGGTATCGTGATTTGGCCCCAGCCGCCGGCTCGCTGGCCACGGGCGTGCAGTTGCAAGGCAAAGAACTCAGCTACAACAACATCGCCGATGCCGATGCGGCTTGGGAATGCGTCAAGAGCTTCGACACCTCAGCCTGTGTGATCGTCAAACACGCCAACCCTTGCGGCGTGGCCGTGGGCGCGAACCCGTTCGAGGCTTATAGCAAGGCCTTTCAGACCGACCCCACCAGTGCGTTCGGTGGCATCATCGCCTTCAACCGCCCGGTGGACAAAGCCGCGGCCGAAGCCGTGAGCAAGCAGTTTGTCGAAGTGCTCATGGCCCCCGACTTCAGCGCCGAGGCACTCGAAGTGTTCAAGAGCAAAGTCAACGTGCGCTTGATGAAAATCGCCTTGCCCGCGAACTACGGCAACGTGCGCAACGCTTTGGAAACCAAGCGCGTGGGCTCGGGCCTGTTGTTGCAAAGTGCCGACAACCATGAGTTGGCCTTGGCTGATCTCAAGATCGTCACCGTCAAGCAGCCCACCCCTGAAGAGCTGAACGATTTGTTATTTGCTTGGAAGGTCGCCAAATTCGTCAAGTCCAACGCCATCGTGTTCTGCAAAAACGGCATGACCATGGGTGTGGGCGCTGGTCAAATGAGCCGCTTGGACTCGGCTCGCATCGCCAGCATCAAGGCCGAAGCCGCGAAGTTGAGCCTGCAAAACACAGTGGTCGCTAGCGACGCTTTCTTCCCCTTCCGTGATGGCCTCGATGTGGTGGTCGATGCAGGTGCCACCTGCGTGGCCCAGCCTGGTGGCTCGATGCGCGACCAAGAAGTCATCGACGCGGCCAACGAGCGTGGCGTGGCGATGGTGTTCACCGGTGTGCGTCACTTCCGTCATTGATCGCCCCCATTGAACATTGACCACACCAACGCGCCGCTTGATGCGGCGCAACTCGCAACGGTCAACACAACGGCTGTTGCATTAGCGCACGAGCCTGCAACGTGGAGCTTTGCCCAGCTCGGTCTCAACGCCGCGCTGCAAAGCTCCGCCGCCCAAGCGGGCTTTATCACACCCACACCGGTTCAGGTCGAAGCTCTTGGCTATGTGCTGAATGGCCGTGATGTCTTAGCCACCGCACAAACTGGTTCAGGCAAAACAGCCGCCTACGTGCTGCCTGTGTTGCAACGGCTCATGGCCACAGCCGCCTCGCGTGACGAAGCGCCCAAGAAGCGCATCACGCAAGTGCTGGTGCTCGTGCCCACACGCGAACTCGCTACACAGGTAAGCGACGTGCTGCGCGATTTGGCGCGACCCCTCACTCAGTCCATCAAAGTGGGCACGGTGTTTGGTGGTGTGTCGATCAACCCGCAAATGATGAGCTTGCGCAGCGGTGCAGACATCGTCGTGGCCACGCCCGGCCGCTTGCTGGACATCGTGGATCACAACGCTTTGAATTTGGGTCACGTGCAGCACCTCGTGCTGGACGAAGCCGACCGCTTGCTCGACCTCGGCTTTGCCGAAGAGCTGCACCGCGTCTTGGCGTTGTTGCCTGCAAAGCGACAAAACCTGTTGTTCAGCGCCACCTTTGAGCCCGCAGTGCAAACCTTGGCTGAGGCGTTGCTAACCAACCCCGCACGTATCACCATTGCGCATACACAAGAGCACACGCCCGATATCGCGCAACGTGCGATTCAGGTTGACGAAAAAAGCCGCACGGCTTTGTTGCGCCACCTCATCAAGACCCATGCATGGAAGCGCGTGTTGGTGTTTGTGGCCACGCGCTACGCGTGTGAACATGTGGCCAACAAGCTCTACAAAGCGGGCGTGTTTGCCACCGCGTTTCATGGCGAGATGAGCCAAGGCGCACGCCAAGATGTGTTGGCCGAATTCAAAGAAGAACGCTGGGAAGTGGTGGTCACCACCGACTTGGCAGCGCGCGGCATCGATATTGCACAGCTGCCTGTGGTGGTCAACTACGACCTACCGCGCTCAGCCACCGACTACACCCACCGCATTGGTCGCACCGGTCGCGCAGGTGTCAGTGGCGAAGCAGTGAGTTTTGTCACCGCTGCCACGCTGGCGCATTGGCAGCTGATTCAAAAACGCGCCCACGTGCAGTTGCCGCTTGAAGTGCTAGAAGGCTTCGAGCCTACCGAACTGCCGCCATCTGTGTCGCCACTCAACGATGGCACGGGCGGTATCAAAGGCAAACGCCCGAGCAAGAAAGACAAGCTGCGAGCTGCTGCTGCAGCGCAAGCTGAGCAGCAAAAACCTTAATCGTTGTTGTTGTTATCCAAGCCGTCAAACGCATGACGTTCTTGGTGCTCCAGCGCTTCGCCTGCTGGGCGCTTGGTGCGCACGCCGGGCTTGGCCAGTAGCTCCACATAAAACTGCGTGGCTTGGTTGGCCACGGCGTTGTCGATGCAGGTGATGACGTTGGCCAAGTGCACCACTTCGGCGGTGTCTTCGGTTAAACCAAATTTGCAATCGAAGTCCCAAAAATCTGCGCCTGCGGGCACATCACGGCGGCGTTCGCGTTTGAGGTATTTGCGAATCTCGTGTTTGATGGCATCCAGCAAACGGTCTGGATGTTTGCCTGCGACTTGAAGTTGGAATGTTTTTTTCATGAAAGTCCTTGTGGGGAAATGCGCCCGAGAAGGACGAGAGGAGAAAACGCCTTATGGCGCGATGTTGAATTTGACTTGAAAGCTCAACGCGCTGTTGACTTTGTCGCCAATCTTTGGAATGAGAAAGACGTTTAAGCCCACGCGTCGACCTTCGATGGCCATGCTTGGAATAACGGCGGGAAACCAACCGCCTTCATGCATTTTGGGATAACCATTAAATGCGCCCACCGCAGCACCAGCCTTGAACGCACCTCTTTGAAACGGCATGACATACGCGCCAATGTAGTGAGAGGTTTGGCGATCGCTGTTTTCAAACACACCCGCTGTGAGTGAATAGGTGTTGCTGATGGTGGCTTCTACGCCAAAGCCGTGGTTGTGGTTGTTCAGGTCCTTTGATTTGTCAAAGTGGTGTGAATAAAAACCGGGATTGATCCAAACATCAGCCAATGCTGCAGGCGCAGCGGCCACCATGGCCAAGACGGGTAAAAGTTTTTTCATAGCTGTTGGAACACCTCAGAGGCCGCAGCCACGGTTTGTGCAATGTCTGCGTCGGTGTGTGCTGCGCTGACAAAGCCTGCTTCATACAACGCCGGTGCGATGTACACGCCACGATCGAGCAAGCCATGGAAGAGTTTGTTGAATTTGGGGCCGTCGCTGGTCATGACCTTGGCGTAGTTCTGTGGCAGTTCGGGCAACAAGAAGAAACCAAACATGCCGCCTTGGCAATCGGCGCTGAAAGGCACACCTGCTTTGGCAGCAGCAGCGGTCAAACCATGAACCAAACTTTGTGTGCGGGCGCTGAGTGAATCCCAGAAACCGGGCTTGGCAATTTCGCGCAAAGTGGCCAAGCCGCAAGCTGTGGCCACAGGGTTGCCGCTCAAGGTGCCAGCTTGGTACACAGGGCCAGTGGGCGCGAGCTGCTGCATGATGACGCGTGGGCCACCAAAAGCGGCCAGCGGCATGCCGCCACCAATGACTTTTCCCAACACGGTGATGTCGGGTTGGAAACCTGGAATGAGTTTGGCGTACACGCTTTGCGCGCTGCCCAGTGCGACGCGGAAACCGGTCATCACTTCGTCAAACACAAACAGTGCGCCGTACTCGGTGCACAGCTCGCGGCAGCGTTTCATAAAAGGCACAGACGCGCGCACAAAGTTCATATTGCCAGCGATGGGTTCAATCATCACGCAGGCCAGTTCTTTGCCGTGCAGTTGGAAGGCTTCTTCGAGTTGTTCGATATTGTTGTATTCGAGCACCAAGGTGTGTTGCACCACTTCAGGCGGTACGCCCGCGCTGGTGGGGTTGCCAAAAGTGGCGAGGCCAGAGCCTGCTTTGACCAAGAGCGCATCGGCATGGCCGTGGTAACAACCTTCAAACTTGATGATCTTGCTGCGGCCCGTCGCACCGCGTGCCAAACGCAAAGCGCTCATGCCGGCTTCAGTGCCTGAGCTGACCAAGCGCACCATCTCCATCGAGGGGACGTGCTTCAAAATTTCTTCGGCCAGCTCGATCTCGCGCTCGGTAGGAGCGCCAAATGAGAAACCATCTAACGCGGCTTTTTGCACGGCTTCGAGCACCGCGGGGTTGCCGTGGCCCAAGATCATGGGGCCCCAAGAGCCGATGTAGTCGATGTACTTTTGACCGTTGGCGTCCCAAAAGTAAGCACCTTGGGCGCGTTGCACAAAGCGGGGGGTGCCGCCCACAGCGCGAAACGCGCGCACGGGCGAGTTCACGCCACCGGGGATGACTTGGGCTGCGCGGTCAAACAGGGTTTGATTCAAATCGGTCATGGTTTTCTAGGTGTCAATGTTTGGTTTCATGGCGATGCAGCGAGAAGTCTTCTGCCGTGGCGGGCAGGCCATCGCTGTCTTCGCTTTCTTCGTCTTCTTCAGCCCAAAACAGGCGGTCGGGCACGATATGGCCCATGCCGGGTCTGAATCCGCTGTTGAGGCTTTGGTCGAGGTAATTCAGGGCTTCGCGGGTGGCCAGCTCTAGGTCGGTGCCTGCGGCCAGCACTGCCGCTAGCGTGATGCTGAGGGTGTCGCCCGCGCCAGAGAACAGGGCGTCAAAGCGCTCAAAGCGTTCGCTCACCATCACGGTGTGGGCGGTGGCCAAGGCGTTTTCCACGTGTTGGTCGGGATGGTTGATGCCGGTCACCAACACATAGGGCACGCCCACTTCGGCGGCGACGCGTGCAATGTCGCGTGGGCTGGGGCTTTTCTCGCTGCTCCAGTCGGGCAGCAGCCAGCGCCACAAGGTGTTGTGGTTGCCTACCAATACGGTGGTTTGGGGCAAGATGAGTTCACGGAATGCATCCAAGTACGCGTCAATTTTTTCGTCTTCCCACCACGACAGGTTGGGCACGTAGGCAATGACTGGCACTTCGGCGTAATCGGTGCTGATTTCGGCAATCGCACTCAAATTATCTGGGGTGCCGCAAAACCCCACTTTGATGATTTGCACGCTGATGTCTTCAAGCACGCTACGGGCTTGTTCGGCCACGGCTTCATCATCGAATGCGACGTGATCAAAAATTTCTGCACTGTCGCGCATGTAGGCGCCCGTCACCACGGGCAACGCGTGTGCGCCCACAGAGCCAGCAGCCAGCACGTCAGCTGACAAACCGCCCGCACCGCTGGGGTCGTTGGCGTTGAACACCAGCACGCACGGGGGGGCGCCGCTGGTCTCGTCAGACAAGGCAATGTCGGTGGGGAGGGGTGTGTTTTCTGGCGCCATGAGTGGGTCGATACAATGCAATTCATTCTATGCGTTGACGAAAGAAATACTGTGGCTAATACTTGGATGTGTCTGATTTGTGGCTGGATTTATGATGAAGAGGCTGGCTGCCCTGAGCATGGCATTGCCGCTGGCACCGCATGGGCCGATGTGCCCATGAACTGGACCTGTCCAGAGTGCGGCGCGCGCAAAGAAGATTTTGAAATGGTGCAAATCTAATCACCATGCAAGTACGCGCGGAGTTTGAAGCCCAAGTGCTGGCCTTGCTGCGTCAGCGCCCAGCGGTGGATACGCGTGCGGCCCGGCAGCTAGAGCTGCTGTGTCAGCGTCAGCTAGACGCTGAGACGATTGCAGGCTGGCGCACCTTTTGGTCGCTGGCCACCCACTTCTTTGAAGGTCTGCGTTTGGCCCCCAATCGCAGCATTGAAGAGCCAGAGGCCAGCGCAACCTCGCAAGTGCTCAGCGGCTTGCAGCTGCGCGAGCAGTTCAACGAACACGACAAACCCATCGAAGACAGCTTGCAAGTCATCAACCATCTGCTGTTTTTAGAGCAAGCCGATGTGATTTCGCAGCGTTTGGTCAGCATCCTCAACGATTGGTCTGAGTCGCCCGAGTCAGACCTGCCCACCGAAGCTCAGTTGGATGTGCAAAGCATGGCCCAGCTTGCCCATGATGTGCAGTTGACGGCAGTGCAACAAGTGGCCGATTCCTTGGCGGTGCAACTGGCCCGCCTGCGCGCCAAGCGCGTGGCCGATGACATCAAAACCAGCCTGCGCGGCGCCCAAGAGGTGAGCCGCTTGCTGCAACACTTTGCTGTGGGCAGTGTGCGCGAACCGCAGGCGAATGTGTTGGCAGCACTCAGAGGCGAATAGTCGCTGCCTCTCGTTACTTCACTTTCTTCACCACTGCATACCGCTCAAGCGTGAGCTTGCGCGCCTCGGCGTGGTCCACGATGGGTCTAGGGTAGTCACGCCCCAGTACCAAGCCTGCTTCTTCTAATTCCAAAGGTTTGGCCAGCCAAGGCGCGTGGATGGCTTTGTTGCTCAGTTTGGCCAGTGCGGGCACGTAGCGGCGAATGAACTTGCCCTCGGGGTCAAATTTTTCGCTTTGGTTGATGGGATTGAAGATGCGGAAGTAGGGCTGCGCATCGCAGCCGCTAGAGCTGGCCCACTGCCAGCCGCCGTTGTTGGCTGCGAGGTCAAAGTCGTTCAGGTGCTCGGCAAAATAGCGCTCGCCCCAGCGCCAATCAATGCCAAGGTCTTTGGTCAAAAAGCTGGCCACCACCATGCGCAGGCGGTTGTGCATGTAGCCAGTTTGGTTGATTTGCGCCATCGCCGCATCGACCAGCGGGTAGCCTGTGCGGCCTTCGCACCACGCGGCAAACAGTTCTTTGGCATGTTTGTGGTGGTCCCACTTGATTTCGTCGTATTCGGGCTTGAAGGCGCCCGTGACCACGCGGGGGTGGTGGTGCAAGATCTGGTGATAAAAATCGCGCCAAACCAGCTCAGACAACCATGTTTCTGCACCTTTGGAACCCACCAACATGCGTTTGTACGCGGTAGAGGCCAGCTGGCGAATCGACACTGTGCCAAAGCGCAAATGCACGCCCAAGTAGCTGGGACCTTTGATGGCGGGGAAGTTGCGCGTTTCGTCGTACTTGTCCATGCGGTCAAAGAAATCTTCAAACAAGGCCAAGCCGCCGGGACTGCCGGTGGGCACGTGGAGGCTGCTGAGGTTGGTGGTTTCAAAGCCAATGTCGGCCAGTGTTGGGACTGGTAATTGGTAGGCCTTGGGCCTTGCTGCCAAGGCCTTGATGTATTTGCCCACGGGGTAAGACTTCAAATAAAAGTCGTTCACCTTTTGCAGCCACGCATTTTTGTAGGGCGTGAACACGCCGTAGGGCTTGCCCATTTGGGTCAGCACCTCGCTGCGTTCAAAAATGACATGGTCTTTGAAGGTTTGAAAACCAATACCAAAGTTGGCCAAAGCACCGCGCACACGGGCGTCGCGGGCCAATGCATCGGGCTCGTCATCGTGGTTGGCAAACACCTCTTGCACGCCCAGTTCGTGGGCGAGGCGAGGCACTTCATCAGCGGCCACGGCATGACGCACGATAAGGCCCGCACCTGCTTGGCCCGCTACCGCGTGTAGCTCGGCATCCAGCGCCACCAGTGACTCGCGGATGAACTCCACGCGGCGGTCTGCGCGAGGCAGGCGGTCCAAAATGGCTTTGTCAAACACGAACACGCAATGCACTTGTTTACAACTCTTGAGCGCGTGGTAGAGCGCTGCGTTGTCAAATGCACGCAGATCGCGGCGAAACCACATCAACCCTTTGGCCACGTGGGGCGAATGATGTGAGGAGTTTGGCATGTTCACCCTTTAAAATCGGTATATGACCGCTGATTCTGCCTCCATCAACCTGACGCATCATTTTTTGATTGCAATGCCCAGTTTGGAGGACGAGGCTTTTGCCAAGAGCGTGGTCTATGTGTGCGAGCACAGCGAACGCGGTGCACTGGGGCTGGTCATCAATAAACCCAGTGACTTGTCGATGACGGGTTTGTTTGAAAAAGTTGAGCTGCCCCTGCACCGCCAAGACCTGATGAACGCCCCCGTGCTACAAGGTGGCCCCGTGCACACCGAGCGTGGTTTTGTGTTGCACGATGCGATGGTGGTCGATGTGCCTGAACAGGCGAAAGCCACCCCGAGCGACGCGACCCAAGATCCCACTGAGCAAGAATCCGAAGCGCTAAACGCGGTGAGCCGCAAAGATGCGGCGCAAGAGTCAGTCTACGCCTCCACCATGACCATCCCCGGTGGCTTGGAGATGACCACTTCCAAAGACGTGCTCGAAGCGTTGTCGATTGGCGCAGGTCCCAAGCGTGTGTTGATTTCGCTGGGTTACGCCGCGTGGGGCGAAGGCCAGTTGGAGTCTGAACTGGCCGAGAACAGTTGGCTCACCGTGGGCGCAGACACCGCGGTGATTTTTGATACCCCAGTGGAGCAGCGCTATGAGCGTGCCATGAAGCTCTTGGGCTTGGAGCCGTGGATGCTGTCTAACGATGTGGGCCACTCATGAGCGCCGTGCCTGCTAGCTTTCAATCTTTCTTAGCGTTTGACTTTGGTGTTAAACGCACCGGTGTAGCTTACGGCAGCCGCATGTTGCGCGAGGCACAGCCACAAGCCACGGTGAATGCCGAAGGCGATGCACGTTGGGCCCTCATCACCCAACGCATTGCCGAGTGGCAGCCCGATGCATTGGTGGTGGGCGTGCCGTATCACCCAGACGGCGCGGCGCACGAGAACACGGCCAAGGCCAAAAAATTTGCACGTCAATTGAACGGGCGTTTCAACCTGCCTGTGTTTGAAGTGGACGAGCGTTACAGCACCACTGAAGCCCACAGTCAAGGCGCCAAAGATGCAGACGCTGCATCGGCTTGCATCATCCTCAATCAATTTTTTCGAGAAAACTTATGAGTACCCACGGAAACCTCATGCTCGACGCTGAGAGCTTGTACAAAGACCTGCTCAAAGGCGTGCGCAGCATGCTCACGCCCACCACGCGTTTGGTGGGTATCACCTCGGGCGGTGCTTGGCTGGCCGCACGCTTGCAAAAAGATTTGAAACTCGAAGGCGAAGCGGGCAGCATTTCGTCGGCCATGCACCGTGACGATTTTGCGCAACGCGGCTTGGCCGATGGTGGCCAAACCAAGCTGCCGTTTGAAGTCAATGGCGCGCACCTCATCGTGCTCGACGATGTGCTCTACACCGGTCGCACCATCCGTGCGGTGCTCAATGAGTTGTTTGATTACGGCCGTCCTGCCAATGTCCAGCTGGCTGTGCTGGTGGATCGCGGTGGCCGCGAGCTGCCGATTCAGGCCGACTACGCCGCAGCCCGTGTGGCCTTGCCTGCCACCCAATCGCTGGCGCTCACCAAAGATGATGCAGGCCAATTTAATTTCTCAGTGAAGGGCTGACCACAAGAACTCCTATGCTCTACAAACGCAACCCCCAACTCAATAAAAATGGCGAGCTGATTCACCTGCTCTCCACCGAAGGTTTGTCACGCGACATCCTCACCCACATCTTGGACACCGCGGCCAACTTCGTGTCGGTCAACGACCGTGAAGTGAAGAAGGTGCCTTTGCTGCGCGGCAAAAGCGTGTTCAACCTGTTCTTTGAAAACAGCACACGTACACGCACCACGTTTGAAATCGCGGCCACGCGTTTGTCGGCTGACGTGTTCAATCTCGACATTGCGCGTTCATCTGCGGCTAAAGGCGAATCGCTGCTCGACACCATCGCCAACCTGAGCGCGATGGCGGCTGACATTTTTGTGGTGCGTCACAGCGAGTCGGGGGCGCCTTATCTCATTGCCGAACACGTTGCGCCGCATGTGCACGTGGTCAACGCCGGTGACGGCCGTCACGCACACCCCACGCAGGGTTTGCTGGACATGTACACCATTCGTCACTACAAAAAAGATTTCACCAACCTCACCGTGGCCATCGTGGGTGATGTGCTGCACTCACGTGTGGCGCGCTCTGACATTCATGCACTCACCACACTCGGTTGCGCCGAAGTGCGCGTGGTCGGCCCCAAGACCTTGGTGCCCAGCGATTTGTCGGCCATGGGCGTGAAGGTGTTCAACAACTTAGAAGAAGGCATCAAGGGCTGTGATGTGGTCATCATGCTGCGCTTGCAAAACGAACGCATGAGCGGCGCGTTGTTGCCTTCGAGCCAAGAATATTTCAAATCGTTTGGCCTCACGCAAGAGAAGTTGCAACTGGCCAAACCCGACGCCATCGTGATGCACCCTGGCCCCATCAACCGAGGCGTGGAGATTGACTCTGCCGTGGTTGATGGACCGCAAAGTGTCATCTTGTCGCAGGTGACGTTTGGTATTGCTGTGCGTATGGCCGTGATGTCCATCGTGGCGGGGAATGAAGCATGAACATCCTGATTCAAAACGGTCGCGTCATCGACCCAGCCTCTGG
>JACCDX010104034.1_pt1 | contig 11511 bp, 12 predicted proteins | sample 7449681 | NCBI WGS metagenome assembly JACCDX01 (sample SAMN15323450, study PRJNA562643) | freshwater metagenome | isolation source: river surface water | place: USA:Blue River Watershed | collected 2017-08-18 | reverse complement strand
GCCAGTGCAGACTCCACCTGCATGCGGATGGCGTTGGGGCGGCTGGGAATCACCAGCGGCACCTGCGCCAGTTCGCGCAGGGGCAGGGCGCGCGGGGAGGCCGCTGGCGCCTTGCCCTCCCGCGCCGTGTGCGCCTGCACGAGGAACAGCTCCTCGTCCGCCAGGGGCCGCAGCTCCATCTCGGGCGAGGGCGGGGCGTTGTAGATCAGGGCGATGTCCAGCCGGCCGGCAACCAGGGCCTCGCGCATGCCGCCCGACAGGCCCTCGGTGATCGACAGGCGGGCCTCGGGCATGCGCTGGCGGAAGGCGCGGCTCAGGGGCACGGCCAGCGCGCGCGCGATGCTGGGCGGCAGGCCCACCACCACCCGGCCTGCCAGCGCCCCCCGCGCGCGCTCCAGGTCCTCCCGCGCGCGGGCCACCTGGTGCAGGATGCCGCGGCCGTGCTCCACCAGCAGCTTGCCCGCCTCGGTGGGCGTGGCGCCCCGGCCATTGCGCACCAGCAGCGACTGGCGCAACTCCACCTCCAGCAGACGCACCTGGCGGGATAGCGCGGGCTGTGCCACGTCCAGCGCGATGGCGGCGCGGGTGAAGCTGCCCAGCTCGGCGACCCGCACGAAGTACTCGATCTGCTTGAGGTCCATGGTCTGCGAAGTTGTGAATAGCTTTGTATGGATTATGCTGCTTTGATATAGCTGCTAGTGGGCCTTGCGCCTGTCCCGCGCGGGGTCTTCGCAGGACAATCCCGGGATGCAAGCTGCCGCTTCCCCTGCCGTGCCCGCCCTGCGGGGCATTTCCTCCATGGCCACCCGCCAGCTCCTGGCGGAACTGGTGAAGGACTACCAGTCGGCGACCGGCCAGGCCGCCGCCATCGAGTCCGTGGGCGGCGTGGATGCGGCCAAGCGCGTCCAGGCGGGCGAGGCCTTCGACGTGGTGATCCTCGCCTCCGACGCCATCGACAGGCTCATGGCCGCCGGCTGCCTGGTGCCCGGCTCCAAGGTGGACCTGGTGCTCTCGGGCACCTCGGTCGCCGTTCCCGCCGGGTCGGCGCAGCCCGACATTTCCAGCGAAGAGGCCGTGAAGCAGGCCGTGCTGGCCGCCCCCTCGGTGAGCTATTCCACCGGTCCCAGCGGCGTCGCGCTGGCGAAGATGTTCGAGCGCTGGGGCATCGCCGGGCAGGTCCAGGACAAGATCGTCACCCCGCCGCCCGGCACGCCCGTGGGCTCGCTGGTCGCCAAGGGCGAGGTGGCGCTGGGCTTCCAGCAACTGAGCGAACTCATTCACGTCGAGGGCATCGCCATCGTCGGCCCGCTGCCGGCGGCCATCGCCATCGACACGATTTTTTCCGCCGCCATCGTCCAGGGCACCGCCCGCGCGGCCGACGCGCGCGCGCTGCTGGCCTTCATGGCCTCGCCCGCCGCGGCCGAGGCCAAGCGCCGCCAGGGCATGCAACCCGTTTAACCAAGAAAGACCCAGGAGCCCCCCATGAGCCTGATCATCGACTGCCACGGCCACTTCACCACGGCCCCCAAGGCGCTGGAAAACTGGCGCAACCAGCAGATCGCCGGCATCCAGGACCCGTCGAAGATGCCCAAGGTCGCCGACCTCCAGATCTCCGACGACGACCTGCGCGAAGCCATCGAGACCAACCAGCTCAAGCTGATGAAGGAACGCGGCAGCGACCTGACGCTGTTCTCCCCGCGCGCCAGCTTCATGGCCCACCACATCGGCGACTTCAACGTCTCCTCCACCTGGGCCGCCATCTGCAACGAGCTGGTGTACCGCGTCAGCACCCTGTTCCCCGAGCACTTCGTGCCCGTGGCCATGCTGCCCCAGTCCCCTGGTGTGGACCCGGCCACCTGCATCCCCGAGCTGGAGAAGTGCGTCAAGGAATACGGCGCCGTCGGCATCAACCTCAACCCCGATCCCTCTGGCGGCCACTGGACCAGCCCGCCGCTGACCGACAAGCACTGGTACCCCATCTACGAAAAGATGGTGGAGTACGACCTGCCGGCCATGATCCACGTGTCCACCAGCTGCAACGCCTGCTTCCACACCACGGGCGCGCACTACCTGAACGCCGACACCACGGCCTTCATGCAGCTCATTCAAGGCGACCTGTTCAAGGACTTCCCCACGCTGAAGTTCCTGATTCCCCACGGCGGCGGCGCGGTGCCTTACCACTGGGGCCGTTTCCGCGGCCTGGCGCAGGAGATGAAGAAGCCCCTGCTGTCCGAACACCTGATGAACAACGTGTACTTCGACACCTGCGTGTACCACCAGCCCGGCATCGACCTGCTGAACACCGTGATCCCGGTCAAGAACGTGCTGTTCGCCTCCGAGATGATCGGTGCCGTGCGCGGTATCGACCCGCAAAGTGGCCACTACTACGACGACACCAAGCGCTACATCGAGGCCAGCAAGATCCTCAGCGCCGAGGACAAGCACCAGATCTACGAGGCCAACACCCGCCGCGTGTTCTCCCGCCTGGACGCGCGCCTGAAGGCCGCCGGCAAGTAAACCGAATCAAGGAAAGACAGACATGTACGAACTCGGCGTCGTTTACCGCAACATCCAGCGCGCGGACCGCGCGACCGCGGATGCCCTGGCCAAGCTCGGCTCGGCCACCGTCCACGAGGCCATGGGCCGCGTGGGCCTGATGAAGCCCTACATGCGCCCCATCTACCCGGGCTGCCAGGTCTCCGGCACGGCCGTGACCGTGCTGCTGCACCCCGGCGACAACTGGATGATGCATGTCGTGGCGGAGCAGATCCAGCCCGGCGACATCGTGGTCGCCGCCATCACCGCCGAGTGCACCGACGGCTACTTCGGCGACCTGCTGGCCACCAGCTTCCAGGCCCGCGGCGCCCGCGCCCTGGTGATCGACGCCGGCGTGCGCGACGTCAAGACCCTGCAGGAGATGAACTTCCCCGTGTGGAGCAAGGCCATCAGCTCCAAGGGCTGCATCAAGGCGACCATCGGCTCGGTGAACATCCCCGTGGTGTGCGCCGGCATGATGGTCCACCCCGGTGACGTGATCGTCGCCGACGACGACGGCGTGGTCTGCGTGCCCGCCGCCATCGCCGCCAAGACCCTGGAGACCGCCACCGCCCGCGAAGCCAACGAGGGCGAGAAGCGCGCCAAGCTGGCCTCCGGCATCCTGGGCCTGGACATGTACAAGATGCGCGAGCCCCTGGAAAAGGCCGGCCTGCGCTACATCGACTGAGTCAGGAGCGAGCACGATGTCCAAACCCACCACCGGTGATTTCACCAAGACCCCGGGCTGGCTCGACTGGTTCGAAGGCCCGAGCAAGCCCAGGTTCAAGCTGCCCGCGGGCGCCGTGGACGCGCACTGCCACGTCTTTGGCCCCGGCGCGCAGTTCCCCTACGCGCCCGAGCGCAAGTACACGCCCTGCGATGCGTCGAAGGAGCAGCTGTTCGCCCTGCGCGACCACCTGGGCTTCGAGCGCAACGTGATCGTGCAGGCCACCTGCCACGGTGCCGACAACCGCGCCCTGGTCGACGCCCTGGTCCACTCCGACGGCAAGGCCCGCGGCGTGGCCACCGTCAAGCGCTCGGTGACGGACCAGGAGCTGCAGGCCATGCACGCCGCCGGCGTGCGCGGCGTGCGCTTCAACTTCGTCAAGCGCCTGGTGGACTTCACGCCCAAGGACGAACTGATGGAGATCGCCGCGCGGATCGCCCCCCTGGGCTGGCACGTGGTCATCTACTTCGAGGCGGTGGACCTGCCCGAGCTGTGGGACTTCTTCACCGCGCTGCCCACCACCGTGGTGGTGGACCACATGGGCCGCCCCGACGTGTCCAAGCCCATCGACGGCCCGGAGTTCGAGCTGTTCCTCAAGTTCATGCGCCAGCACCCGAACGTGTGGAGCAAGGTCTCCTGCCCCGAGCGCCTGTCCGTCACCGGCCCCAAGGCCCTGGACGGCGAGCAGGCCGCCTACAAGGACGTGGTCCCCTTCGCCCGCAAGGTCGTCGAGGAGTTCCCCGACCGCGTGCTGTGGGGCACCGACTGGCCGCACCCCAACCTGAAGAACCACATGCCCGACGACGGCCTGCTGGTGGACTTCATTCCCCATATCGCGCCCACCGCCGAACTGCAACGCAAGCTGCTGGTGGACAATCCCATGCGCCTGTACTGGAAAGACTGAGATGTCCCTGCATAAACCCTACCTGGACGTGCCCGGCACGACCATCTTCGACGCCGACCAGAGCCGCAAGGGCTACTGGCTCAACCAGTTCTGCATGTCGCTGATGAAGGCCGACAACCGCGCCCGCTTCAAGGCCGACGAGCGTGCCTACCTGGACGAGTGGGCCATGACCGAGGACCAGAAGCAGGCCGTGCTCGCGCGCGACCTGAACCGCTGCATCGCCCTGGGCGGCAACATCTACTTCCTGGCCAAGATCGGCGCCACCGACGGCAAGAGCTTCCAGCAGATGGCCGGCTCCATGACCGGCATGTCGGAAGAGGAATACCGCCACATGATGATCAACGGCGGCCGCTCCGCCGAGGGCAACCGCTACATCGGGGAGAAGAAATAATGGCCCGCATCACCGCCAGCGTCTACTCGTCCCACGTGCCCGCCATCGGCGCAGCGCTGGACCTGGGCAAGTCGCAAGAGGACTACTGGAAGCCCGTGTTCGCAGGCTATGACTTCGCCAAGCAGTGGGAAGCCTCTGGCAAGCCCGACGTGGTGTTCCTGGTCTACAACGACCACGCCACGGCGTTCAGCCTGGACTTCATCCCCACCTTCGCCATCGGCACGGCGGCCGAGTTCACGCCGGCCGACGAGGGCTGGGGCCCGCGCCCGGTGCCCATGGTCCATGGTCACCCGGAGCTGGCCGCGCACATCGCGCAGTCGGTGATCCAGCAGGACTTCGACCTGACCATCGTCAACAAGATGGACGTGGACCACGGCCTGACCGTGCCGCTGTCCCTGATGTTCGGCCAGCCCAAGGAATGGCCCTGCAAGGTCATCCCCTTCGCCGTGAACGTGGTGCAGTACCCCGTGCCCTCCGGCCGCCGCTGCCTGCAACTGGGCAAGGCGATCCGAAAGGCCATCGAGTCCTTCGACCAGGACCTCAACGTGCAGATCTGGGGCACGGGCGGCATGAGCCACCAGCTGCAGGGCCCGCGCGCCGGTCTGATCAACCGGGAGTGGGACAACGCCTTCCTGGACCGCCTGATCGCCGACCCTGAGGGCCTGGCCGATGTGCCGCACATCGAGTACGTGCGCGAGGCCGGCTCCGAGGGCATCGAGCTGGTCATGTGGCTGATCGCCCGCGGCGCCATGGGCGACCTGGCCGGCGGCAAGCCGCCCAAGACCCTTCACCGCTTCTACCATGTCCCCGCGTCCAACACCGCCGTGGGCCACCTGATCCTCGAGGAACAACAATGACCATCAAAGTCGCACTCGCCGGCGCCGGCGCCTTCGGCGCCAAGCACCTGGACGGCATCAAGAACATCGACGGCGTGGAGGTGATCTCCCTCGTCGGCCGTGAGCTGGGCAAGACCCAGGAGATCGCCGACAAGTACGGCGTCAAGCACGTCACCACCGACCTGGCCGACTCCCTGGCCATCCAGGAAGTGGACGCCGTCATCCTGTGCACCCCCACGCAGATGCATGCCGACCAGGCCATCCAGTGCCTGGAGGCCGGCAAGCACGTGCAGGTGGAGATCCCCCTGGCCGACAGCCTCAAGGGCGCCCAGGACGTCGTCGCCCTGCAGAAGCAGACCGGCCTGGTGGCCATGGTCGGCCACACCCGCCGCTTCAACCCCAGCCACCAGTGGGTGAACAAGATGATCGCGGCCGGCGAATTCAACATCCAGCAGATGGACGTGCAGACGTACTTCTTCCGTCGCACCAACATGAACGCGCTGGGCGAGCCCCGTTCCTGGACCGACCACCTGCTGTGGCACCATGCCGCCCACACCGTGGACCTGTTCGCTTACCAGTGCGGCAGCCCCATCGTGAAGGCCAACGCCATCCAGGGCCCGATCCACCCGGCGCTGGGCATCGCCATGGACATGAGCATCCAGCTCAAGGCCGCCAACGGCGCGATCTGCACGCTGAGCCTGTCGTTCAACAACGACGGCCCGCTGGGTACCTTCTTCCGCTACATCGGCGACACGGGCACCTACATCGCCCGCTACGACGACCTGTTCAACGGCAAGGAGGAGAAGATCGACGTCTCCAAGGTCGACGTGTCCATGAACGGCATCGAGCTGCAGGATCGCGAGTTCTTCGCCGCCATCAAGGAAGGCCGCGAGCCCAACTCCAGCGTGGCCAAGGTGCTGCCTTGCTACGAAGTCCTGCACCAGCTGGAGCAGCAACTGCTGTAAGCTGCTCACGCAGACCTCGGCCCGCGCCCGCTGCCTGCAGCGCCGCGGGCCTTTTTCCTTTCCGGAGACCCATCCCATGAAGACCCGCAAGATCGGCCCCTTCGACGTCAGCGAAATCAGCCTGGGCTGCATGAACCTGTCACATGCCTATGGCGTGCCCCCCAGCCCGGAGCAGGGCGCAAACCTGCTGCTGGCTGCGCTGGATGCGGGCGTGACGATGTTCGACACCGCGGCCCTGTACGGCTTTGGCGCCAACGAGACGCTGGTGGGCAACGTCCTCAAGCCGCACCGCCGCAAGTTCACCCTGGCCAGCAAGGGCGGCATGGCCGGCGTGGCGGGCGCCGACGGCGTGGTGCGCCGCGTCATCGACGGCCGGCCCGAGACCATCCGCAAGAACTGCGAGGACAGCCTGCGCCGCCTGCAGACGGACGTGATCGACCTGTACTACCTGCACCGCTGGGACAAGAAGGTCCCCATCGAGGAGAGCGTCGGCGCCATGAGCCGGCTGGTCGAGGAGGGCAAGGTGCGCGCGCTGGGCCTGTCCGAGGTGTCGGCCACCACGCTGGCCAAGGCGCACCAGGTGCACCCCATCGCCGCGCTGCAGACCGAGTACTCCCTGTGGACCCGCAACCCCGAGATCGCGGTGCTGGAGACCTGCCGCAAGCTGGGCACGGCCTTCGTGGCCTTCAGCCCGGTGGCGCGGGGCTTCCTGGGCGGCAAGCTGGACGACGTGACCGGCCTGGATGCCAAGGACATCCGCCGCGCCATGCCGCGCTTCTTCCCCGAGAACTTCGCCGCCAACCTGCGGCTGATGGCGGACTACCGGGCGCTGGCCAGGCAGGCGGGCTGCACCCCGGCGCAACTGGCCCTGGCGTGGCTGCTGCACAAGGGGCCGGACATCATCCCCATCCCGGGCACGACCCGGCTGGAGCACCTGCAGGAGAACCTGGCGGCGGCCGACGTGCGCCTGGACGCCGGGCTGGTGGCCCGCCTGGAGGCCCTGGTGAGCGACCGCACGGTGGTGGGCAACCGCTACCCCGAGAGTGCCCGCGCCGAGGTGGACACCGAGGAGGCCTGAGCGGTTTCCTCCGGGGCCGGCTTGTCGTGGGCCTGACGGCTACGGAGGGCTGGACGGAACTTCCTGGCCCTCGCGGGGACTGAGCCGGGTCCCCTGCACGCGGCCGGATTCCCGCGTGGCGTGGCAGGGCGCTTGCCAGGAGAAGGCCCATGCAACCCACCGCCCCGTTCAGGAACGCCTACGCTGCCCTCGATCACCTGCTGCCGGCCGCTGATGGCAAGCATGCCAGCGGGCCCGCCCAGGCGGCCCAGGTGGCGCGCGAGGACCAGGTGCTCCTGGGGCTGGGCGCCCTGGCCCGCAGCGCCGATGTCCACGCGGCCGCCGAGGCCGTGGAGGTCCTGATGAACGTCGCGGCGCAGGGAGGGCAGCCTGCCTCGCTGGCGGACCGGGCCGTCAAGGTGCTGTGCACGCTGCACGAGGACGCCCAGGCCCCGTCCCCTGTCAAGTCCGCGATTCGCCAGCAGGCCCTGGCCCTGCGCGACTACACCCAGGCGGCCGGTGCACCGGCCCAGCCCGCGCATTCCCTGCCGGCGGCCCTGCGGTCCCTGGCGACGCAAGCACTCCAGGACGAGGCAGCCAAGGCCCTGCATGAACGCTTCAAGGCCGATACCGACGCCGTGCGGGCCCGCTACGCCGCGGCGGCCGGCAACCGGCGCGTGGGCGAGGCCGCCCCCTCCACGGGCGCCCGTGCCGCCACGCCCGAGCAGGTGGAGCAGGCGCTGTGCGGACTGACCCAGGTCAAGGTGATGCCCCGGGTCCTGACCCTTCCCCAGCACACGTCTCCCGCCGAACTCGAGACCCTCGAGGCCGCCGTCGCGCAACTTGTCAGCCAGGGCCTCGAAATCGAGGATGGCGACGACATCGAGGCGCCCGCGCAGCCTGGCGTGCTGGTGTTGCGCGTCACGGGGGCGCAAGGCCGGCCCGACCGCTGGGTGGCCTTGCTGTCAGTCCCCTCCCAGGAAAAGGCAGGGCGGCAGGACATCCTTCTCCTGCATGGCAAGAAGGAGCACCCCGACGTTTTCGGCGCCAACCTCATGGGGTGGCTGGCCGATGCAGCGCCCGGCCTCGTGGCCAACGTCACGGTGGCGGGCTTCGATCGCCCCCGGCCGATGCCGGATGACGGGGGCCTGTTCCTCGCCCACCAGATCCGCCAGTTCGACAAGGCGCTGGCTGCTGACCGCTCTCACGAGGCGCGCAAGACCGGTTCGGCGAAGAACCTGCTTGACGAAGCGGTGATCGACTGGTGCCAGCAAACCCGGGCCCACCAGTGCGCCGCCCTGGCCGCCTTGCCCGGCATGCAGGACGCCGGCAGGCCGGGGCCCGTGAGCCCGCCCTTCAAGCCTGCGCCCGCGACCGCCTGGTGGACGCGGGGCTGATCGCCATCCCGCCGAGCGCCGGCGCCACCACGGCCATCAGCTGCTCCCTCAGCCACCGGTGGGCCGGGTCTTCCTGGTGCCGCGCATGCCACAGCGCATACATGGGCATGCGTGGGCAGGCCACCGGCGGCTCGCAGCTTTCCAGGCCCGCCATCGACTGGCGGGCCATCAACCCCGGCACCGTCGCCAGCAGCGCCGTCCCCCGCACGAAGCCGGGCAGGGCGCTGAACTCCGGCACCATCACCGCGAAGCGCCGCCGCACCCCTTGGGCCTGCAGCCGCTGGTCCAGGTCCAGCCCCAGCCGCGGCTCGTAGACCACCGTAGCGTGGTCGGCGTCCAGGTAGTGCTTGCGCGAGGCGGGCGCAGGCCTCACCGCCGGGTCGTAGAACACCCGCCAGCGGTCCTCGAACAATCGCTTTTGCAGGATGTCGCTGCCCTCGGGCGGGCGGGGGCTGATCACCAGCTGGCATTCGTCGTTGCGCAGCATCTCCAGCCGCGGTACCCCGGAGGGGATGACCCGCAGTGCCAGCCCGGGGGCCTGGGCCCGCAGGCGGGCGGCCAGCGCGGGCAACAGCAGGTCCCGCTGGAAGTCGTTGGCGGCGATGGTGAGCGTGCCCTCCCAGCGCGCCGGCTCGAACGCCCCATGCAACGCAAACCGTCCCATTGCCCCCAGCAGCTCGCGCGCCGGCTGTGCCAGCGCCTCGGCCCGCGCCGTGGCCACGATGCCCCGGCCGGACTTGACGAACAGCGCATCGCCCGTGATCACCCGCAGCCGCTCCAGCCCGTGGCTCACCGCCGACTGCGTCACGCCCAGGCGCTGCGCGGCGCCGGTGACGCTGCCCGCCTCCAGCACCGCCAGCAGCAACTGCAGCAGCCGGCCGTCGAGCTCTGATCCATCGATCTTGTTCATGGGTGTGATGAGGATTGATCTGTTTATCTTTTGTAATGCCTGCCTGAGACTGCGTGGCTGACACAGGTCAACGACTGGAGACTTCCATGCCCGCAGAACACGCCCCGATTCCCGGCACCACCCTGTTCGATGGAGAGCAGGCAAAGAAGGGCTATGCCCTCAATCGCATGTGCTTCTCGTTCAACAGCGCGGACAACCGCGCCGCCTTCAAGGCCGACGAGGAGGCCTACATGCGCCAGTACGGGCTGAACGCCGACCAGGCCGACGCGATCCGCAAGCGCGACGTGCTGCGCCTGATCGACGTGGGCGGCAACGTCTACTACCTGGCCAAGTTCGCCGGCATCCTGGGCCTGGACGTGCAGGACCTGGGCGCCGCCCAGACCGGCATGACCAAGGAGGCCTTCAAGGCCATGCTGGTCAAGCACAACGAGCAACCCGACACCTACACCGCCTGAGCCGGCACGGAGCATTCACATGGCAAACATCATCGGTGGCCTGACCACTTCCCACGTCCCCGCCATAGGCGGCGCCATGGCCAAGGGCCTGCAGAACGAGCCTTACTGGAAGCCCTTCTTCGACGGCTACGCGCCGGTGCGCGAGTGGCTCCAGGAGGTCAAGCCTGATGTGGCGGTGGTCTTCTACAACGACCACGGCCTGAACTTCTTCCTGGACAAGATGCCCACCTTCGCCGTGGGCGCCGCGACCGAGTACCGCAACGCCGACGAGGGCTGGGGCATCCCCACGCTGCCGCCGTTCAAGGGCGAGGTGGACCTGTCCTGGCACATCATCAACCACCTCGTGGACAAGGAGTTCGACATCACCACCTGCCAGGAGATGCTGGTGGACCACGCCTTCACGCTGCCGCTCAAGCTGTTCTGGCCCGAGGAGATCCCGGTCACCACCGTGCCGGTGTGCATCAACACCGTGCAGTTCCCGCTGCCTTCGGCCAAGCGCTGCCTGGCCCTGGGGCGCGAGGTGGGCCATGCCATCGAGTCCTGGGACAGCGACAAGAAGGTGGTGGTGATCGGCACCGGCGGCCTGTCGCACCAGCTGGATGGCCAGCGCGCGGGCTTCATCAACAAGCCGTTCGACCTGAAATTCATGGACAGCCTGGTCAACGACCCGTCCTGGGCCACGCAGTTCACCATCCCCGAGCTGGTGGAGAAGACCGGCACCCAGGGCGTGGAACTGGTGATGTGGCTGGCCGCCCGCGGCGCAGTGCCCGGGCCGGTGCGCCAGGTGGCGTCGAACTACCACATCCCCATCTCGAACACGGCGGCCGGGATGATGGCGCTGGAAGCGGTCTGAGGGTCTCGCCCCGCAGCGGCTCGGCACCCACAAGGAGGCCCTGGCGGTGAGCCGGGGCCTTTTTTCTGGTTCTTCGCGGAAGTCCGGGGAGGGGCCTGGTGTTGGCGTCGGCGCTGGCGTTGGCCTGCAACGCGCCGGGCATGCGGTGCGGGGCTGGGGGCTTCGCTGCGGGGGTCGCTTCGCGACTGCCTTGCGGTGCTCGGTCGCTGGAGGCCCGCTCGGCAACTCGCCCTTCGGGCTCAAACAGGCCTCGCTTTCCGCCCCCATCGCCCTGCGCTCCTCAGCCCCGCAGAGGCGCCCCCAGCCCCACACCGCATACCCAGCGCTCACCTCTAACGAAAGACTTCCTGCCCCCTCGCCGAAGGCACCCCTGTCATCCAGGTCGTGCAGGTCGTCCGCGACGCGCATAGCGCTCATACGCCTGTGGTGCCGGTGATGGGGTGTCTGGTTTTTGGGTGGGGTGGAGAGGGGAGCGGCGGGG
>JACCDX010803827.1_pt1 | contig 11516 bp, 9 predicted proteins | sample 7449681 | NCBI WGS metagenome assembly JACCDX01 (sample SAMN15323450, study PRJNA562643) | freshwater metagenome | isolation source: river surface water | place: USA:Blue River Watershed | collected 2017-08-18 | reverse complement strand
ATACCCAGTTCGGCAGCTGGCGCGTACAGCTCATCGATGTACTCGTCTTCGCCGTCGCGCAGGTCGTCATGCGACAGCACCGCGCCAAAGTCATGCGGCATCAACCGGCCCGAGTGCGGTGAGTCCAGAACCACCACCGAAGCCGGCTGCACCGGACCATGCACCACCAACACCTCGGCCGGCGGCCAGTCGAACCCAGAAGCATCAGACGTCGTCATGGTCACAGGATCTCCCCAGCGGAAAACGAGGCTTCAATGCCCCGCACAATAGAAATGTGGATCGGCCGACAACAGCCCCGGCCCAGCTTGTCCCTCAAAAAACAGCGGCGCGCGCGGTCGCTTGCGCGAGACGATTTCTGCCAGGGTGGCGGCCTCATACAGTCGCCCGTTTTGCATCACATGGCTGATGCGGTCGCTTTGGCGGATGTCCTTGAGCACATCACCCTCAATCACCACCAAGTCGGCCAGCTTGCCGGCCTCCAAGCTGCCCAGGTCGGCATCCAAACCGAAGTGGCGCGCCGGGTTCAGTGTGGCCGTGCGCAGCGCCTCCAAGGGGCTCATGCCGCCCAAGGCAAACATCCACATTTCCCAGTGGCTGCCCAAACCTTCGCGTTGGCCGTGCGCGCCGATCATGGCCGGCACCCCAGCGCGCTGCAACTCGGTGGCCGTGCGTGCCACCCGAATCACATTGAAGTCTTCCTCAGGCGCCGTGGGCCGACGAACGGCACGCGACTGCAGGATGCCGGGTGGCACGTAGCGGCCCAGCAGCGGGTGCTGCCAGACATCGGTTCGCGCGTACCAATAGTGCTCACCATCGAGCCCGCCGTAGGCCACGTTCAGCGTGGGCGTGTAACCGACACGGGTCTGGCTCCACAGCTGCTTGACATCGTCGTACACCAAGTCAATGGGCAGCGCATGCTCCAGGCCGGTGTGGCCGTCCACCACCTGCGCCATGTTCTGTTGGAACATGCTGGCCCCTTCGGGCACCACCATCATCTGGGTGCGGCGCGCGGCTTCCAGAATCATTTGACGCTGCTCGCGCCGCGGCTGGTTGTAGCTCTTGACGCTGATGGCGCCATTCTCCTTTTGCCGGTTCAGGTGCGTCAGGGCATCGTCGAGGTTGTTCACGACGGCGTTAGAGCCCCCTTTGGCGCCGTACAGGATCGATCCCGTGCTGAAGATGCGCGGGCCCAAGACCTGCCCGGTCCGCTGCAACTCGGCCTGCGTGAAGATATGGTCGTTGCGGTTACTGGGGTCGTGCAGCGCGGTCACGCCGAACGCCAAGGATGCCAAGTTGACCCAGCTTTGCTGCGGAACGATGCCGTCCTCGCCCATGGCCCCGTGCCAGTGCGCATCGATGAAGCCCGGCACGATGGTTTTGCCGCGCAGGTCCACGCGCCGCGCATCCGCAGGCACGGCCACTTGCGCGGCCGGCCCAATGGCGGCAATGCGGTTCCCGTCGATCAACACCACCGCGTCTTCAATCACCTCATCCGGCTGGGCCGCCCGCATGGTGGCCACCCGCGCGCCCACCAGGGCGATACGGCCCTGCGGCCGGTCGGTGGTGGCCGTCAGGCCAATGTGGCGGCCCTGGCTGGGTGGCTTGAAGGCCTGGGCCTCGCCTCCTGCTGGAGCTGCCTGCCCAACACCGGTTACCGGGAAGGCTTGTGCCAGTGGCACGCTGAACAGGCGCGGGCCCGTGCTGAAATGGGCGGTGCGTGAATCGCCACTGAAGTGCAGGTGCTGCCCGGCATCGTGGCTCAAGCGCTTGACGGGCAAGCCTTCCATGCGGGCTGCAATCGTCAGGGGTTTGCCGGTTTGCGGCAGGGGCAGCACATAGGCGTGGAACCGGTCGATGAAGCCCAGCCAGCGCCCATCGGGAGACACGCTGTACTCGCCGATGAACTCACCGCGCGCCACCTCGGTTTCCTCTCCGCCGTTCGGGCGCAAGCGCCACAAGGCCCGGCGCCATTCCACCTCGCTGACCATGGTGCTGCGCGTGATGAACACCTCGTCGTTTCGCGCGCCGAACTGCGGCGTGTCGCCATCACGGCTGATGCGCCGAGGGCTGCCGCTGCCGTCTGCTGCAGCGATGTAGACGCCCGTCTCCAGCCCATGCCACGGCGACAACAGCACACTGCCGCGCGACTTCACGTACACCACGTGTCGGCCGTCGGGTGAGAACCGTGGCGTGAGGTACTTGCCCGGCTCGGGCGTGACCACGGTCTCCCGCCCACTGGCCAAATCCCGCACCCGCACCCGCCCCATCTCGCGGTCGTTCCAGCTGATGTAGGCCACACGCTTGCCGTCGCGGCTGATGCTGGGCTGGAACTCAAAATGCTCGGTTTGGGTGCTCAGGCGGCGCGCGGGTGCGTCGTCACGATCCAGACTGCGCTGCCACAAGTGGCCCAAGGCCGAATACACGGTGAAGCGCCCATCTGGCGAGACCTGCACGTGGCGTAACTGCTTCACATCGAAGGTATCGGGGGCCACGGTTTGGGGCACGCGCAGCGCCTCCCGGACTTCGCGGGTATGCCGAACGTGGAAGGGAATCTTGGCAGCGTGCCCGCTGCGCGCCTGCACGCGCCAGAGCTTGCCCTGCGCCCACACGACCAACTGCTGGGAATCGGGCGTCCAGGCAAAACCGGGGTACACCCCATATACGCTCCAAGCCTCCTGCAGGTCACGGCTCAAGCCACCCCACAGCGCACGCTCGACGCCCGTCTGCAGGTCCTTGATGAACAGGGTGCTTTGGTTGCGCACACGGCGCACGAAGGCCAGGTGCTTGCCGGCGGGTGAAGGCACCGGGCGCACGGCACCGCCTGGGCCCGTCACGAAGGCCTCCGTGTGGCCGTCGTGGAGGTCTTGCCGGAAGATGCGGAAGATTTCCTTGTTGGAGTCCTTGTTGTATTCGAAGCTGTTGCCCGGAGTCGTGTCGCGCGAGTAGTACAGGTGCCGCGCATCCGGCGAAATGGCGGGCTCGCCCAGGTCCTTCTGCCAGTTGGGCTTCTCATTGAGCGCCACGCCCTTGCCGCCGTCCAGGTGGTAGAGCCAAATCTCGCCCGATCCCATGGACCGCGTGCCGAAGTAATGCTTGCGGGCCAACACATAGTGGCCACTGGGATGCCACACGGGGTTGTTGAGCAGCCTTTCGGGCTCTTGCGTGATGGCACGCGCACCGCTGCCGTCCAGGTTCATCACCCAAATGTTGTCCCCGCCACCGGCATCGGACACGAAGGCCAGTTGCCGACCATCAGGGGAAAAGCGCGCCTGGTGCTCCCAAGCCATCGAGGTGGTCAGCGGCCGCGCCTGCCCGCCTTCGATGGGCAGCAGGTACAGGTCGCCCAGCAGGTCGAACACCAGCGTTTTGCCATCGGGGCTGACGTCCACGCTCATCCAGGTCCCGGTGCGCGTGTCAATGGACACGGTGCGCGCCACACCCGGCGGTTGGTTCACATTCCAGGAGGGCTTGCTGGGCTGCGCGGAAACACCGGCCACGCCCGCAAGCCCCGTCACGCCTGCAAATCCCACAACGCCCACCACGGCCAGGCCCCAGCGAAGGGCCCGCCGCACCACCGATGCCTGGCAAGGTCTCATGTACATCCTCTAGAAAGCGAGGCTGATTCTGCCCACAAAACGGTGCGCCCGTCCGTACGGGTGCCAGCAGGGCCTGAGGCCTCCAGCCTTCGGCCATCGCCAACCCAGGGTGTCGGGTTTATCCTTGGGCCCATGAACACCGCCACCCACGACCCCCACCCCGCCCCGACACTGGAAGTGCTGCCTCGTGACCTCAGCGCATACCGGCGCGGCAATACCGGCGTGGACTATGTACACCGCTTCGAGAGCGGCCAGCCAGGCCCACATGTGCTGATCAACGCGCTGACGCATGGCAACGAGTTCTGCGGCATGGTGGCAGCCTGCCACCTGCTGGACACGGGCGTGCGCCCCTTGCGCGGCACCTTGACGATCAGCTTTGCCAATGTGGCCGCGTATGAGAGTTTCGATCCGCAAGAACCGTTTAAAAGCCGCCAGATCGACCACAACCTCAACCGCATCTGGTCGAGCGACTGGCTCGAGGGCTCTGAGGACAGCATTGAGCTGCGCCGCGCACGGCAACTGCGCCCGGTGGTGGCCGCCGCCGACCACATCCTGGACATCCACTCCACCAGCCAAGACGTCGTGCCCTTTTGGGTCTACCCGCACTTCGCGCGAAATGCAGCGGTGGCGCGCGCCCTGCCCTTGCCCACGGTGCACCTGGTCATGCCCAAGGGTTTGGGATCGGGCTGCCCCTTGATCCAACACGGCCGCCATGGCGTGGCCGACAGCGACGCCGGTGCGGCCCTGGTGGTCGAGTGCGGTCAACACTTCCTGCAGGCCAGTGCCGAGCGGGCCATCCGCGTGTCGCACGCCTTCTTGGCGCACTTCGGCTTGGTTCAGTCCGCGGCGCCCGCCGGCTCACAGGGCAGCGAAGAGCACCGGCGCTTCGAGCTGCTGCGCACGCACGTGATCCAGCACGAAGACTTTCGCTTCGTGCGGCCGCTCAAGGGCTTTGAAACCTTTGCACAGGGCGAGTTGATCGGCCACGACGGTCCTCAAGCCATCACAGCCCCCTGCGACGACTGCACCGTGTTCATGCCGGCCCGCACACCCATCGTGGGGCGTGAGGGTGTCTACCTCACCAAGCCTATGGCTTAGCGGGCTTCTTTCCAGAGGCCGGTGTTGATGCAGGTGTGGGTGCCGGCGCGGATGCCGGGCTAGATACAGGCTCCGAGGCTGCGCTGGGGGCCGGGCTTGGTGCCTCCAACCGTTCAACCTCAATGGGCTCCTCGGTCTGAGGCTCTTCCTGGTGTGCCCACCACCAGGCGGCACCACCGCCCAGCAGAACAGCCAACACCACCGCCGCTCCCAAGGCCCAGCGCAGCCGTGCACGCAGCCGGTCGCCTTGGCCCTGCAGAGGCACCCAGCGGGCGCGGTCCAAGGTCACCGCCAGCGGGTAGTTCAAGGGGTCTTGGGGTGGGTCCGCTTCGGGCACGCCTTCGGTGCCGGCGCCAGGCGCAGCGGGCGCGGGGCCTGCCGCTGCTGGCGTGGCATCGGTGCCAGCGGTCCGTGCAGCGTCTTGCGGGTCGTGGGAGAGCGCGTCGCCCGCGGCGTTGTTCGCGCCTTCGGGCACGACAGTGCCCTCAGGCCGGTGCAGCTCGGCGCCACAAAAGGGGCAGAACCGGGCATCCTTGACCGGCTGGGCCTGTCCACAGTCGATGCAGTACATGGCGTGCTTCAGTGGCCTTTGGCCTTTTTATCGGCCTTCTTGTCAGCCTTCTTGTCCGCCTTTTTGTCGGCACCCTTGTCCGCTTTGGCGGCCGCCTTCACCTTGGGCTTGGGTTTGAGCCGCCAACCCATCATCAGGCGCTCAAAGCGCTCCAGGGTGATCTCGCGGCTGGTGGACAAGGCCAAGATTCGGGCCTCGGTTTGCGCGTCGAACAGGGGCTGCGGCGCCAGCGGCTCAGGCTGCGCATCAGCGGCTTGAGCGGCTTGAGCGGCCGACGTTTGCGCTGGCGGGTGCGGCTGCAGCGCAAGTGCTGCAGGCTCTGGCGGCACGGTTGGGGGCGCTGCCACTGCTGAATGATCAGGCACAGCCCCTTGCTCCCTGGTGGGCGAGGGGGCGGGCGTGAACACGGGCGGCGTGCCCAAGGCGGCCTGCAGCTGCTCCGGTGTCAGACCCGGCGCCAACAGGCTGGCCGGGATGGGGCGGTCGGCAGCCAGGCTGGGAACCAAGGTGGCGCCGCTTGAGCGAACCGGTGCCACCTTTGGAACCGTGGGTACCGCCGTCTGAGCTGGTGGACGGCTGGGCGATTCGTTCACTGCTTGCGGCTGGGGCTGTGGCTGCGCCAGCGGCGTGCGGTACACCGGGCGTTGCAGGCCTGGCAGCTGGGGCTCACCACACGCACTGCAGAACTTGGCACGCATGGGCAATGTGGCCGAACAAGCCGAACAGGCCTTGACGTCGTGTCCGCGCGCAGGCTCGGGCACAGGTTCGGGCGCAGGTTCACGCTCAGGCTCAGCCGCCGCTTCAGGCGCATGCACGGCCTGCGCGACAGCCGCACCCACCTCAGCCACCGCCAGGGGTGCCGCTTGTGCGTTCTTCTTGCGCTTGCGCGAGGGTTTGGACATGGCGTGGCAACACAAGCCTGTACAGGCCTACCCCGATGGGTCGGCCCGAGCCGGCCAAACTTGAGCTGCCGCTCAGCGTGCGGCCAGGGCCGACTCGATGGCCGCCACCATCTTGCGGCTGTCAGGCCCGGTCATGCTGCCGAAGTGGGCAATGGGCTTGCCATCACGCCCCACCAGGTACTTGTTGAAGTTCCAACTGGGCTGCGAGCCCGTCACGCGGGCCAGCTCCGCAAACAAGGGGTGAGCCCCCTGACCCTTCACCCGCGTGTCGGTGAACATGGGGAACTTGACACCGTAGGTGTTGAAGCAGACCTCCGCCGTCTTCTTGGCGTCGGCATCTTCCTGCTTGAAGTCGCTGGATGGAAAGCCCAGGACCACCAAGCCGCGGCCCGCGTACTTGGCGTTGAGGGCCTCCAGCCCTTCAAACTGACCCGTGAAGCCGCAGTAACTGGCCGTGTTCACCACCAGCAGCACCTTGCCGCTGTACTGGCACAAGGCCTGGGGGCTCTCGTCTTGTAGGCGCTTGAAGGTGTGCTTGAGCAAGGCCGGACAGTGGCCCGTTGCCGTGCTGGGCGCGGCGGTGCTGGCCCAGGCAGGCCCAGCCCCCACCGCCAGGGCAGACAAGATCAGGGTGCGACGCTTCATGCCTTCAGAATATCGAAAAGCGTGCGGGCCACGACCTTTGTGGCCTTTCGCAGGTCTTCCAACACCAGGTGTTCGTCGGCCCGCTTGGCATTGGACTCCAGCACGGTGCGCGGGCCTGCGCCGTAGATCACCGCGGGAACACCGTGCGCACCGAACAGCCGCACGTCGGTGTACAGCGGTGTACCCGATGTGGGAATAGGCTCACCAAAGACCGCTTGGCCATGTTGCTGGATGGCCTGCACCAGGGGCGCATTGCGGTCGTCCGGCTTCCAGGCCTCGGCCAGCAGCAGGCGCTTGATGTCCACCGTGATCCCGGGCAGTGACGACGCCGCTTGCTCAATCACCCGGCGCACATCGGCCTCCACGGCCGCTGGGTTCTCCTCGGGAATCATGCGGCGGTCCAGCTTCAGCACCACCTTGCCGGGCACCACATTGGTATTGGTGCCGCCCTCGATGCGCCCCACGTTCAGGTAGGGGTGGGTGATGCCGGGCACCTGTGAACGCACGGTGCGGTAGTGCTCGTTCTGCGCGTACAGGGCCTGCAGGATGCGTGTGGCGCCTTGCAGGGCATCGACGCCGGTGTGCGGAATGGCCGCATGGGCCATCTTGCCGTGCACCGTCACCTCCATCTGCAGGCAACCGTTGTGGGCCGTCACCACCTGGTAGGAAAAACCGGCGGCCATGAGGTAGTCGGGCTTGGTCAAGCCGCGTTCGAGCAGCCAGCCTGGGCCCAACTCGCCCCCGAACTCTTCGTCATAGGTGAACAGCAACTCCACCCCACCCTTGAGGCCCGGGTGGGCTGAGCCCGCGCCCGCGCCCGCCCCAGCCACCGCCTCCAGCGCGCGCACCGCAAAGGTATAGGAGGCAAAGTCACTCTTGCTGACGGCTGCCGCTCGGCCATACAGCCGGCCATCGACGATTTCTCCACCATACGGGTCGTGCGTCCAACCTTCACCGGGCGGCACCACATCGCCGTGGGCATTGAGGGCCACCACGGGGCCAGGCCCGTAACGCCGCCGCACGATCAGGTTGGTCACCGATTGCATGCCGTAGGCCTGCACCGCTTCCTGCGGGACTTCATGCGACTCGGCCGTCAGACCAAAGGCTTGCAAGAGCTGCGCCGTGCGCTGGGCATGCGGCGTGTTGTGGCCCGGCGGTGTATCGGTGGGCACCTGCACCAGGGCTTGCAGACACTTCAGCTCCTCGTCGAAATGGGTATCGATCCAGGCGTCGAGCTGCTCGTAGGGCGAAGGGGTCATCGGGTTTCAGATTCCAGTTGATCGATCAGCCGCATGAAGGCCTGCACACTGAGTTCGATATCGTCGTTGGTGCTGCTCTCCAGCGGGTTGTGGCTGATGCCGCTGTTCAGTCCACGCACGAACAGCATGGCCTGTGGCATCACATCGTGCATCTTCATGGCGTCATGCCCAGCGCCACTGGGCATGCGAAACACGGGCAGCCCCAAAGCCTGTACGGCCTGCTCCCAGCGGCGCTGCCACTGGGAATCGCTGGGCGCTGCGGCCACCTTCATCGTGCGCTCGGCGCTGTGGCGCAGGCGACGGCGCTCACAAATCGCGGTCAACTCCGCCAGGATGTCGGCCTCACAGGCGTCCCGCGCGGCGTCTGTCGTGGCCCGAATGTCCAGGCTGAACCGGCAACGCCCCGGCACCACGTTGATCGAGCCGCTGGGCACTTCCAACTGCCCCACGGTGGCCACCACGTCGGGCACCTGGGCCGCACGCCGCTCGGCAAACAGAATCAGTTCAGCCACGGCAGCGGCCGCATCGCGCCGGCGGTCCATGGGGGTGGTGCCCGCATGGCTGGCCATGCCCACCACCTCACACAGGTAGCGCACGCTGCCGTTGATCGAGGTCACCACCCCCAGGGGCAGGTCGATCTCGTTGAGCACCGGGCCCTGTTCGATGTGCACCTCTACGAAGCCCAGGTACTGCGCTGGGCTGCGCTTGACCCGTGGAATGTCGTCCACGCACAAGCCTGCAGCCTGCATGGCCTGGCGCAAGGTGATGCCTTGGCTGTCCGCCTGGACCAGCCAGGCCGTATCGAAGGTGCCCGTCAGGGCACTGGAAGACAAGAAGGTCGCCTTGTAGCGCTGACCTTCTTCTTCCGAAAACCCCACCACTTCAATGCCGAAGGGCAAACGCTTGCCCTGGCGGTGCAACTCGCGCACGCAGGCCATGGGCACGAGGATGCCCAGGCGTCCGTCGTACTTGCCGCCGTTGCGCACGGTGTCGAAGTGCGAACCCGTGATCAGGCGCGGCGCAGTGGGCGACGCCCCGTGATACACACCCACCACATTGCCCACCGCGTCGATTTCCACGCTGTCAAAGCCGCAGTCGGCCTTCATCCAGTGCAGCAGGCGCTGCGCGCAGGCGCGGTGCGCATCGGTCAGGTAGGTGACGGTGAGCTCACCACGCTCCGCATAGGGGGGCTCGCTGTGCTGGGCCAAGTGCTCGGCCCAATCCCACACCAGGTTGCCCAGCTGCGGCTCGTGGCCAAACTTGTCGTTCAGCCGGATCTCGGCGATGCGGTGGATGTTGCGCAGGCACTCGGCACGCTCAAAGTCAGGGTGGTGCTGCAGCCGCCGCGCAAAGGTGGCGATGATCTCCGACCGCGGCAAGCCCAAACCGCGCGGGCCGCGCACCGCCAAGATGAAGGGAAAGCCGAACTTGGCGTTGTAGTCCGCGTTGAGTTGCTGCAGCCGCTCAAACTCTTGCGGCGTGCAATCGGTCAGGCCGGCCCGGCCCTGCTCGTGGGTGGATTCAGCGGTGAGCGTCTTGCTCACCATGGCCTTGCCCGCCAATTCCGGGTGGGCCCGGATCAGGCCCAACTGCTCGGCTTCGCTGGCTTGCCGCACCACGTCGGCCAAGGCCTGCTTCAGGTGCACGAGGCTCTTGAAAGGTGCTTGCGCGTGAGCGCGCTCGGCAATCCAGGCGGAATGCTCGTAAATGCCCTCAAGCAAGGCCACAAACGCCGCGCGGTCTGCGGCGTTCAAGGCTGCCAGCGTGAGGGTGGCCGGGGATGCTGCGTTCATGGGTTGGGCTCCAATGGGCGTGCGCCGGGGCTTCAGGCCCATTCGAAGGCGGTGGCCGCATCGTAGGGGTGGGTGGCGCGCCAATGCCGGGCGATGTCGATGCGGCGGGTCACCCACACGCGATCGTGCGACTGAATGTGGTCCAAGAATCGCTGCAATGCCCGCATGCGGCCAGGGCGGCCCAGCAGCCGGCAGTGCATGCCGATGCTCATCATGCTGGGGTGTTCCGCACCTTCGGCATAGTGCACATCGAAGGCATCGCGCAGGTACTGGAAGAACTCATCACCGTGGGAATAGCCCTGAGGCAGGGCAAACCGCATGTCGTTGCAGTCCAGGGTGTAGGGCACCACCAGGTGCGGCACACCGCTGCCATCGGCTTTGCGCACCGTCAGCCAAAACGGCCAGTCGTCACCGTAGTAGTCGCTGTCGTATTCGAAGCCGCCATGCTCGGCCACCAAGCGGCGGGTGTTGGGGCTGTCGCGCCCGGTGTACCAACCAGCGGCGTGTATGCCCTGCCCGTGTGCTTGCCCGGTCAGGGTTTCGATGATGCGCACGCCACGCTGCAGGTGTTCGCGCTCGGTGTTCTCATCGATGTTTTGGTAGTGAATCCAGCGCCAGCCGTGGCAGGCCACCTCGTGGCCCAACTCCACAAAGGCCTGGGTCAAGTCCGGGTGACGCTCCAGGGCCATGCTCACGCCAAACACGGTCAAGGGCAAACCTCGGCGCTCGAATTCGCGCAGCAGGCGCCACACGCCCACGCGCGAGCCGTATTCGTAGATGCCTTCCATGCTCAGGTGCCGCGCGGGAAAGGCTGCGGGGTTGAACATCTCCGACAAAAACTGTTCGCTGCCCGCATCACCGTGCAGCACCGAGTTCTCCCCGCCCTCTTCGTAGTTCAGCACGAACTGCACCGCCACCCGTGCGTTACCAGGCCACCGGGCCTGCGGCGGGTTGCGGCCGTAGCCGATAAGGTCGCGGGGGTAGCGTGCGAGCGGCTGGGTCATGGGCGTTTGGGGTTCGCTGGTTGGGCCGGTCGGGTGTCCCGGGCTTGACGGCCGTGACGAAGTGTATACACTTTTGTGTTCAATGCAACCCTGATTGGAGACCCCATGGGCCACCTGAGCACCCACGTGCTGGACACGATGAATGGCTGCCCCGCCGCCGGCATGCAGGTGGAACTGTGGCGCCACGAGGGCCGTGAACTCACCCACCTCAAGACCCTCCGGCTCAATGCCGACGGCCGAAACGACGGCGGCCCGTTGTTGGACACCAGCACCATGGCCACCGGGCACTACCGCCTGGTTTTCCACGTGGCAGCGTACTTCCGTACCCGTGGTGCGGCCCTGCCCGAGCCGGCCTTCCTGGACACCGTACCCCTGGACTTCGGCATTGCCGATGCGAGCGCCAAGTACCACGTCCCCCTGTTGGTCAGCCCTTGGTCCTACTCCACCTACCGGGGATCTTGATCGCGGTCGTGCATGAGCGGCCTACGCCGGCCTGGTTTCCCACCCACCCAGCGCCACGAGTGAGGAATTCGGGTTAATCCGGGGTTTCCAGTCGACCGGATCGTATACAGTTTTTGGACACGTCGCCGCGGCGCCCCTGGGTCTCCACCGGGGTTTGCGACAAGCACTCCTCACAGAGCCCGCTGT
>JACCDX010412513.1_pt1 | contig 11516 bp, 25 predicted proteins | sample 7449681 | NCBI WGS metagenome assembly JACCDX01 (sample SAMN15323450, study PRJNA562643) | freshwater metagenome | isolation source: river surface water | place: USA:Blue River Watershed | collected 2017-08-18 | reverse complement strand
TATCCTAAGAAGAAGTAATAACACACAGTTAAAAGTTAAAGGTCCTAGTTTCTAGGGCCTTTCTTTATTATATTTATATTAAGAAAATAAATAACAAAATATGCATCACTTATTAGAAGACGAGATTAAAGCTATTATAGGTGAATTAGAAGGTGAAGAAACTCCTGCTGAAACTCAACCAGCAGTTGATACAACACCTCCTGAATCGCCAGATAGTGGATTAAAGATGGTAGTAGATGTGAACAAAAATCCAACTAAAAAGGGTATTAAAGTTCAATTCATCGTTCCTCAAGGCACAGACGAGGCTAAAAAGGAAGAAATTACCCAAAAATTAAAAACCAAATTAAATAAAGGATTAGCAGATATTGGATTATCAGTTGATACCGATTTAGATGTACCTTATCAGAACGTAATTGGATTTTTAATCCGATTAGAGAGCTTTAAATTATTTATCAAAAACATTTTAAACCCTAATTCTGATGAGCAAGCGAATAATACCGAACCTACAGTTTAATATAAACGGAGATGGTGAACCTGATTACTCAGTAATTGGGCAGAATGAAGTAGTACAAGATATTGTTTACTCTCAAACAGTATATGGAATTAGAGAAGCTATTAAGCGTAAATTAAAACACGCTAAAATAGTTGAAATAAATTCAACTGGTCAGTATTTGACAGTAGATAAACAAGATTTTGAATCAGCATTAAATAAATCAATCTCATACTATGAAAAGTTTGAAGATTATGAAACATGTGCTGAAATTGTAAAATTAAAAAACCAGTTATGAACGTAGATAAAGAGATAGAAGGGATTCAAAACCAAATTAACAGCATTATTGGTACGAACACTAAAATAGTGCGTCGTAAGAAAAATAATGAAGATATCAAACATGAATTATTCATCAATATTATCACCCAAATTGAATTAGTATTAAATCGCTCAACATTAGTACATTCAGACTTTAAAATTGATTTATCAGATTACGATGAAATGTATTTACAAATCATCGATAATTTGATTTATTTATCATTTGGTACTAAAGCAGCTGATTTAATTATCCATTATTGTTATGATAGATTAGAAATGGACGGATCGATTCCATACACTGATGCAGATGGAAATGAACGTGAAATATCTAATCCCGAACAACTGTGGCAAGTTGTAAAGAAATTGTTATAAAATGGCTAAAGCTAAACCATTTACTAAAGAGGACCTATTAAGGGCCATGAGGCATACCAAATCAATTAGAGCTGCGGCTCGTTATTTGGGATGTTCTTATCAGCACTTATGGCCATTTATGAAATCATATCGTGTAGATGATAACGATCCTAATTCTCCTACTTTGTTTGAAGTACATAAAAATCAAACCGGAGTGGGTATTCCTAAATTCTTGCCTAATCGTCGTAAAGAACCGAACGTTAAGGCTATACTCGAAGGTGAGGACGGCTGGCAGAGCTTTACACCCGAAAAAATCAAAGTCAGAGCAATCGAAGAAGGATATCTAAAGGAATGTTGTGATACGTGTGATTTTTCAGAACGACGAGTTACTGATTATAAGATGCCATTATTGATGAATTTTCGAAATGGTAATAAAGTAGATTATAGATTAGAAAATCTACAATTGTTATGTTATAATTGTTACTTTTTATATGTAGGTGAAGTACTTACAGGTAACCAAATTCGTTCAGTAGAATCAAATCAGGAAACCAAACAACAAGACTTTGATTGGCAATTAGACGAAGATCAAATCGCTAATATGAAAGCACTTGGATTGTGGGAAGATGATGAACCTGAAGAAAATAGTTTAATTGCTAGGAATTAATTTTTTTCCTAATTATCTTTAATTAAATAAAAACAAAATAAATATGGCACAGTATTTCACAGTAAAAGCCGTTTTCGAAATCGAAGACAACAAAGGTAAAATTAAAAAGCAAACAGAAGTTTATTTAGTAGACGCAATGTCGGTTACTGAAGCTGAAGCTCGTATTACAGAATATTTGTCTGAGCGTGGTGAAAATGATTTCGAAATCAAATCAGCATCTAAATCTAATATTGTTTCTGTAATCGAAGCATAATATTTATCATTATGAAAGAACAAGACGAATTCGAACCGCTTATAATTAGGGGTGGTGAACAAAAAACAACTGATCCTGAGACTCGGTTGGCTATTGCTCAACAAACTGTTAAAGCAATCGAATTTGCTTGTGCTCATAAGTTAAAATATATTATTGCTTGTATTATTTTATCTCCAACAGTTGGAGGATTAAGTATGGCTACATCATTAGCTATGGATGATACAGATTATATTGAGAATTTAGATGGGTGCCTTTCAGTATTAGAAGATGCAGAAGAGTATGAATATTGTGCTCGGGTTATGAAGTTAAAGGAATTAGTACCGACTGTTAAATTTACTCGTAAAAAACTTAAAAAATCAATTGTAGATGCAATCACAGAACTTTAGACCGCGCAATCCAAGAACACCTCTTGATATTGATATCGATAATATTGCTTATAATGAAACCTATGAGGAGGATTTAGAATATTATGGATTAGAAGAAATCATTGAACCACTAAATGACTTATCTGATGAAGAGTGGAATGTGATTTGGGCTGATGATGAAGAATTTTCAGAATGGGATACTACATTACAAGATGGATTAGATGATCTCCCAGATGATTTATTTGTAGACTAATTATGGATTATAAGGATATTAAACGCGCTCAACGTCAAATGTTGCTTAAAGCAATTGCTGATTTATATGAGCAATGTGAGGATGATAATTTATCTACATTAACATTAGAATTAAATTATAACCCATATAATATGGGACACAAAATAACAAAAACACATCACACAATAGGTTATGAAGAACGATATCCAGTTTCAGATAAGTGAAAGTTTAATCCGTGAAGTAATTACTTCATACAATAAACATAAAGGTGAATATAAGCTAAATACTCTACTACGATTAACTCCAGACGAGATTATTCAGAAAATAGCTGAAGATTTACAAAAAGAATATGTTGAAGATCAAAGATAAAAATTTCGAACCACTAATACCAAAACAAAAATTAAATGCCATGATTAAGGCATTATCAATGGAGATTATGCACGATCAAGTATATAATCCAGTATTAGTGATAGTATTAAAAGGAGCAGGTATATTTGGAGCTCATTTAGCTGAACAATTATATCCATTAAATCCAGAATTAGAATTTGTTAGATTATCATCATATGAGGGTACTGAATCAACAGGTGATGTAAAACAAGTTCTTGGAATATCCCGCGACCTTTATAAACGTAATATAATTATAATCGAGGACATTGTTGAGACAGGCTTAACAATGCAACAACTAAAAGATTATTTGGTTAATGAAAAGCAGGTTAACAGCGTTAAAATATGTTCTTTATTCACACGCCCCAAGAATTACAAGACTAATGTGGTTGTTGATTACGTAGGAATGGAATTAACCAATGATGAATTCATTGTTGGGTTTGGATTAGACTACGATGAACAAGGACGCTGCTTAGACGAAATTTATAAGTTAGTAGGTTAATGAAGATACTATATGCCTTCAATGGCACTGGTTATGGTCATGCATCACGCGCAATGTCAATATTACCTATTCTAAAACACTACGATGTAGATATTTTAGTATCAGGTGAAATGGATCCAATCGATATTGGTTATCAAATAAAATATCGTTTTAAAGGATTTACTTTTGTTTATAATAAGGGTAAAATAGATTATTGGCAAACATTCAAACAACTTAATTTAATTCAATTTATTAAAGATATAGTATCATTAAATGTTACCCAATATGATTTAATTATATCTGATTTTGAACCTATATCAGCATATGCTTCTAAATTTAGATGTGTTAAATCATTATCATTATCTCATCAGGCATCATTCTTATCTGAAGAAACACCACGTCCATCTAAAATAGATAAAGCGGCTGAATGGATGTTAAAAAATTATGCTCCGTGTGAATATAATATTGGGTTTCATTTTAAAGATTATGATGACTTTATATTACCACCTCACATCAGAAGTATTATACGTGATAATAAAGTAAATACAACTAAACAAAACTACATATTAGTATACCTACCAGCATATAATCCATATGATTTAGTTAAAGTATTTGGTAAATATAATGAGTATAAATTTGTTATAGTATCACCCAAAATAAAGGGTACAGTAAGTCCGAGATTAAACACAACAATAGTTCCTGCTGATTCAGATGAATTTATGCGTTTACTTATAAATTGCAATGGAGTAATTACTGGGGGTGGATTTGAAACAGTAGCTGAAGCTTTATATTTAAATAAACGAGTATTAACCATACCAATTAAAGGCCAATACGAACAGGAATGTAATGCTGAAGCAGCAAATCGTATTCATAATGGGTATAAAGGCAAATTAGCACCTGTATATTTGAGATGGTTCTTAGAAAGAACAAAACTACCAGATGCTGATTATGATTTTAGAATATCAACAGATGAAAAAGTATTAGAAGCAATAGAACAAGTATTGTATGATCAAATATAAAACAATTATAGTATCTGATCTCCATTTAGGAACTAAAGATAGCCAGGCTAAAGAATTCATTAAGTTCTTAGACGAACACCCAACTGAACAACTAATACTGAACGGTGATATAGTTGATGGATGGGCTTTACAACGCGGATCTAAATGGAAAAAACAACATACTAAAGTTATACTTAAATTACTTGAGTTATCTAAGAAAACAGATATTATTTGGATTAGAGGCAATCACGATGAATTTTTATCTGACTTCTTCATGATTAAAATATCTAATATTACGATGTGTGAAAATTATATATTAATAGTAAGTGGTCATAAGTACTTTATATTTCATGGGGATATATTAGATGTATTTAGTTCAACATGGAAATGGGTAGCTAAAATTGGGTCGATTGGTTATGATATAGCGCTCACATTAAATACATGGTATAATAGATATAGGTCGTGGCGTGGTTTACCTTACTACTCAATTAGTAAGCAAATCAAAGCTAAAGTAAAACAAGCGGTTTCATTTGTAGGTGATTTTGAAATAAACGCAGCTAATATAGCTAAACAACATAATTGTAATGGAGTAATTGTTGGTCATATCCATACTCCAGATAATAAATTAGTTAAAGATATCCATTATATTAATTCAGGTGATTGGGTTGAATCTAAAACAGCCATCTTAATTGATCAATATGATGGAATTCATACCTTTGGATTTTAAAAATTTCTCAATTATATTTACATCGTACTTAAAAATAAGACGATGGACGAAATTTATATTGAAGCAGTTTTAAATGGTTTTTATCCATTCCCCGAATTCGAGGACGAACCATAAAGATATATTTAGGATTAATTACCCTAAGTTAGGAATGACGAATTACGCGATAACACTCGCTCAATGAGGCTAGTTGAGAGAAGAGATTTTGGTGGTGAAAATCCATAAGTTCCGAAATTATTTGATCAGGTGGCGGAAGGGTCGCATCAGGAGTTCCCGGCCGACGGTAGACGCAAAAAGCCAACTCGTAGGTAGTATTAAGCTATCATAGAGCAGAAGCGAGTATAAATAAGATGATCCCGAGTTCGTGTCTGACAAGGTGGCACTTGGGTTTGCAGGTTCGAATCCTGCCCTGATCACAATTTTGAAAGTAAAACTTTCTTAATTAACTTTAGATTATAAGTTTAACAATTTAACCAACAGTACTTATGAGAAAAGTCATTATAACGGCTATGATAGCCGTAGTATGGATGGGTTATCGTGACAAAACTAGACCCACAGTCGAACCTCAAATTATTGAAGTAGCAGAAACGTCAGACGACAAATTATACAACACAGCTGCTTTATTTCTCAAATCAAAAGAATCATTAAGTCTAAAACCATACAAATGCCCAGGTGGTAAATGGACAATTGGATGGGGTCATGTTATGACTAAGAAGGAACGTCGTTTATATCGTAACGGCATTTCAGTTAAACAAGCAGATGAATTGTTTGATGAAGATTACGCTAAATTCATTAAAGATGTTAAACGTCGTTTCCCTGAACTCAAATCTCGTAGAAAGATTATATTAACATCAATGATCGCCTTTAATATTGGTATGCGTTTTACTACTGATGGTTTAGGTAAAGCAATTAAGCGTGGACGTGATATTGAACCTTATCTAATGCAATACAGAAATGCAGGTGGTCGTGTTAGTAGAGGATTAGTAAGTCGTCGTAAAGCAGAATTAGAGTTGTGGAACTCATCACGTGGTGAATTTATAGCTGCTGCTGATGATTATAAAGATGATGTACGTCAAAAGATTAGACAAGCATACAGATCGATTTAGAATTTCTTAATTAAATTTACCTTATAAAATAAATTTTCAATTTAAAAAACAAACAAAATGGAGAGTACAAACAAAAAAACCACACGTGATTACAAAGAGATGCTTTTGCTTAAAGGTATCGGCTCTGAATTAGAAAAAATGGCTTATCCTAAAGTATCAAACTTACGGGCAATGCTTGAAACAATGGGTTATACAATTATTCCTTATACTTATTCAAAACCAATCACTCCAGTAAGAGATGAAGATATGGCTGAAGAAGAAACTCCTTATAAGTACTAGGAAGAAGGAGCTTTCCTTATTATCTTTAACTCGTAAAATAAGTTAAACAATTAAATAAACATAATATGAACATTTTATCAAACGATCAAATCGCACAATTAGCACCTGCAGTAATGTCAACCGAGCATAAAGCCGGATTATCAGATCATTACACTCAAATTCCTACCATTCAGGTAGTTGAAGACATGAGAAAATTAGGTTGGGAACCAGTTCAAGCAATTGGTGTTAAAGCCCGTAAGGGAGGTAATTCAGCAATTAAAAAACATTTAGTTAAATTCCGCAACGAAGGTGTTTATATGGCTGATGCAAACGGAAATGTAGATTCATACATTGAAGTGTTATTAACAAATTCGCATGATGGTTCATCTACATTCCGATTCGAGATTGGTATTTTTAGATTAGTATGTTCTAATGGTTTAGTAATTAAAGACCAAGATTTAGGTACTTTAAAGATTCGCCATCAAGGTTATGATTTCGAAACATTACGTTCATTAATTCATACAATGATAGAGCGTTTACCTGATGTAGTAGGTCGTATTAATAAATTCAATGAAATTGAAATTTCAGACGAGACGGCTAATGCGTTTGCAGCTAAAGCAGCTCAATTACGTTTTGGAGATAATTTGAAAGAAATTGATACGAATCAATTATTAGCAGTTGAACGTAAAGAAGATGCTGGTATGTCAATGTGGGCAATTTTGAACCGCGTTCAAGAGAAATTAGTTAATGGAGGTTTTAATTACCAAAACGAAAAAGGTAAAACACGTAAAGCAAGAGCGTTAAAGAATTTCACCCAAGATATTGAGTTTAATTCCGGATTGTGGGAGTTAGCAGATCAATATGTAGCCGAATACGCTGAAGTAGTTTAAGAGGTGAGGGGCTTTGGCCCCTTCTCTTAATTATATTTAATTAAAAATAAAAGTTATGACAGCTAAAAAAGACGTTTTTAATATTTTACCTTATCCTACTGAATGGAAGGTAAATGCAACTAAAGAATTAGATGCATACTATGCTCGCCAAAAACAAGAGTATATTCGTAAATACAATTTAAAAGAATTAAAACAAGGTCAAGTTAGAACCGCACTACAAGAATGGAGTTTATAAACCCAACACCAGGAATACTATTAACACTTGTACCGTCGTACGGATTAAATCAAAATCAAATAGATATGGAATTTTTAAAATACATACCAGGACTACTGATGGTACTTATTGTACTGGGATTTATAGTATTCAAATGGGTAGAAGGTATTGATTATATGTCCAAAAATCATCCCGATTATACAGGCAATGATTTGTTTGGTGAATGGGATGAAAATGATAAAAATCAAATAGGATGATAATTGAATTTAAAAAACAAAAAAATGTATTTGAACTAATCCCAGCTATTACTTATTATAATGGGTGGGGTGAGTATAAAAGAGGAACATTAACTGTAGCATGGCTAAAATGGGCTATGTTAATAAGATTTAAACAGCAATATGAAAATTAAATTAATATTAGCAGCAATACTATTAAGTAGTTGTTCATCGTATCGAATTAAAGTAACCAAAACAACTCATGGATCATATTATCATGCATCCCAACGAGTTGGGTTACAATGGGTAGAACATTATAGTATGTTTCCAACTCAACAAGAAGCTGAAAAACAAATCCAGGAATGGAAAGATGATAAAGCGTTTAAAAAACAAAATAAAACACAGTACATTTATTTTAAATAATGGGGTACATAAGTCTAACTGATTTAACCAAGGATAAACACGAAACAATGAATAATACTCCATTCCATAATGTCGATCATGACGAATTTCCAATAGCACATTACTTTACAGCTCAGACTGATAAGTGGATGACTACATATGATTATTTTTCAGGGTATTCGTTTAAATTGGAGGAAATGAAAGTGTGGTTAACTAAATGGAATTTTGAAGAAATACATAGTACAAATTATACTTCATTTAAAAAACGTTCTGAATCAAAGATATTTAAAAAATTAGTTTTAGATCAAAATCAAAATCCAGCAATGATACTATTGCGATTTAATCCATTTATTGAAACTAATACTATTAAGAATGAAGATGATGATTATAATGAAGGTGGTATAACATTATATTCTAATATCAGTAATGATGGATTCCAGTTATTAAAGGATAGTTTACTTAAGATTTTAAAGAAACGAACCCGAAAGGAAAATAATATATCATTGATTGTTCAGACACGTCATGGTTATGACACTCAAACATTTGATTTACCTAAACAAAAATTAGATTTAGAACATAATTATGGTTCATCATTTTTACCTGTTCATGATAAAATACTTAAAACATTAAATCAAAAGAAAGGTAAAGGATTAGTTCTATTACATGGTGAACCAGGTACAGGTAAGACCCATTACTTAAAATATTTAGCTGCTAAAATCAAGGACAAGAAGGTGATGTTCGTACCACCATATTTGGTAGACTTCATCACTTCACCTGAAATGACTCCGTTTTTAATTGAAAATAGTGACTCGATTTTGTTTATTGAAGATGCTGAACGTGTTATTACTGATCGAGATACTAATGGCGCAAACGGTGTATCAAATATTCTAAACTTAACTGATGGTATATTAGGTGATATATTAAACATTCAAATCGTTGCTACATTTAATATGGATCGTAAGAAGATTGATACAGCATTACTACGTAAGGGTAGATTAATTGCTGAACATAAATTCGATAAATTAAAAGTAGATGACGCTAATAAGTTAATCAAACATTTAGGAATGGATCATGTCGCTACTGATGATATGACATTAACTGAAATTTATAATTTACAGGAGGTAGAATATAAGTCAGAAGAACCTAAACGTAAGATTGGATTTTAAGGATTTCTTCAGTATATTTAAAATATATGAAAAAGTTAGTATTATTTATTATAGTTTTAGTTTTAACGTCGAGTTGTTATATGTATGTACGTGAAACTGGACGATTCCATCATAAACGTGCTAATTTAAGACGTTATCATCGTTTTGGTATTAATGGATTTCATATTCGTAATCGTGAGTATATTAAACAATTAAATAAAAATAAACCAAAGTAAAATGAAAAATTTATTCGCACTAACATTCGTTGCATTATTTATTACATTAGCAGCTACATCATGTGGTTCTAAAACAGAAACTGCTACTGCTGACTCAACTACAGTAGATACTGTTGCTGCAGATACAGTTGTTGCTGATACTGTTGCGGTTGATACAGCTAAGAATGTTCAGTAATTTCATGTTAGTATTTTGATTAAGGGGAACTTCGGTTCCCCTTTCTTAATTATATTTATATGTAAATAAAATAATCTGAATGATTAACGAAAGTATAATTTTAAGTGGATTAAACAAAGGTTTTAAATCTATTACTCCTGATTCTTTTGATCCAAGATCCGATGAGGATGTTATGGATGAAATAATGTCAAATCAATCATTTGCTGTTAATACAATACATAATGGTAAAGAATACATATTAGTTGGTTTGAAATTAATTCAAGATGTTGGAGCTAGAACAGTTGGTAGAGATGGATATTCATTTGCCGCAGTAGAAGTTACTGATGATTTACCTTTTAATATTATAGATATACTTATTCAAAACGCAGTTAAGAATGTATCATCTGTTTATTCTGATATAAATGATGCTACTATTAACTCGTTTAAACCAATTAAAAATATGATTAACGAAAACGAAAGCGAAGTAGAATACCTAATGAGTAAGTTCTACGAGTATAGAAATTTAGCAGCTGAAGCTGGTGCAAACGGAGCTAAAGAAGAAGCAGCTGATTTCAATAAGCAAGCAATGGAATATTACGAGCGTGCTATGGATTTAGAAGTAGCTAATATGTCTAATTCTGATTTATCACCTGAAGATCAAGCAATGATCGACAAGTATGAAGATGAAGAAGCGAACCGTGAAGTACCTCGTGACTATGCTTCAATGTATGAAAATGAAACTAAAAATAATAAAATGGAAAATCTTGATTTAAATCGCTGGGCTAAATTAGCTGGCATCAATGAAAATGAAAAAATATATCGACGTGATCCACGAGGTAATGAGGAATGGGAAGGAAGTATTAATGGATTAGGTAAAGAGGGACATCCAAGAGTGTTTGATAGAATGGGTGACATTATTTTGGCTAACTATCCTGAGGAAGGTAACAGTACTTATCGAATGGAGGTTTATTACAATGACAATAATGAACCAACAGGTGCATCAGGTGGATTTGCTATTGAAAAGGGAAATGTATATTTTGATTTTAAATTTAAAGGTGACCAAGTTGTAGATTTTAAATTTAACGAACAAAAGTATTAATTTGTATAGGAATTTAAAAATTTCTCAATTACCTTTAAGGTATGAAAACGAATAAATTAACATTTGCAGAAATTTTAGCTCAATTTAAACCAGAGCCACTATCAGTAGGAGAGAGCTGCCACATCATAAGTAAAATGACTACGCAGCGAACAGCTAAAGGTAAGAAAGATCACCTATATCAGGTAAAGTATAAACAGAGACTCAGAGATGAGTCTCTTAATATTTATGCGTGTATTTAATATGAGCAGTGGAACTACATACCATAATTACCCGCTTGATGGAATTACAAAACCAGTCAACAATGATATTGTTGTCAAGTAGGGATGGTTTACGCTCAACTGAATATAAATTGTTACAATTAGAAATACGTCAACTACAAAACCAACTAAACAATGCCCAGAGGACGCCCGCGCAAAACACAGATACCAACTGAAAAATGGACTATTACTTATGTAGTAATGGGATCCAAAGATAAAAAAGGTAAATACAGCAACTATAAGGTAGTACGAAATCAAGACGATAAAATGAGATGTAATT
>JACCDX010783910.1_pt1 | contig 11517 bp, 22 predicted proteins | sample 7449681 | NCBI WGS metagenome assembly JACCDX01 (sample SAMN15323450, study PRJNA562643) | freshwater metagenome | isolation source: river surface water | place: USA:Blue River Watershed | collected 2017-08-18 | reverse complement strand
TATGAGTCTCGTAGCGATCTCGTGCGGATCTCGTAACAGTTTTATGGGGGCGGCGGGGTAAAACTTGACAAACTGCGCGTGTTATGCTATGCTCGCCAACCTCACAAGACTCAGAAGGATTCAGAAGGATTCAGAAGGATTCAGAGGCATTTACAAGCATTCAGAGGCATTTACAAGCATTCAACCACATTTACACCCATTTAAAACCATATAACACTATCATTATATCACACAATAACAAATTTTTCTCAATATTGTCATTCTCACACATACGAAAAAGTCTCATAATTAGAATAGTATCCAATACACTATAACTAGTGTATAAAACACTATGCATTTAAACACATGGCAAGGGGTATTATCTACCTAATCACAAACAAAGAGAATGGATTAAAGTACGTGGGAAGCACTCTCTTACCCATGAACAAAGAATGGCAGGCACACATTCAATCAGCAAACAAAATGTCTCCTGAACCATTACACAGAGCATTTCGTCAATATGGAATACATCGTTTTACCATACAAGAACTAGATGAATGTGATGAAAGAGAATTGAATGAGAAAAGAGAACAGTGGATAAGACACTATGACTCTTATAATGGAGAGAACTATAACTATCGTGTCTTTGAAGAAGAAGAAGATGATGAAGAAGATTTAGTACCTATCATACCAGAAACAATTAATAAACCAAAGTATAGGCATACATTTAACAATCAAGATCGTAAAAACATTAAACGTACTGGACATAAAGTACAAGGTAAGCATCTTGAAACTGGTGAGATCAAGATATGGGAATCGGCAGCACTAGCAGCAGAAGAAGTGACAGGTAATGCAAGAAAGAATTCAAATATAATGACTTGTGCCCGTAACTGTTATAGATGTTATGGATATAAATGGTCAGTTGTTGAAGAACATAATAAGAAAAGATCTGTGTTTGGCATACACAAAAAAACGGAGAGATTAGGTCCCCGTTATGAGAGTATTACTGAAGCAATGAAAGCACTACGTGGCAATAGTGCTGGATTAGGTTTAATTAAAAGTTTGAAACATCCTGGGCGATATAGTTATAGAGGATTCTATTGGTATTATGGTTGAACCCATTTATCAAGAGGACATTTGGCAGCAGTGTAAATAACTTTATTTTCTAAAAAGCATCCGCAATTCTTACATCTAATAGACTCTGCATGATACTCTGGGCATGAGCGACATATGGATAATCTACGATCTTTTTCTTCATCAGTTGCAAATATCTCATTACCTGAGATAGCATCCATAATTGCATCTTGAATTAATGAAACTAAATTATTTGCTTGTTCTGGTATAGATGGAAATTCGCTCATGTTACCATTTATCAATTGGGCATTTTGATTGTTGAATTTTAACTTTGTGCTTAAGAAAGCAACCACACTGTTTACAACGTTTGCTTGTTTTAGCAAAGTGCTCACATCGTTGACAATGATACATTCTTTCTTTTTGCAATTCTTCAGATGCAAGAATTGGTTGATCAGACATAATCACATCCTTTGCAAGATTTGCCAGGTTTTTTGCCTGATCAAATAATGAAGGAAATTCAGTCGGTGACTGGGACATGATTTTCAATTTTCTCAAGTAATTCTTTTGCTCCAGATAACCAACCTTCTTTATCTGCACCCCAGCGATCAATTGGACATGATTCGCCAGTATCTTCTGTTTTATTTGGAAGATAGCATCCACAACGCTTACAATCTAATCGTTTTGAATCAAATTGATCACATCCTCTACAAATTTCCATACGCTTTTCTGCTGTTTCTGGAGAGACTGCAAAGTTAATTGATCCGGGTGATGCAATTTTTGAGTGATCAGTAAAATATAAATTGAATTCCCAAAAAAGATCAAGCAATTTTTCTTTATCGTAAGTCATAGTTTTTTCAAGATTTTTGAATATTTATTAGTAACCACCGATGATGTTTCCACCACCTTCAACTACAGTATAACCAGAACCTGCGATTCCTCTTCCACCAGCACCAGCACTTCCTGGTCCTGTAGTATTTCCACCAGATTCTCCCCAACGTCCTCCAGATCCTCCTGATGTTCCTGGATTTCCTGCATTGCCCGGAGTTCCTGGATTTCCATCAGATCCTCTGTTTTCAGTACTCCAATTAGCACGACATCTTTGCCAAGTATTTCCTGCATTACCAGCATTTCCTGGATTTCCTGGATTTCCTACTCCACCTTCAAGTGAAGATCCTGGACCATAATTTGTCCATCCACGTCCACGTCCACCAGTTCCACCAGTTCCTTTAGTTCCTGCATTTCCCTTGAATCCTTTGGTTCCAGGATCACGACTTTCATTTTGAACTCTTCTACATTCCCAATCACGATATTGACCACACCATCCACATCTTCCTTGGCGATTGTGACAATATTCTCTGCGATAACCACTTGGGCATCCACCACAAGGACTACAGCAATTTCTTCCAGTATTATTGTCTACCTTTCTACATCTTGCTGCGGATCCATCAGTTCCATCAGCTCCGGCAGATCCATCAGTTCCATCAGAACCACCTTCACCACCACCTCCACCGCCACGTATGAATCCACTACCAACAACAGCAACTTTCAGTGGGCGATTGGTGACAAATCTTGCTCCTGGTCCTCCAGGATTTCCACTTCCTCCACCTACTGCTCCACCTTCTCCACCACATCCTCTAACGGTTCCAGAAACTTCAACATACATGTTAGGGGCATCAACATCTGGAGAGAATCCTAATGCAGCAGTATTAGGGTCTGGATTATTGCATCCAACTTCACCTGTGATGTAAACATTCTTTTTAATGTTTTTAGTCATATTCCCACCCCATGGAATTCCACCAGGTGCATGGGCTGCTCTTCCGAGTCTAAATCCATATCCAGATGAATCATTATCAGCATCAGTTCCAGACTGCACAGCTTCGTATTCTTTACAAGATCCACGAAACTGTGAAGTCTTCCAACCTGATTGAGTAGTTACTATGTTTGAATTTTCATCTGCATCCGGAACAACTGGATTTTCAGTGTAAATGCTGGTATTACGAATTAACTGCGATGCCTTAACTGCTCCAGTATCAGTCTCTTTAAAAACTTGTCTTAGTGAACTGAATGGTATTGCTCCAGAATTAAAATGAAAAGTAGTATTAATTGAAACCGCCATTACCTGTTCAAACAAAGGTGAATCTATCTTTGTTTATTTAGAAAGATTAACTAAAATCTGGGACTATTTCAACATCAGTAAATTGCTGTTCCTTAACATGTTTTTCCCACATAATGGCATCCTCAATATTATAGAAAGTTGCCACTTGTTTGGATACGGATTTCTTTTTGTTTTTGTTGTAGATAACCTGGTACTTCATGAGGAGATTCAATAAAGATTTCAATGATTGTTTCATCATTCCAGTGTCGTATGACACCAGCAACGATGAAACAGTTAGTAATCAGATAAGTTGCAAAGATTACAGTGCGAATAACTGCAACTCTATCTGATTCTTTGTCACATTTGGATGCTTTTTCGCCCAGTGCTTTTGCCCACCATCTCCATGGACTTTTAGGTTTCATAGACTGATTTCCTGGATCTGACATATTCTAACTGATTCCATTGATTTTGGTAGCAAAGCACAAGTAATCGTTCGTTTTCATGTAAGGAACAGGCATAAAGATTTTCTGAATCTTTGGGGCGAACGTTTACCTCAATTGTAATATATTCTTTTCCTTTGAAATAAATCCACCCTTCAACGCCTTTGCCGTTGTTCCATATTACATAATCGTTGATCTGTGGTTCGTATTTCATACATCAAGTAATAAACACATCAACAATACGGGATTTCTCTTCGCTTGCCAGAGCAAACTTATGAGCATTCACCACACGCTCCATGATACGATCAGTATAACGATCATCAAAATCATTACAGTTGGAAAGAATCTCAAATGCTTCTGTATCAGATTCTGCAATCAAACTAATCGTGCCGCCATATTCCGAAGAAGGAAAAGGAACCCAGTAGGTGACGATGTAAAGATACTTCATTTGCTGTTTTAAATTACTCCTTGATTGTAGTCGAATGGTTGAGATTTGTCAATTGGCGTTGTAGTTCACATTTCATAGAAATTAAATGCGAATACAAAAAAGATTGATACTCATTACCTTCAGTTAAAGCGGTAAGGTTATCAATCTGCATCAGTGCCAAGATCAGTTTTGTTTGATCACTCATCACATGAACTCTGCCATATAGTAATCAACAGTAACCTCAAGTTCTGCTGCTTTTTGTTCAATCTCATCTTCAATAATCATCCTTGATTTCTCTTTACGCATTTCATATTCAAGATATGCTTGCTTGGCATTGTAATACATTTCTTGTGCTTCTGCGTGCTTGCTGAAATCCATGAATGCCTTGATGAATTGTTTGATGTCGTCTTTGTTCATTTTTTGTTGTAAGGGCAGTCGGGATGATGTGTGAAGCGAGCACATGAATCATGTGCTTTGAAAAGTTCTTGATCACGTTTGATCAACATACCATTCCACATCAGAATGGCAATCACACCAAGATAGATGTAAGATGTTTTCATCACTATTATAGGTCAGAAGGAGGGCACCACGTCGTAGCGTAGTCCAGTTTCCGATCTGTCCATTCGCTCCCAGAGCGTGTAAAGTTTATTATAGAGTGCTGAAGCACTACCATACTCCCTAGAAAGACGGATTTCATCTGCATTTTCTAGATTTTGAATTGCAGAGAGGATAATACCAATCTCATGCACATTTAGATTTACATTCATTTCTTTCATTTTTAGTCCCAACTAACGTTTTGAAGTAGAAAACCAGGCATCACATATGTCCAGGCACCAAGTCCATCAGCACCACCAGTGCCACCAATTTTATACTCCCATTTGTATTCATATTTGTTATGACTGTCCCAAGTCATATATCCTTTCTCTTTGTCAAAGCGTCCTTTGATAGTCAACGCATGTTTGTTAGAGTAGATATTGCGTGTGCGAAGGGCACCACTCTTTTCACGTGTTTCAACTACCTTACATACATCAGGATAGGTTTGATCACCTGCCTCAAGCATACAAGGAGTTTCGTATGTAAAGGGGCGATAAGATACTTTTTGTTCTTGTGCAACTGCAGGAGCAGCAGCAATCAGAACAGTGACAAGAGCAAGCAGTTTTTTCATGATTTCAAATGTTTGATGAGTTCTGGAAAATTTGCGTGTCCTTTGTATAATATACCACCGATTACCAGTATGTCAAGTAGAAGGAGCACTACTAACATAATGGTAAGATAAAGTGCATCCCTCTCAGATTTATTCATCCGATGACTCTCCAGCAGACAACAGCGTTGCCCTTACGCGGAGAAGCGATATGAGCGAAAGCACCATAAGAAAGATCCAAGTCAGCATGAGAATATGGACCACGATCATTCACCCTCACAATTACTTGTTTACCATTGTCTTGGTTTGTAACCCTAATTTTGCTTCCCATACGAAGGTAAGGGTGAGCAGCAGTCCAACGGTAAGCATCAAATCGTTCTCCATTTGCAGTTATATTACCATGAAAACCATCACCAACACCGTAGAATGTAGCAATTCCACATGTAAGTCCAGCAATCAGTGTTTCAATCATCATTTCAATTCAATTCGGTCAAAAAGTAGCATACCTATCTCAAAAAGTAAATCCTCATCCATGTCACCCATAGTGTTGCGAATACCTCCAATAATTGCGGTTTGCAGAACCTCTATAAAAGATTCGTCCATAGAGACATAATCAATTACCGCTGGTTTGAGTGCGTCAGCAATTTTAGAAACAGATTGAGTGGAGAGATTCATTTGTTTGTTTTTTTGTAAAGGTCAATTAAATCATTATCAAACCAAAGTCTTTTATCAGATTCACAAATAACGCTTTTCATCTTATTGCGAATCTCTTCCCATTCTTCAAGAGTCGTATTTATACTTACATCATTAAGATGTGTAAGAATAAAACCAATAAAAGAATGCTGATTTTCCATAACATCAATCATATCTTGTGAACGCCAATTTTCACGACACAAGATATTAATTGCCTTTGGACTTTTGACCTTTTGAATCATTGGATAAATTCCAACTCTTTCAAATACACGATCCTCACGATGTGGATGTTTTTTCATATCTTTTTTCCATTCAGCAACTTGTTTTTGTGAAAGTTGAAAAAAATGATACTCACAATCGGAGAGTTCTTCATTAATTAACTCCCATTCAGAAAAATTCAACCAAACATTACGACGTGACATGATCAGTTTTCGGGGTAGAGTTTCCAACCATCAGGGTAAATACCCATTTCTTCGCAACGCACTTCATAGGCAATACGTTGCAGGAAACGCAGATCCATCTCCTCAACTGCTTTCACAATAGAGCGGCGGATCTGCTTGTCTTGAATGGTGTCTGTGATCATCGGGTGTTCCCTTGATTACCTTGTAATTATACTGCCTGCAGCAGGCGGTTGGGTAACACCTGTGCCACTTATAGCACTGTCATATGATGTGCTATATAAAAAAACAAAGATTTTATTCATGGAAATAATAGATCACATAGCAATTTTTAAAAATGCTGTTCCACAAAATATTTGTGAAGATTTCATCAATTTTTTTGAAGATGTTCAAAATTCAAGAATAGGACGTAAGTTTAAATATCAAGGTAATGAATTTGACGCTGAAGAAGTAGGTGATGACGGAAAAAATCAATTTAAAGAAGGTGTATATGGAAGATCTGATAAGGCATTATGGATTGATAAATTTGATACGAAACTAACCAACATATGCTACGATTTTTTAGGAAAGGCATTTGAGCAATATGCCGCAGAATATCCCGACCTTCAAAACACTCCCCTAACAGTTCTTGACGTTAAAATGCAAAGAACTGATCCTGGAGGAGGTTATCACGTTTGGCACTCAGAGAGTTCACATTATACTTCATCAAATAGAGTTTTAGTTTGGATGATATATTTGAATGATATTCCAAAGGGAGAGGGAGAAACTGAGTTTTTTACTCAACGACTTAGATTTCATCCAGAAAGAGGAACCATTCTACTTTGGCCAGCAGGATATACTCATGCACATAGGGGAAATTTCGTAAGAACAACATCAAAATATGTAATAACTGGATGGTTTATTATAGTAAATAATGATTAATTTTATAATATATGTCTTGGCAATGTAGAAAAAAATTTTACATTATCTCTCAATTGTATTTTTTCTCTACAATACTGGTCGTAGAGCGTTTCTTCCTGCTCCCGTGCTTCTACTTCATGTGGTTGATACCAATACTCATACTTCTCCACAGGTTCTTTAGAATAACATAATTTCCCATAACGAACCCGCAGTGAACCCACCACCCATTGCCTAAGGTGAGCAAGTTCATGTAAAAGAGTTTTTATATACAACTCCTCATCCATATAAGTATCAAGTTCAATTAAGAATTGACGAGGGCGATATTGCTCACCTACTATGTCACAATAACCATTCACACCTTCACGTTTCAATCCACGATGAAGAATTTCAACGTGGATCTTATGGCGTGGAAAGAATTTGTTTAGAAACCAAGTGGTAACGTCCTCACAGAGGCGCTTGCGATAACCGTATCCAGAATACGTGATGTAAGACATGAACCCCAGTGCAAAAACCAAACAAAAGAACCAAGAAAAATAAGTTTGTCAGTCGTTGTCATCATCAGTGAATTGCATCAGAACATAATTGAAGGCGACTGCACCAAGCATGGCAACAGACCACCAAAAAAAGATCATTAACATGATTCACTTCGCATAAAGATAACTACCTGCCCAATCAGCATTCTTAAACAACCATTCACGTTCTTCAATCAAACGCAGATCATAGCGAACACCTTTGGCAGGTGCTTTCCAACTAGCAGATTTGTATACTTCACCAGTTTTTTGATCTACGAAGGCATGAACAGAGCGAGAACCATTACTATCAATAAAGACAATTTTGTGGTACTTGCGTCCAGACTCAAGGATGAAATCAACTGGGCATTCGTTGTTCTTGAGTTCATCAATCTTACGTTGATGATACTCTTTAGTTTCAAGATCATCAACAAACTTTTGATGTCCACGGATGGCATACTCAACGTAATTGTGCTTGAGTGCCTCACAAAGAGCATAGGTATGCCTCAGAACAGCGTCAGCGATGCTCTGCCGTGCCTGTTCTTGGGCAGCGTAGTCAGCGAAGGTGGTGCTCATGGGTGTGTTGTGTATGTACCTATTATAAAGGCACACAGGTGCTTGTGGAGTGCCTGTGTGCCAGTTGATAAAGTGGTATAAAAATGTTTAACCTTCTTCTAAATCGCCAATTTCATTTTCAGTTAAAAATGCGGACTTTGAAATTGGATCCCAGATATAAGAATATGTATCTTGTGGATCTTCCTCAATATCCTCACAATACCTTACAGAAAAATAATCTAGTTTGTTGGAAACATTCTTTAGATAGAAATCTACAACATCTTGTCCATATTCTTGAATAAGAAATTCCTTTTCAGTCATGGATTTACTTTTGAGTGTCAACAACATTCAGTATAAAGCAAAAATTGATCCTTGAGTGGGCAAGTGTGCCAGTTTGATAAGTGTCTCATTTACCAACTTTTAAGGTGACTGCAGATTGAATATCATCCAAGTATGCCTTACCCCTAGCCATTCTTGAACTTGAGAGAAGCAAATACCCTCTACCAGATGCTGCAGAGTGCATACTCATAACTATTTTCTTTTTAACCAATTCTTTAATATTAGATTGATTTGCAGAGATAAAAAATAAAAATTCAAGATTTAATAAAAGATTTCTAAATTGATCAAGATTTCTATCCGATATAACATCACCACCTTTTCTCTGTTTTATCAATTTATACTTATCTTTTATTTTTTTTGTTAAAGTTTTTGGTATTTCCTTTTCTATTAAAAAATCAGCATATTTGAATAAAAATTTTGTTTTATTTGGTTTAGTTTTTAAAGAGGTAATAATTTTTAAATAATCATCTTTTGTCAAAAGACCAACTTTTCTCATAATTTGTTTTGCTACAGAATTTTCATCATCAATTTCGTTCAAAATACTAATACGATTTTTTATTAAATCATTATAAGCTTTATTGAAAGATGTCCGATAACTGGGATGATTGGTCATTTCATTAAAAACATTTAAAGTTACTTGCCCCTCACCAGTCTGCGAAGTTGTTTCTGATGGTCCCCCTTGTTTACCAGGTTTTATCAGTACTGATCCACTACCAGGCAATAATTCAATAAAGTAATTCAAGTGTTTAATTTTTTTATCTGGTTTTTTTATTTCATATGTAAAATTAAAGTATTGAGTAGTAAGATTTAATTTATAATCATTGGGTGTTAAGTTTTCTATTGAAATTAACTCATTCAAATATTTTTCAAATACCGCCTTATTTTTTGACAATTGCATTAAAAATCTTACTTCACTTAAAAACCAATCATCATCTTCTTTATTTTCGTGCAAATAAACTGAATTATAATTTAATATTGAAAATGGTGTATTACTATCCTTAACCTGCTTCAAACTAACTGGAAACATTATTTTTGAACGATATAATTGAGTTATTATCTCCAAATAATGTCTTGGATTTAGAAGTTTATTATCCCCCATCATTTTTACTTTTTGATTTATTAACGTCTTAATGTTTTTGACTTGATTTTTTTTTACCAAGTAAATGTCCGCAGTCGATAACTTGTTAGATTCACTAAAAAATCTTTTACCAAGACTTTTTTGGTAATTTTCCATCATAGTAAAACAACGATTTTTATCTTGTTTAGAATTATTTTTTATAAAATCAACAAAATTAGAAGACTCATGATGATATTCGTATAATTTACCATCGTTGCCACATTTTTCTATAATTTTCTTTGCACTATAGTATGCGGAATATAACCACTCATAATATCCATTATTATATTTTTGATCATCATAAATTGCAGACATATAAGATATTTTTTCAGTATTCAAAAATATATCTGTATATACATTAAAATTTTCTAATGTTTGATTTGAATTCCACTTTAAAAAATACACATAATCAATAAAATCATAAAAACTGAACTTTTTCGGAATATTTTCACTACAAACAAACATGGTTACAATTTCACCAAGAATTGATAAAGTATTGTAGACAACCTGAGTTGTTTTTTGATAATTTGACAAATACTTTTTAAGAATATTCTTTATTTCATTTATATTTCCTAAAGTTGGAAGTTCTTCTTCATCTATTATAGATTTAATATTTTTTGCTAAAAAATCAATAGTAATATTTTCATTTTCTTTTCTTGAGGTTAGATCATGAAGAACTTTTGATCTGATATATACTCTTTGCCTAATAGAAAAAGAACTTTTAAATAAGTATCCAATATTATCCTCTAAAGTTTTCGACGAGAAAACATTTAAAATAGTCTTTAATTTTTCATCTGAAATTTTAGCAATATCTTTTTTTGTTATTTTTTCAAACTGACTTGGTACTATCATGTTTTTCTAAATATTTAGAAAAAAAGGGGAGGTTTTACCCTCCCCTTTGATCACTTGTTCATTTGTAGAGTTGGAACTGGCATCCCACCTTCAGTTGGAACGTAGATCGTTACATTACCTTTGTTAGAACCCTCTTCAAGTCCAGTAATGTAAAGATACTGAAGATACTCACGATTGTCCTTCAGTGAGTTGCCGATAATCTGGTTTGCTTTAGCAACACCTTGAGCACGGATGACTTCAGCATCAGCAAGTTGTTGAGCACTATCTTTCTTTGCTTGTGCTTCCAGAACTGCAACCTGTCGGGTGTATTCTGCTTTCTGAAGTTCTGCCTTACCATCAAGAGATTGTGCCCACACATTATAGAGTGGTCCAACAACAGAACTAATCACAAACAAAGAGACCAGAAATGATGCTCCAATAATCAGAGCATTACGCATAGTGTTGTCTTGTTGCATAATTTACCTCAAATAAAGTTCAGGGAATAATCCAATCATAACTACCAGGAGTTTCTACACTCTCAAACCCATCATACTCATCAATACGATAAGGACCAGAAACTTCATCAATACGAAGTTTAGCACACATTCCGTTTGCTTTGTCACCCAGTTCTTCTACAACTTGAACAAGAACAGGGTCGTGACGGACAACATCACCATAATACCAAGATTGTGCCGAATACGCTTTATTATAAGCAGTTAGTTCATCTTTACTCATAGTAAAGATTTCTTTTGTGGTTTGTGGTTTTAGTCGTTCTTCAGGTGGAACCAACCAAACAGAAAATCCCCACTCACCATCTTCAATCCAAACTTTTTGTTCTTTGATGTCCCAGTAACGTTGACATGCCTCTTTGGAGAGACCGAACCCACCGTAGCAGGCATTATAAACCACTTTAGTCATAATCAGAGACGGAAAGGAGAAACAATAATACGAGGTTCAACATACACAGGGCGTGTCTTACCATTACCACTTGGATCAGAACACATCACCCAAGTTCCTTC
>JACCDX010948690.1_pt1 | contig 11519 bp, 15 predicted proteins | sample 7449681 | NCBI WGS metagenome assembly JACCDX01 (sample SAMN15323450, study PRJNA562643) | freshwater metagenome | isolation source: river surface water | place: USA:Blue River Watershed | collected 2017-08-18 | reverse complement strand
ACAAGAACAATCAGTACGTTTTTCATAATGCATTCCATTGTTGTGAACCCTACTCATTTGGCTTTTCAGTACCGCCCCGTTTTTAGTGGTTTCTGGACTCCATGAATATTATTTGACATCTTTTATGTCTTCGTAGAATTTGGCATAGGTCACATGCATGTAGGGGATTAGCCAAAGAAAACCAATGCCCAAGGTCAAAATGCAGAGCAATCCCAAACCGAAGAAGCGAAGATTTAAACGAAACAGTTTCTCCTTGCTTCCCTCCATCATTCGAATACTTTTTTTGATCGCTTCCATCGCACCAATTTTAGGATCTTCCACCAAAATATAATAGGTCATCGCATAGGACAATGCGGCAATAACCCCCGGGACAATGAATAAAAGTGTCCAAACAAAGACTTTGGCAAAGAGTAGGATATAAGCTTCTACGGCCCTACTGTAGTCTTGAAAACCCTCAAAAATTTGCTCTAATTTGGCCTTCTTATTTCTGGCCAATGATAAGGAAAAAATAACTAAACCGACGGCAATAGGCCCATTGACAAATAGCCCAATGATAATTCCCGCAAAAGGGATAAGCTGCACAAAAAAGGTAAGGACCAAATAAACAACAAATGTACCAATGGCAATATCCCACTTACCCTCCAAGGATTCTCGGGCTTTCCGCATCAACACAATATTTTCCGTTTTCATAGTATGGAGGATTAGATTAATTATCATACCGATCTAAGTCGGCACATCAAGTAGAAATGTAACGCATTTATTTCGCTGCACAAATCATCCCCAGCGGTATTTATTTAACGGTATGCTTCAAACAAAGTCCGACAAGAAAGACATCCCCTTTATCAAGATTTCAATAAAACCCAGAAAAAGCGGATCAACAAGGCAAGGACCGCCAGGAAGATAATAAGGAATACGAATTTCCAGAGGCCCGAGCTGCCCGATGGCTTTGCAGGTATTTCATCAGGACTTGCTCCGTCTACGCCGACTAAATTATATTCGGGTTCATAGCTTTTACTCTCAGACATTAATACCTCTGCCCCCAAAGACTCAAATCGCTTCCGTAGTCGGGCCCGCTCCTGCAGCTTGACAAAATTTTCCACATAAGATTCAAAGACCAAATCAATGGATTCCAATTCGGCCGTTGGCGAGTCCATATCTACTATTGCCTGAACAAAATTCGTCAAGTAAAGATTTGCCAACTGCCTTAACTCCTCCCCAGTGGCCTCTGCGCCAAAACGACTTACTAATGCCCGAATATAATTGGGATCCTTCATGATGGCTTCAAACTCCACGGCCATGGCGCGCGCGCGCGCCGACAAACTTGGGCGTTTTCTTGCCTGCGCATCCTCATGGGTGAACGCATAATAGGCCAATAATTCTTCGATAGGACGTATCATTTGTTTGATTTGAGGATTTTATAAATTTTCTCACGCAGGCGTACCAAACATTGGTATTTTTGATTTCGGGCATTGGCCTCTGAGCTGTATCCCAATTCAATCGCAATTTCCCACATGGGTAATTCTTGGTAGTAAAACAATTGAAAAATTTGATAGCATTTGGACTTAGCCTCCGCCATTTGTTGAAAGAGACGGCGAAATATTTCGTATTCCCGTTCGCTAATTCCATCGAATTCGACATCCTGTAACCAGTCCTCGCAAGTGAAATTCTCCGGCCAAGGCATTTCAATCGGAGGATTTTTAATTCGCTTAAAAACCTGATTCCGGCCGATGGCATTTAGATAAACTTGAATCGAGCAAGTTAATTGGAACGATGGGGAGATTAATTTCTCATTCAGCACCAATACCGCATCGCAATACAATTCCTCCAGCTCTTCATAACGATTATAAAACTGGGCTAGATAATTGATGAAATAATCTTTGTGTGCTAGGTAAATAGCATCGATACCCTTGTCTCGGTTGGTCTGAAACAGGTTAAGAAAGTATTGATTCGACTGTTCGTAAGATTTGGCCAAAGCTTCAAATGGATGGGTCGAAATTAAGTAAAATCTTGGAAATAAAAATTTTCAAAAAAAAGAGTGACGTTTTTTAAAATCGGGTATTAATGGGTAGAAAATATGTTAAAAACTTAAAAAATCATTCCAATGAAAAAGCAAAAAACCATTTACCATTTCGTATTAGACCAAAGCGGATCGATGTGTGACTGTGTGGAATCAACCCTCAGCGGCCTTGAATCCCAAAACAAAAAAATCAAAGCCATCGCACAAGAATTTCCTGACCAGGATATACGTGTAGGATTAACCGTATTTAGCAATGAAGTAGATATTCGTTTTGCTAATTTACCAGTCGACCAACTCCCGAGCGTCAACCAAATTAACTACAGACCCAACGGTGGTACAGCCTTATTGGACGGAATTGGTCTCAGCATTAATCGGGTCGATCAATTACTCGAAAACGAAGGCGACACCGCCATCATCGTCATCCTAACGGATGGCTATGAGAACGTTTCTAAATTCTTTTCATTGGCCCAAATTCAGGATCTCATTAAAACCAAAGAAGCCAGCGGCAAGTATTCATTTAGCTTCTTAGGTGCTACACTTGATGCAGTAGACATGGCTGAGCGCATGAACATTCGTCGGGAAAACAGCGCCTCCTTCTCAAAAGAAGATATGCAAGATGCGGTGTTTGACCGGGTAGCGAATTCGATGGTCAACTACCTGGAGCGGAAGGGGAAGGGAGAGGATTTGAGGAGGTTTTAAATGATCAGAAAGCTACAAGTTTGAGTATTACAAGCTTGTAGCTTTTTAAAATCAGAACTAAGAATGATGATATTTGTTCCTTAAATGAACAACCAATTAAAAATCAATACCGTTAAATAAATATTTTTACATCCAGACAAATTATTCGATAATTTGAAATAAAAATTTTCGAAATAAGAAAATATTCACTTAAACTGTTAAAAAAGCAGTTAGTTATTAGAAATTGAATTCAGCTTATTTCCTACAATTTAGTTAAAAAAAATGAACAATAAAGTTTTTAATTTCGTCGCCAACAGCCTTTCATTCATTGGAAGAAGTACTAGACTAAGTTACAATCAAGTAAATATTGTTGTATATTATTTCATTATTCCTTTTTCTTGGCTTTGCCTTTTGGATGTATTTTTCAATTTTCATTACTTAAAAATAACTGTTTCAATTTTCACCATAGGATTTATTGTTGGTTGTAGAAATTTCAATTCTTACTCCGACTGGTTGTTCTATAAGTCGCTAATATTTTTGAATTACTTCAATAAATATGGAAGTAGCTATGTCAAGTCTTCTGTTTTGATTTGCGTTTTTTTGCCTATAATTGTATATGCAATATTACTATTGATGATATTGAATTGGGAATAAAAAACCAAAAATAAGTAAAAGAGATACCTCGAAACATTTCTATCAAATCCTCCAAATGATATCCAATTTTTGGCCGACACATTTTCATTTATTGAAACTATAATCTTTATTCAACACCATTACCTTTAAAATATGAAAAAAGCAATTGGCATCGACCTTGGCACCAGCAACTCTGTAATTGCATTTAAAGATACGAGAGTTAAAATCATCCGTAATAAAGAAAATGAAGAGCTGACACGTTCTTGCATTGGACTTAATAGTGGAGAACCTTTCGTAGGACAAAAAGCATATATGATTTTAAAGCGTGACCCTGTAAACACCATTCTTTCTGTAAAAAGACTAATGGGGGGTGCAATAAAAGACAAAATGGTACAAGAAATGATTGAAAGCCCATATTATAAATATGGAATTGCATCGTTGAAAGGTGGAACTGATGATGCTGTTGCCGTAATTCTTGGAGGCAAACAGTATACTCCTGAACAATTAAGTTCTGAAATTTTAAAAAAGCTAAAATCAGATGCTGAAGAAAATTTAGGAGATGAAGTAACACATGCAGTAATAACTGTCCCAGCATATTTTACTGAAAAACAGAAAAACGCTACACGTATTGCGGCAAAACTTGCTGGCTTGAAAGTTCAAAAATTACTCGCAGAACCTACAGCTGCTGCCATTGCGTATGGCGTTGATAATTTGAAGGCAGGCGATGCAAAAACAGTTTTGATTTATGATTTTGGTGGAGGAACTTTTGACCTCTCAATATTGAATATTGTGGATGGGCAATACATGGAAGCTGGAACAGGGGGTGATCGATGGCTTGGAGGAGATGATATTGATAGAAAGCTACAAGCTTTAGTTTATGAAAAGGTTTCCCTAAAGTATAATATTGATAATATAGAGAATCTAGTTAATCAATTATCAGAAAAGAAAAGATACTTATTCGAAGGAGAAATGAGGTTACAAACTGAAATTGCAAAAATTCAGTTAAGTTCAGCACTAACAGCTGATGTCTACATTGATAATATTTTAGAAGACGAAAATAATGAAGTTATTGATGTAGAAGTGACTATTTCAAGAGATGAATTTGAAAAATTAGCAAGACCATTTATAGAAAGAAGTATTGAATTAATTGACCTTTTGCTTAAAGAAGTAGGTTATGAAACTTCAATGATAGATAATATTTTATTGGTTGGGGGCACTTCATGCATTCCATTGGTTAAACAAATGCTTTCCCAAAAATATGGAAATGAGAAAGTGAAAATTTCTGAGAAACCAATGCTTGCCATAGCTGAAGGTGCAGGTATTTTATCGCATAGATTAGGCGATGATTACGAGCCAACGGTTGATGGAGAAATAGATATTGCGGACATTTCGTATAGCACAAACCACAATTATTTCATTGAGCTTAAGGACAATTATGATAAAATAATTGAAAAACAAATGCCATTACCTTGTAATGTTTTGAGAAGCTACAAAACAACTACAAACAATCAAAAGGTTGTAAAAATAGGTATTTATTCAGATGTAGAAAATGGCGAAAAAATAAGAGAGACTTTCGGTTTCTTTACCATTAATGAAGACCTCCCAAAAGGAAGTGAAATTTTCTTAGAAATAACGCTAAGCATTGACGAAATTTTCGAAATCAAAGGAGGAACAAAAAATCATAACGCAAGTAGGAAACGAATCGTTTTAGGAAGAGGTAATAAAGATTCAAAAACTCTAGATTTTTTATCTAATTCTCTAGAAAGAATGTTAGGTAGTGATTTCACAGAATCACAGCGAGATTATTTTTTCAAGGCGGCTAAGAAGGAAATTGAACAAATCAACAATCTTGGAATTGACAACTTTGATTCAGACATATGGGATGAAATAGGTACGACAATTTTTACATCGTTTGAACAAGCGGAAAGAGTTACTGACGATGTTGATGAAGATCAATTAGTGATGATTTTAGCTAGAATTCTCGTTAATGAATACAATGATTTGATTGGTGCCGACCAAACAGCTAGAATGAGGAACCTATTAAGTCAAATGAATAATGACGAAGACCCAATTCAAAAAATTCAGGCTTCGCACATACTTAAAGAGTTGACAGATGATTATCCTGTTTTAATTACATTGTTTACAGTAAAACTTTCGTCTGAAAAGGCAGCAAAACAGAATCCCAGTGATGCAATCAAACTTTTGCAAATGCATGACCAAATCGTAAATCATTTCAGAAAAAGCCAAAAGGATGAAGCCATATCATTACTTGAAGAAGCAATTGAATTGCGAGATAAATATGATGCTGGAGGATTAGATTTGGGAGGTAGTATTCAACTCGAAAAATAACAAACTCATGAATTACAACTGCCCAATTTGTAACAAAGCAGGACTTTCTGATTATACAACAAATAATGTTATTTGCCCACAATGCAATTCGGATTTAAAGGCATTTAACCTTCTTAATGCTATTTCAAATTCGAATAAATCGAAAATTATGACACCTCTTCTAATGGGAATTTCTTGTTTCTCATTACTATTATTCGTACTGTATATTAAGTCATATTCAGACAATAAAAATTTAGTCAAAAATAATATTATTTTGGAAGCAAAAATTTCAAGGACAAATGAAGCTTATTTAAAACTAAAAATTAAATCGGACCTTCAAAAAAAATCTGAAAAGCTAGACACAAAAATAAAATATGTTGTAAAAAGAGGGGATTACTTATATAAAATCGCACAGTTCTTTTACAATGATGGAAGCTATTACAGGCAAATAGAATTAGACAACAATATAAAACAACCCAATAACTTAAAAGTTGGACAAATTTTAAATATTAAAATTTCATGTAAATAATGGAAGCGATTATCATAGTTATAGTTATAGCAGTCGTCGGGTATTATTTTTATCATAACTTACCAAATACAAAATTTGAGAGAGCTCAAAAACACTTCAATTCTAATAATTTTCATGAAGCTATAATTATTCTGAATGAAATTATTGGAAAGCACGTTGATGCCCCATCGAAGCTAGCAGAGTGTAAATTGAATTTAGGTTTACAGGAATCAAACCGGTCTGTTAAACTAAATTATTTCAATGAAGTTATTGCATTGCGAAAAAAATTTGGCACGTCAACTTCATCAAAAAAATTTGATAGTATTGAAGCCAAATCACTTTTTGAAATTGCAAAAATTCAATTTAATGAAGCCCAAGGCAATATTGATAAACTGAATGAGAACATTAAATTCATTGAATCGGCCAATAAAAAGGGTTCCGAATCTGATTTTTCTTTTCTAAAAAATAATCACTTTTACAGTTTGGCTGATTGCCACTACAAAATAGCGGTAGTCAAGGAGAAGGAAGAAAATCTTTCAGAGGCGATTCGTCAATACTCAATATCCAAGAATTTTGCTAAAAATTCCAACAACATTATCATTAAAAACAATTCAGAAGCACGAATTACAATCTGCCAACTTAAACAAAACAGTTTAATCAATCTGAAAAATTCTTCTGAGTTCGAATATTCTGATAAACAATTTCAGATTGAAATATATTACAGATTTGCAATTCAAAATATTCAAAATAAAGAATTTTCAGAGGCAGAAAAAATCATCTCGAAACATTTAAATTTTAAATCTGATCATATTGACAGACTAATTGAAATATTGAATGCTGAAAAGAACAATAATGCGTTGAAAAAAGTTGACGAAATCAACACCTTAATTGAAAGGCTATATGGGAACTCACTTTCGAACGAAGATCTGAAAATATTTTATGACAGTATTGATATTTCGATCAATGAAGTAAAATTGGTTGACAAACAGCTAGCGGAAAAAATATCAGTTGTAAAACTAAATTTATTTAACCGACTACTTACACAATACATTTCAACTGAGCAATTCGAAAATGCTATTACAATCATTCAGGAATATCCGAAATTTTGGGAAAGTCCAGAACTACTGAAAAACCTAGGAATTTGTTGCTTTGGATTTACAGCAAAAGGGCTACTATCAAAACAAAATTATAAAACAGTTATTTCTAGTTGGCTAACCTCCGTTTTTTCAGATAAAGTTATTTTAAAATCATTAGATGACACAACTTGGGACGACAAATTCACATTTACACTTTCTGAAGCAATCGGTTCATCGTATTTTCAGCACGAAGAAATTCCAAGTAACGTTAATTATGATGATGTTTCAGAAAGTAATATTTCAATTGGTGCAACACAAAAAGAACTTTTACAACAATTTGAAACTATTATTCATAAAGAAATTCAAGACAGTAATTTATCTCAACTAATTATTAATTTTTACAATTATGAAAAGGAAAGCATTGAAAATATCATAGACGTAATTGAATCTGATACTTTCTTTGCAACCCCATTTTTTGCTATAACACATAAATTGAATAATAAAATATTAAAAGAGTTAGACAATGACTATTACAACTATTCTAATGAGAATGCATTACTAGCGGGTACACCATATATTAATAATTCAGCAACAACTGTAGTTTATCAATATTTTATAGCTAATGATTTGTTAAATAAAATACTAACAGCGATTGAAAATGAAAATTCGGCAACAATTAGAAAGCTTAATACTAAAGAGAATAGACTATGTGTAGAAAAGTTTGAGACAATCGGCGGTACGGTTGAAGATAAAATCTTAGACTCAATATCTATTAAAATAAATGAAAATGATGAAAATGCAACTATGATTTCTGTTATGGAAGAGAGTATTGCTTTTTCAAAACAAAATAATAAATTGAAACATCAATACTCCAACTACGTAGCAAATTTTTGTGTTTCTAAAGTTAATAAGGACGAAATAGACAATTTCAAAGCGTTGACTTTAATGAAAGGGGCATACCTAAATTCACAAAACAATCCAAAAATAATTAAGAATCTAGTGGCATTAATAAGGTTCAACCTTCTGGATATATTAAATGAGCGGACAAGAAAAACGACAGAAATATTTACTCTTCTTGATTGGTTTAAAAAAAATATGTCCCACACCTACAAAGAAAATAGTAGTGAATTAGGTAAAACTAGAAAAGAGATTTTACAACAACTTAAAGAAGCAGGCACTGATATAACTTTGTTTAATAGTAATTATCCTACCATTTCATCTTCTGGGCAAACTCTAAATCAAAAAGGATTAAAGATGAAAAAGGTATTAAAATATTTAGAAGAATTAAGCAATTAATAACACGTGAATTTCCACTAAGTATATCTAAACAGTTTTATCAAGTTATTCATTTCGGAATTTCAAAATACAAATATTACCTATGAAAAATCCTTATACTATTTTGGGCGTTAGTCAAGACGCAGATAAATCTGAAATAATGAAAGCCCAAATAAATGCAATGAAAAAAAAGGTATTTCCTCTACATGAAATAGCTGTAGCAGCAAAACAGCTAATTGATCCCGCAAAAAGATTGGCTGCCGACTTTATGTTTCCTGCGAAAATAAGGACAAAAAGAATTTTACCCATTCAAAACACTTTAAGAATCAAAGAAATCAATATAAACGCCTTGAATGAGAATGCATTTAATTCATTAAACTAGAGAGATATGACCGAAGCCGTGATTGAACTTGAACAGATTTTAATTCAAAATTTAAAATCAACAAATCATTTTAAGAATGAACTAGAGCGTAAAGAAAACGAAAAAAATGATTTACGCAAGGACATTTCCATAAGTATTATTGACATACTTGATTCCTTTGAGCGAATAGAGGAGTGGATTATTGAAAAAAAATATGATAAAATTGATGTAATTAGCAAAACAGCTGGCCGTTACAATACAATTCAAAGGAAGCTATTAGGATTACTGAAGATGCAAGGTGTAACAAAAATTGAATTCCCCGACAACCGTTTAATAGTTGGACTTTGTGAGGTATTAGAGACTGCGTCAGATATCAATAGAAACAATGATGAAATTATATCTATTATTAGAAATGGATATATCAGAGGGAACGAACTTATAAGACCAGCTCAAATTATAGTAGTGAAGAATTCTTAAACCTAATATGCAAATTTACCTTTTTTGATAGACCATTTTATTTTGAAAATCCAAACAACAACTCTATATAAATAATACAAATCAAAAAAAAATGTTGAAATTACAAATAAAGCTATTCAATTAGTCACTAAATATATACATTGAAAAGTGAATTCCCAATAGATGTTTATTGTACATAAAAACTTGTTTTCGTTGTTTTAAAACAATCAGCTAAAGTTCTTATTTCCCAATAATTTACAACTAGTTTTAAAAAGATACACCTAGTAGATCTATGGCTTTTTGTTGTATCTCTTCTAATTTCCGATAATCATCTTTATGTTGATTTAATTCCATCGCTAATTCACCAGCTATCCGTTTTTTATCTTTGTCATTTGGAAATCGGTCTTCATGAATTTTCTTTTTTAACTTATTATAAAGAGCTTCTGACTTGCCAATACTTTTAAACAAATTACCAAGATTAGACTCTGGAATAATAATATCTTCCTGCCTATTAATAGTCAAGTTTTCATTTTGTCTGCTTTTCTTATTTAATTTCCAATAAAGAAAAAGAATAATAGCAGTTTCCATCAGTGAAACAAAAAACCAAAGGTTAATTTTCAAATTAGAAATAGATTCGATAATTACTTTAATCGTCATTTTTAATTAGCTAGGTAATGAAATAATATGTTTAACTATTTGCCACTTAAGTCCAATATCACCCACATTATCATGAACTTCTAACGTGTCATATCCATGAGCAACTAACTGTTTGACACGTTTTTCATCATTAAGTATCATATTGCCAATTCTAAGTAAATCTTCCTTTGACAAAGCTTTCCCCGAAAGGGCTTTTACGCGGAATCCTCCTGCCATAAATTTTGAAAAGTCATGTCTATATTCAAATGAACCAATTGTTGTTTTTGCTTCCAAAAGCGTAGGTATATCACCTTCTATGAATGCTTCTTTTGCCAACCTATTCCATTCCCGCAAAAAACCATTTCGCTCTTTTATGTCAGCGAACCACTTGTAAATGCTATCCAATATAATCATAGTCTTTTCTATTTAATTTCTTTGAATTTTTCTTGATCATTCTCGTAGAGTCGAAATATTGAGATAATTGTTGAAATAACAACTGTTAATATCAAGAGTAATCCAATATGCTCAAAAGAGTTTTTAAATACTTGGTCAAATCCTAAATCTGAAGAACTAAATTCTGAAATAGTCATCCCTTCTACATTTAATGAGTGTATTTCACCAAAAGCACATTTATAACTTCCCCAGGAAACTTTATCTGAATAAGTATAATAAGTTCCACCTAAACTATTTGATCCTGATGTATCAGGCATAAATGTCCTATCATTATTTCCATTCCCCAAGTGGGGCACCATAACAATTATTAAGGAAATAATGGCAGAAGAAAGAAATGACGTAAATACAATTTCTTCCTTTTGTTCTGAAGCACTCATATTATTTAGTAGTGGTTTTATCAGAATTATTTTCTGAAGTATTATTCTTTATTTCCTCAAATTCTTTTCCTTTAACAACTTTCTTTGCCCCACGAAATAAAGAGACGACTCCCCAGATTAACAGTCCTTGTAAAAGACCCACAAGGATTGCTTCACCTCCTGATTTGTAATGTGTTAATATAATTGATTCAATTAAGCTCATATTTTTAGTATTTTATATTATTTAACCAAAATTCTGAATTCAGTTATCTAAGAGAATCTAAAATCCAAAAATAAATGTTTAAGATTACTAATTAGGCTTATTTTCACATCAATGCTTCGCGTATCCAATAAACTTATATAGATTCTGATTAAATATAGTTTAATTCTTAAAGTATATTTTATGGATTATTGATTACAAGCTATATTATAAAAATCATTCATCAAAATCTCAACTAGCATTTTTATTAAACGGTATTTCCTGAAGACAATTAATATATTACAACCAACAGAAACTATATGTATTTCAGAGTAAGAAGATTCTTTTTTGACCCCGTCGCTCGCCCAGGCAAACCTGACTCTCGATAGAATCAAAAAAGCCCCCCAGCTCACACCGGAAGGCTTCGTAGAGGGGAAGGGATTCGAACCCTCGGTAAGCTTGAGACCTACACACGCTTTCCAAGCGTGCTCCTTAAACCACTCGGACACCCCTCTGAATGGATTGCAAAACTACGACTTATTT
>JACCDX010720600.1_pt1 | contig 11521 bp, 6 predicted proteins | sample 7449681 | NCBI WGS metagenome assembly JACCDX01 (sample SAMN15323450, study PRJNA562643) | freshwater metagenome | isolation source: river surface water | place: USA:Blue River Watershed | collected 2017-08-18 | reverse complement strand
AGCAGGTGCCAGCGAATGAGTTTTTGAATTTGGAGGGACAGAAGATATCGACCAGTAGAAATTGGGCGGTGTGGTTGAATGAATATTTGGAGGAGATGCCGAATCGCAAGGATGAGTTGCGGTATGTGTTGACATCGATTGCGCCAGAGACCAAGGACAGTGAATTTACGTGGAAGGATTACCAAACGCGTGTGAATTCGGAGTTGGTGGGGATTATGGGCAATTTCGCCAATCGCGTGTTGGTGTTGATGCACAAATATTACGAGGGATTGATGCCTTCGGTGGGTGTAGTTCAAGAAAAATATCGTTTGTTTGATCGGGGCGATGTGGTTGGCGGAAAGCATCCGATGGTGGAGGAATACATCAAGCCGGTGGTGAATTTATTGGGAAATTATCAGTTCCGGGATGCGCAGTTCAAGATGATGGAGTTGGCGCGTTTGGGCAACAAATATCTGGCCGAACATGAGCCATGGAAATTGGTGAAAACGGACGCTGATGCCACGGCGCAGGTGTTGAGTGAGGCGGTGCAAGTATTGTTCAATATGGCGATGTTGATGGAGCCGTTTATGCCAGAAGCCAGCAGTCGATTGTTGGGTCAATTGCAAGCAAATCCCGATGCTGCACAAAGGAAGGCCTTTTGGATGGCTGGAGAAGGCAGTGAAGGTGTTTGGTTTGAGTTGGCGGTTGGACACAAATTGGGTGAGGGAGGATTGTTGTTCCAGAAGATTGAGGACGATGTGATTGAGGCGCAAATTGCAAAATTACAAGCTGCGGGTGCTGCCAATGCGGCGGTTTTGGCGGAAGCTGCATCGAAAAGCAATGAATTGGGCAATGGGAATGATAAGACTGTGAATGCAAGTGAGGCGGTGGAGGCTGAAACCAAGCCGGAAGTGACTTACGATGATTTTGCGAAACTCGATTTGCGCGTAGCTACCGTAGTGGCTTGCGAGAAAGTGGAGAAAGCGGATAAGTTGTTGAAGCTCACATTGGAGGTTGGCGCCGAAACCCGCACGGTTGTTTCTGGTATCGCACTGCATTTTTCACCCGAAGAAGTGGTGGGTAAGCAGGTGTTGTTGCTGGCCAACTTGGCACCCCGAAAAATGAGGGGCATTGAAAGTCAAGGCATGATATTGATGGCCGAAGATGCCGATGGGAAGTTGGTGTTTATGAGTCCTTCCAACGCGGTTGCCTCGGGCAGCGGTGTTTCTTGATGGTGAATCGATTTGGCTTTGATGGCCAATTTCATGAATTCTGAAACAATTTCTTGATTCGTAACAAACGCGATTTTTGGGAAATCCTGTGATGCTTGTTTGGTAAAATAACGGTCTACCTGTGCCCCGAAATGGATGTCGATGTCGTACAGTACCAAAGCCCCGAATTTCTTGAGTGCTTCGGCATTGCAATACTGTTCATATTGGCCTTTGATGGGGATGGTAATGATCTTTTTTCCAAGGTACATCGCCTCAGCGGGGGTTTCGAAACCGCCGCCGGTAATTACGCCCATGGAGTGTGCCATGGAGTGTGAAAACGACTCTTTGCCTAGCGGGAACAGTTCACAATTTTTGGTTTGTTTTTTGGCAACCACATCGGCACTGAAGATGTGGAATTTTAGGTGGGTAAGGCTTTGCAGTTGTTGTATGATATCGCCAATTTTGTATTGCGCCAAATACACGGTGATGTGCCCTTGGTTTGATGGGATGGTCCTGCGAACGGCTTCTCCAATTACGGGTGGTAAAATGTTGGGGTGGTAGGATTCAAAGTGCAGACCCACATGGAAATTGGCGGGTGTGAAACGTTTGAGTACCCATTCCCCGATGCGATTCAATTTGGCTGGACGAGGGGTTTCGTGATATTGAAAGCTGGCTTGATGTCCAAATTGTACACTAAATGCACCGCGGATTTTGCAGGCCATGGCGGTCACAAAATCAAAATCGTTGATGATTAGGTCATAGTCGTTCACAGGTAGTCGCTTGATGTCGGACCAAATTCTCAACGGATTGAATTGCGTGATCATTTTGGTATAGTTGATTCCTCCGCCTGATTGATAGAATAGGCTCAGGCCTTTGCTTCTATATTTTACGGGAAGGCTTACTGGGAGGTGGGCGTTGTTGCCACTGAGCATGACATCCACTGTGCCATATTTTTCGATCAGTGGGATAATTTCAGCGGCTCGGCTGATGTGTCCGTTGCCGGTGGCTTGAACTGCGTATAATATTTTCATATTGTATGCGGTTATAATTTCAAGGCGGCGTTTCCGATGATGGCTGCAATGTGTTCGCCAATTACATCTGGCAGCAGGGGTTTCTTTAACAAATTGAGTTCTTCAATTTCGGCTTGGGCTTTGGGTTCTTTTTTATGTGTAATGGGGTGTTGGTAGATTTCCCAAGTTTGCTGGTTGTATTCAAGTGCGGTGAGGTTTTCTATCCAATCGCCGGAGTTGAGGTAAAGCACTTCGCCTTTTTCGGTGCGAACTATCCTTTTTTGGGGCTGGTGGATGTGGCCGCAAATCACGGTGTGGTAATTGGATTCAATGGCTAGTTCTGCCGCGGTGTTTTCGAAGTTGTTGATCCATGAAACCGCTTTTTTAACACTTTCTTTTACTCGTTTGCTGAGGCTCATTCGCTCTTTGCCAAAAAATTGTAGCAGTTGATTGATGCGATGGTTTAGCCAAATGAGGAGGTCATAACCTTTGCCACCGAGTTGTGCAAGCAGGCGGGCCGATCCTTTGGTGGTGGCATCAAATACATCGCCATGAAAAATCCACACACGCTTGCCATCGAGTTGAAGGACCAGTTTGTCATCTAGGAGGATATTTCCGAGCTGTGTGCCTGAATACCTGCGAAGTGCTTCGTCGTGGTTTCCGGTGATGTAATACACTTGGGTTCCCTGTGTACTGAGTTTTAATATTTCCCGGATGACCTGCATGTGTTGCGGTGGGAAAAACGACTTTCTGAACTGCCAAATGTCGATGATGTCGCCATTTAATACCAATATTTCTGGTTCAATGGATTTTAGGTATTGGGTGATTTCTTCTGCGTGACAGCCGAAAGTTCCCAGGTGTAAGTCGCTTAGAACACAAACTTGAACTTTTCTTTTGGATGGTATCATGAATGCCTCAAAATACCATTTGGTATGTTGGAGCAATGCAACGGGATGGTGGTGTTTGTGTTGTTTTGGTGTTAAGGGATGGTTTACAAGGTTAAGGGATGGTTGTGAAAATCGTTAATGTTAAATAAACATATCCTTCTCAAATTGGTAATACTTGGGCTTTGGTTGGGGAGTCATCTTTGTATTGGGGTATATTATACACTTGATGGTAAAGAAGTTATTGATTAACAGGGATATAAGTTGGCTTTCGTTCAACGGTAGGGTGTTGCAAGAGGCTGCAGATGAGCAAAATCACATTTACGATCGTTTGCGGTTTTTGGGGATTTTCTCCAACAATTTGGATGAATTTTTCCGTGTGAGGGTGGCTACGCTCAACCGCATGATCAAGGTTGCGAACAGCAAAGCGAAAATGCATTTGGAGCAACATCCCGACAAAATTTTGGGACAGATTATGTCGATTGTATTGACCCAGCAATCGCAATTTGAGAAAATATATCGTGAGTTGGTGGTTGAGATGGAGTCGCGGAAAATCTATTTTAAAACCGACAAGCAATTGAATAAGGTACAGCGAGAATTCGTTGAGAATTTTTTTGAGGAGAAGCTGCACACCCGCATTGTGCCATTGATGATTGAGTCGATTCCGGCGATGCCACTTTTAAGGGATCGCAGTGTGTATTTGGCTTGTGTTTTGGGGCACACGCAATCGGCGATGATGCATCGCTATGCGTTGATTGAAATACCTGTGGGTGATTTGCCTCGTGTGGTGGTTTTGCCATCGGCCAAGGGTACCCAGGATTTGATTTTGTTGGAAGATATTGTGCGATACAATTTGCCGTATCTGTTTGCGCCTTTTGGGTTCGATAAATTCATGGGGCATTTGATCAAGGTAACTCGCGATGCAGAATTGGATTTGGACAGTGATTTTCATTCCAATTTGATTGATGATTTGGAGAAAGGTTTGAAGAATCGAAAAAAGGGCAAAGCCACTCGATTTGTTTACGACAAGAACATTGATCCCAATTTGTTGGATTTTATGATGCGCAGGTTGGGGTTGAACAAAAAAGACCACATGGTGCCGGGTGGTAGAATCCACAATTTCAAGGATTTCATGGACTTCCCGAAGGAGGTTTTTAATGACTTGATTTCAAGGCCAAAGCCCTTTGTGCATCCCTTGTTGGTGCAGCCTTGTAGGATCATGGATGTTGTTGCCAAGCGCGACGTGATGTTGCATTTCCCTTATCATTCTTTCGATAGTGTGATTGATTTATTCCGGGAGGCGGCGATTGATCCGGCGGTATTGAGCATTCGGGTGACTTTGTATCGCCTTGCGAAGGATTCGAGAATTATTAACGCACTGATCAACGCGGTTCGAAATGGAAAGAGCGTGTCTGTGGTGATTGAGTTGAAGGCTCGTTTCGATGAAGAGGCCAATTTGTATTGGAAGCGCAGGTTGGAGGAAGAGGGTGTTCGAGTATATATTGGGGTACCAGAGATGAAGATCCACGCGAAAATTTGTGTGATCAAAAGAAGGGAATTCAATAGAACCACTCAATTTGGATTTGTGAGTACCGGGAATTTGAACGAGAGCACGGCTAGGGTGTATGCGGATCATTGTTTGTTGACATCGAACAGACAAATTATGGCGGATATCAATCGTGTATTTGATTGTTTGGAAAAGCCCGTGCCCAGTTTGTTGGCCTTAAAATCGTGCAAAGTGCTGATCCCAGCGCCGGTTAATATGCGTAAGTATTTTGGTACTTTGATTCAGAAACAGGTGGCTTTGGCGAAGAAGAAAAAGCCTGCGTCTTTGGTCATCAAATTGAATAGTTTGTCTGATGAAATGTTGATTGAAGAACTATATGCAGCGGCCAAAGCGGGTGTTCAAACTAGCTTCGTGATTCGGGGAATATTCTGTCCGGTCATGGACCAAAAAGCCTTTAAAAAGAAGCCGCAAGCCATTTCTATTGTGGATCAATTTTTGGAGCACGCGAGGGTCTTTGTTTTTGGATTGGGGGATCAGCAACAAGTGTTTATTTCCTCGGCCGATTGGATGGTGAGAAATCTCGATCACAGGGTGGAGGTTGCTTGTCCGATTATCGACCCAAAGATCAGAGAAGAATTATCACATATTATGAACATACAGTTGAGGGAGAATGAAAAAGCCCGAATTTTGGATGCTTCATTGGTGAATGATTATCGTGAGGCCAGTGCTGAAGATGCGATAGTGCGTTCTCAAACAGCGATTTACGATTATTTGAAAGAAAAAGAATACGAGATTGAACCTAGCAGCCATTGATATTGGATCGAATGCGGTGAGACTGTTGGTTTCAGAGGCAGTTCCGTATGGTGATTCCGTGGATTTTACGAAGTTGAGTTTGGTGCGAATTCCCCTTCGATTGGGGTTGGATGTGTTCAAGCAAGGTGAAATCGGACAGGAAAAGTCGGATGCTTTATTGAAATCTGTGAAAGCCTTTCAGTTGATTATGGAGGTGTATGGGGTGGAGCGATTTAGGGCTTGTGCTACATCGGCCATGCGCGATGCATCGAACGGAGCTGAGATTGTAAAAATGATTTTGGCCCAAACGGGTATTGCCATTGATATCATTACGGGAAAAGAGGAGGCGGCCATCATTTATGACACTCACATGAAGGATGCGGGATTGAATGATGATGCCAGATTGTATATCGATGTGGGTGGGGGAAGTACCGAGCTTACTTTGTATTCGCAGGGGGAGAGGGTATTGCAAGATTCATTTGATGTAGGTACCATACGGATGATGCACAATCAGGTTTCAGATGAGGTTTGGAACAAGATGAAATTGGCGGTAAAAAATGCAGTAAAGGGCATTAAGCCGCTGAAGGTGATTGGAAGTGGAGGGAATATCAATAAGTTGTTGTCGATTTCTAAATCCAAGAATGCCAAGAGCTTGAGTAAGTTGGAATTGGATGATTTTTTGAAAGACATGTTGGGGATGACGGTGGAGGAGCGGATGCACAATTACAATTTGCGCTTGGAGCGTGCCGAGGTGATCGTGCCGGCATTGCAGATTTATACATCTATATTGAAGTGGTCTGGTGCGGGATTGATAGAGGTACCAAGAATTGGATTGGCCGATGGGTTGATTCGGGAATTGTATTATCAGTAAAAAATTACGTAACAGATCATGAAGGCGGCATAGATGTCTATGTGCATGGGGCATGTGTTGGTTTTGTATTCAAAGCGATGCGTTTGTAGAAAAAGAGAAGCCCCGCGAACCAAAGGTTCGCGGGGCTTCTCTTTGAAAATGCTATTGATTAATTACTTAACAACAAATTTGCAGGTTCTACCGTGATTGTCTTGAATCAAGTAAACACCTGTAGAGAAATGATTTAACTCAATGCCCTCTGTTTGGTTTTTGCCTTGATAAACCACTTTGCCCAACATGTTTGTGATGGTCATGAAATCTACATTTTTCACGAATACACGATCTGTTGCAGGGTTGGGGTAGGCCATGATGTTTTGATCTGTGTTGATTGTTTCAGTGGCACTAACCAACGTGTTGTTGATTATTTCGAATACGGTGATTGTACCACTGATTTCATTGGCTACAATTACATAAGGTTTGCCTGTGGGTGAGTTGGCATTGCTGATATACTGGATGCCTTCGGGGCCTAAATCGCCAGTAAGTGCTGTGTTGCTGCGTGTGTTTTGATAATCTTCAAAAACGGGTGCTGTTGGATTGGTAACATCATACACCATCACACCGCCTGTTCTCTCCAATGCAACGAATGCAAATGATCTACCGTTGATTTCTGCAACTGCAACGCCTTCTGCTTCTGGGCCTTTGGCGCGACTTCTGCCTTTGAAAGCGATGCCTTCATTGTCTGCATTGAATATTCTTCCAACCGCTGGGTGCTTTGAAGTAATCCATTCAAATTGGTCACCGGCATCCCAAACCAAACTCTTATTTGAGGGGTCCCAGATGCTGAATGAACGCGAACCTACAGAGTAAAGGGCATCGTAATCGCCATCGCCGTCTGTATCACCTTGTGTGTTGGTGATTCGGAATCTGCCCAAAGCATGGGTTTCTTTCAACATATCGCCCTGGGGGAATTTAGTGGCATCCAACGTTACCGCAGATACTGTGGTTCTCTCGTTCAATGGCGTGTATTCTTTTTCGTCGCCTTCATTGGCAGTGATCAAATACGTTTTGTTGTTTACAGTGTAGTTGGCCACACCATCGGGGATGTAAAAAGATTGAACAGGCCAATTGGCAATTAACACGGAGCCGCTCACGTCACTGGCATCAAATCCATTGCCGTTGGCATTCATGTTTTTGGTACCCATGGCCCAAATGGCACTCACTGTGTTGCTGCTCAAATCCAACTCTGCAATGGCGTTGTTTTCTTGCAAGGTAACCCATGCTTTGATGTTGTCTGAAGCAATGGTAATATATTCTGGTTCAAAATCTTGCGACATTGTGCTAGCGGCATAGAGCTTTCTAACACCTTTCGCCTTTAAATCGGCTTCGCCTGCATTCCATGACTTGAAATCGATGGTTTTTACTTGCGCTTGAGTGAGGTTGGCCGCACCGGCAGAAATGTCGATGACGCTGATGCTTCCCTCGGGGTCAACGCTGTAGTCGAGACTTGGCTGACCTTCATTGGCAGTCAGTACTTTTTTGCCATCTGGGGTGAAAGTGATCATGTCTGGCAAAGCACCTACAGTTACTTTGTTGATAAAATCGCCGTTGGTGCTGAAGAAAACTACTTGTCCATCGAGTTGTTCAACGGCATTGGGCGATGCCACTGCCACTATATCGTTTTTCACTGCGATACTGGTGATGCCGCCGTAAGGGGTCATGTCGATGGATTTGATCAAGGTGATATTTTTTGGGTCGCTGAAGTCTGCGATGTCCATGCGTTTTTGAATGGCGCTGGTCATGAATAAGCGCTGTGATTTTGCATCATGTACCACGATTTCGGTTGTACTGCCCAAAGTTGGATTTGGATCGAAGCTCTCAATGTGATTGAGTTCGATGTTTCTGGCTGGGTTGATGATCGCCCTGTCATCGTCTTGAATGTAAACGGTGAAGAAAGGCAATCCAGTGATGATGCCACCAGTTGGACTTTCCATCAGGATATTGAGGTATTCGTCTTGTTCTGATACTTTGTCGTTGAAAATGGGTATCGCAACATCTACAAAGGGTGTGCTGCTGCTGAATGTAACGGTGCTAGATGCAAATGTGTGGTCGGCAGACAGAGCGGTGCTAAATGGCCCAAAGCGAGGGGTTAATTTCACGGTGCCGGTGCCAGGGAACTTCATGTTGATTCTGAGGGTGGCCTGACCTGCAGATTCTTTGACAACCACAAATCGTGTAGCAAAAGAAAACTCTGCGTTGAAATTGAAGTTGAAAGTGTATGGGTTGAACAATTTCCTTGCTTCAGCGTCTTTCACATTGGATACCAACAAACTGTATGGTTGACCTGAAGTGAATGGCGCAGAATACGTTAATGTCACAGTATCGATGCTACCGCCGTTGTTCGACATATTCGCTGTTTGTAAATTGGCGATGCCGGTGTAGTTGGCGATGTCTGTGGCAGAGGTTTTGTCCATGTCGGCGCTAAAAATTACACGAACAGTTGTGGCGTTGATCAATTCCGCTTTGGTTACCGATGGTGAGCCTGGGAAGGTCCATGTTGGCCAAGTTTGAGCGGCTGATCCTGAAGGTGAACCATTCCAATTGGCGGTATCGTGAATGAGGGTTTTGAGCTGGGCGATGCTGCCTTTCATGGAGCCAGTATACATGGCGTTGGCGGTATTTAAGCCGGTGCCACCTTTGGTTAGTGCATGTTGGATGGCATTGCTAGCATTGGTTAAGGTGCTTGGTAACATTGAAGTGCTACCAGAGCAAATGGTGTTTGCTGTTAACCACTGGTTCGAGCTTAGTGCCGTGATGTGTTTTGGGTTGGCATTGGTGCCAGTGTAAACGATGACTTGGTCGCCGCCACTGCTCAATCCAAATTTGGTGCCTGTGAGGGTTCCAATGTTCACAGATGGAACGTCGTTTTTGATTGAAATTACGGTACCTGAAGCTACACCACTGGCTGGGGCGGTCCATGTTAAACCTCCCGCACATTGAGAAGGTGTATTGGTTGTGAATTTGGCGTCGGTAAATTGAATTTTTGTACCTGGCAAAATGTCTACAAATGTGAGAATAGCAAATTCATCGTCTGTTGTTAGTGCGTTCATGCGGTAGGCTACAAAAGCCATATCGCCTTCTTTGAATGCAGTTTGCTCAGGCAGGGTTTTGAAAGAGATGGCCCCATTGTTTTTGATGATATTTCCAGTACTGTCTGAAACTCCGCCGGCGTTGAAATACAGATGATATTTCTGATTGCTTTTGAAGTTTGATGAAGGTGTAAGTGTTATGGTGGTGCCGTTGATGGTTGCATCAAATGATATTTTTGCGCCACTTGCATCAGATTCTCTCAAGGTAAACAACGTGTCGATGTTACTGTTATCGCACTGAGAACCTGCGCTCAAGCGGATTTTTTCACTGAAAAGATATTGGATGCTGCTGTTGATGGTAACACTAGAGTCATTGTTGGCGATGGAAACAACGTAAGTTGGCGCTACGGTGTCTTTGGCACCTGCAAATTTGATGTCAGTGGCTCCGTCAGTTGCTGAAGTGGTTGTGCTGGTATGGGTTCTTTTAGAGCTGAATTTTCCCAAGGCGGTGCTGAATGTGCCAGAAGCCACGATGTAGTTTGCACCTGGGTCTGCTACAAGGTAAGAGGTTGATGACAGTTTTCCGCCAGTGAAAAGGTCGTTGCTAGGCAGTTGATAACCTGCAGCACCTGCAGCATTGATAGATGTACCAAAAGCACTTCCGTAAAACAATGCATCAATTGGGGCGGTTGTTGAATCGATTTTGGATAAAGAAAGATCGAATATGGCAACTCCGTCGGCAGAGGTGCCGCCATTACCAAATACACCCGATGAGTTGGCTTGGCCGATGCCACCGTCGCCTGCAGTTGTCATGTTGTTGATGGTACGCAATTTGGTGCCATTGATCTTCATACAAGAACCACCTACGTACACGATGTCGCCCTGTTTTACTGTGCCCGAAGTGATTTCAAAGGCATAGGTGATGGCTTTTCCCTCTTTCCAGCCGCGAACGGTTGATGTACCGTTGTTACAAACGATCACAGAATAGGGGGTGTTGGCGAAATTGATGGATTGCGTAGCCACAAGTTCTACGAATTCTTTACAAGAGTCGGTACCTGCGGGGTTGACAAAAATTTCAGAAATGACCAGCGATTGTGATTTTGCTGTTTGGGTAGTGGCTGGCCCAACCAAATATAGGAGGAGCGTAATGCCAAAGTATCGAAATAGATTTTTCATGATTTTTTCATGTCGAATTTATTTCGGATGTATGAGGCGGGCGTGAATGAATGTTTAAGGTTTTGTGAATGAATTGGTGTATGAAATAAAAAATTGTGTTTTGCGTAATGATTTGAAAATGTTTTAATTACATGCGTGATGATTGGCTCGATGGGTCAGATGAGTGTAGTGTTTGGTGAAATCGTGTTTCTGATGAACGAAGATTCGAATGAAGGATTGGCGGTTTGTTTTTGGGGTTGTATGTGTTGAAAAACACTTGGTGATAAAATGATACAAATAGAAAAGGCGGCCAATGGCCGCCCTTTCTATTTGTATTGAGAGGACGATTCTCCCGTGTTTTTAAATGCTTTAACAGCTTGTGTGATTCGTTAGAAAGAATAACGCAATCCCAACTGCATACCCCAAGTGGTTGCAGTGCTCACGATAGGACGGAAACTTTCAACAGGCAATACACCGTTTACAGCATTGAAGTTATAAGTTCCGTTGGTATTGTATTTCAATACGCCACCGTTGCTCACAGTCATTTGCTTGCGGATACCCCATGCTGGGTTGATCATATTTCCGATGTTCAAGATGTCAGCACTCAATTGCAAAGTGTGCTTGTTCTTGCCGATGTTCTGGGCTACGTCTTGCAACAAACGCAAATCGAAGCGGTGCAACCAAGGCAACAAACCACCATTACGCTCTACGAATTGGCCTTTGTGGGCACTCAAATATTTGTCTTGTGCAACGTAGGCATCCCAAGCAGCGGCTTGATCAGCGGCTGTGATGGTTTTTGTGCCAATCACTAAATCAGAAAATTTGATATCAGAAGATGCGTGAACAAACAACAAATCGTTACCTGTTAAACCATCGTTGTTGATATCTGAAGAGTATACATAGCTGTAGCGACCTGGGTTGTAACCATCGTAAACCAAGCTCACAGTGGTACCAAAACGCTTTCCATATTCAAACTTCTTTGAAACGTTCGCGATCACACGGTTGGGGGTAGAGTATTCAGAAATGGCCAACTCTTGTGCGTTGTTT
>JACCDX010243065.1_pt1 | contig 11521 bp, 12 predicted proteins | sample 7449681 | NCBI WGS metagenome assembly JACCDX01 (sample SAMN15323450, study PRJNA562643) | freshwater metagenome | isolation source: river surface water | place: USA:Blue River Watershed | collected 2017-08-18 | reverse complement strand
CCCCGAGAGGTTCCGTCGCAGCGGTGCGCGCGTCCCGCGCGCCGGCCCACTGCCCGAGCAGCTCCGCGAGCGAACCGGCCAGGTCGGCGCCGATCGTCGAGGGCAACGCGCGCGCCAGCGTGGCGAGGTTCGGCACTCGGGGGGGCTCCCCCGCGCGGACGCGCACGGCGTGCTCAGCGCGGGTGCGCGCGAGCAGGCTCCGGAATCGCCGGGGGTGGCTGTGGACCACGGCGGCGTCTACGGCGAGGGCCACGCGCGGCGGGACGCCGCCGCGCCCGAGGCTCCATTCCCAGTCCTCGGCCGTGGCGACCGCGGCGAGGGGCCGCGCGCGCAGGAGGTCGACCCGGTGGAGCGCGCAGACGTGATCGAGCGGGGGCGCGCTGCCATCGCGAGGGATCCACGCGGCGAGCCTCCGCCGGGTGACCGCGTCGGCCATCGCCCAGGGCACCTGCCGCGCGGTGACGGCATCTGCGCCGGTCTGCAGGAGCGTGTTCGCCATGGCCCGGGCCACGCTCGGACCCGCGGGGAGGGCGTCGTCCACGGAGAAGAGCACGAACGGCGTGGCGACGAGGTCCACGGCCCGCTGCCGCGTGGCGCCGTGTCCCTGCCACGCGACGCGGACCTGCCGCGCCGGCCAGCCGCCGCGCGGCGGCGTTGCCGAGGGCACCCCCAGCGGGCTCGACGCCTGCAGGTGGCGGACCCTCGGCTCTGCGTCCGGGAGTCCCCCCCCGTCGAAGTTGCCGTTGGCCAGCAGGAGGATCTCGAGCGGGAGGTCCTGCGCGCGCCACGCGTCCAGGCCGACGGGGAGCCCTCGCGGACAGGGGATGACGACCGTCACCAGCGGGCGGGGCGTCTCCACCGCGCCGTCTACTCGGTCGTGGGCGTCAGCTGGATCGTCGCGGCCGGCGCCTCGGGCTGCCCGGGGGGCGCCAGGACCCCCGTCCCGAAGAGGTACGCCAGCACGAGCAGGACGAGCGCGTTGCCGAGGAACGCCGCCGTGAGGGCGGTCTTCGCCTGGGGACGCGCTCGCGGCAGGATGACGAAATAGCCGATGGCGAGGTCGATCGCGGCGATGCCGACGCAGGTCAGGGCCAGGGCGGTCGCGAGGGTCACGCGGGATCCCGCAGCAGCGCGTCGACGGTCTGCTGGTCGGCGTCGGGGAAGCGGTACTGGGAGAACTGCTCTGGGCGCACCCAGCGCAGGTCGTGGACCCGCACCGGCGTGGGCTCCGTCGCGACGCTGCAGGCGTACACGACCATGTCGAGCGTGTAGCCGTCGTAGCCGTGCGACACGTGGAGCACGCGGTGTCCGACCTGCGCGTCCACGCCGAGTCGGTCCTGCAGGCAGCGGCGCAGCGCGGCGACGTCACCCTCGCCGTCACGGACACGGCCGCCCGGGAACTCCCAGAGGAGCGGGAGCTCCGCTTCGGGGCGGCGCTGCGTGAGCAGGAACGCGCCGTCACGCTCGATCTCGGCGGCGACGACGCGGATGTGGGGAACGGGCATCGGGAGAGGCCTCCGAGGGGGACCTAGCACAGGGCGCGGCGCCTCGCCCGCGGGTGTGCCGTCGGGGCGGTGCGCCCCCTCACGCGTGACGTGACGTTGCTGAATCGGCGCTTGCCGAGCAAGGAGGCGGGACTTACGCGTTTCATGTCCCGCGTAGCGCGCGGGGCGCCTCCCCAACGGGCTCGCGAGGTGACGCATGGACAAGGAAAAGCAGGAGTTCTTCCGCCAGTTGCTGACGGAGCGTCTGCGTGTGCTCCTCGTCGAGGCGGGCGCCACGCTGGACGACCTGACGGGCGAGAAGGAGAACCTCGCGGACGCCATCGACCTCGCGTCGATGGAGAGCAACCGTGACTTCCAGCTCCGCATCCGCGGCCGCGAGCGCATCCTGATCGACAAGATCAAGGAGGCGCTCGGCCGCATCGACACCGGCGAGTACGGCACCTGCGTCGTCTGCGGCGAGGAGATCAGCGAGAAGCGCCTCATCGCGCGTCCGGTGGCGACGCACTGCATCGACTGCAAGACCGAGCTGGAGCAGATCGAGCGCAACACGCGGGACATCTGAGGGATGGGGCGCAAGGCGGTCCTCCCCGTCGCGGGGTTCGGCACGCGGTTCCTCCCCGTCACGAAGGCGGTCCCCAAGGAGATGCTCCCCATCGTCGACCGGCCCTGCGTCGCCTACGTGGTGGCGGAGGCCGTCGAGGCCGGGTTCACGGATGTCGTGCTGGTGACGGCGCGCGGCAAGGGCGCCATCGAGGACTACTTCGACCGCAGCCCCGCGCTCGAGGCCGCGCTCGAGGCCGCTGGCAAGAAGGAGCTCCTCGCCGAGCTGCAGGCCGTCGCGCGCACGGCCACGGTGATCAGCGTGCGTCAGCACGCGATGATGGGTCTGGGCCACGCGGTGCTCACCGCGGCGCCGGCCGTCGGGGACGAGGACTTCGCGGTGCTCCTCCCGGACGATCTCGTCGATGCCCAGGAGCCCTGCATCGGGCAGCTCGCGCGGGCGCAGGCCGAGACCGGCGGCGTGGTCGTGGCGCTCAAGGACGTCCCGCGCGAGCACACGCGTCGCTACGGCATCTGCGCCGGCGAGATGGTGCGTCCCGACCGGATGCACGTACGAACGATGGTCGAGAAGCCCGCGCCCGAGGACGCTCCGAGCACGCTCTCCATCGTCGGACGCTACGTCCTGCCCGCCGAGATCTTCGGCATCCTGCGCGCGACGCCGCCCGGAAAGGGCGGCGAGATCCAGCTCACGGACGCGCTCGCGGTGCTGGCCGCTCGCGGTCAGGCCCATGGCGTCGTGTTCTCCGGCGAGCACTTCGACACGGGGAACCCCGTGGGCCTCCTGGGCGCGCAGCTGCACTGGGCGCTCAAGCGCCCGGACACGTCGGAAGGCACGCGGGAGCTGCTGCGTCGGTACGCTTGATCGACGTGGTCAGCGCTTCACGGATGGGGCGGGCGTTCGTGGGTTCACGCTGAGCACGCCGGTCTGGCTAGGTGTGAACGCCCACGTGATCGTGCTCGAGCGGTAGGTCCAGGTGACGCTGTCCTGGCCCCTGGGCTTACCGGGGCTGCCCACGGCCCACGCGACCCGCGCGCGCAGCGCGTCGCAGCGGTCCCGGTCGCCGCAGCCGACCATCACCTGGGTGAGTGAGCCCGCCGTGTAGGTCAACAGGAGCGGCGCGTTCGGCAACAACCTCGTGGAGCACAGGTACAGGGTTTGTTCTTTCGCATCTTCGGTGTCCCCTGGCAGAGGCGAGCACCACAAATGCTCGAGGTCGGGCTCCGGATCCCCGAAGCGGTACCCCCACCAGCCTTCGCCGATCGCCCTCCAGGCGGCCCGGTAGCCTGCGTCGTCCATCAACTGGAAGAACATCCCGCCGACCTCGTCGTCGCGGACTCCCCACTGGGCGCCGCGGCCCTTCGCGATCCAGGTGCAGGCAACGCGGTCCTTTCCCGGCGTGAGCGGCGCCGCCACGCACGGGCCCCACGCGCGCTCGAGGTCCGCGCGCAGCACGTCGCACGCCGCACGCCCGTTGCAGGTGGCGGCCCCGCTCCACAGTCCCGTGCCGTCGTAGGTGTAGGTCACCGCGTAGGTGTGCACGCCGAGGCGCTCGTCGCAGGTCCACGGGTGCTCGGAGTCGCCCGTGGGGACACAGCCCGTCGGGTGCGGTGGCTTGTCCGGCGAGATGCCCCAAGGGACGCCCGGCCAGTGTGCTGGCAAGGTTGGCGCCGCGGCGGCGTCCGGAACGAGGGGCGACAGGGCCACGAGGAGCAGGTGCAGCGGGAGCATGGGGAGCCTTGGCGGGTGGAGGAGGAGCGGGGATGTGGCCCTGCATGCGGGGAGACGTACGCGGCCCGCCAGGTCGGACAGTGCGCTGCGTTCTTTTTCGGGGACCCGCGGCCTCTACCCCCTCCGCACCAACGCCCCCATCCCCGCGGCGTCCAACGCGTCGAGCAGGCTCCGCAGCTTCTCGGGGTCGATGACGGCCTCGGTCGGCGAGAGCCAGCCGATGACGTGGTCCTCGAGGGGCAGGATCGCCCGCACGGCGTCGAGCAGGCCGGGCTCCGACACCTTCAGGACGGCGAGGTTGCGGTGCAGGATCATGCGCGGCTCTCGATCCGGTAGGCGTAGCCCTGCTCGGCGAGGAACAGCTGGCGCTTCTCGCCGAAGGTCTGCTCCACGGTGTCACGGCTGATCAGCGTGTAGAAGTGCGCCTTGTTCTCGCCGCCCTTCGGGCGCAGGATGCGTCCCAGGCGCTGCGCTTCCTCCTGGCGGCTACCCCAGGTGCCGCTCACCTGAATGGCGACGTTCGCGTCGGGCAGGTCCACGCTGAAGTTGCCGACCTTGCTGATGACGAGCACGCGCACCTCGCCGGTGCGGAACTTCTGGAACAGCTCGTCGCGCCGCGACTGCGGGGTCTTGCCCTCGATGAGGGGCGCGTCCAGGCGCCGCGCGAGCAGCTCGAGCTGCTCGACGTACATGCCGAGCACGAGCACCTTGTCGTAGAGGTGGCGCTGCAGGAGCTCCTCGATCACGCCGAGCTTGCGCACGTTGACGCTCGCGATCCGGAACTTCTCGCGGTCGTCCGCCACGGCGTAGCGGATGCGATCCTCCTCGCCGAACCCGATGCGGATCTCGGTGCAGGTGGCGGAGGCGATCCAGCCCTGGTGTTCGAGGTCCTTCCACGGCACGTCGAAGCGCTTCGGCCCGATGAGCGCGAACACGTCGGCCTCCTTGCCGTCCTCGCGGACGAGCGTGGCCGTGAGCCCGAGACGCCGCCGCGCCTGGAGGTGCGCCACGGAGCGGAACACCGGCGCGGGCAGCAGGTGGACCTCGTCGTAGACGATGAGGCCCCAGTTCTCCCGGTCGAAGATGCCGAAGTGCTGGAAGGTGTCGTTCTTCGACTTCCGGTACGTGAGGATCTGGTAGGTCGAGAGCGTGACCGGCTTGATGTCCTTCGCCTCCCCGCTGTACTCGCCCACTTCTTCTTCCGTGAGGCTCGTCCGCGCGAGGATCTCCGCCTTCCACTGGCGGAGCGCCGTCACGTTCGTGCAGAGGAGGAGCGTCCGCATTCCGAGCTGCGCCATCGCGGCGATGCCCACCATGGTCTTGCCCGCGCCGCAGGGGAGCACGACGACGCCGCTGCCGCCGCTGATCCCGTCGCCCATGAACGCGTCGACCGCGCCGCGCTGGTAGTCACGCAGGCCCCACGGCTCGCCGGATTCCTTGTGGTCGTGGGTGAGGACGATCTCAAGGGCCTCGCCGTCGCGGTAGCCCGCGAGGTCCTGCACGGGGTGGCCCGCGTGCGTGAGCGCCTGCTTGATCTCGCCTCGGAAGGCCGGGTCGACGAGGCTCGCGGTCTCGGTCAGCTCGGGGCCCAGGAACGGGATCACGGGCTTCAGGCGCCGCAGCTCCGTCATGAGGATGGGGTCTTCCGTCTCGAGCCGCAGTCCGCGCGGGTCGCCCCACAGCTTGATCCGTCCCCAGCGGCCCATGGTGTCGCGGATCGACGCCGGCACGTTGGGCGGGACCTCGAACTTGGCCCATTGCTCGAGCGTCGCGACGACCTCGTCGACGCCCATGCCGGCGCTGGCGGCGTTCCAGAGGGAGAGCGGCGTCACCCGGTACGTGTGGACGTACTCGGGCGACTTCACGAGCTCGGCGAAGCGCGCGAGGGCGTCGCGTGCGGCCTTGAAGTGCGGACCCATCGTCTCGAGCAGGATCGTGTGGTCCGCCTGGACGATGAGGGGATTCTCGGGGACGTAGCGCATGGGGGGGGCCTTTTTGGGCGAAGCGCCGATCTAACGCGTGGCGAGGCGCGCGGCGTCCCTGCGATCGTCGCGCGTCGCCCAGAGCCGCGCTCGCCCCCGGCCAGCACCGGTTTCGGCAGCCGGCTACACTGCCGCATGGCTGCGACGCGCGCGCTCCCGATGCTCGACCCCTCGATGGAGGAGGACCGCGTCGCGTTGGACGCGATGGCGACGATGCTCGCGCCGCTCGAGGGCGTCCGTGTTCCGCTCTGGGTGTTCTCGGAGCGCCGCCTTCAGCTGGTCTGGGCGAACCGGGCGGGGCTTCGCCTCTGGGAATCGCCCTCGCCGGCGGACCTCCAGTCCCGGGACATCGCGCTCGACCTGACGGACGCCATGCACTGCGCGCTGCAGGTGAGCCTCGCCCGCATCCGGGCCGGCGAAGACGTCGTCGAGCTGTCCACGATCTACCCGCGGGGCATCGCCAAGCGCGTCCGCATGGTGCACCACCACGTGCGCCTCCCGGACGGGACGGACGCCATGCTCTCCGAGGCTGAGGTCGAGCCGCCCGCCGAGCACCTCGTCCAGTTCGCCTCGGAGCTCTCCCTGCTGCTCGCGGTGTTCACGCCGGACGGAGCGTGCGTGAGCATGAACGCGGCCTTTCGGCAGCAGCTGTCCGACGTCGTGACGACGCTGTCCCACCTGGTGGCGGACGCGACGCCGGTCGACGCGCTCGTCGCCTCGCTCGCGCCGGTCGAGCCTCGCGGCTACGACCTCGAGCTGCTCACCGTGCGCGGACGCAGGATCTTTCGTGTCGAGCTCCGCAGGGTGGCCGGCGAGGGTGACCTTCCGCGCGTCCTGGCGTCGCTCTACGACGTTACGGCCTCGCGGCGCGAGCGCGCCGAGCTGCTCCGGCTGGCACACACCGACACGCTCACGGGCCTGGCCAACCGCCATGGCGTCCTGCTCGAGGCCGAGCGACGCGCCGCGGGCGAGCGCGCCTACGACGTGCTCTACATCGACCTCGACGGGCTCAAGCAGGTCAACGACGCGCTCGGACATCGCGTGGGCGACCTTGCGCTGGAAGCGGCCGCGCGTCGCATCGATGCCTGCGTGGCGCCGGAAGGCTTCGCAGGGCGCATGGGCGGTGACGAGTTCGTCGCGTTCGTGCCCGTCGACGGAGGGGCGCCTCCGGCCGGAGAACGCGTCGCGGAGGAGCTTCGAGAGAGGCTGTCCGTGCCCTACGAGCTCGACGCCCTGCGGGTGATCCTCACGGCGAGCATCGGCGTGGCGCCCCATGATCCCGCGGCGACGGACGGCCTCGAGGGGAGGCTCCGTCGCGCGGACGCCGCCATGTTCGAGGCCAAGCGCGCGGGGAAGAACCGCGTCCAGCGCGCCCACGGCGACGCCCTCGCCAGCGAGCAGCGCGTCCGGCGGCTGCACGAGCTCCTGCCGCTGGCGCTCGTGCGTGGCGAGCTCCGCGTCGTCGTGCAGCCCATCGTCGAGATGCGCGACGCGTCCGTCGCCCGCGGGGAGTGCCTGCTCCGCTGGAACAGCGCCGAGCTGGGGAACGTCCCCCCCGCCGAGTTCGTCGCTGTCGCCGAGCAGTCGGGCCTCGTCCGCGAGCTCGGTCGCTTCGTGCTCTCCAGGGCGTGTGACCTCCTCCGCGAGATGGGCGCCACGGGGCGACCGATCCCGCTTGCGGTGAACCTTTCTCCGCGCGAGGTCGTGCTCCCCACGCTTGCGGACGACGTCCGCGCCGAGCTCGAGCGCACCGGCGTGGAGCCGAGCCTCCTCACGGTGGAGCTCACCGAGGGCGCGATGATCGGGAGGATGGATCTCGCGCAGGCGCAGCTCGCGCGCGTGCGGGCGCTCGGCGTCCGCGTCGCGCTCGACGACTTCGGCACCGGCTACTCCGCCCTCTCCATCATCCACCAGCTCGACGTCGACACGCTCAAGGTCGACCGCAGCCTCGTCAAGGATCTCCCACAGGAGCGTCCGTTGGCCGTGGCCCGCGCGATCCTCCGTCTGGCGGAGTCCCTCGGCATCACCGTGGTCGCCGAGGGCGTCGAGACCTGGGCGCAGGCCGACGCGCTTCGGGCCATGGGATGCGCGTATGGGCAAGGCTACCTGTGGGCCAGGCCCATGGAGATCGCCTCCTTCAAGGAGCGCGCCGCGGGCGCCTGAGCGCAGCCGCGGCGGTCGTTCCTGACAGCTCCCTCACTCAGGGTCGTGGTGACGGGAGGAGCGGTCGCCGCCACCGCGGGGCGCATCCTCGCCGTCGCCACGGGCATCCTCCCGGCGGTCGTCCCCTCGGTCGGAGCGACCCTCGTCGCGGCGGTCTTCGTCACGACGATCCTCCTCGCGGTCCCGGCGGGCGTCGTCACGGCGCTCGTCGGCGAGCTCCTCGCGCAGGGCGGCGTTCTCGTCGCGGAGGTCGTCGACCTGGTCGCGAAGGTCGTCGACCTCGTAGTAGGTCGCGCCGCGCGCGCTCTGCCAGTAGCCCTCGTGCCAGACGCCGTAGGTGTCGTAGCGACCGTCGTACCAGGCGTACCCGTAGCGGGCGACCGGGCGCCAGTAGCCCTCGATCCACGTCGCGCCCACCCAGTGGCCGACGACCCACACCGCGCCGGGGCGGCCGTAGGTCGGACGCCAGTAGCCGGGGCGCCAGTACCCGTAGCGGTCGTAGTTGCCCGGGATCCAGTCCCAACCGGCGCGGTAGGCCGGGGCGTAGCCAACCGTCCAGGGGTTCACGCCGACGGTGAAGCGCGTCGAGCGGTAGCCGTACGGGGAGCGGTAGCCGCGGCTCTGGGTGTACTGGCTGCGCGCGTGGCTTCCGTGGTGGGAGCGATGGCGGGGGCCGGCCTCCGCGGTCGGCACGAGGAGCAGGGCGGCGAGGGCGAGGAGCGCGGTCTTCATGGGGTCTCCCTTGGTGTCCTCTCTGTCGACGCGCCTCCCGCGTGGTCATTCACGGCATGTCCCTCATGCGCCGCCGCAGCTGTGCTGACGGTCGGCCATCGACCATGCCACCTTGTGGACCGGGGCCTGGCTCGAGGCGCGGGCCCCTGGCGGTCACCCGTGTCCAGGTGCACGTTGCGGCGACGGGCTCCTCCCAGGGCAGTCCCTCCTCGCGACGGTCCGGCGCCTCCGCCTGGAAGGGGTCCGGGCGCAGCGGCTCCTCGTCGGGCTCACACTCCATGTGGGGGGAAGGGCACATGCACGCCGGACACTGCACGGGCACGATCGCCGACGTCCTCGAGCGTGCGGCGTCCGAGACGACCCAGACGTAGACGAGCAGGCCCACGATCAGCGTGGCGAGGATCGCCATGACGAACAGGTAGGGGTCGTCCTCGAAGAGGTCGCGTTTGCGGCGGGGCGGCTCGGTGCTGGACATGCGGTCTCCCCTCAAGGGGACGCATGCGCCGCGGAATTCTGGACACGGCCCGTTTCAGGTCGCGCCGAGTGTCCGCACGACGGGCACCTCGACACGACAGGCGGGGCAGACGCGGGCCTCGACGCGCACGGCGTGACCGCAGCCCGGGCAGGGTCGCCTCGCGGCACGGTCGCGCGCGCGGATCCACGCGCTGGCGAGCGCGCCCAGCGCGGCCACCGCGACCACGGCCATCCCCGTGAGCACGAGCGCCAGGAGCGGCGCGAGCGCCATGACGATCAGGACCGCCAGAACGCCGCCGCCTTCGAGGCGTCGCCACGCGTCGTCGAGGTCGACGTCCTCCAGCCGCTCGAGGAAGGCGCTCCGCAGCGCGCCGAGGCCGACGTTCAACGTGAGCGCCACACCGACGAGGAGGGCGTCGGCCCAGGCAGCGTGACCCTGCCCGGTGGCGGCCTCGGTCACGACGTCGTCGTTCGGCACGCCGAGGCTCGCAAAGAGGAGGCTCGTGGCCAGCGTCCCCGCGGCGGCGAGGACGCGCTCGAGGTGGGCCTGGCGCGCGATCCGCGCGAAGCTGCCCTCGCGCTGGACGAGGTGCTCGACGACGGCCAGCGCGGCGGCCGCGGCGATCGCGAGGTCCGCCACGGCCCAGGCGACGCCGCTTGGGGCGACGAGGTGGCCCGCGTGGACGCCCCATCGCACGAGCAGCTGCACACCGAGGAGGGTGGCCGCGGGCCGTGCCGTGGACGCCACCGCGCCCGCGAGGACGTTGGCAACGAGGACCATCACGGCAGCACCCCGCCGAGTGCGCGGACGATGCCGCCGACGAGGGCCTCGCCGGCCTGGATCACTGCCCAGGCGAGCACGACGGCGCTCAGGACGATGCCGACCAGGGTGAGCAACAGCGCCACCGGCACACCCCACTCGGTCACGCCCAGGGTCGCGCCCTCGCGGTCGCGCGCGAGCCTCGCGCGGATGAGCGTGCGGGCCGCGGCGAGGTAGAGCCAGAGCGTCGCGGCGCCGAGCAGGCCGAGGACCGGGGCGCTCAGCAAGGGGATGCCCGCCACGAGCGCGTTCGCGGCGAGGTCCGCCACCCCCAGCGCCGCGAGGAGCAGGTTGAGCGTGAGGCGCGTGAACGCGCCGCGCAGGGGCGAGAGCCAGCCGATGGCGTCGCCGATCACCCAAACCTGCGCCAGGAGCGTACCCACGAGCAGGATGGGCGCCTGCACGAAGGGCACGAAGCCGCCGAGCAGGCTCGCCATGCCGACGATGCCGACCGCGATGCAGGAGCGCCGGGCCCAGCGTGCGGAGAGCGCCTCCGTGAGGGCTTCCTCGTGGCCGGCGTCGACCCTCGCCGGCGTGGCGCAGCGGTCACAGGGCTCGCCTCGCAGCACGACGAGCGCAGGGAGCAGCTCGGCGCAGGCGGGGCAGCGACCCACCAGCAGCAGCTCACGGGCGTGCGCGTTCGCGCGGTCGAGGGTCACGTGATGGAATCTACCGTGCCGCCCGCGCGCGTGTCGTCGAGCATCCAGGTCGTCATGCTCCCCTTGCCCTTGATCTCGATGCTGCCGCGCGGGCGCAGCACGAACGCGCCCTGGAGGCGCTTGGCCACGACGTCGGTGACCTGGATGCCGCCGGCGACGCCGTGCTGCTCCATGCGGGCCGCGACGTTGACGACGTCGCTCCACAGGTCGTAGGCGAAGCGCTTCCGCCCGATCACGCCGGCGACCACGGGGCCGCAGTGCATGCCGATGCGGAGCGCGAGGCCGAGCTGCTCGTGGGCCTCGATGGCGCGGAGCGCCGCGCGCATGTCGAGGGCCAGACGCGCCGCCACCGCGACGTGATCCGCGCGGGCCTCCGGTACGCCGGCCGCCACCATGTAGGCGTCCCCGATGGTCTTGATCTTCTCGCACCCGTGACGCTGGACGAGCACGTCGAAGGTCGTGAAGACGCGGTCGAGCACGGCGACGACACGATCCGCGGGGAGGTGCTCGGCGAGCTCCGTGAAGTGGACCAGATCGGCGAAGAGCACGGTGACGTCGGCATGACGGTCGGCGGGCCGCTCGCCGGCGAGCATGCGCTTGGCGATGCTCTCGGGGAGCATGTTCCGAAGCAGTTCGTCCGCGCGGGAGGCCTCGGCGTCGATGCGCCCCTCGGCCTCGATGGTCGAATGGCGCGCATGGAGCGCGATGGCGAGGAGGGCCAGCGCCGAGAGCACCTCGGCGCTCGCGTGGCTCATCCCGTTCGGCTCGGTGACGTGCTGCTCGACGGACACGGCGGCGTACGCCCCGAGTGACGCGATGGAGAGCGCCATGGCGCTCATCGTGCTCCTCGCGGGGAACACGTAGAGCGGCACGAGCATGATGGGGATGTACCAGTG
>JACCDX011575352.1_pt1 | contig 11522 bp, 15 predicted proteins | sample 7449681 | NCBI WGS metagenome assembly JACCDX01 (sample SAMN15323450, study PRJNA562643) | freshwater metagenome | isolation source: river surface water | place: USA:Blue River Watershed | collected 2017-08-18 | reverse complement strand
CTGCTCAAGTTTAGGCGAAGAAACGCTGATTAAGCAAGCCCTCGTTTGAACGCGCAGCCGCTAAAGTTTTGAGATTTTTCATTCTCGGTCGAGCTGCTGCTTCAACACTTCGGTTCGGTAGCGAAAAAAGAGCATGAAGCCAGACAACACGAATAGGGCTCCGAGCTCCAACGCCAAGTAACGATAAACGGCCACGAAAACATCACCGAAATAGGCCTTGGTAATGAATGGCACATAAAAGGGGGCGAACAAGACGCCTATGCACAGAATCTGAAGTCCGGTGAAAACCCGGAATAGACGCCTGGCGGTGTTGTAGGCGGCGAGTTTTTCGTTCACTTTGTTTGCACTCGTTAGGCTGGCTGATTGCTGAGTCGAATCTCTCCGGCCTTGCGAGCATTAGTCTTGCGGGCCGAGTTGAATGAAGCCATGGCGATAAACAATGGGATCGCACCCAGTGCCGCAACCTGCATGGCGGTGACCTTCTCAGGCATGTCTGAGTTGGCATTCAGAGGAAGGACCAATGTGTAAAGCGTTGGCCAGCTAAAGAGTGGAAAAGTCCATAGATGAGCAAAACCGAAGAGGATTGCTTTTCTGCGGTACCGAAAATACTCGAGCCGCTGGTCTGCGGGTAGTTTTTCGACCTGGAGTCGGCGTGACTTTCTCATGCTTGGTCAGACTTCTCGTTTTTGACCGAGTACAGTGCGGCTTCGCGCATGCGTCGGCACTGGCTTCTTAGAACTAATGAGATCGCCAACCCACCGATTGCCATTAAGAACCCAAGAGGAGCCCACTCCATTAGTCGTGCATCTCGGCCCATGCCGTAACTGGCGCCACCCCAAGGAATGATTTGGTTGATAAGAACTAAAATCCAAAAACTAAACAGAGACACAAGACCTGCAGCATAGGCAAATAACTGGGTTTTGCGATACTTGTCGCGCTGCTGCTCGGTCATGGCGTCGAGCTGATGTTGGAATTTATTGGCCACGATTTGGCCCCCTCTCGAAACGGTGCAGGCTAGTTAGTTTGCTGAGTGCGGCGAATGCTAGCGGCTGAGCTTTTTCGTGAGAGCGCGATTCCCATGCAGACAAAGGCGATCAGCACATACGGAATCGTTGAGAACAGGGCATAGGCAACGATCGCCCAGCCAATTGAAAAACCGAAGGTGTAGTCGAACAGAAAGAAGTTGCTTGACATAGCCACCATTGCCAACGGCACGTTGGCTATGGCTAACCACCCGAAAACAAGGGCTGCCTTGCGCCATTTTCGGCGGGATTCTTCGAGTCGCTCGAGTTCGACTTCTTGCGGTTTAGGTTGAGTGTTGACATTTGTGTCAGACATGATGCCCCGATTCAAAACACCGGATTAGCCGGCAACTAGTTCGAGCTCTTACATCCCCTACAAAGTCCGAATAAGTCGATTGTATGAGTTGTGTCGCCAAAACCGTGCTCTGTTGCAATCTCGTCGGCCCAGGCTTCGACGCGGCTGGCATCGATCTCGACGGTGAGCCCGCACTCGCGGCAAATCAAGTGGTGGTGGTGCGAGGTGCCACAAGCGCGATAGAGCACCTGGCCATCGTGCGACTGTAGCGAGTCGGATTCACCGGCAAGGGTGAGGTCGGCAAGCGCGCGGTAAACGGTAGCGAGTCCGATGGTCGAACCGTGAGCGCGCAGCACCTGGTGCAGGTCTTGAGCGCTGACGAAACCCTTCGACTCCCCCAGGGCATGCTTCACGGCGTCTTTTTGCCAGGTATTCCGCTTGACCACGGTCATGCTGCCACCGCCTTCGACACGGATGCTCGCGCCGCACGCCTCTTCGCCATCGCAACGCCGCGGCACACGAGGTAAATCACGAACGAAACCGTGGTGATGTATGGGCTGACCGGCAGGCCGCCACCGATGGCGAGCAGGATTCCGCCTACCGCCGACGTGAGGGCGAACACAACGCTGAGCACGGGGGCGAGTTTCGGTGAAGAGGTTACGCGTAAGGCGGCGGCGGCCGGGGTAACCAGCAAGCTAAGCACCAGCAGTGCGCCAACCACCTGCACGCTGGCGGCAACCGCGAGGCCGAGCAGAATCAGAAACGCGAAGCCCAGCTTGCCGGTGGCCACACCGCGAGCGCGGGCGACATCGGGGTCGAGGCTCGCGAACTGAAGCGGCCGCCAGATGAACACCAGGGCGAGAATCACAAAAAGCGAGATGCCTGCCAGCCAAGCCAGCGCCGGCTGGTCGACGGCGATGATCTGACCGGTGAGCAGACCGAACTTGTTCGACGCGCGACCCTCATAGAGCGACAAGGCGAGAATTCCGACACCTAACCCGAACGGCATGAGCACGGCAATGATCGAGTTTCGGTCTTTGGCCCTGGCCCCCAAGACGCCGATAAGCGCAGCCGCGACAACCGAGCCGATGACTGAGCCGAGCACAACATCCATGCCGATTAAAAGCGCGATCGCAGCACCCGCGAAAGATAGCTCGCTGATGCCGTGCACTGCGAACGACGAGTCGCGGTTCATTACAAAGACCCCGACGAGGCCACCCATGAGGCCGAGAAGCGCGGCCGCGATGAGCGAGTTGCTAACTAGCGGTAGCAGTTGGGCGTAGTCACTGAAATCAAACAGCATTAGTGCCACTCCTCATGCGCGTGGTGTTCGTGGTCGGCGCCGTGAGCGCCAAGCACCGCAACGCGCCCTTGGTTTCGAACCACATCTACGGGGGTTCCATAGAGTTCGCTCAGCACATCACTGCGCAGCACCTCATCTGGGGTGCCGATTTTGAACGCGCCGTTGGCCAGGTAGAGCACGCGGTCAACCATCTCGAGCACAGGGTTCACATCGTGGGTCACGAACAGCACCGCGGCGGAGTGGTCTTTGCGCTCTTGGTCTATCAGGTCGGCGAGCGTGCGCTGCTGGGCAAGGTCTAGAGCGCTCAGCGGCTCGTCGGCAAGAATCAGGTCTGGCTCATCGACCACGGCCTGCCCAACGCGAAAGCGCTGAAGCTGCCCGCCACTTAGCTGGCCAACCGGTAGCTTGGCGAGCGAGTGCCCGTCGATGCATCCGAGAATGTGTTCAACACGGGCGCGGTCTTTGCGCGAAGTGAGCGGCAGGCCGAAGCGGTGGCCGTTCAGCCCCATGGTCAGCAGGTCACGCGCCAAAAGGGGAGTGTGAGCATCCACGCTTCTCGACTGCGGAATGTAGCCAATCTTGCGCGAGCCGGTGGTTACCGGCTTGCCGTCGAGCAGAATCTGCCCTGAGGTGAGCTGCTCCTGTCCCAGAATCGCGCGCAGCAGACTTGTCTTGCCCGACCCGTTCGAGCCGATGATGGCGATGAACTCGCCCTGCGCCACGTCGAGGTTTAGGTTGCTCCAGAGCGGGCGTTCGTCAAAACCGAAAGTCGCCGCTTGGATGCTCAGCACCGGCCCGCGACCACTAGGGGTTGCGCGGCTCGAGCCCGGCGGGTTGCTCGTCACTAGGGGCGTGCTCCGTCGACGAGCATGTCGAGGGCCGAGGTCATCATTTCGAAGTAGTCGCCAGAGTATTCGCCGGTGTCAGGGTCTTGCGGTAGCAGCTCACCGAAGGCGTAAGCGGCGGAAGGATATGAGCTGAGTAGTTCCTCAATCTGGGCCGTTGACGTGCTGGAGTTCACCGCGGCAAACTTAGCCTGCTTGAGGGCTTCCTTGGCTTCGAGCATGACGGCTGGTGCCACATCGCGCTCTTCTTCGATTGCCTCGGCAAACTCAGCCGGAGTGATGTCAACCATGCCGGTGTCTTGAAGCAAGTAGTAAATCAGTGGTTCGGTGGCGAACACCTTTGCCCCACCAAAGGCATTTGCTATCTCTGCGGTGCGAATCTCGATCAACGAAATCTGCGCCTCAAACTCGGCGAGGTTCGACTCGTAAAAAGACGTGCTGTTTCTGTCAACGGTTTCGAGCGCCGAGTAGATAACGTTGCCCACGTCCTTGACCTGGCTCGCGCTGTACCAAATGTGCTCGTTGCGGGTGTTGTCATCGCCCGAAGCGACATAGGCATTGATCAGAATCGCTGGGGTATCGTCGGCCTCAACCATTTGCTCGACGAAGTCGTCGTATCCACCGCCGTTCATGATCACGATGTCTGCGTCTTGCACGGCGAGCTGGTCGCGGGCGCTGGCCTCAAACGAGTGAGGGTCTTGGTTGACGTTATCGATTAGCGCGGTAACCGTGGCCTCTTCGCCGGCGATTTGGTAGGCGATGTCGCCCCAAACATTTGTGCTGGCGACGATCTTGATTGGGCCGGTGCCCTTTTGCCAACGGGCCTGATCGGTGCAACCGGTGAGGGTGAGTGCGGTAACTGCAAGAACGAGGATGCTCGCAGCGGACTTAGCGAATCTTGAACTATTCATAACTCAACTCTAAGTCTTGTTGATAATGATTGTCAATAAGATTAGAAGTACAGCCCTGGCCCGACTATTGCCACAAAAAGAACGATGTAGGCGAAAACCGCCAAAATTCCGAGGGCCATGAACACGTAGCCGAGAATTAGCCCGGTCTTCGCAAGGCTCATGTTGGTCGACGGAATCTCGCCGCGCTTCATTTGGCTAAGCGCGATGTGTCCGATGATGATGCCCACGAGTGGAAAGAGGATGCCGCAGATAAGTGCGATGAGCGGCAGCGGGCTCTCTGCTCGCATGTAGGCCGGCTGGTAAATCGGCGCGCCAGTCTGTGGGTCGTAACCGATTGGTTGGGCCTGCGCTGGCTGACCGTAGATCGGCGCGCCAGTCTGCGGGTCGTAACCGATTGGCTGCTGGTTTGTCATGCTTGGGGCTCCTACAAATTGGTTTGCGATTGATTTGTTGGTTTGCGAATTCTTGGCAACTAAAACGGCAATCCACGCAAAGACAACGTTCAGAATCAGCACGATAATGCCCATCGCTTCGACGATTGGGGCTTCATCCACTGGAGCGAAGTTTCTTAGCAAACTCGCCACGTCTAGTTCTTCTAAGCCGTAACTCACCGATACATAAATGACTTCGAGGATTACCGCAATCATTGCTGGCACTAGGTAGGCGGCGGTCGCTGCGATGGCATGCATCTTCAGGTCGCGTTTGATGATGGCAAGGTAGGCCGCCCCGTAGGCCAAAACCGGAGTCAGAACAAAGACCAATAGGTATGACCAGGTGGTGAGCGGAACTACGTTGTCGGGGCTTTGCGCCCATTCGATCAGGTCAGGAATGTAGCTCAGCGCGAAAAGCGAGAAGGTTCCAGCAAAAAGCGAGAGGATTCCCGAAATCACCAGCAGTGGGTGAATGGCTGATTTTTTATCCGACACGGCACCGGGTTGGTTCACGCTCGCGTTAGGTTCTTCGACCTGGTTGGTTGTGTCTGACATGTCCCCTTCTTTCTTCGCAGATGCAAAAAACTAATCGAGCAGCAGTGCTGGCTCTTCGATAACCGAGGCCACATCTTGCACAAAGCGCGAGGCCACATCACCGTCAACCACGCGGTGGTCGAAGGTTGCGCCGATGGTGGTTACCTGACGAATCTGAATCTCGTTGTTGACCACCCAAGGCTTCGGGCGAATCGAACCTAGAGCCACAATCGCAACTTCACCAGGGTTCAAAATCGGGGTACCGGTGTCTACGCCGAAGACGCCGATGTTGGTAATTGTGATGGTTCCGTCTTTCATGTCGGCCCGAGTCGTCTTGCCATCGCGAGCGGTTGCGGCCAGCTGCCCAATCGCCTCGGCTAGCTCAAGCATCGACATCTTGTCGGCATCCTTGATGTTCGGAACAATCAGACCACGCGGGGTTGCCGCTGCGATGCCGAAGTTCACAAAGTTGTGCACGATGATTTCTTCATCGGTGAAGGTCGAGTTGACCATCGGGTTGCGGCGAATCGCCCACATCATCGCCTTGGCCATGATTAGCAGCGGGGTCACCTTGACGCCAGCGAAGTCGGTCGACACCTTGAGGCGCTTAACGTATTCCATGGTGCGGGTCGCGTCGACGTCTACGAAGATGCTCACGTGAGGTGCGGTGAATGCGCTCGAAACCATTGCGTTGGCAATCGCTTTGCGAACACCCTTAACTGGGATGCGCTCCTCGCGCTCACTCTTAGGCTCAGGTGTAGACAAGTTGCGGAACACCGAGGCCTGCTGCGCGCCACCAACTACGTCTTCGCGAGTGATCTCGCCGTTGAGGCCGGTGCCGCGAACCTGGGTTAGGTCAACGCCGAGGTCTTTGGCAAGTTTGCGAATCGGTGGCTTGGCAATCACGCCGTCGCCAACCGACATCGGAGCGATGCCGCCGGCAGCCGCAGCTTCGGCGATTACCGGAATCGCGGTGGTGGCAAGGGTCGGCGGGTTGTTGCCCACAGCGTTTGGGTTTACCGGCATGTCTACGGGGCCAGGGCGTCTGCGACGCGAGGTTCCGACCGAGTGTGAAACTCCATAACCAACCAGGGTTGGTGACTTTTCTTCAGCGGCGACGGTGGCGGCAGCATCCGCCACTGCTTGATGTGCGCTGGCAGCAGCTTCGGCGATTACCGGCATCGAAGTAGTCACGGCTGCGCCCGCTGCGTTGTCGTCTACGGTCACCGAAATGATCGGCTTGCCAACCTCAACGGTGTCGCCCTCTTTGGCAAGCAGTTCGCTAACCACACCGGCGAAAGGCACCGGCAGTTCGACCAGCGACTTGGCGGTTTCGATTTCGACCACAATCTGGTTCACGGTAACGGTGTCGCCAACGGCTACCTTCCAAGAGACGATTTCGGCCTCGGTCAGGCCTTCACCGACATCCGGCAGGTTGTAATAGGCGACTTTTGTCATTCGATCCTCTTAGTAGCTAAGCGCTCGGTCGACCGCTTCAAGAATGCGGTCTGCGTCAGGCAAGAATACTTCTTCGAGCTTGGCTGCGGGGTATGGAACATCGAAACCACCCACGCGAAGCACCGGTGCCTCGAGGTGGTAGAAAGCCTTCTCGGCAACACGGGCTGCGATCTCGCTGCTGATCGAGACGAAGGTGCTCGCCTCGCTCGCCACGATTAGGCGGCCGGTCTTTTTAACCGAGTTGATCACGGTGTCAAAGTCGATTGGTGAGAGTGAGCGAAGGTCGATGACCTCGATGCTGATTCCCTCGGATGCTGCGATTTCGGCAGCCTGCAGAGCAACCGCCGTCATCGGGCCGTAGGTTGCGATGGTTACCTGTGAACCTTCGACCAAAACGCGGGCCTGGTATGCGCCCATTGGCGGCTCATCTAGATTGACAGGGCCCTTTTGCCAGTAGCGACGCTTCGGCTCGAAGAACATAACCGGGTCGGTTGACTTGATTGCTTGCTGAATCATCCAGTAGGCATCGTTCGGGTTCGACGGGCTGATCACGCGAAGGCCTGCGGTGTGTGCGAAGTATGCTTCTGGGCTTTCGCTGTGGTGCTCGACCGCGCCGATGCCGCCACCGTAGGGAACGCGAATGACAACCGGCATTGGCGTGTAGCCCTCGCTGCGGTTTTGCATCTTGGCTAGCTGGCTGACGATCTGGTCGAATGCCGGAAAGATGAAGCCGTCGAACTGAATCTCGGCAACCGGGCGGTAGCCGCGCATGGCCAAACCGATTGCGGTGCCAACGATGCCAGACTCGGCGATCGGTGAGTTGAAGATTCGGCTGTCGCCAAATTCGGCGTGGATGCCTTCGGTTACGCGGAACACACCACCGAGCTGGGCTACATCTTCACCGAACAAGATGACCTTGCTGTCTTCTTGCATGGCCTTGCGCAGACCGGCGTTGATTGCCTTGGCAATCGAAAGTTCTACAAAGTTGCTCATGAGTGCGACTCCTCACCGAAGCCGGCTTCGTAGCGCTTTAGCCAATCGAGCTGTTCGTCGATTAGCGGATGCGGCTCGGAGTAGACGTACTTAAACATGTTCTCGACCGGTGGCTGTGGCAGAGCAAAGGTCGCTTCGCGAATCTCGGTGGATAGCTTTTCGCCGGCCTCGTCGACTTCGTCGAAAAAGTCTTGGTTGATGCCCTGGCGACGAAGGAAGGTTTCGAAGCGAATTAGCGGGTCGCGGGCCTTCCAATATTCGACCTCGGCCGAATCGCGATATTTGGTTGGGTCGTCAGAGGTGGTGTGAGCACCGATGCGATAGGTGAGCGCCTCGATCATGTAAGGGCCGGCACCTTCGCGCGCGTCATCCATGTGCTTTGCGGTCACTGCGTATGACGCGAGAATGTCGTTGCCATCAATGCGGATGCCCGGCACACCGAAACCCGCGCCGCGCTGGTAAAGCGGAACCTTGGTTTGGCTGGCGACCGATGACGAGATGGCCCACTGGTTGTTCTGGCAGAAGAACACGAGCGGGCTGTTGTTGATGGCGGCGAACAGGAAGGCTTCGCTCACGTCACCCTCGGCAGTTGCGCCGTCGCCAAAGTATGAGATTACGGCGAGGTCTTCTTCGAGATTGCCGGTGCCGACCTTGCCGTCCATCTTGACGCCCATGGCGTAGCCGGTGGCGTGCAGCACCTGGGTGCCGAGCACGATGGCGTAGAGGTGAAAGCGGGTTTCTTCAGGGTTCCAACCGCCGTGGTTTACACCGCGAAGCATTTTGAGAATCGACATTAGGTCGATGCCGTGGGTGATTGCTACACCGTGTTCGCGGTATGAAGGGAAGATGTGGTCGTTGTGGCCGACTGCGTAGCCCGAGCCAATTTGAGCGGCTTCTTGGCCGATGGCTGGAATCCAGAGGCCTAGTTGGCCTTGACGCTGAAGTGCTTCGGCTTCGCGGTCGAATCGACGCATGCGCGCCATGTCGCGGTAGAACTTTAGAAAATCGGCCTCGGTGAGGCGGTCGATGTACTTGCCGTAGTGGGCCCACTGGCTTGGCACACCATATTCACCCTCTGGCGAGAGCAGTTGCACCATCGGCACATTGGGGGTTTCTTGGGCAGTCACGAGTTCCAATTTAGTCGCTAGGTGCAAGAATCGTTCTATGAAACGTTTTCTAGTTGGCACAGTTATCAACGCTCTTGGCCTCTGGGCCGTTACCTCACTGGTTCCAGCCATCAAGCTGGTTCCTTACGGCGGCTCAGATATTTGGAGCACGATCTTGTCTTACCTACTTGTTGGCCTCATCTTTGGCTTGGTCAACGCGATCATCGCCCCGGTAATCAAAATTGTTGCGCTACCTCTTTACCTGCTCACTTTCGGCCTCATCTCTCTCGTGATCAACGGCGCTCTGTTGCTGTTTGTTGCATGGTTGAGCAGCCTGATCGATGGCGGAACCTTCAGCATCGACGGCTTTACCACCACCGGCCTAAGCATCGAGTCATTCGGTTGGGCAATTCTGGGTGCGCTGATCATGTCGATCGCCTCGTTCATCAGCCGCGGCTTGTTCAAGCTTTTGCGCATTCTCTAACCGTCAATCGGCTTTAGCTCGAAGGTCTGTGTCTCAACGAGGCGCAGGCCTTCGAACTTTTTGAGCACAGTTTCGCGAATTCGGGTGACGCCGATCGAATCGTCTTCGTCGACCAACTTGGATGTCTCGACATACCTGTCGAGCTCGTGCGCAGTCAGCGCACTCTGGCCCGGGTGTAAATCAATCTCACGCCCAACCGTCACCCAGTTTTCGGTGACCGGGTTGATGGCCCCCGATAGCGCAGGAATCACATCGTTGCTGTGCTCGATTGCCATCACCGCTGTTTCGGCCGGAAGGTCTAGCTGCGCAATCGGTGCACCCAGCGTGACGATCGCGGTCACGTTGAACTCGCTAGAGCCCGCGGCCAGACCACCGGCCACCATGCCGCCCTGCGAGTAGCCAGCTACCACCAACTCGTCGTTTGGTTTCACACCGGCCGCCCTGAGCGCCTCTTCAACCGCCTTCTGGCTGGTAGCCGAATCGGGGTCAGCCAACTGCTGCACGCTCGCGGCCAGGTCGAATGGCTCAGAACCCGCGCCAACTTCGAGGTTTCGCATGCCCGGCAAATAGGCAACAAAAACCGAACGTTGCCCGTCGGTATATCGCTCGATTACCACGGTTGGCTTTTCGGTCACGTGGGTTTCGGCAAGACGCTGTGCAATTGCGCCGATGCCGGTCGGGGCAGCGCGCATTGCCAACGCCCCAACCGTTTCGACCTCTGCGCCGCCTCGACCGCCACGAGCGACGGCACCCAAAGCCACGGCAGTCATGTTCGCCGCCGCCACCGAGTCTTGCCCCGAAGACTTTTGCCCAGCGGTCAACGCTGGCCACATGTTCAAGGTTTCTCTGGCGATAACCCTGGCGGCCTTGCCGTCGACCAAGGTGGCGGCAACCGACCCGGCCACCAAAACCGCGGGCAGCGCAACCCGAACCTGATTGGGCAAAACATTTAACAACCACGGATGCTTCGCTACCGCAGAAGTTACCCAGTCGAGTTGCTTGGTGATGCGAGCCTCGGCCGACAGGTAGGAGTCGCTCGCGACCCCTGCCGCCCACTTGAGTTTTTCGAGACGAGCCAGCAAGACGGGCGCGTGCAAAGCCAGCGCCGCTCGAGCGATGGGGTCGACCAAGAAATCGAGCAGCTCAAACTCTTTGAGCAAACGCTGCTGCACCAACTCGAGCGTTGACCGCGAGCGCTCGATTTCGTCGATGCTGGCGATGATGGCCGGATCACCCCCGTAACTCACTAACCCGCTCACCCGACCACCACCGCAAAGTGAGGCAGCGCGGCGAGTTGGTTACGCAACCCGAGCAAGTCGTGCGACAACTGCTCAACTTCGCGCTGAAAGCTAAGGGCCGCAGGCCCACTCCATCGACCCACATCAGGTTTTGCACCGCCGAGCAGTGCGTTTAGTTCGTCAAGACTTTCGACCATGTATTGCATGCGAGCCAGCATCGGGCAAGATGAGGCGCAGCATCCGTGCCTAGAAAATTAAGTGGATAACTTATTGCCACCAACCAGCCATCGAACCGTCTGCCAATATGGAGTGGTGAGCAAACTTTCAGCACAGCCCCTATCGCCCCTCGACGGCCGTTACCGCGGCGCAGTTGTCGAACTCGGCGAACACCTAAGCGAAGCCGGCCTGAACCGCGCCTGCATCAAGGTTGAGATCGAGTGGCTGATTCACCTAGCCAACCGCGACCTGCTCGCGACCGGCCGCCCATTGCTTGCGCCAGAGGTTGCCGCGCTGCGTGCGATTGTCGAAAATTTCTCGGATGCTGACGTAGAAACCCTTGCCGCCACCGAGGCCGTTACCCGCCACGATGTAAAGGCAGTCGAATACTTCATTCGTGAAAAGTTGGTTCAGCTTGGCCGCGAAGATCTTCAAGAGCTCACCCACTTTGCCTGCACCAGCGAAGACATCAACAACCTTTCTTATGCGCTCACCGTGCGCGACGCGATGAGTGAGGTTTGGTTGCCGAAGGCTCACGAGCTAATGGCTAAGCTCACCGAGTTGGCTCACAAGTATGTTGCGGTGCCGATGCTCTCGCGCACCCACGGCCAGCCAGCCACCCCGACCACCATGGGTAAAGAGCTTCAGGTTTTCGTTCACCGTTTGCGCCGTCAGATTGAGCGCGT
>JACCDX011196795.1_pt1 | contig 11522 bp, 14 predicted proteins | sample 7449681 | NCBI WGS metagenome assembly JACCDX01 (sample SAMN15323450, study PRJNA562643) | freshwater metagenome | isolation source: river surface water | place: USA:Blue River Watershed | collected 2017-08-18 | reverse complement strand
TGCCGTCGTGGGTATGACCGCCCAAAATGGCATCGATGCCGCTGACCCGGCTGGCCATTTTCAGATCGACATCCATGCCGTTGTGGCTGAGCACGACCACGACCTTGGCGCCTTTGGCACGGGCCTCGTCGACCATCTTCTGCATGTTCTCGTCCTGGATGCCAAATTCCCAATCGGCGACCATGTAGCGGGGGTTGGCAATGGGGGTGTACGGGAAGGCCTGGCCAATGATGGCGCAAGGCACACCGTTCATTTCGCGGATGACATAGGGCTTGAACACCGGGTCGCCGAAGTCGTTGGTTTTGACGTTTTGCGCCACAAAGTCGACTTTGCCGGCAAAGTCTTTCTCGATGATCTCTTTGACGCGCTCCATGCCCAGGGTGAACTCCCAGTGACCGGTCATGACATCGACGCCCAGCAACTTGCAGGCGTCGACCATGTCCTGGCCCTTGGTCCACAGCGAAACGCCCGAGCCTTGCCAGGTGTCGCCACCGTCGAGCAGCAAAGCGCCCGGTCGACTGGCTTTGAGTTGCTTGACCAGTGTGGCCAAATGGGCAAAACCGCCCACTTTGCCGTAACGGCGGGCGGCTTGGTCAAAGTCCAGGTAAGTCAGCGCATGGGCGGTGGGTGACCCGGGTGCCACACCTGCGACCTTGAGCAAGTGATCGCCCACCAAGTGGGGCAATTTGCCGTTCATGATGCCCAGACCCATGTTGATGCTGGGCTCTCTGAAATGAATCGGGGTCAATTGCGCATGGCAGTCGGTCATGTGTAAAAACGACACTTGCCCGAAAGCCGGGACGTCGTACAGAGCCTGGCTGGCGGTGCTGGCGTCGGCTTGGGCATGACGTCCTAAGGCCATGCCGGCCACACTGGCCGCGCCCATGACTTGCAGGAACTCGCGTTTGGACAAATTCATATCATTACTTTCAGATGGACTGATGTGACGTACACCATCTCCGCTGCAGGAAGTCGAAAACCCCTGACTCCCCCGGTCGGGAGGTCAGGGGGATGGACTCATTTATTGACGGGGGATTGGGGGTCGAGCAACAAAGCCACGATGTGACGCACCTGCGCTTCGGTCAGGATGCCCATGTGGCCCGCACGAGGCATGTTGGAACAAGCGTTATAGGCCTTCGAGTTCCAGATCTTGCCCCAGGTGTACTCGACGATCGGTTTGGCCGCCGCACTGTTGGGATCGCTCACGCCCCGGATCTTGCCGTAGTTGTAAAGGCTGGGCCCCAGAGTGCCATGAGAAATTTCTTCTTTGCTGATCTGGTGGCAGTTGTAGCAATTGCCGCCGTTTTCAGCGTTGGCCTGGTCGGTCCAGGTCAAGCCACGACCGCTTTGGGCGATCCGTTCGCCTTGTTTCCAGTCACCCAAAAACTTGCCGTCAGAGGGCCACTTGACGGTCTGCATGTTGGCTTGTTCGATGCGTTTGGAAGTGGCCTCATCAAGAGGCTTGCCGGCCGCATCGGCCTGCGAGCACAAGCGGTTGGTCTCGTCGGTGGCAGTCAGTCGTTCGACCTTGACATGACTTTCGTCGCGGAACGAGGCTTTGACGATTTTGTCGGTCAGTTCGTTGAGTTCGGCCACCGAAGGGCCTTGGGCACAGCCGGCGAGCACAGCACTGGCGAGCACCACAGCGTAGAGTTTGAAAGGGGTTTTCATGGGGGTTCTCCTGGGTTCAGCGCTTGATGGCGGGAGCGATCGAGGCGGCGCCCTGGGCATTCACGCCCAAATACAGGCTGAGTGCGATGGTCGCATCACTGGCAAACCCGGGATACGGGAATCGTTGCTGGCGGTAGCAGTCATTGAGGCGCAATTGCATGCTCCACATCTGTCCGTTGGATACCCTGTAAGCAGGCCAGGCCGCAAAGCCCAAGCCATCGCCCGGGTTCTTGGTCAGTTGGGGCAGGTCTTGCAAACGGATGCGCTTGCCTTCTTCACCATGGCAGGAGGCGCAAGAAAAGTCGTGGGTGCCGCCGCGCTGGAAGAACAGGCGCTTGCCCACTTCGTAGAACACTTTTTCTTGGGCGTGCTGATTGGGCAAGTTGAAACGCATGCCCTTGGACTCGGCTGCGATCCAAGTGGCCAGGGCGGTGATGTTGGCCATTTCGCCCCGGCCAAAAGGGGTTTTGGTCAGTTCGGCTTCGTTGAAGCCTTGCAAGGCGCTCATGCACGTCACCAGGCGCGACTCGAGGTCTTGCACCCGGCCGGTGTCGGCAAAAAAGCGAGGCAACTCGACAAAAGCACCTTTGACCACGCCCGGGCCTTTGCCCAGATCGCATTGCTCCAGCGTGGCGTTTTTGGGCCCGCGTTTTTTCTTCCACAGGTCTTCGCCTTTGGCTTCAAACAATTCAGCCGGGTTACCGTCGGCCAGCATGGCGCGGTATTCGTCAATGCCCTGGCTGGCGGTCTTTTGCGCCCACACGGCGGGCGCGGACAGGGCCGTGCACGCAGCGAGCAGGAAAATGGCACGTTGGAGTTTCATGTGTCACCTCTTTGTTGTTTTGTCTTTTTTAAAAAACTTGGGCTGGTGTGAACCAGCCCGTCTTTCGCACCGCCGATCAGCTGACGGTGGCTTCATCGCGACGCGTGTCGCCCTTGTTGTCTTTCCAGGTGATGGCGATTTTGTCGCCGGCCTTGGCGCCCTTGACCGCAAATTGCAGGAACGGGTTTTTGGCCACGGCCGGGCCCCATTCGGCGGTCATCACGACCTTGCCGTTGTGCTCGGCGGTGACTTCGGCAATGTGCCAGGCGGGGACGATTTTGCCAGCGGCATCGCGGCGTTGGCCGGATTCCATTTCGTGGCTCATGAGAACGCGAACAGTGGCTTTGTCGCCAGCGGCTTGGGCGCGAATGCGCATCGGATCTGCCATGACTTGCTCCTAAAAATTCAGTGGGTGGTGAGGGGTTTCAAGAAAGGGCGATCAGCCGCCGCAGCCACCCAGGGTGACCTTGACTTCTTTCTTGGCAAACAGGGCTTTGCCGTCGGCCATGATGGCCACAGCATAGACGTCGGACGACTGACCCATCTTGGCGCGGGTCGACACCGCTGCATCGATGCTGTCGGTGACGTTGAACATGGCCACCAGGGCCGAGGGGTTCTTTTCGACCATGATGAGCAGGTGCTTGACGTTGGGCAACGAGGTCGCGGCACCCATGGGCACCACGGCGCCGTTTTCGGCGATGTCGGGGGCCGTGATGGTGACATCTTTGCTCTCGGTCGGTGCGCCTGCGCCATAAGCCTTGAGCGATTCAGCGATGGTTTTGGCATCGAAAGCGGCTTTGTTGAAGGCCGCGTGGGCAAATTGGGGGAACATCCCGGTGCTGGCCAGCAAGCCTGCCACGACGGCGGACTGCTGCAGGTGTTGACGACGGGTTTGCATGGACTCTCTCCTTGGATGAATGGGGTGAATGTTACTGTTTTTCCGGGGGCACTGCATCATTTGCCGGCGCCATGGGCCAACCAGTTGGCAATGACTTTGGCGTCCGACTCGGGCAACGATTGAGCGGGCATGGGGATCGGTCCCCAAACCCCCTGGCCACCGGCTTTGATCTTGCCAGCCAGGTAGTCGGTTTTGCCGGCTTGCTTTTTGGCGATGTCACTGAAAGACGGCCCGACCAATTTTTTGTCCATGGCATGGCAAGCGTTGCAACTGTATTTTTGGGTCAGGGCGATGGCCGCCTTGTGGGCCGGGTTGTCGGCGCTGGCAGCTGACCGGGGCGCCGGGGCTGGTGCTGGTGTGGCCTGGGCCACCACGACACCCTCGCCGAGGGGTACCTTGGACTCGGGAGCCAGGGTGTTGACGCCACGCTGCGGACCCACCAGACGGTTTTGCTCTTGCAAATTGCCGTGGTTGTTGCGCGCATGCTCGGGCAAGAACGAGGACAGTTTGGGCTCGGTCGCACAGTTGTTCATGCAGGCGATGTTTTGCGTGTCGGGTTTGGGCATGCCGCCAAACTCTTTGCCGGGCCACATCGCGTGGCGGGTTTGCATGCCATGGCGGTTGGGCATGCGCTTTTGCACCTCGGCGATGTTTTTGTCACTGAGCACAAAATCATCGGGCACCACCTCGGCCAAATGGAGCAAAAAGGCGGTGACGGCGTAGACTTCTTCAACGCTCAGGGTTTTGGGGTTGTTCCAGGGCATGGCCCGGTTGATGTAGTCCCACAAGGTGGAGACGGTGGCCACCTTCATCAGCGTGGTGCGCCCCGGGTAATCCGTGCGAATCAGGTTGGCAACGCGGCCCGTTTCGATGTCCTTTTTGGTGGTGCCGCCAATCAACGGACTGAAGACCTCGTTGGACTCGCCGAACACGCCATGGCAGTGGGCGCATTTGGCCTCCCACACGTCCTGGCCTTTGGCCACACTGCCTGAACCGGGGGGCAAACCCTTGAAGTCGGGGCGGACATCGATGTCCCAGGCGGCGATTTCGTTGGCTGAGGCGGGTCGCCCCAAGCCAGGCTACGACTGCACCGAGGCCTTCGGGGTCACCGGCATTGACGGCTGCACCGCCAGCCTGAGCCAGCGCCATGTGGGGCGCCAGCGATAAAGCACAGGCAATGGTCAGGAGAAGGCGTTTCATGGCTGAGCGGAGATCAGGACAACTGAACATTTTTGACCTCGCCGTTTTCTTGCACCAACCACGACTGGATGGCGTTGTTGTGATAGATCGAGCGGGTGCCACGCACCGCCCGCAATTGCTGGTAGGTGGGTTGCACATGGCCGGTCTCGTCGATGGCGCGACTTTGCAAAATGGCCGGCTTACCGTCCCAGACCCAGTCGATGTTGAAACGCGTGAGCGACTTGGACATGACCGGGGTTTCAAGACGGGCGGTGCGCCAATTGCGGCCGCCGTCGATCGACACGTCGACGCGGCGGACTTTGCCGCGCCCGGACCAGGCCAAGCCCGTGACGTTATAAAAACCCTTGTCGAGCAATACCTGGCCGCCCGAGGGGGTGGTGATCACGCTCTTGATTTCCTGGATGTTGGTGTATTGGCGGTGGGTGCCGTCGGGCATGAGGTCGATGTAATGGATGGCCTCGTCTTTGGCAGCGTAAGGCATATCGCCCACCTCGATCCGGCGCAAGTACTTGACCCAACTCACCCCCTGGACACCCGGGACCACCAGGCGCAAGGGATAGCCGTTTTCGGGGCGCAGCATTTCGCCGTTTTGGCCATAAGCCACGAGCACTTCGCCCGAGGTGATCAGGCTCATGGGGATGGTGCGGGTCATCGAGGACCCATCGGCCCCCTCGGCCAACACAAAGCGCCCTTTTTTCAGGTCGACCCCGCACATCTCGAGCAGGGTGATCAGCGGCACGCCGGTGAATTCGCTGCACGAGATCATGCCGTGGGTGTATTGCACCGTGGGTACCGCCACATTGCCCCACTCGACTGCCGTGTTGGCTCCGCACTCAATGAAATGAAAGCGCGACACCGAGGGCAAGCGCATGATCTCGTCAACGGTGAAGACCTTGGGCGTTTGCACCAGGCCGTTGATCATGAAGCGGTGTTTGGACGGGTCGATGTCCCACCAGCCCTGGTGGTGACGCTCGAAATGCAAACCGCTGGGTGTGACGATGCCGAACAGCGATTGCAACGGTGCGAACGACACCGAGGCTTGGGTGGTTTGGGTCAGGCCGGGGCTTTGGCGACGCTGGATGTTGGCCTCGAATTTGGATGGCTTGCCATAGCCGTCAGTGGCCACGCCCTGCCCCAGCCCCGTGGTGTGCTCGGGCAGGTTGAGGATGTGGGGATCCCCTCCTTCAGGGGGCACCGGGTTGGCTGCTGCCAGCGCTGCAGGGGCGGCCACGCCGGCGGCTGCGGCGGCGAAGGCCTGACGAATGAAGCCACGACGGCCCTGACGGCTGTCGTCGAGATGGCGTTGAACGCCTGGGGCATCCAGAAAATGCTCCGGGGCCTTGATCAGTCGACCGGATGGCCGTTGGAATGAACTCACGGGCGCTCCTTGAGGTTCAAAATATTCGTATATCAACAATTACCGATATATTATCCGGTTTGCCATTCAGAAAGTTGGCGATACGCCCTAGGGTATTCCCGCAGAAGCGCAGGATCGGGCTTATGGGGTAAAGTGGTAGTGGCGTTTGTTGAGCACGGCGGCCACAGCCGTGACTTCTTCGGGGAACATCCCCAGGTTGAGTTGCGTGTTGCAATACTCGACCATGCCGCGCAAAAAGGCCGGCGTGTTGACTTTTCCTTTGGGGTTGTAGATGGCACTGCCATCGCCGCCCACACGCCGGATGTGGCAAGCGGTGCATTGATGGGTGGTGATCATCTCTTGGCCCAGGGCGTGATCAGCGCCCTTGAAAATGGCCGGCTCGGCCAACACACCACCCACCCAAAGTGAGCCGGACAAAGCCAGGGCCCAGCGCCAGGTTGGACGGTGTGTCTTCATGGGCAATTACTTGGCGCCGCCCAGGATCCAGGTGGCCAGGGCTTTGGCGTCGGCGTCGCTCAGTGCAGCTTGGGCCGGCATGGGCACCGGACCCCACTTGCCGCCGCCACCGGCTTTGATGCTCTTGGCCAGTTCGTCAGCGCTTTTCTTGCCAGCGTATTTTTTGGCGACGTCCTGGTAAGAAGGACCGACCAGTTTCTTGTCAGCGGCGTGGCAACCCAGGCAGCCATTTTTTTGCGCAATGGCGGAGCTGGCCAGGGCGGGGGCGCCGAAGGCGATGACAGACAGGGCCAATGCAGTTTGGAGGATGATTTTCATGCGAATTGTTCCTTGAAAAATAATGCGGAGCCTATTTTGACCGAAAGCGCAAAGCCTCACAACCTTGCCCGGGATTGTTCGAGCCTTTGCTCGAGATAAGCGCGATAAAAATCGGGCAGATAACCGCCCTCCATGCGCTCGGCCACTTCACGGCCACCAGGGCCGAAAAACAGCAGGGTGGGGGCGATGGTCAGGCGCCAGGCGCGGATGAGCTCGTCGTGGGTGCGGCGCTGGCACTGAAAGTCCGTCACAGGGCGATCGCTGCGGAAATCGATCTGAACAATCGGCAAACCCGCACGCCACATGGGGAGCAAATGGCTTTGCCGGGCCAGGCGGCAGTGCGGGCAGCCGTCGAGGCTGGCCATGACCACCAAGGGGCTTTTTTGGGCCAGTGCCTTGGCCAGTTCGTCAGGCAACGATTGCGCGGCGGGCAACGCACGGTGCTCGGCACTGCTGTGCCCGCTTTGCGCCAGCGCCCAGCCACTGAGCCCCGCCAAAGCCAGCCCGGTGCCTTGCAAGAAGCGCTTGCGGCTCCAGCGCAGCGCGGGCGGGCAGCTGGGGGTCGCCATGGCCATCAGGCCAGGGTGTCAGCCCAAATGTTGCGGGCCCACGAGAGGGCATAGGCGCCTTCGAGTTCGGACGCCGCAGCCGACACGCCCCCGGATCCGGGCACGGTGAGCATGGTCTTTTTGTCGGCATCGTAGCGATGCACGCTGGCCACATGAACCACCTCTTTGTCGCTGACAAAGCTGTAGCAGGTGTCGTTGTAGATGGGCCTCGCGTTGACCTCTTTGCGGGTGCGCAGAGCCACCACTGCAGCGGCGCAGGTTTTGCCGTGCTGGTTGGCCATGTGGCCCGACTTGGGCATGAGCGGCGCAACCTGGATCGAATCGCCCAGGACGTGGATGTTTTTGGCAGCCTTGGATTCAAAGGTCAGGAAATCGACCTCGCACCAACGCTGGTTGGCAGTGGCCAGACCCGTTTGGACAGCGATCGCGCCAGCGCGCATCATGGGCAAGACATTGAGCACCTGAGCCCTGACGTCGTCATTGAATTCGAACTTCAGGGTGTTGGTGGCGGCGTCGACATCGACCACTTTGTGCTTGGCGCGGTACTCGATCATGCCTTTGTAGCGCTCGGCCCAGGCTTTTTTGAACAAAGCGCCCTTGGAGGTCACGTCGTCGTTTTCATCAAGGATCAGCACCTTGCTCTTGGGCTTGGCCTGGGTGAAATAGTGCGCCACCTGACAAGCGCGCTCGTAAGGACCCGGCGGGCAGCGGTAAGGCGCCAATGGCACGGTGATGGCAAAGACCCCGCCATCGGGCATGGCTTCGAGTTGGCGACGCAGCGCGACGGTTTGCGGTCCGGCTTTCCAGGCGTGCAAAATCTTGTCGGCGGCACCGGGCTTGGCCATACCGGGCAACGTGTGGGTCATCAGATCGATGCCGGGGGACACGATCAGGCGGTCGTAGGGCAACTCGCCCCCGCCGGCGAGCAACACAACCTTTTTCTCGGGGTCGATGCGGCTCACGCTGTCGCGCACGATCTTCACGCCATGGCGCTTGGTCAGGTTGTCGTAGGGGGTGGTGATGTCAGCCATGGTCTTGCTGCCACCGATCACCAGGTTGGAGATGGGACAAGACACGAATGCCGAATTGGGTTCGACCAGGGTCACCGCAATGCCGTAGTCGGACCACATGCGCACGTATTTGGCCGCTGTGGCCCCGGCATAACCGCCGCCGATCACGACCACTTTGGGACCCGAACCCGAGCCGGTGGTGGCGCAAGCCGACAAGCCCAACACGCCCGCAGCAGAGGCGGTTTGAATGAATTGACGTCGCTTCAACATGAGGGGCTCCTTATTTCTTCTGGGCCGCAAAGTAGGTGGCGATGGCCTGAATCTGGTCATCGCTGTAACCTTTGGACAACTGATGCATGATGGTGGCGGGCAGACGACCCGCTTTGTAATCTTGCATCTTCTTGACGATCACATCGGCAGGTAAGCCGGCCAATGCGACCATGCCGGGCTCGGCGTGTCCGTTGGTGCCGTGACAGTTGGCACAACCTGCGGCCCAGCTGCGAACCTGGTTGGGGCTGGCGCTTTGCGCCTGGGCATTCAGGGCCAGGACTGAACCCGCCAAGGCCGCAATGAAAAGCAAATGTTTCATGTTCAGTGACTCCATAGGAAGGGGTGTGATCGACACTTTGAAAACCCCCTGATTTCAGCAGGGCATCTTAACGGCAGGCATACCCCCATCCGTAAGTGATAACCCTGAAAAACCTCACGAAGAACAGGGTGCTTGAAGGGGTCAAAGTTCGTCAATGGCAATTTGGGTACAAACCGCACGGCACAGGGTGACCACCCGATCGTTGACGATGCGGTAATAAATTTGCACGCCTTCGCGGCGGCGCCCCAGCACGCCCGCCTGATACAGGGTGTTGAGATGCTGCGACATGTTGGGCTGCGTGGTGTCGATTTCTTGCAGCAACTGACCGACGTTTTTTTCGCCGTTGCACAGGCTGCTGATGATTTTCAGGCGCATGGGCGCCGACATGACCCGAAACAACTCGGCAGCCAGTTCAAACACCTGATCCAATTCGGTCAGGGGCTCTTGCGGAGGCGGGGCTGTCTGGGGCATGTCGCGATTATCGTTCAGACGGCGCAGTTTGGGGCGTCCGCCAGCGCCTGTCGCAGGGCGTGCGCCCAGGTCCGCCGATCGCGCCCCAACGCCGGCTGTGCCGGGCACAGCGTCAGCCGGACCCGCACCGAAGGTGCCTGCAACACCCGCCAGACCGAGGCGACCAGGGTGTCGTCACCCACGTACCGCACATCGGGCGAGCGTTGGCCATCGGCAGCGAAGTATTCGATGCGAACCGGTTGGATCGGAGTCCGGGTGGCGATGGCGGCTTGCAATAAGTTGGCATGAAAGGGCAAGACGGCGACGCCGTCTGAGGTGGTGCCTTCAGGGAACACCGCCACCACTTCGCCGTCGGTCAGGGCTTGGGCGGTTTGGTGCACCACCCGCAGAGCATCCCGGCGCGAGGCGCGCTCAATGAACAAGGTGCCGGCGGCGTCGGACATGGGGCCGATCAGGGGCCAATGCCGAACTTCGGACTTGGCGATGAAGCGGCAGTAGCGCAATGCATGCAGGGCCAAAATATCGAGCCAGGCGATGTGATTGGCCACCCACATCAGCGGACCGGGAGCGGGTTCGCCGCGCACCTCCAGCGTCACCCCGAGGGCGCGCAACATGCGGGCAGCCCATTGCTGCACGGCTGCCGCCCTTTGCTCAGGGGTCCAGCGGTCAGCGTGACGCCACAGGGTGTACGCCCCGCCTGCGATGCAGGCCAGCACGCGCCCCAGACGAAGCCAGGCGCGCCAACGGGCTCTCATGCAGGGGCGGTCCAAGCCCAGTGCCCGCCGATCAGGGTGGCTTTGACGCGGCCGGGCAAAGACATGCCGGTGCAATCAAAAGCAAAGGGGGTGTGTCGTCCCTGGCTGCGCAATTGAGCCGGGTCGAGTTGCCACACCGCATCGGGATCGATCAGGCACACATCGGCTTCGGCCCCGACCTGTAAACGCCCCAGACCAGCAGGGACGGCCGGGTTGGACTGGCGCAAGATGCGGGCCGGCCGATCGGTGACGACCGACAGAGCTTCGAGGGGCGAGCGTTGTTCGTCCTGAGCCCATTTCAGGGCCAGGCTGAGCAACAGCTCCAATCCGGTGGCGCCGGGCTCGGCTTCGGCAAACGGCAAGGCCTTCTCGTCGCCTTGGACCGGGTTGTGGTCGGACACCAGGGCGTCGATGGTGCCGTCGGCCAGCGCAACACGCAGGGCCTGGCGATCGGCTTGCTGGCGCAAGGGCGGTGACAGACGGGCCCGGCTGTCGAAATAGCCCATGTCCAGGTCGGTCAGGTGCAGCGAGTTGATGCTGACATCGCAACTGATGGGCAGCCCTTCGGCCTTGGCCTGGCGCACCAACTCGACGCCTGCAGCGCTGGAGAGTCGGCTCAGGTGGATGCGCGCCCCGGTGCTGCGCACAAGAGCAAACAGGGTATGCAACGAGATGGTCTCGGCCGCTACCGGTACACCACTGAGCCCCATGCGGGTGGCCAGCGGACCGCTGGCCGCCACGCCCTGCCCCAAATGGGCGTCTTGCGGTCGCAGCCACACGGTGTAGCCGAAGGTGGCGGCGTATTGCAGTGCGCGTTGCAAGACTTGTGTGTCGGTCATGGCCTGGTCGGCTTGCCCGAATCCGACACAACCGGCCTGGGTGAGTTCGTTCATTTCGGTCAGCACCTGACCCTGCAGGTTGCGGGTCAGCGCGCCCAACGGGAACAGGCGCGCCTGGTGTAATTTTTCGGCGCGAAAACGCAGCATCTCGACCAAGCCAGGTTCGTCGAGCACCGGATCGGTGTCAGGGGGACAGACCAGGCTGGTCACGCCCCCGGCGGCGGCGGCGGCCATTTCACTGGCCAGCATGCCCTCGTGCTCATGGCCGGGCTCGCGGGTGCGGGCGCACAAGTCGACCAGTCCCGGCACAGCCCAGGAGCCGGTGGCATCGACCTCCTGGTTGGGCTGGAAACCGGCTGGCACATCGCCGATGGCCTGGAGGCGGCCGGCGGCGATCGCCAGGTGGGCGATGCGATCGGTCTGGCTGGCGGGGTCGATGACGCGGGCGTTGCGAATCAGGATTTTCATGGGACGCTCTTGGGGTTCAGGCCTCATTGCCGGCGACGATGGACATGACCGCCATGCGCACTGCGATGCCAAAGGTG
>JACCDX010188928.1_pt1 | contig 11522 bp, 7 predicted proteins | sample 7449681 | NCBI WGS metagenome assembly JACCDX01 (sample SAMN15323450, study PRJNA562643) | freshwater metagenome | isolation source: river surface water | place: USA:Blue River Watershed | collected 2017-08-18 | reverse complement strand
GATCCAACCGATCCGCAGTATATAGCAGTAGTAATGCCAATGAAGTTATAATGCTTCTAGAGAGTGTTATAATTCAAAATTTTAGAAATTATAAGAGTCTGGAAATTAATTTTAACTCCAGACTAACTTTCTTTATAGGAGAAAATGGAGAAGGAAAAACTAATTTTTTAGAATCCATTCAAATGCTTTCAACATTAAAAAGTTTTAGAGATAATTCCGATGATGAAGTCTTAGGTTGGAATAATGACACTTTTTATATAGGTGCAAATATTTTACGTGATACTTTTAAACAAAAATTAGAGTTAGGTTATACAAAAAAAGAATCAAAAAAAAAGAAGATAAAAGTAAATGGAGATGAAGTTTCTAAAAAGATAGATTTTATTGGTAATTTAGTTACTGTAGTTTTTTCGCCATTGGATTTAAAAATAATTGATGGAGGTCCTGCAGAAAGAAGAAGATTACTTGATTCTATCTTATCTATGATAAATAAGAACTATCTTATTAGTATATTAGAATATAATAAAATACTAAAACATCGAAATACATTATTGAAAAATAAAGTTTCTAATATTAAAGAATTTATTCCCTGGGAAGAGATGTTAGTACAGAGGGGAAAAATTGTTATGGAAGAGAGAGAAGGATTGGTAGATTTTTTAAGAGAAAAGTTTAAAAATAATCTATTTGATTTATCGGGTCAAAAGGATGATTTTGAAATTACATATATTCCGAATATTAAAGATAAAAATAAATATTTAGAATTATTAAATTCAAAAAGAGAAACTGATCTTCGTTTGGGATATACTTCTATTGGTCCACATCGGGATGATTTATTTATAGGAAAAGAAAAAAGAGATATAACTGAATTTGGTTCACAGGGACAAAAAAGGAGTACTGTAATTTCAATTAGGACAGCACAATTTCAGTATATTAAAAATAAAATAAATGATACTCCAATTTTATTGATTGATGATGTAATACGGGAGTTGGATGTAAAAAGAAGGGAGTACTTTGTAAACTTATTATTGGGATCAGGTCAGGCTTTTTTTACAACCACCGACCTAGAAGGTATAAAAGATTATATAGGCGATTTAAAAGAAAAGATTCAGGTCTTTATGGTAAAATCGGGCGAAATGGAGGAGGTCTCCCTTGAGTCTCTCTAGAATCAATCCAAGCGATTTAGGACCGTTTTCAGAGATAATCAAACAAGAAGAAGAGAAAGCTCGAAATCTCTTCGTTATAGGCAGATTAGAGGCATCCTGGGAGAGAATTGTAGGCTCCGGGCTATATCCCTATTCCCGACCTCTAAAAGTCGAGGAAAACGTTTTAAAGATGATTGTTCCCAATTCCGCTTATAAGATGGAATTTACCTTCATAAAGGATATGGTCTTGAAAAATATCAATTCAGCTCTTGATTTTTATAAAATCTATTCCTTTCGAATTACTGTAGGGAATTTCAAATCATTAAACACCGCAAGACCAATTGTTAAAAAAAGTCTGGAGGGAAAAGAACACCTGATTGCTCTAATTGAAAATGAGACAGATCCAATCATAAAGGAAAAATTATTATCTTTAATAGAATCATTTTAAATTTGGAGGAATAAAACTAAATCCGACAAATCCTGCGGCAATAGCATCCCACGAATCATCAAGTCCTTTTAACTCTCCTAGTTTAAGGATGAGTTTAAGAGAAGAATGAATTTGTTTCTTATCAGCTTTTCCAGAAGAAGTTACCCCTTTTTTTATTTGTGTTACTGTTGGTTCATAAATCGTTATATTTTTTTCTGCCAATGTAAGTAGTATTACACCTCTCGCCTGAAAAACTCTGGTTGCAGTCTTTAGATTTTTACTAAAAAATATTTCTTCAACACTGGAATGGGTTGGTTTATATTCATCAATTACCTTAAGTAGGGCTTCTCTGAGTATTATAAGAGCTAAAGGAAGTGCTGTATTAGGGGGAGATTCAATTGTATTGTAATGTACTACTTTAGGAAGAGCATTTCCTGACTTATCTAATATCGCAATACCCGTTCTATGAGAACCCGGATCGATACCTAAAATTCTAGTTATATTCAAAGAATATCCCGCATTAAATCAATTTGTCAGTAGCATAAAGTGCTTCTCTACTCTTGAGTGCCATATTCGAAAATAAGAGAGAAGAGTTAATTTTATCAATAATATTTATCGGATAGGTAATACGACTATCATTGATAGTACGAATTGGAAAAAATCTTTTTTGATCCCGGTAGGAGTACGTGGTGAGAATTGACACTGTATCTCCAAAAATTTCCTCAACCGGTCTCAGCATTGTATGAACCTTTGAGGATATATTTTCATTGAAATCTTCCCAATTCATTTCCTCTCCACTTACTTCTATATTGATATGTATAATTTCCGAATAATCAGGAGTTTTTTTCGCCCTATTCTTTTCTAAAACTTTTTTTGCAACCTGTAATGCTTCGTAATCATCTCCCCGACCAGTTTTTACCAGAATAGTTTTATTTCTGGGGATCAATTCAAACCCATCTCCATAACAGATAAGCTCTTCGGAATGATCTATGATTTTTAATTGTTCTGATTCTGTCATACTATTTAGTTTATTGATCTGATTGATTGCATAGCTTATATTCCAAAATGATTGATAGAAAAAACTAGCTAAGAGAGATTTAGGTAAAGATTTAACTTTTTGTAGTATGGAAAGAATAGCATGAAATACATCTGATTGAATTAATTTTTGAGAACCAAAGTCATTTTCATTTATGATTCTGGATATTTCTGATAATAAGAAAGATTTCATTGAAAGGGAAGTTTGGAAATCAGCATGGAATAGAGGCATTTCTCCTGAACAAAGCTCTTCTGGAGTTTTGAAATTTACAAATCTCGCTGTTGCAGGATCTTTGATTGGATATTTTAAAAATCCCTTGTGAAAAATATCACTTAAATTTTTCAATGAAAAATCATCAATTATTTCTTTGGAACTGAGTTTAATTGATTCATCAAAAATCAGTGTTTCTGACATAGTGTCAGTATTCGTAATACCTTGTAGTACATAAAGTTTATCAGAAGGAAATATCTTACTAATTTCCCGAGTCTGATTTTGAATAGCCTTGTAGGACTCTTCTTCATTGTTATTATGAGCAGCACATCCGAACCCTTTATCAGAGTTATGCATGTAAGCAATAAATATTGCAGGCATCTCAGGAGTATTACACAAAGCATTGTTTACAATACTATCAATTCTATTCCAAAAAGAATAATTATTCTTTTCTGTGCTGACAATATTTCCATCCGTTCTACCGAAGCGAATAGTAGTTGGTGGATATCCTTTTGCTTTGCTACCATGAACTCTACCATCTATACATTTGGTAACTAAAATCTTGGGTGCTCTTGATCCAAACTCCCCTATTACCTGTTTCATTCTGTGTAGGGTTTCAGATTCAATTATATTTTCTTTTAGATACTCGGATAGATATTCTTCTGTTTTCATGGTATATCTCGCTTATTTTTCTAAAACTGCCTTCAGATTATTTAAACTTTCGTCTATATTGCCCTCTATTTTTTTTCTATTTCCCAAACAATCATTTACAATAAAACTAATTACAGTCATAGGAAATGACATTGTATCATGCATACCTAATACTACAGTAGTTTCATTTTCGTTGATGGGCTCAGTAATTACATAAGAATCAAAATTAGCTTCAAATGGTTTTTTGAAATGTATTACTGTATCCAATCTTTTGCCTTCTGTGATATTCGTAATTTCTTGTTCTGCTGTACCTAGTTCCTCATTTTCACTCGCCCATGAGGATTTGAATCCCACTGTTCCGTCTGTTCCGCTAAATTCTTTTTTAGTTGTGGGATCTTTTTTGGACCAGGCATTCCATTCTTCATGATTTTTTAAGTATTTTATACTTTCAAAAACTTGACTTATTGGTTTATTAACAGTGACTGTTCTTTCGATGATGAATTCCTTTGGTGCAATTATTGTTATAATAACAAACACTAATAGAATGGTTCCGAAAATGATAGAAATTTTTTTCATTTAATCCTCCGTAGTTCAAATCGATAGTCTTATCGGTATTTCGTATATTAAAAATCTAAGATGTTTAATTATTTTTTTTCAAAATTTTTACTTATCATAGTTTATAAATTGATGAGTTCAATAACTCTTTGGATCGTTTCATTTTTTATTCATTGACATTGATTTAAACTGATTTCAAAATTTCAAAAGGAATGTTGAGGAATGGTGATCGATAGATGGTAAAGTTAATGGGATTCATACTTTTGGGTTTCTTTGGGATTGTGTTACTTTTCTTGGGTGGATTTACTCTCTGGACGTATGCAAACACTCCGTTTCATCCGTTTACAGACTATGAGTGGGAAAATTCTGAAATTTTTAGAATCAATAAAGAAGATCCCCATGTAACACTCCTGCCCTTTTCGGATTCCTTGCAGAGCCAAAAAGATGAATCTACGTTTGAGGTTAGTTTGAATGGAGATTGGAAATTCCATTGGTCTTCCAATCCCAAAGAGAAGCCCCATTCTTTTTTTGAAAATTCATTTGATGATAGCAAATGGGATTTAATTTCTGTTCCCTCCAATATGGAAATGAAGGGATATGGATATCCTATATATTCCAATATGAACAATCCATTTGCCAGAGCGGGGAAGATGTCTCTCCCCCATCCCTTTGATAAAAGCCCTCCCTACATAACATTTTTGAGCGGAGTAAATCCACCATATATTTCTTATGATTATAACCCTATAGGCTCCTATAGAAGAAAATTTACTATTACTGGTGAATGGATAAAGCGTAAGACATATATTCACTTTGCAGGAGTGAAAAGTGCTTTTTATGTTTGGGTAAATGGTAACAAGGTAGGATACAGTCAGGATAGTATGACACCAGCAGAATTTGATATCAGTGAATATATCAAAGAGGGAGAAAACAATTTAGCCGTAGAAGTGTATTGCTGGTCGGATGGTTCTTTCTTAGAGATGCAAGATATGTGGAGGATGAGTGGTATCTTTCGAGATGTATCTCTTGTATCTAGAAATGTAGTACACATAAGAGACTTTTTTTTAAAAGCTAAGTTAGATGCAAGTTATACAGATGGAACCCTAGAAATCGAAGCTGAAATAAAGAACTTCCAAAGTGAATGGGAAGGAAAAGAAGTCTATCTGGATATACAACTCTTTTCCCCCGATGGAAAGTTAGTTCAATCTCTGAAGAGTGATGTAGTAAAATCTCCCTCTAAAGATAAGGTAGTAAGTTCTATTAGTAAACTGAATGTAAATAATCCTTTAAAATGGACAGCCGAAACTCCAAATCTATATACCGTGATACTAGAATTAAAGTCTACCTCTGGAGAGATATTTGAGGCACTCAAGTCTAAAATTGGATTTCGTAATGTGGAAATAAAGAATGCACAATTACTCATCAATGGAGTTCCTATCTATATAAAAGGTGTCAATCGGCATGAAATGCATCCTGATACAGGACAGGCAATCACAAGAGAGCAGATGATCACTGACATACGGATCATGAAGCAAAACAATATCAATGCTGTTCGCACATCTCACTATCCCAATTCTCCCTATTGGTATGACCTTTGTGATGAGTATGGTCTTTATGTAGTAGATGAAGCCAATTTAGAAACCCATGGAATACGGGATTCTATTCCAGGGAGTAAATCCGAATGGAGGGAAGCTACGTTAGACAGAATGAAAAATATGGTGGAGAGAGACAAAAATCATCCATCTGTTATTATATGGTCTTTGGGGAATGAAGCGGGTAAAGGGGAGAATTTTCGAAACATGGCAGAGTATGCCAGAAAACGCGATCCTTCCCGACCCATTCACTATGAACAATGGCCCGAAATCAGTGATATTGTAGCACCAATGTACGCCAGTATCACACAGGGAACTTATGCTACACCCAAGGGAGAATTGAATGAATTTATGTACTCCACACTTTCTTCAGATCATGGGACACGTTCTATCGAGGAGTGGGGAAATTTACCCTCTGCAACCAAACCTCTCATCCAATGTGAGTATGCCCATGCAATGGGAAATAGCCTGGGAAACTTTCAGGATTATTGGGATGTCTATGAAAAATATCCCAATCTACAGGGTGGGTTTATCTGGGACTTTGCCGATCAAAGTTTTATCAAAAAAGACAAGAATGGGAAAGAATTTTGGGCATATGGAGGAGACTATGGACCTCCCGGCACTCTTTCAGATGCCACATTTTTAAACAATGGTATCATTTCCCCCGATAGAAAGCCCAACCCTGCACTACAGGAAGTCAAACATGTACATCGATTTGTAAGACTAAAACTTTTAGAGTTAAAATTCCGTGAATTTTTATTAGAAAATAAATTTCAATTTCGAAATCTTGAGGAGATAGGTTTCTATTGGGAATTGATGGAGAATGCTAATCGAATCGAATTGGGAAAGAGCTTTAAGGATGAATCGGGTGTACGTCTAACTTCTCTATCCCTAAAAGCAGGTAGTACGCAAAAGATAAAGATTCCTATATCAGAATTTCAACCTAAAGCTGGTAAGCAATATATTCTTAACGTTTACTTTACTGAAAAAGGCAAAACAAAATGGGCAGAGGAAGGTTTTGTAATTTCACAGGAGCAATTTATCTTAACGGATACATTTATTTCTCCGAGTGAAGTAAAATCAGATACTTTTGGAAAAATTGTAATACAAGAGGATAGTTCTGACTATAGTATCAAAACAGAATCCATAGAATTTAGATTGAGTAAAGGGAAGGGAGTGTTACATTCAATCAAAAAAAATGATATTGAGTATTTAACCTCTCCCATCGTTCCCAATTTTTGGAGACCCGAGACAGACAATGATTTAGCTGAGATAAGGCTTTTTTCCAAAAACGAAAACCAAATCTGGAAGGAGGCTTTTAAAAAATCAAAACTAATTGAGATTAAAAGTACTCAGATAAATCAAGGTCAAATTCGTATCGAATCTAAATTTGCACTACAACCTAAAAATTCCACCTTAACATTAGTGTACGATTTTTTTGGAAATGATGAGGTCTCCATTGAATTTCAACTTGATTCCTCTAAAGAAAATCCAGATATCCCCAAAATCGGTATGACGTACAAAATCAAAAATGAATTCCAAAACATGGAATGGTTTGGCAGGGGACCCTTAGATGATTACGAGGATCGAAAAAGCGGAGCCTTTATAGGAAAGTATTCCGGAATAGTGAAAGATCTTTTTCACAACTATCCACATCCTCAGGAGAATGGAAATCATTCGGATACAAAATATATGATATTAACAAATTCTAATGGATTGGGGATTTTAGCTATTGGCATTCCCGGAATCAATGTAAGTGCCTGGCCGTACTCATTAGAGACTATTGACCAAGCTCTCCACACATATGAACTTGAGAATGACGGGAATATCACAGTCAATATAGATTATAAACAAAAAGGTGTAGGGGGAGATACAGCCTGGGATGAACGATCCAGACCCCATCCCCAATACAGGATTCCCTCTGGTAAATATGGATATAAATTTAAATTGAGGCTCTTTGATAAGAAATCAGATACAATTGATTCTTATTTATGAGTAATTTATGTTTGCTTTTTTAAAAGAAAATCCTATATTCTACCTATGATTCTCTTGACGGGCTTTTCTCTCAACTCCTCGCCTCTGGTAAAACGGTACACAGTGGAAGAATTGAACCTTCTTCCCGAGCCAGAAGATCATTCCAAACTGGAACTCATCGATGGAGTGCTATATATGAGCCCCTTACCCCTTCCCGAACATTCCAATGCTATTGAAAAGATAGATTCTTACCTCCGAGGCTTAATTTTTTCTGGTGAAATCAAAGGGAAAGTCTATCGTCCCCGAGCAGGTATCCGATCAGGAAAAAATACCTGGCTGGAACCCGATCTTTTTTTCCTCTCAGAAACTACAGCCGCCCGTTTTACAAACTCCATACCTACTACCGCCGATTTGGTGATTGAAGTTCTCTCTCCTTCTACTGCAGAGTACGACAGAAAGGCAAAAGCCGATACCTACTCTGCTCTTTCTATTCGGGAACTTTGGTTGGTAGATTTGGTTGACAAGACAATTGAAGTGCGAGAAAATCCACAGGCAACAAAGTCTTGGGAAAGATATGTGTTGTACACATGGGGAGAAGTGATACAATCACCTATCCTGGGAATTTCTGTGAGTACAGAGTTTTTGAGTATTACGTAAAAATTAGCTAAAAATTTCTTCTACTGTTATATGAAAGTCTGGAATGATTGATCCTGTATTACAATCGTCTTTGTCAGTGCAAATTAAAACAGATTTTGGAGAGGAGTATATTTTAACCAATTTTAGTTCAGGATATACTATCCAAATAATTTTTACACCCGCTTGAAAATAATCATGAATTTTCTTTTCAATTTCAATGACAGAATTTGAAGGAGAAATAATTTCGATCACAAAGGAAGGAACTTGATCTACAGATTTTTGACGGGAATTTTTGATTTGTTCTTTTGTAAGATAACAAATATCTGGCTTCTTAACAGAGTCAATAGATTTTAAATAGCACTCAACTTCAGGTAATAAGGAGTTCCCTTCCTTAAAACTATTTGTAGTACAAAAACGTCTAATAATAGTATCCACGAGAATTTGTTCGCTAAACTTAACAGTATACTCCGCTTCTAAAACTCCATTGTTCCATTCATACTTAAATCCTTGATCCTCCACTTTCGTAGTTAAGAAATCTTCTAAACTCATTTTGATTCCATCATATTTAGGTAGATGTAATTTCTCTTTTGATTCACTTTCAAAAATGGGAGTAAATATTATCATGGTTTTATAGTTAACAGAAATTAGTTTTAGGTCAAATCTAAATTCTAAAAAAAATCTTGCCTTGAAACTTAAAATAGAATAGATTTTTATGGAATTGATACTAAAATTTACAATAAATATCTTCAATCTAATCAAATAGCATAGCAGAAATACACTAAAATCCTAGAGGAAACATGAGTACGGAGTATATAAAAACTATACAGTGCCCCAAATGCCGTTTTAGAAATGTAGCGGGGACTAAGTTTTGTGGGGATTGCGGAACGGCTTTGGATTCTGGAGTTCCCCTTAACTGTGACAAATGCGGTGCCGTGAATCCTCCTTCACAGAAATTTTGTGGGACCTGTGGGAACTCACTCGTTACCAGTGCAGACACCGATCCTGACATTCGCCACCTCCAAGAAGTTCTCAAAGAAAGATATGTCATACTAAAACCCTTAGGCGAAGGTGGATTCGGTAGAGTATTTTTAGCAGAGCATACAGGTCTTAAGCAGAAGCATGTCATCAAAGTTTTGAGTGCAGATAGCAGTCGTAGTACAGATATCCGAAACCGATTTTTTCAAGAAGCCCAGGTGATTGCCCGTTTGAAGCATCCCAACATAGTGCCCATCATGGATGTATCGGAATCGGGTGGAAGACCATACTACATCATGAGCTATTTAGAAGGCGGAAGTCTGGAAGATCTTCTCCTGAAAGAAAAAAAGTTATCTGTAGAAACCGCACTGAATCTTGTAAGTAAGCTACTTTCTGCTCTCTCGGAAGTGCATAAAAAAGGAATCATTCATCGGGATATAAAGCCGAGTAATGTACTACTAGATGAAACGGGAGAACCTATCCTCATTGATTTTGGTATTGCCAGAGTAGAAGAAAGCACAGGCTCAAAAACAAAAACAGGAATCTCCATCGGCACCCCGCAATACATGAGCCCCGAACAATTAGATGCCAAGCCCATCAATGTAACAACAGATATTTATTCAATGGGGATATTGCTCTTTGAACTTATCACAGGAAAGCCTCCCTTTGAGGGAAGCATAAGTTCTCTTATCACCCAGCACAATTCAGGAGATATACCTTCGGTGTCTAGCTTGCTATCAGAAACTCATTTGGTGGAGGAGGCACAGATAGTATTACAGAAGGCTTGTGCGAAAGAGCCTGGTAGGAGATTTAGTTCTGCTTGGGAGATGCGGGAGGTGGTAAATAAAATTTTACTTAAATCTAGGAAAGATACAAAGAACGAATCTGAGATGGCAGAAAAGAGAGAAATTACTCCAAAAGGGTCAGAAATTCAGAGAGAAGATAATAATGTACTACAAAGTGATACGATGAAACTATTTGTAAAGGGAGAGGTCAAAGAGAAGAAATTTAGTGCAAGGTCAAAATTGGTCAAGAGTTTGGCGGCAGTTGCTTTTCTATTCGTTATCGGTTTGGGGATTTACTTTACTCAAGATGAGGATATAAAGGTATCCATACCATCTGGTAAGACATTTAAAAATTCGATTGGAATGGAGTTTGTGGAAATTCCAGCGGGTGAGTTTATGATGGGATGTAGTAAGGGGGATAAGGAGTGCTTTAATGACGAAAAACCTAGTCACAAAGTTATAATAACTAACTCATTTTATATAGGTAAGTATGAGGTAACTCAGGGTCAATGGAAGCAAATAATGAGAAATAATCCTAGCTATTTTCAAAACTGTGGAAATAATTGTCCTGTAGAAAATGTGAATTGGAATGATATTCAATTATTTATTCATGAGCTAAATCTCAAAGAAGGTAAGAGATATAGACTGCCAACTGAATCAGAGTGGGAGTATTCAGCTAGGGCAGGTTCAAGTACAACCTATTTCTGGGGCAGTGAGGAAGGTGGAGAATATAGTTGGTACCAGGAAAATTCTAATAAAAAAACTTACCCTGTCGGTTTAAAAAAACCCAATGCTTGGGGTCTGTACGATATGATTGGTAATGTATGGGAATGGACTAACGATTGGTATGAGTTGTACTATGAAAGAACGAATCATATAGATCCCAAAGGTCCAATAGTCCCACATACAGGAAGTAATTGGAGAGTTCTTCGCGGTGGTTCATCTTATTACTGCAATTTTCCATGTAGAGTATCTACAAGGTTTCCTGAATCCCCAGATAACACGAGTCAAAATCCAGGATTCCGTCTGGTTCTTGATCCATAGTTTAGTTAACTTGATATGAAATTTCTTTACCTCACTCCCGATTTATCATATTAGTAATACATTTTTGTATCAACCCCGCTCTCCACTGCGTGATAGGGCTACGCAGTAGAGAGGGTGTATTGTTGAATATTTCAATACTAACCAGACCGTTGACCCAGGCTCTCAAAATCAACTATACTATATAATAGTGGAATCGAGGGATTTTCCGTATAGCCTGGGTTTCGAGTCGGTTCCTGTGGTTCGACACGCTCACCAACCATCTCGAAGGACAACCACCGGGGACGTTTGGACTTCCATTGCGTGAAAGAGCTACTCAGTAGAGAGGTTGTAGCTTGTTGAATATTTCAATACTAACAATTTCGTTGATTGAGGCTCTCCATTAGTAAATAGGTAGCTTTTTTTAGTAGTCTAACTACTATATAAAAGATGACTGAACCGGGAATGGAATAAGCCTATTGAGGCTCTTAGTATATAAGACTATGTTTCGAACAAGGCCCCATT
>JACCDX010635764.1_pt1 | contig 11523 bp, 10 predicted proteins | sample 7449681 | NCBI WGS metagenome assembly JACCDX01 (sample SAMN15323450, study PRJNA562643) | freshwater metagenome | isolation source: river surface water | place: USA:Blue River Watershed | collected 2017-08-18 | reverse complement strand
CACCTGAATTCTGGAGTATCCACATGGCCCGCATCACTGTTGAAGATTGCCTCGAGCAAATCCCTAACCGCTTTCAATTGGTGCTGTGCGCCACTTACCGCGCTCGCATGCTCAGCCAAGGCCACACACCGAAGGTTGAGAGCAAGAACAAGCCAGGCGTGACCGCCTTGCGCGAAATTGCGGCGGGTCAAATCGGCATCGAAATGCTGAAAAAAGTACCCGGCTAAATCGGGGTTACCCCACGTGAAAAGCACCGCTCTGTCGGTGCTTTTTTCATTGCGGGTAAAGTATTCACCATGAGCGTCACCCAATCCACGTTAAAGCCCCCTGCTTCCATGTCTGGAAGTGCCGCCGCAGCCAATGCGGCAGCGGCAAGCTTTGCTGCGTTGACTGAAAAACTAGGCTACCTCAATGCAGAGGGCCTAGACATGGTGCGCCGCGCCTACCGCTATGCCGACGAAGCCCATTTGGGCCAATTGCGCAACAGCGGCGAACCCTACATCACCCACCCCATCGCCGTAGCCGCGCAGTGCGCAGAATGGAAGCTGGACGCACAAGCCCTGTCAGCCGCGCTGCTGCACGATGCGATGGAAGACTGTGGCATCACCAAAACCGATTTGATCGAGCGCTTTGGCATCCAAGTGGCCGATTTAGTGGATGGCCTGACCAAACTCGACAAGCTGGAATTCAACACCCGCGAAGAAAACCAAGCCGAATCATTCCGCAAGATGCTGCTGGCCATGGCGCGTGATGTACGCGTCATCCTCATCAAACTGGCCGACCGCAGCCACAACATGCGCACCATGGGTGATATGCCCCGTGCCAAGTGGGGCCGCATCTCGAACGAAACGCTAGAGATTTACGCCCCCATCGCCCACCGTTTGGGCCTGAACCAAACCTACCGCGAACTGCAAGAGCTGTGCTTCCAATACCTGTGGCCGTGGCGCCATAAGGTGCTAAACAAGGCTATTCAAAAAGCCCGTCATCGCCGACGTGATTTGATGCAAAAGGTGGAACAAGAGGTGGAAACCTCTTTTGCCAAGGCGGGTCTCAAGGTGCGCATTTCGGGCCGCGAAAAAACGCTGTATTCGATTTACAAAAAAATGGATGGCAAGCACCTGAGCTTTGCGCAGGTGACCGACATTTACGGTTTCCGCTTGGTGCTGCCCGATGTGATTGACTGCTACACCGCCCTCGGCGTGCTGCACCAGATGTACAAGCCCGTGCCAGGCAAGTTCAAAGACCACATCGCCATTGCCAAGCTCAACGGCTACCAATCGCTGCACACCACCATCGTGGGGCCATCGGGCTTGAACGTGGAGTTTCAAATGCGCACCGAGGCCATGCACTTGGTGGCCGAAACAGGCGTGGCCGCACATTGGCTTTACAAGGACAAAGGCTCTAGCAACGAAGCCAACGAAAACTTAGGCAACAAGTGGCTGCAATCGTTGCTCGATATTCAAGACGAAACGCGCGATGCCACCGAGTTTTGGGACCACGTCAAAGTCGACTTATTCCCAGACGCGGTCTATGTGTTCACGCCCAAGAGCAAGATCATGGCCATGCCGCGCGGCGCGACCCTCGTCGACTTTGCCTATGCCGTGCACAGCGATGTGGGCGACCGCACGATGGCTGGCAAGATCAATGGCGAGCAAGTGCCGCTGCGCACCGAGCTGCGCAATGGCGACATCGTAGAAGTGGTGACCTCTGCCGTGGCTTCGCCCAATCCCGCATGGTTGGGCTTTGTCCGCACAGGTCGTGCACGATCAAAAATTCGCCACTACCTCAAGACCATGGCGCACTCCGAGTCACAAGACTTGGGTAAAAAGCTACTGGCCCAAGCACTGCGCGCCGAAGGCATTGAAGACTTGCCTGCGCAAGACGAAGAACATGCCCAGATTTGGGAAAAGTTGCTGCACTTCACAGGCAGCAAAACCAAAGCTGAATTGCTGACCGACATTGGTCTGGGCAAACGCGTGGCCAGCATCGTGGCCAAACGCTTGGCCACTCTGTTGTCTGACTTAGGCCACAAGCCCGATGCATTGCTGCTGAGTCGCGAACGATTTACCGCACACGAAACCGTATCGCAAGGCAGCGTGACAGTGGATGGCAGCGAGAACGCATCCGTGCAATACGCCACCTGCTGCCGCCCCGTGCCAGGCGACACCATCGTGGGCTACCTAGGTCGTGGTGAAGGTTTGGTGGTGCACACCGACAACTGCGGGGTGGCACAACGTCTGAAATTCAAAGACAGCGAACGTTTCATTGCCGTGGAGTGGGCCGAAGAACCCACGCGCAGCTTTGAAGTGACCGTGGTCGTGACCGCAAGCAATGGCAAAGGTGTGTTGGCCCGTGTGGCCTCGGCCATCACCAGTGCAGAAGCCGACATCACCTTGGTCAACATGGCCGATGAGGTGAGCGGCCAAGAAGCGTTTGACTTACGTTTTGTCATTGCTGTGCGCGACCGTGCGCACCTAGAAGCTGTGCTGGGCTCGTTGCGCCGCGTACCTTCGGTGCTGCAAGCGCAGCGCGTGGTGTCGGGTGTGGGGCGCGAGGCGTAGACGACCAATCACCAAGGCTTAGGCTTTTTCGGCAGAGGGTGCGGGATAACGCACCTCCACCACCTCCACCTCTTGCACGCCCACGGGCGTGACCAACTTCACCACATCACCCTCGCGCGCCTTGAGCAGGGCCCGCGCAATGGGTGACACCCATGTCACTTGACCCTTGAGACTATCCGCCTCATCAATACCCATGATGGTGACGGTGCGCTCGACATCGGACTCATCCACGTACGTGACCGTTGCACCAAAAAACACTTGGTCACGACCATGGTGCACGCTAGGGTCGGTAACTTCGGCAATTTCTAAGCGCTTGGTCAGAAAACGGATACGACGGTCGATCTCACGCAGGCGTTTTTTACCGTACAGGTAGTCGCCATTCTCTGATCGGTCGCCATTGCTAGCCGCCCAGTGCACGATTTCAACAATGCGTGGGCGTTCGTTGTCGATCAACTCAAACAACTCATCACGCAACACCGCATAGCCTTGCGGGGTGATGTAGTTCTTACTGCCCGCAGGCAAGGGGTGCAAGGCAAGGTCGTCATCCTCGCCATCGGTCTCACGCGTGAAGGCCTTGCTCATTACCGCTGAATGAAAGCTCAGTGCCAGCCAATGACGTGATAACCGCGCTCAGCCAAGCATTGCTGAACAAACTGACGATAAAGGCTGCTGCCACCTACCGATTGACCAGCCGCAGTGGCCGCTGCTCCGCCTGCACCCACAGCAGCTGCACCTGCGGCGATATGTTTCAGACTCGGCTTGCCACCGCTTAACACTGAACCCACCACACCAGCTGTACCGACACCGGCTGCACCAGCTGCAGCAGCGCGACCTGCATCTACCTTGTTGACCGCTTTTACATCCGATTGCTGTGCCAACTCAGCACAAAACTGCGCGTCTGCATTGGCTTGAGCCGGCCCTACACGTTGGTAATGGGCATTGGGATAAAACGCAGGTTTCGCAACTGGCGTGGCGCATCCGATCAGCAACACTGATGCGGTAGCTGCAATAGAAACAACCAGATAATTTTTCATGCGTGAAATTTTATAAAACAAAAGAAATGAAGCACGGCAAAAGAAAAAGGGTTTACATCCGATGATGTAAACCCTTGTTCAATTTGGTGCGGCTGGCAGGAATCGAACCCACGACCCCTTGGTTCGTAGCCAAGTACTCTATCCAGCTGAGCTACAGCTTCACAAAGTATTAAGCCAACAGCATGAAATTGCCTCTGGTGTAGCAGTGTGAGGTAACAAACGACTGCAACGGTTTCATTCTACTGAGCTTTGCAAATCATGCAACGTTTAGACCCTTGTGGACCAATCATCAACAACCCCGGGGGATTGAGGACTCCAACCACTGTTAGCTTGGAGGCGTGATACTAGATCCGAGGCGATTCAGGCTAGGGTTGATTCGTATCAAAAATTCGTTTGGATAGGCTTGAAACGGCAAAACCACATGGATAGAATTAACTTATCGTTTTGATATTCAAGGACATTTCCATGAAGTTGCTCAAATTGACCTGCGTAGCGGGCGCTCTATCTGTTTTGGTTGGTTGTGGCGGTGGAGGTGGCGGCTCTACGTCAGCAGGTGGAACCACGCTTAGTTCAGCTACTTTTGTTGACTCACCGGTCCAAGGCTTGCACTACACAGCTACGCCATCTGGCACAACCGGTACAACAGATGCAAGTGGTACGTTTAATTTTGCCGATGGGGATACAGTCTCATTCAAAATTGGTGGCAGCTCAGGATTGGAAATTGCTTCAAGCAAACCAGTCGCTAGCACGCCAATCTTCGTAGCAGATTTACCTGGTGGCGCTCAGATTGCTCAAGTTCTGCAATCGTTTGATACGGGTGGTGACTCGAACACTAAACTGGATTTATCCAAGATTACATCTATTCCCGCCAATACCAAAACTGCGTTGGAGAATCACATCAAAGATCGTGGTGATCTCACAGCTGGCGCTACGGTGATCAATACTGCATTGACTAGTATTTGGACCGCCACAGAAAATGCGAGCACACTTTCTGGCGTTACAAAGCCAGCTGCCAAAACTGAAGCCGAAGTACAGTCTCATTTGAATACTTCTGTCGCTAAATTACCCAAAAAATTACCCAAAATTTCAGGGAATGCATACATTCAAATCAATGACGCCTCCATAACAAGTTTGTCAATAGGCGCATTCTCTGAAGACGGAAAATTTGCAGGACTCTCAGACAATCTAAAAATGTTGACTGGTAATTTCAGCGTAACAACCGAGGCAGTAACGCTAAACATTACAGACTGGAAGTATCTGATTGGATCCGGCTCTGGCAAAATTGATTGCAAACAGGTTACTACGTTGAGTGAGAATATCGTAGGTGGCTACAAGGCGGGAACTAAATCTTCTGGGGTTGACTGTAGCGAACCAGACTTCACCGAGAAGATCTACGTACTAGATAAGGGCTTTAACAAAGAATGGCTGAAAGGGAAAACTATTTCTGCAGAAGCAATAACAGACTATCCCGATCCATGTTTACCAGCAACCTGGGTAATCGATGCGGCGGGCGACAAAGTTCAAGCCACTAATGCTTCCAGCAACCTCTGTACAACCCCATCTTTCACAGGGAAACTTGATGCCCCATACGCAACAGAAGGATACCCGTATGTATTAACTGTTTCAGGCACATCTGGCAACTACAAGATTCTCTATGTGCTAACCAAACTAGCTGGCTTTACTGATCGCTATGCATCAATGATATTTCTTAGCACAGATGGTGGTACATCCTATAACTACAACACTGGACGATTGGTAAAAGCCTCCGTGAAATGATTCACCAGTTTCGTAGACTTCAATTTTTATCTACGGAATCAAAAATTTAGCAAACGGAAGCTTGACGCATCCATGCCTCCTGCTAGTCTCCTATGTAGTTAAGTCTGCATAGGAGATTTTTTTATGAAGCGTGTATGTGCATATGTGCGTATATCAACAGCATGACAAGACACAGGCTCTCAGTTACTGGCTATTAAACAATCACTTGAACGCACAGGTGACGTGCTGGTAAAGAGTAATATCTATAACGTTAATCAGTTTCGTGACGATAACAATTCGATAACCCTAAAAAGTCATGACCTTCATGTATTCAATTAGCTACGCATCACAAGTGGCAAGGTGCGTGCTGGTTATCGGACCATTTGTTTATAAGCCTACGTCTTTGAGCCTCAGGGGTTCTTGATCAGCCAGCACTTACTGCACCTAATTGCTCGCTGGTGGATCTAGAGCCATCTCTTATGATTGTGACTAGGGATGTACTTCTCGGGCGCTCAAATCATGCACAAACTATTACCAATTCTTTTTATTGCTATATGTAACAACACTTTTGCCGCGGACGACTACACCAAGGCTATATCAATAAACCATACAAAATCAACGGATGGCAATGGCGGCAATAGCGCCAGTGACATAGTCACTGCTACTCACTACTTTAAGCCAGTTGCATTTGATGCGTCCCATCCCTATGCAGAAGCCCAATTCATCCAGCGTACAAGCTTTTTAAGTGGTTTCGTTGGCGACTCTGCGTACGAATCTGTTTCTGAAAAATCAAACCATTTTTCACCAAGAGGTGTAGGCGGTACTTTTTACAGTGGGGACTATTTTGTTGGCTTCAATCTGCAAGACTTTGCATTACAAACCCGAGAAGTAAACACATCTTCTCGAGGTTACGACAGAAGTACCAGCGTGAAAGGTTTATCACTCGGCTACTTCATTCATGAGAAAACCCTGATTTATTACGAAAACTCTAGATCTGCGTATACATCATCTGCATTTGGCGGTGCAACTGCCATTAGCAACTTGATCGACACAAGCAACAAATTTGTTATTCGCTCACTTGCTCAACTTAATGAAAATCAATTTTTGAGTACGGAAGCCAACCTGAGACGTATCGACAGAAGTAATTCGACTAACTCCACCAACACCGAATACAGTGGGGCGATACGCTTCTATCCAAATAGGCACTCATACATAGGCTACACCCTATCTAAACGTCACGGAGACAACAACGGTACAAATGGGAAAACCAGCCTCATAACGCTAGGCTACAACCTTGCAAAAGAATCTGAAATTCTTTTATTAAATTCAAAGTTTTCTCGAAGTGAACTACCCAACGCTTATAACAACACAACATGGATGCTGGGATTTGGATACAAGTTCTAGCCATCTCAGGAGATCATTTTGACCTGCCCCGACTAGGCGACTCTGCGCTCGAACGGCTACTCGAACTTCTTAACGTGTTGCTCGAATTGAAGCGACCCAATACGTGTATGCGCCACCATTGAGCGATTTATTTGCAGCAACAGACCATCCGGAGGGCGATCTAAGTTGTATAGCCTTCGAAACAGAATTTTCACTGTAAATAAATCCTTTAGCAGGTACGTCAAGGTAATGTTGGCTTGTTACGGATTCAAAATTTGGAACCGGAGAGACAGTAGAGAACGATCGATTTAAAGTGTTGACCGATGTTACTGTTGTCTCATAAGAGTAACTGGTTGCTATGTTTGTACCGCTAGAGCTTATGATCCAAGTTGAACCTGCAGGACTGCTTAGCCCGACCGAGGGTAGGGATTGCGGCGCTGCTTTTGTCATAACAACCATGCCTTGATAGGCGTCGGAGCCAATGTTCATGTTTGCGATCGACATTAGCATAGTGGCTTGCGAGCCAGTTAAGTAAATGGAAGCTGTTGCTTGAAAGCCTGATGTAGTCGACGAGCAAGAGTAGGTGCCGTCGGCATTGGCGGTACAAGTCACATCATCTTTGTTTGTATCGTTTACTGCGTTCAAGCAATCAGGAAGACTCTTGGACAAGTCACATGAGTAGCCAGTCAACTTCCCTGCTTTATCTATTTCAAAGCGAATTGGCAAAGCAAACCTTGTACTAGTTGTTTTACTTCTGATGAACGCCATCGCAGGGTAGCTTCCTGAAAAGCTTGAGTCAGTTAATTTGTGACTTTTTTGCGCAGGAATGATCAACATACCTCCGGATGGAGTGTAGGCAATGATAAGCCCCCCGTCAGATATGCGGTATTCGTAGTTCACACCATAGATGGTAGAAGCAAACGCGCACGGCACAACATGACTCGAACTATCTAAAACTTGGTTAATAGTGAAAGTGTCATTGTTGCTTTTCTTGGTGAGCCGCATATTTTTGAAATCTGCGTTGTATGCCAACGGTGGTCCACCAACAATTCCAAAAACCCAAACATCCCCCGATCGAGCATTAGGACAACTCGAAAGAGAGTGAATCGACTCACCTACTACTACCTTCAATTCTGACGCAGCCTCTTCAGAAGTTATTACCGATTTCAGTGACGATGCAAGGTCACCTATTTTTTTATCGGATGCAGCCAGCGCCGCCATTAGCGCATCAATCTTTTTGTCAGAGGAATTTCCTGTCGCACTCTCGGTAGCTGCAGTCAGAGTTCCTTTCATCACATCTATGCCTGTCATGTCGGCATCGCTACCTATTGCCGCTGTAGCTGCTTGGATTTTCGTGACTGAGTTGGAAATATTTTGCGTAGATATTTTTACCTGTGCGCCACTAGAAAAGTTAGCAAAAATATTCGCAGGTAAATCACCAAGTAAATTGGCGGAAACCAGCTCAGTAACAGGTGAGATATTGGCTTTTGTAGCGCCATCCTCGATAACAGAGTGAAGCTCCAAGTTTGAAACTGGGTCTGTAGCCTTCAATATGCAAGGAAGAGCGCCGTTATTCACATCCACCGAGAATGTGCCGTCAAAATTTGTTATCGCTGTTCCTGAGCCCTTCTTGCATCTTGCTTCAACTGAACCGTTAGAAATTGCAGCCCCAGTTGCGGCGGTACCAGAAATCGAGAAGTTTCTGAGTACCAACGAAGACCCGCCACCGCACGCAACGAGCGAAATCAAAAGCAACAGAGATGAAGAGCGCTTGTAAAACATCAGAATACGGAAGGTTACAATTTTGATCATTATGCTCCATGCCTGACGAATTTGGCAAGGCAATACCGCCTAAGAGAGCATGTCTTCAATGCTGCAATGTCAGAAAAGCAACGCAAAGCAGATATCCCTAAATATTGAGTCGCCTTGTGAGGCTCAACACGATTGAAACCGAGTGTTGTATTTCTGCCCAATTGCATTGGAAATTTCAGAGCTTCACATCACACGATTCAACCAATACTTGCTAATCAAAACCAATACATATTTGTCAACTTAGCCAATATCAGGAATAGAGTGGATTTACCAGCGCAGAAGGCTTGCAGCCCCTGCTAGGGCTTCATACACTAACGCATCACCTTCTTGCTGGCGAGTTTGGCTGCATCTGTTAATGGCGGCGAAGTTTGCAAAACCATAGCCTTCGGCAATTAGGGAACCACTCCGTACGAAGACATCACGAAAGTGATTGCCGCCCTTCGGCTCGGCGTTCAACACCATATCAAGGTGTCGAATGTCGTTCGCCGATACATACCCTTACAAGAACCTCGAAACTTGCCCAGCTCTTGCAACTGTTTTTTGGCGGGCGCCAACATATACGCTTTGCACGAATGATTTCATTCACGGCGTGTACAAAAGAGCGAAGCCAATTGCAACGAGTCACAGGCACATAAGCCTTCAGCACCCCGATAACCGTCAGGTCCTACTTTTTGATATCGACCATCAAGATTGTGTTGATCGCTGGAAGCAAGTTGGGTTGCCTGTCCCTACTTGGATTTCACTCAATCCCGATAACGGTCGAGGTCATTATGGCTATGCTTTGTCTTCACCTGTCATTGGGTTCGAGACGCGAGAATCAAAAACCACCAAGTGGCTTAAGGCTATTCAGCTTTCCATGCAGACAGCATTAAGCTCAGATCCACACTACTCCCAACGTCTAACCAAAAACCCACTTCATCCATATTGGATCACCTACGCATTTGATGTCCTCTACTCGCTTGAAGAGCTGACAGAGTACTTCCCTCGGGGGTTGTTGACAGCTCGCAATCAAAGTTTTGATCACTTATTCCATGAGGGTCGCAACTCAACTTTGTTTTTTGAATTGCGTATGAGCATGATGAAACAATGGGACAGAATCGCGAAACTTCCCCAGCCGACAGCCATTGCCCTTGTTGAGTCGGAAGCCTTCCAGATATCAGCTCGCGCCAACCCTAACAATCCACTGTCAAGTACTGAGATAAGGCAAATCTCACGAAGCGTGTGCAGATGGCTACAGCAAAGTTACTCCCCTTCGAAGTTTGCGAAGAAGTTTTCAAATAAGCAGCATTACCGCCAGTTAAAAAGTGCCATTAAACGTAAGTCATCAACCCGAGAAATTTTGTATCAAGCGCTCAGTAAAGCACAAGAGCAAGGTGCTACCCCGACGGTTAGTCTTGTAGCATCAATGGCTTGTTGCAGCCGACAAGCCATCTATAAATTTCACCGCGAAATCGTCGATGCAATCAAACTCGCTAAGGCACAGTCAGCTCAGAAATTCTTATAATAATCAAGGACTTAGTTATTTCAAATTATGAAATTATTGATTTTAAGTGGGATTTTTAAACTACCTATGGCGCTGGCGATTGGACGTATTGGGTAATTTCCTGCACCGTACCCATCTCCGACGTCGCTGCTTGAATGTCCAGTGACTCGGTCATGTATTTGCTTTGGAACTCCAACCGCTCTGCAGAGGTCTTTGAACGTATGCCGAAAACTGTGAAACGTTTTACGTGTGTCAGTAATACCAACTTCTTGGCGCAAGTAGCGCCCGAACCATTGCGACCAACTAGCAGTCAGTTGACGATCACCCGCCGACTTGAGCAGGGGAAAAATCTTTCCATTCATGCCTGAGAACTTCTTGATCAGACCAAGCTCGATCAATTTGGGATGAATGGGTATTTGCCGGCGAGATGAGTCATTCTTCAACCACCGCCCATCCTCAGGCACGTGGTCAAGGTCAAAGTACCAAATCTCCTCCTGTCGCTTGATGTCCGCCCCACGCAGCTGTCCGATTTCCTCAAGGCGCATCCCCGTCATCAGCCCGATCAAAGGGATCCATGCAGCGGCGTCTCCCGCGCCTCCGATTGGGCGTTGCCCCTTAGTAAAGACCGCCGAATCAAAAATCAATTTCAGGTCATCCGGCGTGAAAGAAAGCCTTGGCTTATCTCTTCGCGCAGGTTTAACAAGCTTGATGTCTTTGAATGGATTGGCGCTAATTAAATCGTTTCTACACCCAAGTTCAAACATTGACTTGATAAGCCCAAAATTCTTTACGACCGTAGCGTGAGCCAACCCCTCCGCGATCAAAGCATCTTTGAAAGCAATAGCTTGTGGTCTCAGGATCTGATCCGCTCCGACATCACCAACCACTGCCTTGAGTCGTCGCACAGCAGTCTTCGCATCCAAAAGCGTTCTAGGGCGTTTTTCTGTCTGACCTACCCAGTACACCAACAGGTCATCGATCGATCGCTCTTGGACTGATTTAGCGGGTTTACGAGGCTTTTGAAAGTTCAAGCTTTGCCCAACGGGCGTGGTAAGTCCTTGGCGCAAACACTCATAGATTCGAAGCTGGTGGACGTGGGTGTCAGCCAGCCGCATCTCTGCACTTTTTCGGTCTGAGGTACGAAGTGAGAGCCAAACTTCGCGGCGTTTGACTTGATCGATCAAATCAGCGGGGACTTTGGCTCGGTAGTAGAAAACGCCGCCACGCCTGACAAGGTATGTGGGGAATCGCATTTGTTTGGCTCCACGGTGTAGCAACCTCGTGTAGCAATCTCAATCCGAAAAAGAAAAAAGCCTCGATTTCTCGAGGCTTTCTCTTTAATGGTGCGGCTGGCAGGAATCGAACCCACGACCCCTTGGTTCGTAGCCAAGTACTCTATCCAGCTGAGCTACAGCCGCTCTGGAAAACCGAAAGTATATCACAGAAATTTGGTAGGGCGACACGGACTTGAACCGTGGACCAAAGGATTATGAGT
>JACCDX010138501.1_pt1 | contig 11525 bp, 10 predicted proteins | sample 7449681 | NCBI WGS metagenome assembly JACCDX01 (sample SAMN15323450, study PRJNA562643) | freshwater metagenome | isolation source: river surface water | place: USA:Blue River Watershed | collected 2017-08-18 | reverse complement strand
TTCGAGGTGATGTGAAGTATGGTTATCCTCGCCCGAATCTCGAAGGAAACATCAATCTTCACGCTCGACGCCTCTATTTTGTGCATCCAGTAAAAAAGGAACCCATTATTTGTAAGGCGGCATTGCCCGAAAACTCATTCTGGGAAGAATTTTTAGAACTTGAACCCGAAGATGTAAAAACCGAAAATTTAGACTTTTTGTATTGAGGAAATACATAAAACTGTATCTTTGATTGAGTAATGCAAAAAGGAAGTGAAGGTCTTGATTTTATCGTTGATAAACTCACCAACTCCATTGAAAATGTAATTACAGGTGATAGTTTTAGTACGGAAGTTTCGGTGCTGACCAATAAAGATTTCAAAAATATCTCTAAAGAAAAAGGTTGGCTGTTTAATTGGAAAGAAGAATATAAGATACCTGAGCGAGAGATTTATAAACTTACAATTGTTAATAATCCTACAATTATTCAAGGGCTTATTAGCTTAGAGATAAAATCTGACCACGTTTACATGCACTTAGTGGAGAGTGCCCCTTTTAATAAAGGTCAGTCAAAAGTCTATGCAGGTGTTCCAGGTAATTTGGTAGCCTTTGCCTGTAAGCTTTCTTTTCAACGTGGGCATGAGGGTAATGTTTCTTTCATTTCAAAAACCCAACTCGTACAGCATTACATTGAGACACTTGGAGCTTTCCACTTCGGAGGGCGAGTGATGATTATTGACACAATAGCGGCATTAAAACTCATCAAAAAATATTTTCCAAGATGAAAACTAAAATAACAGAACTTGATGTGGACTTTATTGGTGGAGAAAAAACACTAAGTAAGGAAGAAGAAGCTCAAATTAGTAATTACATACAAGCTCAAAAAATACAAAGAGAAAAAAAACAAATTCGTAGTACTACGATTCGGAGAAATAAAGCCCTTGCATAAATACCATTTTTAATACTCTATTCAACCTTCAATTCTATAAAAACTAATGAATCGCAGAAACTTTCTTTCAAAAAGTGTCTTGGCCGCTGGTGCAACCAGCCTCGGTACTACCGCCACCGCTTTGGCCTCTACTCCAACCCCTAACTCAACTTCAGCACCGTATAAATACAAGTTGCTTTATGCTCCTCATTTCGGGATGTTTGAAAACTCAGCGGGGAAAGACCTTTTCGACCAACTTAAGTTCATGGCCGATAACGGTTTCATGGCTCTCGAAGACAACGGTATGTTGAAACGCCCCGTTGAAACACAAACCAAAATTGGTGAAACCCTTGCCAAACTCGGCATGAAAATGGGTGTTTTTGTAGTCGATGGTGGCGATAACTGGAAGGTTTCGTTGGCAACTGGCAAGAAAGAGTTTCTCGAAAATTTCTTAAAAACTTGCCGAGAGTCAGTAGAAACAGCCAAGCGTTGCAATGCAAAATACATGACGGTTGTGCCTGGGTATTTCGAGCGAAATCTTCCTTTGGGCATTCAAACTGCTAATGTAATTGATGCCTTACGTCGTGCTTGTGATATTTTCGAGCCGCACAACCTCACGATGGTACTTGAGCCATTAAGCGATAATCCTGATTTATTTTTGCGTCATTCCGACCAAAGCTATATGATTTGTAAGGCTGTAAACAGTCCATCATGCAAAATTTTGTTTGATATGTGGCACATGCAGCGAAACGAAGGCCGCATGACTCAGCACATGAATTGGGCTTGGGAAGAAATTGCATATTTTCAAATCGGTGATGAGCCAGGCCGCAAAGAGCCAACAACTGGCGAAATCAACTATAAGGGTCTTTTCAAACATATCTATGAGAAAGCAAAAGCCAACAACCAGGAGTTTATCATGGGTATGGAACACGGTAATTTTGCGAAAGGCAAAGAGGGCGAAATGAAACTCATTGAAGCGTACCAATGGAGCGATAACTTCTGAAAATGATTTATTTTTACCGTTTATAACGATTAGGGCTTTATTCACGTAAAGCCCTTTTTTTATTCATTATTTTGCAAGACATTTACACCTCAACCGTAAGTAATACTCCAATGAAAAAGATTTTTCTACTCAGCTTTTTAGCAATTCAAACAGTTTTCGCCCAAAACAATTTTAAATCAGAAGAGGTAAATTATTGGAATACGACTGACTCTGTTCATATTTTTGGTACGCTTACTATGCCCGAAAAAGGCTCAAAACTCCCTGCCGTTATTCTGATTACGGGCTCAGGCACACAAGACCGAGACGAAACCATTTTAGGGCATAAGCCCTTCAAGATAATTGCTGAATATCTTTCAAGCAGAGGGTTTGCAGTTCTACGAGTAGATGACCGAGGTGCTGGAAAAACAACGTTAGGCAAGAACCCAAGAGCAATAACCAGCGAAAACTTTGCAAAAGATGTAGTATCTGGTATTGATTTTCTAAAAACTCGAAGTGAAATTAATCCAAAAAAAATTGGACTAATCGGGCATAGTGAAGGTGGGATAATTGCCCCAATGGTAGCTGCACAAACAAAAGATGTTGCTTACATTATTTCGTTGGCAGGCACGGGAGTTTCGGGCGAAGTAGTTCTGCAAAAGCAATTAACGATGCCTATCGAAGCGATGCCCAATCTGCCAAGTACATTCAAACAAAAGTATTCACTTTATGTAGCTGATGTTTTGAAAGCCTACAAACAAACTAACTCACAGGCAGAAGCAGTAGCAGAGTTAGATAAAATCACTAAAAACTGGAAAGATAACCTTTCAGTCGATGATGCCAAATATGCAGGTGGTTTAACTAATGTATATTTTACATTGAAAAACATGGCAATTGATTGGGGGCGGTTCTTTATTAAATTCGACCCAAAAACAGCGATTTCCAAAGTAAAATGCCCAATTTTAGTTTTAAATGGCTCGAAAGACCACCAAGTTTTTCCAGAAGAAAACTTAGCAGGGTTTGAGGAAGGTCTAAAAATGGCCAAAAATAAACATTATAAAATCATAAAACTCGAAGACTTAAATCATCTTTTTCAACATGCAGTTACGGGTTTACCACAAGAATATCCAACTATAAAAGAAGATTTCGCACCAGAAGCTTTACAAATCATGGGCGATTGGCTCGTAGAAACTACTAAATAAATAAAAAGGGGAAGTGTCGCTTCCCTTTTTTATTACTTCAAGTCCTCCAATTTGCCTAAATCAATATCATCGAGTGTATCTTTCACTTTATCCATTTCTACATTATTTCCTCTGACAGTCACCACAAAACGCTTAGCTATAATCACGGCCATTTCACCATCTTTGTTTTTTGAGTTGTATTTTTCGTAGGCTTTGTTTCCTTTATAGGTAGTGGTTTTCTCATAACCGTTTTCGGTTTCTTTGTCCATATCAATCATTGACCACGCCGCCATTCCCATCAAAGCACCTGTACCCGCCACATCAATTATATTTACCTCAATCGAGCTATCATCATTTTTATATTTGGCTTCGGCCTTCGACACCATAAAGCCCATAGCCCCTACCTTTTCGCTTTCGGCACTACTACGAGCTAAGCCTGCGGCATCATCGGGTAATAATTCCTTCAAGAGTTTTGCATCAACCACTTCCTTTGGCTCCTCGTTCGACATATTCCCAGCTTCTTTCGTAATCTTATCGACCAACTCCATGGCTTTTTCTTGCTCAGTTTGCTCCTCTTTTTTCTTTCCACAGTTACTCAAAAACATACTTATCGCCAGTAGCGACACCAAAATTTTGATTGTTTTCATATTTTTTGACTGTTAATGGGTTAATTTTAAAGTAAGTTAGGGGTTTTATGAAAAACTTAAAATTGTTTTACTATTTATTTACTGAGCGGTTGACTAAATTTGAATTTTGAAATCAGACCCAATGCTCACATTCCCTAATGCCAAAATTAATATTGGCTTAAACATTACCGAAAAACGCACCGATGGCTTTCATAACATCGAATCCGTGTTTTATCCTGTCGAGTGGTGCGATGCCCTCGAGATTATTCCTAATCAAGATGCTAACGCTAAAAATGCTGTTTTTCAGAGTTCAGGGTTAGCTATTCCTGGCAACGAAAGCTCTAATTTATGCCTAAAAGCGTGGAATTTATTGCAAGACCGCATCAACGTTCCACCCATGATTCATCTGCATAAAGTTATTCCGATGGGTGCTGGCTTAGGCGGTGGTTCGGCCGACGGAGCGTTTACCTTAAAAATGCTCAACGAAGTTTATGAACTAAAACTAAGCAATGATGAATTGAAAGATTTCGCCCGAAAGTTGGGTTCGGATTGTGCATTTTTCATCGAAAATCGCCCTGTTTTTTGCTTCAATAAAGGCGATGAATTTGAAGACTTTACACTTGATTTGAAAGGAAAATTTGTGGTGTTAATAAACCCCGACATTCATATTTCTACGGCCGAAGCATATTCGGGCGTATCGCCAAAAAAGCCCGAAATAGCTCTAAAAATAGCACTTTTGCAACCAATTTCGACTTGGAAAGAAATAGTTAAAAACGATTTTGAAGAAAAGTTGTTATTAAAGTATCCGACCATTGCTGAAGTAAAAGAAACGCTCTACCAGGCAGGAGCAGTTTATGCTTCCATGACGGGTTCGGGTTCGACAGTCTATGGAATTTTTGAGCAAGAAATCTCTCTAAAAGACCGTTTCCCAAACTTCGCAATGTGGCAAGGATTCTTTAAAATCTAATAACCAACAAAGTTTGGGGCTATATGAATCAACTTACAAAACGCCGTGAACCATTTGCTTTCATGCTTTATTTAGCTATTATTGGCAGTGGACTATTGTTTTTCTTTTTACTCTTAGTTTTTATTACTAAAGAGGCTCGTAATCAGGATATTCCGCTGAAAATCCCTGGCGTATTTTGGGTGAGTACATTTGTGATTATTGGCAGTAGTCTGACTCTTCAAGGAGCAAACAAAGCCTTTAAAGAAGAGCGTTTTCGGAGTTACCGCCTCAATATTAGTGTGACATTGCTGGCGGGAGTTTTGTTTATTATTTTACAGGGACTTGGGTGGAAAAAAATGCTCTCAGCAGGAATTACGATGAGCAATAATACGGGGGGAATGTTTATTTATGTGCTTTCGGGCTTACATATTTTGCATACACTCGGCGGACTTATTGCGTTGGCATCGGCCAATAAAGATGCTTTCCAACGCATGCAATATGTCGATTCGTTTGTTTACAGTGTAAACCCACCTAACCAACTGAAAATCAAGCTCATAAGTATTTATTGGCACTTTATAGATATTCTCTGGATTATCCTTTTTCTCTTTTTAGTTTACCATGCTTCATAAAACTCGTGGAATAGTTATTAGTTATATTCGTTATCGAGAAACATCTATTATCGTAAAAATCTATACCGAAAAGTTCGGTATTCAGTCTTTTATTGAAAATGGTGTGAGAAGCAGCAAAGGAAAAAACAGAATCGCACTTTTTCAACCGCTTTCGTTGCTCGATATGGTGGTTTATCATGATGAAAAGAAAGATTTGCACCGAATCTCGGAGATAAAATCAAGCTTTCCGTTTCGCACACTTCCCTACGAAATCCACAAATCGAGTATCGGAATGTTTTTGGATGAAATTTTGAATAAAACACTGAAAGAACACACCGAAAATGAGCTTTTATTCGATTTTCTTTATCATTCACTCATTTTTTTAGACCAAACCGAAGAACATTTCGAGAATTTTCACCTAATTTTTCTGCTTAAATATACTTTCTTTTTGGGTTTTTCGCCACAAGATTCGAGCGAAATCGTATCGCAATTCAAGGAATTTAATGCAATGATTCCGTTTGATACCGACTATCAAAAACTCATGAATCAGTTAATCTTGGCCGATTATCAAACACCCCTACTCATGAGCAAAGGCGTAAGAAATCATTTACTCGAAGTTATTATTGTTTTCTACCAAATCCATTTTGAGGAGTTTGGAGAAATAAAATCATTGCAGGTTTTGCGGGAGGTACTTAGTTGAAGCCCCTCCCAGCCTCCCCCGATAGAGGAGGAGTTTTTAATATTTCCGCAAAAAAGCAGTCAATAAATTCACGCCATAGGCGGTGGCTGATTTCATTTTGGCAAATTCTGAATCTCCAAAAGCTAAGCCAGCAATATCAAGGTGGGCCCAGTTAGTGTGGCCATCAATAAAAAATTCCAAGAATTTTGCGGCAGTAATTGCCCCAGCTACAGGAGCTGATGAAAGGTTTTTAATGTCGGCCACATCAGAATTCATCATATCTTTGTAATCGTCCCAAAGTGGTAAACGCCACAGTTTTTCGCCAGTTTCTTGCCCAATTTCAAGTAATTGGTTGGCCAATTCGTCGTTATTCGAGAGTAATCCTGCGGCAGCATAACCCAAGGCTGCAATACAATTACCCGTAAGCGTAGCCAAATCTATGATTACATCTGGCTCGAAATTTTTATTGATGTACGCCAATCCATCAGCTAAAATCAAGCGTCCTTCAGCATCGGTATCAATGACTTCAATAGTTTTTCCCGAATACGAAGAAATCACTTCGCTTGGTTTCAAGGCATTTCCATCAACACAGTTTTCGGTCGAAGGAATTACGCCAATCAAATGAACAGGAAGTTTTAGTTTAGCGGCCAATTCCATTGCTCCTAATACTGCTCCTGCACCACCCATATCCGACTTCATATAACTCATACTTGTCGAACCTTTGATTGAAATTCCACCAGTATCGAAAGTTACCCCTTTGCCAACTAATCCGATTTTTTTATTTTTCTCTGATGAATTATTAAACTCCATCACAATAAATCGAGCGGGGTTTTCGGTGCTTCCTCGGCCAACTGCCAAGAGTGCGTGTAAGCCGAGTTCGAGACATTGTTTTTCGTCGTAAACTTTTACATCAAAACCATATTTCTTGCCCGATTCGGCAGCAAATTCGGCAAGCTTTTCGGGGTATTTATAATTGGCTGGCGCATCAACCAAACCCATGATTCGGGCTTGAGTTTCAGCAATTGCATGACCGATTTCAGCAGATTTTTCGGCACTTTCTACATGGTTTTCAGCTACTTGAATTTCTAAAAATCCTTCTTCACTAAAAAATTCGGCGGCCTTTTTTGCATCGGTTTTGTAAGCTCCAACTTCATATTCGGCCAAACAGATTCCATTGACAATCTGCTCAGTGTATACTTCTAAACCCGCCAATTTTAGCTTCAAACCAACATTTTTAGGTAGTTTTTTCTTGGAATTATAAAAAAACGAACGAAAAATCTTCACGAAATCAATCGCTTTCGGAGCTTTTCCCAAACCCAAAAGATACACTTTTTCGAGCCCTTCGATGGCTCCATACAACGCCAAAGTTTCTTTTGTTCCCGCCTTAAAATCTCGTTGCAGTGTTTCGGCACTTAGTCCCACATGCTTAGCAATTTTTGAAAGGTTTTCGGCTAATTGCTCATTATCTACCAACGGAAAAATAATGGTTCTGGCGGCAGTGTTATTGGTTGTTATGTTGATTTTCATAAATTCCTCGGTGATTGTTATAACAACGGATACTAAAATTTTTATTGACTTGTGGACTATCTTCTATCGACTAATAAAACAACCACTCTATGGCTTTCGGGAATTCTTGTCCCCAACGTTTTTCATTATGTTCACCTTTGGGGTCTGTCGAAAGTTTAATCTGGATTTTATCGGCCTCCCATCCTTGTCCTTCAATGGTTTCCTTCATTTTCTTTACATTCGGAATCATCGCAGCACTTTCCTTTCCACCGCCGTACAAATAAATTTTTGTATCGTGTGGATTAAAAAACTCAATGGCATCGAAGTAAATCTTAGGAGAAACCCACAATGAAGGTGAAAGCACCATCAGACGACCAAACGACTCGGGATACATCAATCCTGCATAAATACTAATCAAACCACCCATTGAGCTACCACCAATGCCAGTAAATTGTCGTTCGGTTTTGGTGCGATAATTGGCATCAATGTAAGGTTTTAGGTTACGCACGATAAAATTAGCGTATTTCATGCCCAAACCTTTGCCTTTTTTCTCAACTGTATAAGGAGAATATTCATTAAAACGGTCTTCTTCACCATGTTCGATGGCCACAATAATCACATCGCCCAATTCTTTTTTGGCTAACAGCGAAAGACGTTTATCAATCTCCCAATTACCATAGCTTGAGCCTTTTCCGAAAAGGTTTTGGGCATCTTGCATGTATAATACTGGGTAATTTTTATCAAGACTTTGGTCGTAATCATGCGGGAGAAGAATATAAATTTTACGTGTTTTACCGAGTTGTGGTATCTCGAAATTCTCAGAAACTACCTGCACTTTTGGCATAAGTTTCTTGATGAAGGCCGTAGAACCATCTTGTCGCCAATACGGCACAAAATCGGCGTAATGCCCCGATAAACTCTCTATTACTCTATTACTTGGAGCATTTCCGTAAGTATCTAACTCAACAAAATCCCAGCCGCCACGTGTATATTTATACTCTATTTTTTCAAGAAGTGTTATTTCAGGAGCAAATGTAAATTTATACTTTCCCTTACTCACACGCTTCATCTCAAAATCAGACACATCTGGGTTCCATTCACAAAAATTACCTGATAAATATACAGGTCGTTCATCGTCGACGGGAGTTGTCAACTCTAAACTTAACAAATTTCGGTTACTCATTTTTACTTTTTTAGTGGTACGTAAGTGTAAGTAAGAGTTAAAACACGCTATGCTTATTTAATGTTCCAACAATCTACCTACTAAATGTACTATTATAACTCAGATTCACTTCTAAAAGCCTTTGGGAGCTAAATAAACCAACAATTTTAAGGAAAAACTCTAAAATTTCAGCCTAAAACTATATTTAATTAGCAAAAACAAAAAATAATACAAACTAAACTTAAAAAACAAAATTGGCGGTGACTTTTTCTCAAAAAGCACCGCCAAAATTTACTATTTAAATTAACCTTTTAAACTAAGGCTTCCCATAAAACTTCTACTGGATGTAAAGCTTTTCGCCCTGTGCCGTCATGAATTTGATGGCGACAACTCGTACCTGGAGCAGCAATAATCACTTCTTCTGGTTGTTTTCTAACGGTTGGGAAAAGTACCAGTTCACCGATTTTCATCGAAAGCTCATAATGTTCTTTTTCATAACCAAAAGAGCCCGCCATTCCGCAGCAACCCGATGGAATGAGGTGCACTTCGTAGTTTTTAGGCAATGAAAGTATCTTTTTGGTTGGCGTGAGCGAAGCTACCGATTTTTGTTGGCAATGCCCGTGCAGTTTAATTAAACGTTTTTCGCTGGTGAAGTTTTCAGCCGTAATACGTTTGGCATCAATTTCACGGGCAATAAATTCATCAATCATCAACGCATTTTTAGCCAATTTTTTGGCCGCTTCCACCAATTTTTCATCAACCAAATCGGGGTATTCATCTCTGAAAGTTAGAATAGCTGATGGCTCAATGCCGATTAAAGGAGTTTCATCATTAATAATGTCTTTCAAATACCTTACATTATTATCAGCTATTTTCTTGGCATCAGTGAGCATCCCTTTGGATAAATATGCTCTACCTGACTCTAATTTATCTATTAAAACAGGATTATAACCTAATTTCTGTAATAGTGAAAAAGTTTTTATTCCTATCTCAACATCATTATAATTGGTAAATTCATCACAAAAAATATAAACAATATCCTTTAGTTCATTCAAATTATAAATGGGTGCTGTTTTCCATATTTTCTTATACCAATTCTCCAATGTATATTTTTTATGCAAAAGCGGCATGGTTCGCTCGGGATGAAAACCAATCACACGATTGGCTATCTTGCGTAAAGGAGCATTTCCGAGAACCAAATTGTAGGCCCACGGCACATACGATGCGATATTGCTCATTTTTGAATAGTTACCAATCAACCACGAACGCATTGGTAAGCCATTTTGCTCATGATAATGCTGTAAAAACTCCATTTTCAGCTTCGCCACATCTACATTCGACGGGCATTCTGATTTACAGCCTTTACAAACCAAACACAAATCCATCACTTCTTTAACTTCCTTACTATCAAAGCGATTGATTTTTTCTGAGTTTGTAAGCACCTCACGCAAAATATTAGCTCTGGCACGAGTAGTATCTTTTTCATTGCGAGTGGCCATATAACTCGGACACATCGTGCCACCGCTCAATTCGGTTTTACGGCAATCGCCCGAGCCGTTGCACTGTTCGGCATGTTGCAGAATATTCTGATTATTGAATCGGAATACGGTTTTAAATTCTGGGACTTTATGGTCGGCCTCGTAGCGAAGGAATTTATCCATCGGAGGAGTATCGACAATCTTATTAGGATTAAAAATATTTTGTTCGTCCCAAACCTTTTTCAAGCCTTTAATTAAAGCGTAGTTTTTCTCGCCAATTTGTTGACGAATAAACTCCCCACGCAAACGTCCATCTCCGTGTTCGCCCGAAAGCGAACCTTTGTATTTTTTTACTAAAGTCGAAATCTCCTCGGCAATTAATCTAAATTGGCGGTGCCCTTCGGCAGTTTTTAGATTAATAATTGGGCGAAGGTGAATCTCACCCGAACCTGCGTGAGCATAATGCACCGAAGACATGCCGTTTTTAGTCAAAATCTCATTAAATTCTCTGATAAAATCAGGTAAATCGTTTACATCGACGGCTGTATCTTCGATAACCGCTACGGCTTTTACATCGCCTGGAAGATTTGAAAGTAGTCCTAACCCAGCTTTACGGAGTGTCCAAATCTTTTTAGTATCTTCACCAAAGAGAATCGGGAAATGATAACCCAAACCAGCGGCACGCATTTCGGCTTCCATTTCGGTAGCACGAGCCTTTACTTCCTCAATATCATCGTTTGAGAGTTCTACTACTAAAATCGCCCCAGGGTCGCCTTGCACAAAGAAACGGTTTTGGCTTTGTTCTTTGTTTTCTTTCGTACATTCTAAAATATAATGGTCGATTAACTCTACGGCCGTAGGTTTATATTTGAGAGCAATCAGATTGGCTCGAAGCGACTCATCCACCGAATTGACGTGTACACAAACCAAACCTTGTACTTTTGGTGGCAACGGATTTACGTGAAGTTTGATTTCGGTGATAAACATCAACGTTCCTTCCGAACCAGCAATCAGTTTACAGAAATTAAATGCTCCACCCGATGCTACACCTGCTAAAGGTGGCGTTTTGATAGTTGCTTGCCCTTGTGTAGTAAACACTTCGGTTTCAAGGAGTTCATCAATGGCATAACCCGTATTCCGACGTTCGATGCTCATCTTCGGAAATTCTTTACGAATTTCGTTCTGATTATCAGCATCGCTCAAAATACTATTAATATGATTATAGATACGTCCTTCGAGCGAAGTGGTATCGTTTAATTTTTGTTTAAATTCATCAATACTCAAATTCTTGAACTCAACAAACGAGCCATCACTTAGAAAGCCTTTTACTTCCATCAAGTGGTTTCGAGTACTTCCGTAAACTACTGAGTTTGAGCCACATGAATTATTTCCGACCATACCACCAATCATGGCACGGTTGGCCGTTGAAGTTTCGGAGCCGAAGAATAGACCA
>JACCDX010213033.1_pt1 | contig 11528 bp, 14 predicted proteins | sample 7449681 | NCBI WGS metagenome assembly JACCDX01 (sample SAMN15323450, study PRJNA562643) | freshwater metagenome | isolation source: river surface water | place: USA:Blue River Watershed | collected 2017-08-18 | reverse complement strand
TTTGGGCGGCTCGGAATTTCTGGCGAACAATCCGTCGTGCGAGATAGCGTCGCACAACCCCTTTGAACGCATTGAGAATCTGAAGAAGACGGGGAGCTTTCCGACGATACTCGGCAGTTCCAGGCGCACCTGTGTAGGCAGGGGCAGGGTCAACACCAACAACAAGATGCCTGCTTGTGTATCCTTCTCCAACTTTGCGCTCCAGAAAGTGGTAGTAATGAGGGGGCAGAGGCTTTGATGTCATTTTACAAATCAGGGGAAGTTGGAGGAATGGCTCCTGTGTTTCAGAGGTAGCCACGTGCATAAGATACACAGGGCTTCCGCGGTAGATACCGAAGGAGGTTTTGCGGGGGCGAGACATTCTGCGCGTGTGGTGGCGGAAGGCGGTGCGGCACACTTCAAATTTTTCAGCCGCGGAAAAAATTGAAAACGGGTCGTCCTCCCATAGGACTCACACACCTCATCTCTCTCATGGCTACTGTCCGCGCATACACGGGAGGGGAGCGGATTTCCACGGCGGCAATTCTCAAGGATGGCACGATGCTTCAGGTGTTTCCTCCAGCGCAGCGCCTCACGTTCGGAACAGAGGAGGAGTGGCAGAAGGCGTGGCCGCAGGCCGACCGCTTCGAGCGAGCCTCCGCACCACCTCCCAAGCCAAAGAAGTCGCGCTTTCTGACACTGCGCCGAGACAACGAGCTGATGGAGTTCTTCCACGAGGACTACTCACCGTTGTTTCAGAGCCTCACGATTGTTCGGAATGAGAAGGGGCATCCTATGATTCTAGCAGTGCTTGCCGAGGATGGCTCCACGTGGACTGTCTACCGTTCTGAGGATCCCTGCGAGGCATTCAAGCCACCGCGTATCACGAAGGATGGAAAGGAGATTACCGAATACAATCACCAATTTAGCCCTGCGCTCACCGCCGTCCGTTGGTTCATGATGCTCGCCTTTGTGAAGCCAGACTGCTAGAGCTTCCCTTTGCGAATAGCCACGCGGGCACCGAAGACAACACCCAGCAATACAACAAACCGAACAAAATTTTTTGTATCACGGCTGACAACCCACTCTCCAACAAGCCACACCGCCAGCACGAGAAGTCCTTGGGGAGGCGCAAAGGCGACCACGAGCATTAAAATCACCAACAGAAGATTGATGTTGAATCCCGCAACTTTCATGAAATTCTCGGACATACCCCAGCCAATCGGATAATCCACGACTTTGTATAAATTAAGAACGTAGTTTGCCATCGGTGGAAATGAATCTGACAGATTGCTATTCACACTGTTGTCTTCATGAAGATTTACAACTTCTGGATGAAGTCCATAGGCTTTCGCGTTGTATTTTTGGACCATCTGAGTTACATGGATATCAAAATGAGTAGAGATGGGCTCATCGATGACTCGCTCAAGGAAGCTTTTCTTATACAGAATCGCATGGGCTCCAACTGTACCCTTTACAGAGTGAATGTCTCCATCGTATTCTTCGGCTTTCATTCCCAGCACACGATTACCAATCTTTGAAACGGCATATTTATCCTGGCAGAACATTCGGCAGCCGAGGAAAATCACCTCCCACTCTTCGGGAACACGCTGAAGAACATCGCGCACCTTTTCTTGAAAGTTCGGGGGAAGATTCGCATCGTCTTCCAAAATCATAATCGTTTCATATTTATTGTCAATCGCCTGTTGCCAAATGCTTCTGTGTGAAAGCGCACATCCTTTGATTCCGTCCGTACAGAATTGGGCGCAGAATGGTGTGAGTCTTTCATCAAATCCGATATTTTTTCCAATAACTCCAGAAAATCGTTCATAGGTTACATTGCAGTCACGCAGTTGCCTGTCGATACTTGCTAGTCGCTCCGTATCTTTATCCAGATTAATCACATAGACTTTGTCAACGACAGAATTTATGTAAGACATGAAGGGGCCGAACTCTATTCAGTTACAAGTTTTTCCCGAGGCGTTTCGCAAAGTTCTGAAAGAGGTGGTAATCTCCATCATAGACCAAATACGTAATGACAATTCCAAGAACAACGTCAACGGTATAATGGGAGCGACTCAGAATAATCGTTGTGAACTGGGCGGCAATGAGCGTGAAAAATGTCGGAAGGGAAAGGATTCCTTCGCGCAAAAGAATCAGACAAATCAAAAGCACAAAACTGATGTGCCCGCTGAAGACTTTATCGTAACATTGTCCGTGAAGATATTCATACCAATTCAAATTGTCATTGCACTTTTCGTGTTTGGGGAGAATTGTGGAGACAATGGTGAGCGCACGGACCAACAGAATAATGAGAAATTTTCCGAAAAATTCTTTGAGGAGCGGGCCGACATTGGGGACCATCAAGAAAAAGGCGAACAAGCCAAGGGGAAGAAGGTCATTGACAACTCTGTATTGGTGGAGGTCGGGTGTAATGTGCCACAGGAGGTCAAAAATCTTCACGTCCTTGTTTTCTTCTTTTTGGTAGAATGTTTTACCAAACATGTGCGTACAATAATTGGAAATTCCTATAACAACAAGAACTGCGAGAATCCAAAAAACGTTCTCGGCCCACATCTATTCTAAGGCGAGATTCATACCACAGGGTACGAGGCGGCCATTTGTAGCCCACATTGCCCGTTCGGATTGAACTTGGCTCCGCGTCCCAGGCGGATGTACCCCTTCTCTCCCCAATCCGCGCCCCAGGAGTTCTTCACCTTGTAGTAATCCTTTCCTCCATCCGTGCCATAGCCGACAGCAAGAACACCGTGGTCCAGCTGCGTTCCGCAGGTGGAGTCCATCACACCGCCGCTGTAGAACTGGAAGACGCTCTGGTCGGCCTCCACTGCAACAGACACGGGCTGCTGGGCTATCGCTGTGAGAAGTGCGGTTTCAGAGCCAACTGCGACGTCCTTGAATCCAGACAGCGTCGCCGCAACAGGCTTGCCCGCAGCCTCGCAGGTGTTCGGCCCCGTAGCTGTGTAAGGATACGCGGCCTCAGTGGTGATACCCTTGTTGTCAATGATGTACTGGAACGCCTGGTCCATGAGGCCGCCGTTGCATCCCTGGTTTCCTTCAGGAACCGAGCAGTCCACGAGCTGCTGCTCCGAGAGGGAGGGGAGAGCACCTTTGCTGATGAACCACGCACCCTCGACGGAGCCAGTCGTAGAAAAAGCCCAGCAAGAGCCACACTGCTCCTGATTCTTCACTGCCGTTACGGCACCCTTCGCCTCCCAGTCCACTGATGTCGGCAGTGCGGTGGTGTTCTGGAATCGCAGACGTTTCGGTGTCTTCGGGCGGAGTCCTCCTGCCCTGTATTTCGCACCGAACTCCTCTGCGGTGAGGTCGGCAAACTTGTTGACGGCCATCGTCCAGCTCGCATTTCCAGCGTTGTGGGCCACGATGCGAGCGACATTCGCATCATAGATGGAGTTGCGGTAATCCCGCTCGGTGGGGGTGTAGACCTTTCCGTGCTGGAGAGACCAGTCCTCAAACGAGGGCCCAAGAGGAGAGCAAGTACCGAGGGCGAGAACTGCGAGGGCGAGCATTATAGTTTACGAAGAGATTAAATTCTTTAGATAAAATATAGGAGCCGCCAGGATGAATACTGCGAATTTTAACAATGCGCGCTATAATTTGCCGATGTTTGACATCAAGCATTGGTACGAGAGTGAATTGGATGCGGTCGGCCACCTCGCTGCGATGAAGGATGGAATGATACGGCGTAGATACGCCACGAAGGTTGTGGAGGGCATGAAGCATCTCATCGAGGCGATTCAGGAGCGGATCGAGAATTCGCAGAATGGCGACAAGCGTATGGATTTGACACGCATGGCGGACCGCATCGGCAGAGCAAGAGAGCATGTGAAGGCAGAGTATGGCATCGAGGAGGGCAATCTCTCCTATGCTTGGAACTTGGGCCCTGTCGCACCTGCGGCGATGGGGGCGGCTGCCGTTGCTGCTACGGAGTTGCCGCTGGCTGCTACGGACTTGCCACAGGCTGCTACAGAGGAAATCATGACAAACAACATTGCCAACACCCTTTCCAATACATTCGCTGAGACACTTGCCGCGAATCGCACGAACAATACGATGATGTCTGGGTCTATGAATACTCCGATGACAAACGCGATGACCTCTACTCTTGGAACCAACACGATGGCGTCGAATCGCAGAACCAATACGCTCGCGTCAACCCTCGGAACCAACGCATCTCTTCTGACGAACAACGCTGCCACCACGACCACGAATTCGTTGCCTCCCGCTGCGGAAGAGCCGTCGCTCATTGACACTCTTTTTGGTACGGGAGCCCCCGCACCTGCTCCCGCACCCGCACCCGCAAATGTGATGGCAGGTGGTCGTCGTCGTCGTGGGACCCACCGCAAGGGCCACAAGGGGCGCAAGGGGCACAAGGGTCACAAGGGTCGTGGAAAGACGCGCGGACGGAATTAAACAGCCAACTCCTTTGTAGGAATAGCAATGGACGCTGGACTCATAGGAGGATTGATAGGTGTGAGTCTCATGGTAGGACTGCCCGTCGTCTATTATTCGTGTCGCGTTTGTTATAGAAAACTGAAGGAGCGCAGAAAAGCACCGATTCTTCCTTTGTATAGTGATGTGAAAGCGGTTCCTGTCACCGTCCATCCGAAACGGGCTCCTCAAACGTCGATGCGCTCGTTCTTTTCCCTGAATCACTAAAAAATTGAACCCACTCCATGGTCTAGAGAGCTCCTACACGAGCTGCCTAGACGAATGACTGACGCTCTCGAGATTGTTTCCAAGTACGCTATCGGCTTTCACATGAAGAAGCATCCTTCTCTCGCAGCAACAGTAAACTCCCTCTCTACGCACTGCCCTTCGCAAATCTTTCTGGGAAATCCCCAGGGGTCTGCGGTGTCTGTATCCGATGCCGACCTCGCCGCTGCGGCAGCCGCCATCGGTTCTCGGCAAGTGTTCGTTCACAGTCCGTATATTGTGAATCTGTCTGCGAAGGAGGACAAGTGGCAGAGCGCACTTCTTCGCAAAACTCTGGGATACACGAGTGCTTTTGGTGGACTCGGTGTGGTCGTTCACGTGGGAAAGTCGACAAGCCAGCCGATGGCAGATGCACTCCAGAATATGCGTGCGATGCTGATGCGGAGTCTAGACGCCGCAACACCCACATGTCCTCTTCTTCTGGAGACGCCTGCGGGCCAAGGCACAGAGACACTCAAGGGAATGGGTGAATTTCTGGATTTCGTGGAGAGTTTCGCAGACCCGCGACTTCGTGTGTGCCTTGATACGTGCCACGTGTTTGCGTGCGGCCACGACCCTGTACTCTATGTGAAAGAGGCACTGAAGCGACCTGGCCTCTTGAAGCTCGTCCACTACAACGATTCTGAGGGCGCTTGCAACTCGTGCGTAGACAGACACGCTTTTGTGGGGACTGGAAAGATTGGCCTGGAGACGATGCGAACTATCGCGCAACTGTGTCACGAAAGCAATGTGCCGATGGTGATTGAGTAATAGCACCATCGAAATTGAAAAAAGGAGAATGCTGTCCTCTTTGCCTAAGTTGGGTTAAAAAATTTGAATACACCCCTGCGCTCCACATTTTTTACCAACCAACCACCATGGACTATGGACGTGATACAGAGAAACTTCTGAGTCGCATAGAGCAGTATTGTTCTGAAGCGTACCAACAGGAACGTGATGCGGGACATGTCAAGGGATTTACATTGGATCTGAATACTTTAGAAGTTGATTCTCTTCCAGACCTCCGTGGCCTTCCACCGATTAAGATTCTCATTTGTACGAACGTACCACTCAAGAGCCTACCACCTCTTCCAGAGATGCTCGAAGAACTCTCTATTGGTCCTTCTGAGATTACAGTTCTTCCTGAACTTCCAGCAACCTTGAGAACTTTATTTGTACCAAACAGTCCACTTGTCAGGCTGCCTACCCCACTGCCGCCGTGCTTGGAACTCCTTTATTGTAGTGCAACATTTATAACAAGCCTTCCACCCCTCTCTCCAACACTGGAACGGCTGTATTGCGGCCATATTCACATGACACATCTCCCTCCACTTCCCCCAAACCTCAAAGAACTTTCCATCGACTACACTCAGATTTCAAACCTTCCTCCACTTCCTTCTTCACTCCTCTTCTTATCGTGTAAATCTACAAAGCTTCCAGCGATTCCTAAACTTCCAGATGGATTCCTTCGCCTTGAATGCGATGGGAATCCTCAAATCAAAAGTCTCCCTCGCCTCCCTCCTCTTCTGAATTTCCTTTCGTGTAGAAATACAAACATTACAGATTTACCTCCTATCCCTTCTACGTTGAAAACGCTGCTGTGCCGCGATGCGAAGATTCGCTCCTTTCCTGATTTACCCCCTGCGCTCTTTCACAGGAATCCGATGGATAGATTGGGTATCTTCAGTAATTTGGACTTTGACAGGTATTGTCATCCTTCTCTCTATCAAGAGGATGACGAGACCCTTGAGGACTTCTTTCTGCGATGGAGCGACTGGCTATCCAGGGACCGAGTCAACTTCAGGACAAAACTTCTCGCAGAAGACCTGATTGCGACCACGTGGCATCCTGACCGTTTTGAACGCTGGTGTCTCGACGAGGACGAGAAGAGGGAGAATATCGCCCTCTTTGCGTAACGAAGTGTACTAAAATTTGACCTCCTCATTGCCCTCTACAATTTTTTACCAAGCACCATGTTCTATGGACGAGATACAGTAGAAATTCTTCGGAGGATTTCAAAATATAATTCTTCGTGCGAAACTATAAGCCGTTTCCTATCATTTTCTGGATATTCGTTCGATATTTCATATCTAACCCTTGATTCTCTACCGCCACTTCCATCCAACATTAGAAAACTTGTATGTTGCGACGGTGACATTGCAAGGATTGAGAAACTCCCAGATGACCTTCGAGAAATTCTCTGCAATAGCGGAAGAATACGGCATCTCCCTGCTCTGTCGTCAAGACTACAGAAACTCACTATAAATCGTACTGGTCTTTTATCCCTCCCTGAACTTCCGAAAGGCCTTGAATACCTGGGATGTCCTGGAAATCAAATCAGAGAACTTCCAGTTCTCCCTCCTTCACTAACGTATTTGCGCTGTTCGTACAATCCACTCTCTTATTTGCCTCCACTTCCTCTAGCCCTTGAGAGACTGGACTGTACGGGAACTCTTCTGACCTCTCTCCCTGAACTTCCCCCCACGTTAAAAATTCTTATTTGTAATTCTACACAGCTCACACAGTTACCTCCACTCCCAGAAGGACTTGTAGAGTTACGGTGTTTAGAGTCTCCAATCAAATTCCTCCCTCCACTTCCATCGACTCTTCAAATACTTAATTGCACTGGTACGTCTATAAAATCTCTGCCTGAACTACCCAAATCCTTGCGTACATTGATATTCAATAAGTGTAAGATTGTTTCTCTTCCACCACTTCCAGAATCACTGCTACAACTATGGTGTATACGTACTTCACTAAGAGAGTTTCCCCCGCTTCCCAAAAATCTTAAAGAATTATTCTTCTCAGATACAAACATTGGTTCTCTTCCTCCACTTCCAAACAGTATAGATTATCTTAATTGCGAAAATACTCAGCTGGAGTCTCTTCCAACTCTTCCAACAAGTTTACAAAGTTTGATGTGTTCGCATACGAAACTCAAGTCTCTTCCTGAATTTCCGAAGAATCTTCAACGTGTTGATTGTAGAAATACGCAAGTGTCAATCATTCCTGAGTTTTCACAGGAAATGCTACGCGACTTCTTTGACAATACTTGGGTATTGAATTTTAGAAATTCACCCATTGTGGTAAAACCACTGCCAGGAGAGAGTCTTAAGGACTACAATACTCGCTGGAAACCTATTCGTGAAGAGGATGCTTCCAGAAGAAGAACTCTTGACAAGACACGCATTCTGAAAGAAGAGATTGTCGCAGCAGCGTGGCACCCTCGGCGGTTCGAGGCGTGGTGCCTTGACGAGGACGAGAAGAGGGAGAATACCGCGTTGTTTGCCTAACCTGTTGTAAAAATTGAGGTATTTCTACGAAGGATAGAAATCACAATGGCGTATGGACGCGATACGGAAGCTTTGCTCCAAAGAATAAAAGAATACGAGAATCAAAAAGACCGCTGGTTGGACCTCGCATGTCTGCGAATTCATTCTCTTCCACCTTTTCCTAAAGATGTCAGAAGAGTGACATGCTATCACACTGAAATCACATCACTTCCTCCACTTCCTGAGGGACTTGAGGTACTCGAATGCAGCCGAACTCGGTTAACCTCTTTGCCTGAACTCCCCTCTACACTGAGACAGTTGTTTTGTTACAACACAAATATCAGAACTCTTCCCTCCCTTCCAAAATCATTAGAAATCTTAGACATTCACAGTACAGATGTGGAAATTCTTCCTGAAATTCCAACCAAGTTTCTAGCTATAAGCACATGGGCCGCCCCATTGGTCTTAAAACAAGAGAGAGGCGAAGATTGGCATACCTACGCGGGGCGCTGGAACGAATGGCATTCCAGGCAGCGAATCCAGGGGCGGACAAAGGTCTTCAAAGAACGGCTCATGGCAGCGACATGGCATCCTGACCGATTTGAGGCCTGGTGTCTGGACGAAGAAGAAAAAGCGGAAAACGCGCAACTGTTTGCCTAATTTGGACCGTCAGAATCACAGGCCTCCATCAGGAGTATTCCTTTTTTTATCTTTGATATACTTTCTTTAGTGATAGGAAACCTCGCTAAAGAAAGTGTAGAAGAGAGTCACTGTCTACGCCCTGAGAGTCACAGTGGTCCAGGGAGGGGTGCCATACTTCGCAAAGAAGGCGCTCTTGAGGTGCATCGTATCAAGAGAGAGCGAGTAACCCTTCTGCTTCATCCACTTATTAAATGCGTGACCGACGTGAAGCCAGTCGAGCGACCTCCCCTCAACCTCTTCCGTACTAACCACCATCTCGCTCAGAAACTCGTCAACAATTCTGTTCGCATGCTCTCCTCCCAGCGGATTCATTCCTTCTGCTACGAAAGAGTCTCCAGGCTTTAGGTAGGGCCCTCCTTGCCATAAATTTGATGGGATATGTATACATATCCCATATCATTCCAACGACGATGGCCCATGGACCTGATACACAGTTGCTTCTGCGTATACTGGAACTGTACGAGCAGAGGGTGCCACAGACTGGGAAATTGGAGTTAATGCATCTAAATATCACATCTCTTCCACCCCTCCCGTATACAGTGAAGAAACTCCTGTGTAGTAGAATTCCTCTCAAATCTCTTCCAGACCTTCCACCACGGCTTGAAGAGCTGTGGTGCGGTGGTACACCTCTCACATCTCTGCCACCACTCCCAGATACATTGAAAAAGCTCACGTGCGCTGGCACTGAAATCACTGTTCTTCCTCCGTTGCCTCCAAAGCTAACAGTCCTTTCGTGTATCCGTATGCCTCTGACAGCTCTTCCTGAACTTCCTCCGAGGCTTTTGGAACTCGATTGTTATACAACTGAGATAAGTCAACTTCCCCCGCTTCCTCCGAAACTGAAATACTTGAGGTGTCATACCACTCCTCTCAGGGAACTTCCTCCTCTTCCACGGACACTCAAGGAACTTTCATGCGGGTATACGAAACTCACGAGGCTTCCTGAACTCCCTCCCGCCTTGGAAAAACTGTATTGTCAGCATACGAGGCTCACAGAAATTCCTCCGTTTCCTGCCACCTTACTCCAATTCCTGTGCTTCTTTTCCCCTGTTCGCCGCCTTCCTGCCATTCTTCCTGAGGGCCTTCAAGAGCTTGATTGTACCAGCACTGAACTCGAATCCCTCCCTGAACTTCCGAAGAGTTTACTCAGCCTCCAGTTCTTTGATGCGAATGTGCGAATTCTTCCTGAACTTCCACCTACCCTGCGAGTCTTCTCTTGTGAGGAGAATCCTCTGATTCTTCAAAGGAAGCCTGAAGAGACGAACGAAAAGTACAATCTGCGGTGGAGAGCGTGGAGAGAGGCGCATTTGCCTTAGACAACTCCTCTGCGGAGAAGAACAATATCAACTGCGTGCTGTAGGGTTTCATCTTTCATGGCGAGAAGTTGAGGAGTTAGAAGATTATTCAAAGAATGCTTACGAATTTGTATCTCCGCATTTACAACGTCAAGGCGAGATTGAATGTGTGGCAATTCTGCGTCTGCCTCTTCATCACCGTCCTTTGCCAGAGACCAGAGGCGATTCGTTTCCGTTGCGAGACTACGTGTGAGAGTCTCCAGTTCTGTATCAGAGAGTCGCGGCAACCCGAAACGGAGAAAGTCGCTGTAGGAGTGTAGCATTTTTTTATAAGGTGCGGAGGTTTAAATGTAAGCGAATCAATTTTAGAAGAGGAAAGATGCCTGTCTGGATTCTGCGTCCTTACAAGTCAACCGCTGAAGCGGAACCGAAGCTGGAGTATGAAAAAGAGAAGCTCTATTTTTCATACGATGCCGTCCACGAATACGCACTTCAGGTTGCGTTTGACTTGGAGTGCCACGGGTCTCCTGCGCAGTGGTGTGAGATTTGGGAATTTGAAAATGAGCCAGATGGCACAATGTCTGCGAATTGGATTTATCGACCTGTCAGTGGGACGGAGATGATGCGGTGGCCTGTGGTGATTCAGGGATGATTACTCAATGTAATACCCTTTTACATGGCGTGTCGCATAGCAATCATCCGCATAATGCCCTGGCCGCCCGCATGTGAAGCACACTCTCTGTCGAGATTTCTTCTTACCACCCTGTGATTTACATGATTTTTCATGGATAGCACATCCAAATTTAGTTGTAAATGTTCTATCACAATATTCACACTGCCATTCCTCTTCAATGGAGTCAGAATCGGAATCAGAATCTGAGAATTCCTCATACTCAATAGTATTTTTAGCGACATCCTTTTTCGCAGAACAATTTTTCGCAAAATGCCCTGTACGACCGCATACAGTACATTTATCTTGTGCTCCCCATATCTCAGTTTGTAGAAGGTTAGACTGCAATTGGTCGAGTTCGACTGTAACATAAGAACCGCCTCGCACATTTTCAATGCCGTGCTTTGCCATGTATTCTTTTACATATCTATCTTCATCAAAAGGGCTAGCATTTTGAATAATTTTCTCAATGCTAATCGGCTTGTATTTCTGAGTCCAGGCACTCCCCTTTCCAGAAAGATGCTCTTCAAATCTCTTCTGTGGATTTTCTGATTTTCCAACATAATATTTGCTACTCTTAAGTTTTAGGATATAGATATTTGTTGTCATTTTCAGTTGGCTAAAGTATAGCGAACTGAAATTTCAATTTTTTATGAAGGCTGCGGAAAAGTAAATAGAAATCTAACAAGAAAGAAGTATATTCAAACCAACAAATGTTTTGGTTTAGAAGCCCGCCGCATGGACCTGATACAGCGGAACTTCTCCGCAGAATCGCAGCAGCAACAACTGAACTAAACGTTGAAGGATTAGACATCACATCTCTTCCAGACCTTCCTGCTGGACTTCAGGTCCTCAATTGTTCCTATACATCCATCA
>JACCDX010877364.1_pt1 | contig 11529 bp, 12 predicted proteins | sample 7449681 | NCBI WGS metagenome assembly JACCDX01 (sample SAMN15323450, study PRJNA562643) | freshwater metagenome | isolation source: river surface water | place: USA:Blue River Watershed | collected 2017-08-18 | reverse complement strand
AGCCGATGGGCAATATCGGGGCGTTCGATGCCCTCGGCCGTCACCGGCAGCGAGAGGTTTTCGCCCAGCCGGGCGATGGCGTTCACAATTGCCGCGCTTTCCTGATTTTCGATCAGCGACATGACAAAGCTTTTGTCGATCTTGATGCGATCAAAGGGCAGCGCCCGCAAATGCGCAAGCGAGCTATAGCCTGTCCCAAAATCATCAAGCGCGAGCCGGATGCCTTGATTTTTGAGGCTACCAACAATCGATTGGGCAAGCGGCAAGTTGTCAAACAGCCCGGTTTCGGTAATCTCAATTTCAAGGCGATGTGCCGGGAAGCTGGTTTCTGTGAGCAGCTTCACAAGCTTTTGGGCCAGCCAAGGATCGCGCAATTGAACGGGCGAAATATTGACGCTGATGGTGAGCCCCGGATCCCATTCGCGCGCCTCGATCAACGCCTTGCGGACGATCGCAAAGCACAGGTCGCCGATCAGCCCCGTTTCTTCGGCAATCGGGATGAACTGGGTCGGTGAGACGGGACCCAAGCCATCATGGTGCCAGCGCGCCAAGACTTCAAACCCGCACAAAGCGCCGGTCGCCAAATCGACCTGCTGTTCAAAATAGGGTTCAAACTCCCCAGCAGGGATCCCAAGGCGCATTTTGGTTTCAAGCTCTGATCGCTTTTTGAGCGCCCGTTCCATCGACTGGTTAAACCAAGAGGCGCCGTTTCGGCCGCGCTGCTTGGCTTCGTACATCGCAATATCTGCCCGGCGAAGCAGTTGATCCACGGTGTCGCAGTCCGGCCCCGACAAGGCGATGCCCAGCGAAATGCTGGTATGGACTTGCGTGCCATCTGCTTTGAGCGGCTGCCCCAAACGGCTGACCAACGCATCGGCAAAAAGGCTGATCGCGCCATCATCGTCATGCGGCACCTCAAAAGCGCAGGCAAATTCGTCGCCGCCCAGCCGCGCCATGATCGTGCCGGGCGGCGCTATTCGGGCAATTTCGGCAGCGATCGACCGCAGCAACCCATCCCCCACGGCATGGCCATGAATGTCGTTAACGTTCTTAAAGTGATCAACATCAAGCAACATCATCGCCATGATGCGGCCATTATGGTTGGCGCGGGCCAGCATCTCGGCGCCCGCCTCTGCCAAAGAACGCCGATTGTGAAACCCCGTGAGCGGATCACGCATCGCCAGCCGGCGCGCACGCGCCGCTGACAAGGCCTGCTCTTCCGATCGCGCGCGCAGCTTGCGGAACTGCCACCAGCCGATCAAGATAAGCATCACATTCAAGACGAACCCGGGGTTCAGCAAGCCCTCCCCAATTTGGCCGGGCAGGCGCGCCAAAGGCCCGGCCGATCTCACCGAGATATCAACCGCTGCGGCCGCGATGACGGCGGTCAGGATCATGAAGGCCGCCGGGCCCATCGTCCTACTCAAGGCCATTGTCCCGACAGAGGATCGCCGCTGCATAGACTGATTGACGCTTCTTCCACACCACGCCCCACCGCATGGCCCCATGGCTATGCAGGGCAATCCATGAAGAAGATGTTAAACGGCGCGGCAGGGCGTTGTGGTTGACCCTATCGCGTGAATCGGCTAGGTGACGCCCGCTTTCCAACGGAAAAGCAGCATTTTGGCCGCCCAAGGGCGTACGCTGGCCGACGAGTTCTCGTCCGCCGGCGTGCTTTGTTTGGGCATTGAGACGGAGCGAACGATGTTCGAGAGCTTGAGCGAACGCCTTGGCGGCGTGTTCGACCGTCTGCGCGGCCGCGGTGCACTCAATGAAGCGGATGTGCGCGAAGCGATGCGCGAAGTGCGCATCGCGCTTCTTGAAGCCGATGTCGCTTTGCCTGTCGTTCGGACTTTCGTTGATAAGGCGACCGAACAGGCGGTGGGCCAGTCCGTCCTCCGCTCGATCACGCCGGGCCAGCAGGTCGTCAAGATCGTCAACGACGCGCTTGTCGAGATGCTGGGCGCGGAGGCGAGCGAGCTAGAGCTTGCCGTCACGCCGCCCGCCATTGTGATGATGGTTGGCCTTCAAGGCTCGGGCAAAACGACCACAACCGCCAAGATCGCGAAGCGGCTTTCCGAAAAAGAGCGCAAAAAGGTCTTGATGGCGTCGCTCGACGTCAACCGCCCAGCGGCGCAGGAGCAGCTCGCGGTGCTGGGCGCGCAGATCAATGTTGCGACTTTGCCGATCGTGGCAGGGCAACAGCCCGTTGATATTGCGCGGCGCGCGATGCAGGCCGCGAAGCTGCAGGGCTATGATGTCCTGATGCTCGACACCGCTGGTCGCCTCCATGTCGACCAGCAACTGATGGACGAGATGAAGGCGGTCGCTGATATTGCTCAGCCGGCTGAAACCTTGCTCGTGGTTGATAGCCTGACTGGCCAAGACGCGGTTAATGTCGCCAAGAACTTTTCAGAACAGGTGCCGCTAACGGGCGTCGTCCTGACCCGGATGGATGGCGATGCACGCGGCGGGGCGGCGCTTTCGATGCGCGCGGTAACCGGCAAGCCGATCAAATTTGTCGGTACCGGCGAAAAGCTCGATGGTCTGGATGTGTTCCACCCAGGGCGCGTCGCGAGCCGCATTCTGGGCATGGGCGATGTCGTCAGCCTGGTCGAACGCGCGGCGGAGACGATCCAGCAGGAAGAGGCCGAAGCGCTTGCCGCGAAAATGGCCAAGGGTCAGTTCGACATGAACGACCTGCGCGCCCAGTTGCAGCAAATGCAGCGCATGGGTGGGCTTGGCGCGCTTGCCGGGATGCTGCCGGGCATGAAAAAAATCCAAGGCGCGATGGCGCAATCGGGCATGGATGATCGCATCCTCGTGCGCATGGATGCGATGATTTCATCGATGACGCCCAAGGAACGCGCCAAGCCGGAACTGCTGCAGGCCAAGCGCAAGATCCGCATCGCCAATGGGTCCGGCACGACCGTGCAGGAAGTGAACAAGCTCCTGAAAATGCATCAGGAAATGTCGACCGCCATGAAGAAGATCCGCAAAATGGGCGGGATGAAGGGCTTGGGTGCCTTGTTTGGCAAAGGCGGCGGTCTGGGCGGGTTGCTCGGCAGCGGGGGGTTGCCCGGCATGCCGGGGGCGGGCGCTGCGGGCGGCGGGATGCCCAATTTGCCGCCGGGCTTCGAGAATTTGTTGAAGAAGAAATAGGGGCGTTCGCGCCGGGTTTTTAAAGATCAAGATTGAGAAGGAAGAAAGTATGTCAGTTTCTATTCGTTTGTCGCGTGGTGGTTCCAAGAAGCGCCCTTATTACCGCATCGTCGTTGCCGACAGCCGTTCGCCCCGCGACGGTAACTTCATCGAAAAGGTGGGCACCTATAACCCGATGCTCGCCAAGGACGATGCCAACCGCGTGACGCTGAACAGCGACCGCCTGAAGCATTGGCTGAGCGTTGGTGCGCAGCCGACCGATCGTGTTGCCCGCTTCCTCGACGCCGCTGGCCTCAAGGAGCGCCCGGCCCGCAACAACCCGAAAAAGGCTGAACCGGGCGAAAAGGCCAAGGAACGTCTGGAAGAAAAGGCCGCGAAGATCGCCGAAGCTGAAGAAGCTGCCAAGGCCGCTGAAGAAGCCGCCAACGCCCCGGCTGAAGAAGCTGCTCCCGCTGAAGCGGCTGCTGACGAAGCACCGGCGGCTGAAGAAGCTGCAGCCGAAGCGCCTGCCGCTGAAGAGCCCGCTGCTGAAGCACCGGCCGAGGAAAAGGCTGAAGGCTAATCCCTTTGGCTTTCCTTCCGTCTGTCCTGAGCGTGTCGAAGGACTGTTCTTCTTGGCCTCGCGGTAAAAGAAGGACGGCACTTCGACAGGCTCAGTGCCAGCGGGGTTCCCAATGGTAGATCGATCGGTCACCTTGGCCGTCATCACGGGTGCGCATGGCGTGACAGGCGAAGTGCGCCTGAAGCTGTTCTGCGAAGATGCCGACAGCCTAAAGGCGCACAAAGCCTTTAATGGCGGTGCGCTCACGCTCAAATCTGTCCGTGCCACGCCCTATGGGGCGAGCGCCCGTTTCGCCGAAATCGCAGACCGTACGGCAGCGGAAAAAATGCGCGGCACGGAACTGACCGTGCCACGCGCCAGCCTCCCACCGCTTGGCAACGGCGAATATTATCATGCCGATCTTATGGGCCTTGCCTGTCGGACGCCGGACGGGAGCCAGATTGGGATTTGCGTGGCCATCGAGAATTTTGGGGCTGGTGACATTTTGGAAATCGAAAAGCCCGATGGCGGGCGGTTCATGGTGCCCATGTCGGCGCAGGCTGTGCCCGCTTGGGACGACCAAGCGATCGTAATTGACCCGGCTTTTGTCGCCTAGTATATACGCGATGTATATACAGGAGTCGCAACCATGACCGAAGAATATCGGGGCAAGGTTTTCAAGTCCGGCAATTCGGTGGCGCTGCGCCTGCCCAAGGGGCTCGGCGTGCCGGAAGGCACCGAAGTCCGCATGGTGCGTGAAGCCCCGATGACCTTTCGGGTCGAGCCGGTCGACGCCCCCAAGCGCAAGATTGATATTAGCGGCTTTGCCGGCAAAGCGCCCTGGCTCAAACCCATCCCGCCCGAGCTGCGGGAGTTTGAGGAGCGGCCCAGCACGATTGCCGCGCGTGAGGCTGAGGCTGCCAAGCGGAACCAAAAATGATCCGCTATTTGTTGGACGCAAACTGCGCGATTTATGCGATGATTGATGCGTCTAACCCCGTCAGTCTGCGCCTGAGTGAGCTGTCGCCGGGTGACATCGCTATGTCGGCGATTAGCTTTGCAGAAGTGGCACTGGGGACGCAGAACCAGCTTCCGCCGCCGCCCGAAGTGCTCGACGCGTTTCTGGCGGCGGTACCGGTTCTCCCCTTTGATGAAGCGGCGGCGCGCGCTTATGCGCGGCTTCCCTTCAAGCACGCCCGCTTTGATCGGTTGCTCGCCGCCCATGCGCTCAGCCTCGACGCGACGATTGTGACGAATAACGAAATCGACTTTGCCGATGTGCCCGGCCTGAAGGTCGAGAATTGGACGATATGACCTTTCACGCGCAAATCCTGACGCTCTACCCCGATATGTTTCCGGGTCCGCTGGGCCAGTCCCTTGCGGGCCGGGCTATGGAGGACGGGAAATGGGCGCTCTCGACCGTCCATATCCGCGATTTTGCGACGGACAAGCATCGCACCGTGGACGACACGCCCGCCGGCGGTGGTGCTGGGATGGTGTTGAAAGCTGATGTGCTCGCGGCCGCGGTGGATCATGCCCTCGCAGCTCAGCCCGGCGCCCCTATTCTTGCGATGACGCCCCGCGGCACGCCGATCACCCAAAAGCGCGTGCGCTCGCTCGCCGCGGGCGCCGGGGTCACCATTTTATGCGGCCGATTCGAAGGCTTTGATGAGCGGCTTTTTGAGGCGCGCCCCGAAATTGAGCAGGTCTCGATGGGGGATATCGTGCTTTCCGGCGGGGAAATGGGCGCTTTGATGCTGCTCGATGCTTGCATTCGCCTGCTTCCCGGCGTAATGGGCGCGGCCTTGAGTGGAGACGAAGAGTCGTTTGAAAACGGCTTGCTCGAATATCCACACTATACCCGACCCGTCGAATGGGAAGGGCGCGCGATCCCTGAAGTGCTGCGATCGGGGGATCATGCGAAAATCGCTGCTTGGCGGAAACGCCAGGCAGAGGATGCTACTCGGTTACGCAGGCCGGACCTTTGGGAGCGCTACTCCAGCGTTCGGGACCAGCCTGCCTCTGGCGCGCGGCGAAAGACGAAGAAGGACAAGTGAGGCATCATGAACCTCATTCAACAGATCGAAGCGGAACAGATCGCAAAATTGACCGCAGAAAAGAAGATCCCGGTTTTCCGTCCCGGTGATACCGTCCGCGTCGGCGTGAAGGTTGTCGAAGGCGAACGGACCCGCGTTCAGAACTATGAAGGCGTGTGCATCGCCCGGTCGAACAAGGGCATGGGGTCGAACTTCACCGTCCGCAAGATTTCTTTCGGCGAAGGCGTGGAGCGCGTTTTCCCGCTTTATTCCCCGAACATTGATTCGATCGAAGTCGTCCGCAAGGGCGCTGTGCGTCGTGCCAAGCTTTATTATCTGCGGGGCCGCCGTGGCAAGTCTGCGCGTATCGCCGAGCGTCGCGACACTATTATTACGAGCGAGAAGAAAACGGCCGAAGAGGCCTGATCCCGCGCGTTTGAAAAAACGAAACACCGAAAGGGCCGGGATCCACACAGGGTTCCGGCCCTTTTGCTTTGGACTGAACTGGGCGTCATTGCGAGCGCAGCGAAGCAATCCAGAAAGCTCTGAAAAGCTGGATCGCTTCGTCCCTTCGCTCCTCGCGATGACGGAATGAGAAAAGGAAGTATACATGGGCTATCGTGTTGTTGTTGCAGGTGCCACGGGCAATGTGGGCCGCGAAATGCTGAACATTCTGGCGGAACGTGATTTTCCAGCAGACGAAATCGCCGCTGTCGCCTCGTCGCGTTCGCAGGGCGACATCATTGAATTCGGCGAAACCGGCAAAACGCTCAAGGTCCAGAATATCGAGCATTTCGATTGGTCGGGCTGGGATATGGCGCTGTTCGCGATCGGGTCGGACGCGACGGCCATTTACGCGCCCAAGGCAGCGGCCGCCGGCTGCGTCGTGATCGACAACAGCTCGCTCTACCGCATGGACCCGGATGTGCCGCTGATCGTGCCCGAAGTGAATGCCGAGGCGATTGACGGCTATACCAAGAAGAACATCATCGCGAACCCGAACTGCTCAACGGCGCAGATGGTCGTGGCGCTCAAGCCGCTGCACGATGCCGCGACGATCACGCGCGTGGTCGTTGCGACCTACCAGTCGGTGTCCGGCGCGGGCAAGGCAGGCATGGACGAACTGTTTGAACAGTCGCGCAACATCTTTGTGGGTGACCCGGCGGAGCCCAAAAAGTTCACCAAGCAGATCGCGTTCAACGTGATCCCGCATATCGACAAGTTCCTCGACGACGGCTCGACCAAGGAAGAATGGAAGATGGTCGTCGAAACCAAGAAGATCCTTGATCCGAAGGTGAAGGTCATCGCCACCTGCGTGCGCGTGCCGGTGTTCGTCGGCCATTCAGAAGCCGTGCATATCGAGCTCGAAAAGGAATTGTCGGCCAAGCAGGCACAGGCGATCCTGCGCGAAGCACCGGGCGTCATGCTCGTCGATAAGCGCGAGGATGGCGGCTATGTGACGCCGGTGGAATGCGTCGGCGATTACGCGACCTTTGTAAGCCGCGTGCGTGAGGATTCGACGGTGGATAACGGTTTGGCCCTTTGGTGCGTCTCTGACAATCTGCGCAAAGGCGCAGCACTCAATGCGGTCCAGATCGCGGAGCTCTTGGGCCGCCGCCATTTGAAGAAGGCTTAAAGCCACCCGCGTCTTGCCAGCCCCCTTCCAATGCGACACTGTTCGGTCGAGATAAAGAAGGGGGCTGCAACGCCATGACATTGACCGCAGACATTTTCTGGTCGTTCCGATCACCCTATAGCTACCTCGCCATTGGTCGCTATCGCCAGTTGGCGGACGACTATGATGTCGCGCTCAACGTCCGGCCCGTTTACCCGCTGGCCATTCGCGAACCGAATTTCTTTGAGCGCAACCACCCCAATTGGCTGCGTTATACGATGCTCGATATGATGCGCGTCTCGGCCTTTCATAACATCCCCTTTGGCCCGCCCCGGCCCGATCCGATCGTGCAGGATTTGGCGACCCGCAAGATTGCCGCCGACCAGCCCTATATCTTCCGCCTGACGCGCCTTGGCCAAGCCGCCGCCCGACGCGGCAAGAGCCTGGCCTTTTGCCATGAGGTCGCCAAGCTCATCTGGGGTGGTGCTCAAAACTGGCATGAGGGCGATCATCTAAAGGGCGCTGCCGAGCGCGCCGGGCTTGATCTTCCAGAACTCGATGCCGAGGCTGCATCCGATGCCGACGCGCTCGATGCCGAGATTGCCGACAATCAAGCCGCGCTCGAAGCTGCGGGCCATTGGGGCGTGCCAACGCTGGTCTTCAATGGGGAGCCCTTTTTCGGGCAGGACCGGATCGATATGGCGCTTTGGCGGATGGAGCAGAATGGGCTCACGCGGCGTTAGGGCGGGCCGAAGAAAAAACGGTGCTTCGACAGGCTCAGCACGGACGGCGTTTTTATGGCCAAATCGCACCTAAACCCGTCCGCCCTGAGCTTGTCGAAGGGCTGAACTGTCTTTAGCTTCCCGCCGTGTCGCGTGTTGATCAGGTGGAGTAACGCGTATGACCCACACCATGTCCGGCGGGTGCCAATGCGGGCGCATCCGCTTCACCGCGCGGCTTGAGCATTTCGAGGCGTATCTCTGCCATTGCCGGATGTGCCAGCGGGCAACGGGGGGCATGGCTGTTCCTTATGTGAGCCTCCGAAAGGACCAGCGCGACTGGCATGGGGAACCTGATTGGTACGCCTCGTCGCCTATCGCCCGCCGCCCCTTTTGCAGCCGCTGTGGCACACCGCTTGGCACCGAATATCCTGACGATGACCTGTGCGATCTGCTGCTTGGCTGTTTCGACGATCCGTCGCCTTTCCTCTGCACGCGCCATTATGGCGTCGAAGCGATCCACGCCCATTGGCTCGACCTTGGTCACCTCCCGCGCGTGCGCAGCGATGACGACAGGTCTTTGGTGGAAAGATGGGCGAAATATGGGCTAAAGCCTCCCGAATGACACCGCATTTCTTCACCGCGCCTGATGGCATTCGCTTGGCCTTTTACGAACTGGGGGCGGGGCGGCCTTTGCTCCTGCTCCACGGCTTTATTTCGGACGCGCAGACCAATTGGATGAAGTTCACGCCCACGGCGCAGGGGCTGGCGGACGCGGGCTATCGGGTCATCATGCCAGACCTTCGCGCGCATGGCGCGAGCGACAAGCCGCACGACCCGGCGGCCTATCCCAAGGATGTTTTGGGGGACGATGCCTTTGCTCTGATCGCGCATCTGGGCCTAACCGATCTTGATGCCGCGGGCTATTCGCTCGGCGCGCGGACCTTGGCGCGGATGATGGCGCGGGGATTTCGCCCCGGGCGCGCCGTCCTGTCCGGCATGGGGTTGGAGGGGCTGACCGCGGCAGACCGGCGGGCGGGCTATTTCCGCTCGGTCCTTACCAACCTTGGCGGCCATGCCAAAGGCTCCCCTGAATGGTTTGTCGAAGCGTTCCTCAAGACCAGCGGCGGTGATCCGGTGGCGCTCAACCTCTTGATCGATAGCTTTGCGAGCGTCACCGAAGCCGACATAAGCGGCTGGGATTTTCCGATTGGGGTGGTGTGCGGCACCGAGGATCAGGATAATGGCCATGCCGAGGCGCTGGCCAAGATTTTGCCGCAAGGCCGATATTTCCCGATCCCCGGCAACCATATGAGTGCGGTGACAAAGCCGGAACTGGGCGCAGCGATGGTCGCGGCGCTCTGCCCGCCCCGCGCCGCCTCAGCCTAGCAGCGCCCAGCGCCGGCTCGCGCCCCTTTGGCTTGCGGGAGGGCCTTGACCCACCCTCCCTCAACCGCTTAGCCTGCCCTCATATATCCCATCCGGAGAGACTCCATGAAAACCCTTGTTTCCTCGCTGGCGCTTGGCCTGTCGCTGGCGCTTGCGACCCCTGTTCTGGCCGCCGAACCGGCCGCTGCACCCAGCGCGGCGGACGCCCAGAAATTTGTCGCTGATGCGGAAAAGGCGCTTGGCGATTTCTCCATCTACAATGCGCAGGTTCAGTGGATCAACAACACCTATATCACTGAAGATACGGATGCTGTGGCGGCGCGGGTCGGGGCCGAAGGCACGGAAATGTCGGTCGCCTATGCCAGCCAAGCCGCGCGCTTCTTGCAGGCACCGGGCTTGGATGCGGAAACGAAGCGCAAGCTCGACATCCTGCGCGGTGGGCTGGTCCTGCCCGCACCGGCGACCGCCGAGGCCGCGAAGGAATTGAACGAAATCGCCACCCGGCTCAACTCTACCTATGGCAAGGGCAAAGGCACGCTTAATGGCAAGCCGATCAACGGCTCCGACATTGAAGCCGAAATGGGGACCAACCGGAACCCAGAACAGCTGAAGGAAATGTGGGCCAGCTGGCACAATAATGTCGGCAGCCCGATGCGCGACGATTATGCCCGGCTGGTCGAGATCGCCAATCAGGGCGCCAAGGATTTGGGCTATGCCGATGTGGGGGCGATGTGGCGATCCGGCTATGACATGCCCGCCGATGATTTTGCCAAGCTCACCGACAAGCTCTGGGCGCAGGTGAAGCCGCTCTACGACCAGCTCCATTGCTTCACCCGCACCAAGCTCAACGAAAAATATGGCGATGCCGTCCAGCCCAAGACGGGGCCGATCCGCGCCGATTTGCTCGGCAATATGTGGGCGCAGGAATGGGGCGATATCTACCCGATCGTGGCCCCCAAGGGCGCGGGCGATATCGGCTATGACATCGGCGATCTGCTAAAGGCCAAGGGCTATGATCCCTTGAAGATGGTCCAGACGGGCGAGGGCTTTTTCTCCTCTTTGGGCTTCACGCCTTTGCCCAAGACCTTTTACGAACGGTCGCAGATCACCAAGCCCGCCGACCGCGAAGTCGTGTGCCATGCAAGCGCTTGGAACATCAACAATGTGGATGATCTGCGCATCAAGATGTGCACCAAGGTCAACAGCGGGGATTTTGTGACGATCCACCACGAGCTTGGCCATAATTATTACCAGCGCGCCTATAACAAGCAGAGCTATCTCTATCTGAACGGCGCGAATGATGGCTTCCACGAAGCGATTGGCGACGCCATCGCGCTTTCCATAACGCCTGACTATCTGGTGCAAATCGGCTTGCTCGATAAGGCGCAGGTGCCAAGCGCGGATAAGGATCTTGGTCTGTTGCTGCGTCAGGCGATGGACAAAGTTGCCTTCCTGCCCTTTGGCCTCCTCGTCGACAAATGGCGCTGGGGCGTCTTCAACGGCTCCATCACGCCCGCCGATTACAACAAGGGCTGGACGGACCTGCGCCTCCAATATCAGGGCATCACCCCGCCGGTGGAGCGCAGCGAAGCCAATTTTGATGCGGGGGCCAAATATCACATCCCCGGCAACACGCCTTATGCCCGCTACTTCCTTGCCCGCATCTTGCAGTTCCAATTCTACAAGGCCGCGTGCGACATCGCGAAGTGGAAAGGGCCACTCCACCGCTGTTCTTTCTATGGGAATAAAGAGGTTGGTGCGCGGCTGAACGCGATGCTCGAAATGGGCGCGTCAAAGCCGTGGCCCGATGCGCTGCAGGCGTTCACCGGCAAGCGCGACATGGATGGCACCGCGATGATCGCCTATTTCAAGCCGCTGATGACCTGGCTCAAGGCCCAGAACAAAGGCAAGAGCTGCGGCTGGTAAGGGCCGATTGCTCTCCCCTAGAAAAGCGGACCCGTGCCGATCGTTTCGGCACATTATTTCCTGATCCCATTGTCGGGGGGCCTGTAGCGTATGTTCAAGGCTTTCCAGCCCAAAGGCTACAGGGGTCGAGTCTGTTCGGCT
>JACCDX011521320.1_pt1 | contig 11530 bp, 11 predicted proteins | sample 7449681 | NCBI WGS metagenome assembly JACCDX01 (sample SAMN15323450, study PRJNA562643) | freshwater metagenome | isolation source: river surface water | place: USA:Blue River Watershed | collected 2017-08-18 | reverse complement strand
GATTACTAACATCCATTTTAGTATATATACATTTTATTTTTTTCTTAAAATAAGTATAAATGTTATTATTAGAACTATTAAAAAGTAACAAGAAAAAAACTAACAAAAAAAAATCTTTACCTGTAAATAAACTTAAAATTACTAATATTATAATAAGTACATTATTAGGTATTATTGCATTTTATTTAAGTTGGGATTGTAATACAAAGTTAGGATATTCTATTAGCGAAAAGATACTTTATGGTTTTTTTGCATTTTTATTTGGAGGATTATATATTATATTATATTTAATTTTTAGAGCTGGAACATGTCAGAAGATTAAATAAGTTGTATCTTGCTAGCTTTTACTATAGGTAATGCTTTTTGAAGACTTTGTTTATTTTCTTGAAATTTACTTATAGTGCAATTGTGAGCGAAACCATATTTATGAGCATCGCAGAATACACTTTCTGGATCACATTTGCATGTGTATGAGTTAGTGCGAACTTTTTTAGTACAAATTTTACATCTAAGTTGTTGAGACATTATATTTTTAATTTAAATATTTATTTTTTCTTTCATAAAAATCATTTTATTTGTCAATTATTAAAATGAAAGTAAAAGAGTTTAAAGGTAAATTTATGAAAGAATTTACAGATATTGATCTTGACAAGCGCCAATTAGAATCTCAAAGAATACGTAAGAAGTATCCTGATCGTGTACCTGTGATTATCGATAAAGGAGACATGAATAGTCCTGATATAGATAGACATAAATATCTTGTTCCTAAAGACTTAAGTATGATGGAATTTTGTAGTCTGATAAGAACAAAGATTAAGATGGATAAATCTCAAGCTATATACATGTTTGTTGGAAATCAAGGAGTTCTTCCTAAAATGACTGAAACTATGGGTAGTATAGACCAAAGACATAAGGATAATTCAGGATATCTTTCTATTGTATATACTCTTGAAAACACATTTGGATAAATTTCAAATTAACAATTTAAAAATATTTTTACTTTAAATAAAAATATGGATGACGATTATTCAAGTATAGAAATTTCTCCCGAACAAAATCAAATACAAGATCTTATAATAAAACTTAGCGATATCGATCTTGACTCTGAATCTAGAGATATCGCATTATATGAACTTAAGAACTTGTCTAAGTTATCTTATGTAGAAACAATATTAAGCTACTGTACAAGTTATGAAGAAAATAAAAGTAGCGTTTTAAAAGAATTTTTAAATGAACTATGTGATTCTCAAGAAATAGATATTCAATTACGTCTTAGATGTGCAGAAAGTATAGATTCACCTAAAACATGTATTAAAGTATTAAATGAATGTATTGGTATGTCTGAAGAAACTCTATGTAAACAAGAAGTTAACTTTGTTATCATTATTGATTATATTAATAAATACATTAAAGACTATCACCAAGATCTTGATATGTTAATTAGTTTTTGTATAAATACTCCAAATATAAATGTTCAAAATAAAGTTAAACTACTTAATAGTCTTGAGCATAACATGTTAATTCATATCAATGAGATCTTTAATGTACTATCTAAAGCTAATATGCTAGATAGGCAATTATATACTATTCAAGTGTATCAACTTGCATTAAAACATAATGCTTTAACATCTGAAAGACTTGATGACTTGTCGAATGAGTTATTATCTGAAACAGATGATGCATATAAAGGAAATATTGCAGATTTCTTCTTAAGTTTACCTGATGAATTTAGTAATTATAAAACAATAGGACAAAAATATATTGAATCTTTCTCAAAAACAGGAACAATTTGGACAAATAAACAAATGATCCATCAAATAAGTGCTGATGCTGAAAGATTTATTGATTGTATTGCTGACTTTGAACATAACGATGACTTTTTTGATTCAGTTTCAAAGTCTAATATGTTTACATCTACTGGTTGTAGTATTTCTATTGCAAGAATTTCAACTGATAATTCAGTCTACGGAAAGCGTAATGTAACTCTTAAATGGATATTTTGCAAAAGTATTAAATATATTCAATCACGTCCTGAGTCTCAAATGTTACTACAACGTCTTGTAGAAGAACTTGAAGATATGAGTATGACATGTAGTACTGGTCATTTATTTAGATTAATGAATACTTTTAGCGGCTTAGATAATTTTATTAAAATTGATCCATATGAAGAATTAAAAGCATGTGTAACAACAAGATTGCAAAAACATATTTCAGGAATGTCTGAAGAAAATGCTGAAATTATATTAAATGCTCTTATGGATCAAGATGAATTGATGTTACAAAAATATTTATTCCCTACATTTGCACATGTGTGTTCTGAATTATATGACGAATATGTAAAACAAGGAATTATTTCAGAACATTTATTTTATGAAAAATACAGAGAGAGTATAATGTCTTTTTCTGGATTATCGAGTAATTAAATTTCTATATCAGACTCACAGTCGCAAGTCTTCGGCTTGCTCAGACTCATGCAGATCCCTGTCATTGTCTGTAAATGTCACATGTACATTGTATTTTTCTCATAAATAAAAATTAAAAAAAGATTATATAATTTATAAATGGAAGAACTTAGTCAAGTGTTTAACATAGTATTTTATTATCCTCCTCCTAAAAGTGTCAAAATTAATGATACATATCGTTCCCTAATTGACGAATGGGTTATTCAGATAATTGTAAACGATGAGGTGTTATATCAAATGGATCTTGAAACTGTATACTTTACAAGCGAAAAAATTAAATTTTTAGATCAACTGTGCATCTCGCTTAATACTCCAGATTCGAAATGTGTAGTATATCATCCAACAAGTATTTCTAGTTTAAAATCAATACAATTTTTAGATTATCCATTTTTATCTCAGAAAGATTGGTCCGTAAAAGATTTTACATTACAATGTGTTATTAATTTACCAAAATTAAACAAGTCAGGTAGAACTTTTGATAAACTTAAAAATATTGTTAAAAATAAACAAGAACTAATTAATGAAATTTATACTCACAATCTCTGGAATATAAAAAGTATATTAAAATGGTGTTCGGTCTCACACCGCGACCATGAGCGTAAAACAGAAGAAACTCTTAATATTTCTTTATTAGAAGATATAATTAAGTTCTTACTTGTCCGTAAACAAGTTTGGGTACTAGATGAAATATGGATAACATATCTTAACAAATATTATAATGATAAAAAACATATAGATGCTAAGTATAATATTAATCAAGTTGTAGAAGATATTGTTAGATATAAATCTGGAGATTCTTCAGGAAATCAATGGTGTAAAGAAACATATTTTAGCGATTGTGTTAAAAACTTTAAATTATCAAATTCAACAGGAGATCTTAGTGTATATATGTCAGAAGAATTAGAAAATGTTGTTGGAACGCAAGAAGAACTTAATGACTTATTTACAATATCTAGCTTTATGATAAACTATCATATAGGATTTGAATCAGTGTATCCACTGTACGATATGATACATGTATTTTCTCAAAACTTACGTGAATTAGAATTTTTAGATAAAACAGACTATACTAATGTATACTCAGAAGATGAATTTACTACAAAGGTGTTTGAATTTTTAAATAAACCACCCATGAATGGTACTGTAGATGGTGTAAAAATTATTCCCACTATGTGGAGCATATGTGTAAAACTTGAAAATAACACTGTTAAATATGTAAATAAACTTCTTGGTATCCAATTATATGAAATTAATAATATTATTAATAATTTATTATTACTCCTTAAAACAAATGCTGTAATTGTAGAATTAAAAAGTTCAGTTCTAGTAGAGGGATTAGTTAACTCTAATAAAGTTTATTTTACAGAATCAAAACTTAACATTAAATGGTCTATTATAAAAAATATTGTTAAAGGAGAATTTAAATGTTTTAAACAAGGTCAACAATATTATGTGAAATATTAACCATGGAGTTTATGAAAAATATGACATAAATATAGATATTTCAGAAGGTCTCAAACAATCTTGATTTGATCTAATCCATCTCTCAAAATTATGAGCAATATTAGATATACTTGTGCCTCCAAACATAACATCTGTTATATGAGATATTTCTATAGTTTCCTGATCAGATAAATCAGGCCATATTTTTTTAAAGTGATTAAAAAACTCAGTTGTTGATACATTGTATTTTCCTGAATTATTAAGATATACTTGACACATAAAATGGAGCCATTCAGCTCCATCATTTTGTTGGCATGGTGTTATACACCTAGGCTTTAAACTATTTATGGTTTCAAAGAAAATAATAGAATAGTCAATAATCTTTAAAACAATTACTGTCAGCATTCTACAACATTGTTTTAAACTTGCAATTCGAACTTGTTCACATTCGTCAAGAAATCCAGAGGACATTTTCTGAACAGCGTACTCAGACTTCATATATAAATTCTGAAGTCGTATGTAATGTTTTTCATAGACATGTATATCGTCATATGATGATTGTGTTTCTTGAACAAACATGTGATATTTATATTCATTATCAATTTGCAATTCTTTTATTTTTGATTGCAAACTCGCAACTTTAGTATATAACTTTTCTTCACACAAACTCATTTGTTGATTTTAATAACAATTGCAAAAAATTAAAAATAATCACTTTTTACACTAAATAAAAAGTGACTGGTTAATTTTTATTGTATGTATGATAAAAAAATGCACAATAAAAGACATTCTAATAAAAAATGGGTTCCTAAAGGTCAACCTCAGTGGATCCCTAACAACACACAAGGACAATGGGTTCCAAATAACATGCCAGGTCAGTGGATTCCAAACAATACACAAGGTCAATGGATGCCAAATAGCGCACAACCACAATGGGTTCCAAATAACATGCAACTACAGTGGATCCCTAATAATACACAAGGTCAATGGGTTCCAAGTCAACCACAATGGGTTCCTTATATGCCACAGCAACAATGGAATCCTCCTCCTGGATGGGTTTATGTAGGTACTGAAAATAATCGTGAGTCAAAACATAAAGAAAAATCAATAGAAGAAGAAATAGATAATATTAATGATAAAGTTAAAGACTTATCTGTATCTCCTTCAACACCATTAATTGAAGATATTTCAGATTCAACAGAAAGTCCTGAAATGCCTCAATTTATTCCTAGAATAACACGTTCAAAAGATTCTAAGAAACCACAAGAGCCTGTTGATCAACATTCTAAGGAAACGTCTAAGAAAACTCAAGAACCTGTTATTCAAGCTTCTAAGAAAGGTCAAGAGCCTGTTGTGCAAGGATCTAAGAAACCTCAAGAGCCTACTGTTTTAAATCTTAAAGATTATATAGGTCATTCATGGGTTCGTGTTTCATCTGATAAACAACTTCAAAACTGTAGTTCTGGATTACAACGTGATCTTATTAACAAATTTTGCAAGGAAAATAATCTTATATTATGTGATAAACCATCAGTTAACAATAAACCAGGATATACAAGTTGTACTAATCTTAGCTCAAGTGGTTGGAGACTCTCCGCAGATTCTGTAGAATATACTACTTATTACGAACCATTAACACATATTCCAAGATTATGTCTTGTTGGTTTGTATGTTAGTCGTTTTTGCAGAACTTATTCTATTGGAAAAAGCTTTGAAGAAGCTATTAGACAAAATGGCGGTAGATTAATATTTTTATTTGACGGATCTGAAACAGAAGGATTAACTCAAGATACATCTGTAAGACCAGCTATTGATACAAGTATTCCAGAGCAACGTGCAAAATATCTTGAACTTCTTAGATCTGCCGAACATCAAATGAATGAACATAGCAACAGAATGAAACAAGTATGGGCTGAAAGAAAAAGAACATTATCTTCAAGAATGGAAACAGATGAACCACAAGCAAAAAGAAGAGCTACTGTAAACTCCAACGCTCAAGATAGACTTAGAACTATATTACAAACACAACAATCTGGGTCTAGTTTATTAAGACTTAAACAATGGGTTAAAACAGGTATTAACGGTATTACTGATCGTATTAAATTTATACAAGACTTTAGAGCTCTTGTTAATTGGACAGATCATCCTGAATGGATGGATAAATATTATGCAAATCCTATTACTATTGAGTCTAACAAGTTAGATATTGAAACTATAGTAACTTTACTAGGAGCTCCACCTCATGGTTATGCTATTATGTTACCTCAAGGTATTGATAATACACGCACATATTGGAACTCTGAATTGCTAGAATGCTTAATTAGAGACTAAAAACATTCTATACACTCCAGACCGTATGGTCTGTAAAAAAATAATATCTTTTTATTTAATAAAAAGAAAAACAATGAGTTCCAAAAAAACTAAATTTGAACCCATGTTAGCACATAATTATACAGATCAAGTAGATCCTACTGGATGGATTTTAAGTGAAAAACTAGATGGTGTTCGTGCTATTTGGAATACTAAAGACTTTATTTCAAGACGACATCACAAATTCAATTCTCCTAAATGGTTTTCTGATGTGATGCCTAAAAATATATGGCTTGATGGTGAACTATTTACAAAACGTGGAGACTTTAACCGTGTATCTGGAATTGTTAGAAAAAAAATCCCAGTAGACACCGAATGGGAACATGTCACTTATAATGCATTTGATCTTCCTAAAAGTACAAAACCTTACACTGAACGCATTAAGGATCTTGATACTCTTATAAAAAATGTATGCAATACAACTAAATGGGTTGGTCGTGAGTGTCCTCTTAAATCTGTTAAGACGTATAATGTTAAGTCTAAAGATGATATGATTAAAAAAACTTCAGAGATAACATCTCAAGGCGGTGAAGGATCAATCATTCGCGATCCTGATAGTTTATACTTTCACGGCAGATCTAAAAGTATGCTCAAAGTAAAAGATTTTAATGACGATGATGCTATAGTTCTTGGACATTTACTCGGTACAGGAAGAAACTCAAAGAGACTTGGGAGTCTTGTGTGTGCATTTGTTACAGCACCAAGTGTAAGATTTAACGTAGGGTCAGGATTTACAGATGATCAACGTGACCAGTATAAAAAAGAATTTCCTTTAGGAAGTATAATTCGTGTTAAATACTTTGAACTGTCTCCAAAGGGAGTTCCTAGAATGCCTGTTTTTATGGGAGTGCATATTGATAGATAATCTTATAATCTTCTTTGAATTAACTCTTTTATTTCTTTATATTTTACATTAAGTTCGCGTTTAATATGTGCTTCGATGTTTAGATTAGAGTCTATATTTTCCATATTCTTCTCGATTATATCAAAAAAACTATTAAGTTCTTCATTTGTGGAATGATTAATAATTATTCTAGCATAATGAAAATTAAAAGATTGTAAAGCATCGTTAAATATATCATATTTTTTTATATTAGGTATACTTTGATATTTAAGTCTATAATCTGTATAAAAATTAGTATCTATAACACATGAATAAGTTTGAATTAAAAAGTCTATTAATATACTAATATCAAATTTTTTAATAAACTGTAATAAAGTGTATTCACTAATAATTATTTGATTTAGATTTCTAGTTCGTAATATTTCATCTATCATAATGCAATCATTTGCTGTAATATCAAGTTCAGTTAGTAAGAATAGATACTCATCAGATATATTTATATTTCTTAAATAATTAATAAGTACAGTTTTATCTTTAGACACATGTGCATCAACAACCTTATTATTTTGTTCACATGTTAACACTCTAAATATATTTATATCATAATACAGTGGCTCTTGAATTCTATCTATCGTTTCACGAATATTCTCTCTAGCTTCTAAATTAAATAGATCTTGATATCTTAAGTGATTCCATTCTGTAATTTGATGAATATATTGTAATCTTTGATTAAGCTCTTCTCTTGTATACACGTGATCACCGAGCAACAAGTATTTTAAGTATTTATACTTTTGAGTATACAAAATATCTAAAATATTTATATCATGATTATTAAATTTTAAACATCTTAAATGATAAGGTCCTCTTAAAATAATATCTTCAGTATAAAACTCTAATATGTTACACAGTAAATTTGATGTTTTTTTTCGATGAGAATCTCCAAAATATCCAATAACTAAATTTTGATTTTCTTCTGAATTTAAAAACTTTAAAGATCTAAATACAGTATACATATCTAAGAAAATAGATATATATGATATCATTATATCTTCAAAGTCTGATCTGGATATTTTATTTATATTACGTATGATATTAAATTCTCTATTTATTTCTTGAACAGCTTCTCTTATCTTACGTTTATCTTTGATTGCTTTTTCAAAAGCTTCATTAATAAAAGTTAATGCTATATATTTCTCTAGTTTATCTGTTTCTCTGAGCCTATAAATATTTCTATAAATTTTTTGTTTTATCAAAGAACTTGGTAACTTTAAGAATTGTTTATGTATAATACTATATTGAGAATGTTTAGAATTAAATATATTATTATAAAAATCCTCACTGTATATATTATCTGTACTTCTAATTATACTTGATAACACATCAAATCTGTCGTTCGATTTAGGTATCATATTTGCGAGTTTGTCTATAACATCAGTTATATCTAAGTTTTCCAAATTACTTGTTACATATTTATTATACAATTTTGTTATACTTATTGTATATTCTTCTACTATCTTTTCGTAAAAATAGTTTTTAGATATTAAAAATCTTGCATCTCCTGCATGCCATTTTAAATTCTTATAAGGGCATGGATTTTCACGATCGTTGTATTTCAGTGTTCTATTATAACACGATAGATTCTTAAATGCAAATTGATCTAACGGATACTCACGCGATTCTTGATTTTTTTCATCATCAATATTATGTATACCTTCCGAATATACAGATATAGGAAAATTTTTACTTTCCACTATCGTATCAAATAGTTTTAAAAACTCTTCTGAATATACTGGATAACAACATCTCTTTTCACTATCTGAAGGATTGCAAAGACATTTATTACACATACCTTCAGTACTAAAATGATAATCTCCGAATAATAAATACACAGGAGCAAATACTCCTGAGTCTGCGCACAATTTTAGAAACTTGTCTGTAGGTTTTAGCACAGTGCAAGATACAGGTCCTGATATTCTTTGAATCGTCTTGTCTCCCACAACTAGCGGCATTTTATACATTGTGTTTATAAAAAATAAAAAAAATATTTTTTGTAGACTTTTTTATAAATATAATGAACTCTACACGTACTCGTAGCAATCCTCTTGCTAAATTGCTTTCTAAACACCGCGACGAGCAATCACGCTCGATGGGCTTCGTAGCAAAGCCCTCTGAAGCACGTAAATCTCATGAATATGTTAGCACAAGCACTGTATGTAGAAATGGTCTATGCGAAGAAACTAGTATTAAACAGTATGTAGACAAATCAGGAAAACCTGTAACAAAAAAAGAAACTAGACAATTTCAACAAGAAAAAATTCCAAGTTTATTTGATAGTTTTATCCCTGGACAACTTTTACACTCCTTGACCAATTTTGAATTTCCAAGATCACGTCTAGAACACATCTGCAATTGTCCATACTGTATGATGTAGACATTTTACACACTGTGAAACTGAGTTTTTACTTTAGAGTAAAAACTTTTCAAAAAAAATGTCACAGGTACTTGAAGCTATAGAACGCGGCGCTAATGTGTTCATTTCAGGCGTTGGTGGTACTGGTAAATCATACACTTTAAAAAATATTGTAAAAGTTATGGAAATTCAAGGTAAAAATATTGTGCTTACAAGTTCAACAGGTGTTAGTGCTTATAACATCGGAGGTTGTACGCTTCATTCATGGTCAGGTGTTGTATTAAGTGAAAAAATTACAAACTTGCAAACTTTTATAGAATCTAAAGTTCGTAAAATACAACGTAATCGCCCTCTTAAAAAGAAATGGACAGGTACTGACATATTGTGTATAGATGAAATTAGTATGATTGGTTCAATGTATTTTGAAGTTCTCGATTGTATCGGAAGACTTGTTAGAGGATATCCTAATCTCATTTTTGGAGGTATACAACTTGTGTTGTCTGGAGATATGCTTCAGTTACCTCCTGTAAAAGATAAATGGATATTTACATCTCAGTTGTGGGATATATGCAACTTTGAGTACTTTATCCTTGAAAAATGTTGGAGATTTAACTCTGAAGAATGGACTGAACTACTAAAACGTGCACGTACTGGAGATCTTACTACTGACGATATAAAGTTATTAGAATCAAGAATAGGAGTAGAAGCTCCTGAAGGAGTTATTGATTTATATCCTGACAACAAGAGTGTTAAAATAACAAATGATACAGAGTTGTCAAAGAATCAAAGCGAATCCAGAATGTTTGTGTCAAAAGATTATATGGCCTTAAAACAGACTCCAAATACTCCTATTAGTATATTTGGAGAATCTCGCCGTGAAGCTCTTAAGAAGGATTTAGATGATTTGTTTCCAGTTGAATCCGTTTTAGCTTTAAAAGAAAACTGTAGAGTTATGTTAAGAGTAAATCTTAGCACAGAAGCTGGTCTTGTTAATGGATCATGCGGAACTGTCACTGGATTTACAGCTGGAATACCAAGCAGACCAATAGTAAAATTTGATAATGAAATCGTACGAACTATAGAAGTTCATGATTTTATTGAGGAAGAAGTTGATGGAGAAGACGTGTTGTTAAAAGTTAGACAACAGTATCCATTAGTAGTAGCTTACTCATGTAGTATACATAAAAGTCAAGGATTAACTTTTGAAAATATGAAAGCAGATTGCGGAGAACGTATATTTACATCAGGACAAGCTTATGTTGCAATGTCAAGATGCAAAAACTGGTCTGGGTTGTATTTAACAAGCTTTTCAAAATATAAAGTATATCCTGATAAAACAGCTTTGGAGTTTGATCGTAAGATGCAACGTATTGCAAAGAGAGTGTAAATCTTAGTATTATACAGACTAATTATCTTTGATATTTCACATTAAGTGTAATTTTTACTAAATAAAAATTATAAGATACAGACTATTTATGACTAGTATGATAGCAGTGTAGACATCAGGTATTTTGATAATACTTCGAGAGTCTAATTTATCGTGATTTTGAGTGTGATTTTGAGTGTGATTTTGAGTGTGATTTTCTATATTTATGAACAGCATATCCTGCAGCAGCTGCGAGAAGTACTGACGCTGTAATAGTTTTATGAGGATGATCTTTTATATATTTCCATATAAATTTAAGAAAATCTCTTTTTTTAGTTTGCGGTATATCTTCTAAACTTTCTTTTACCGCACCCGCATTTTTGCCGAAATATTTAGTTATAGATGGTAAAGAAAATGAAGGGATAGAGAATGATGGAAATTTTCTTTTAGAACCTTTTCTTGAAGCTTTTCTAGATCTAGAACGTCTTAAAGATTTTTTGGAGGATTTACGAGAAACTTTTCTTGAACGTCTTAAAGATTTTTTGGAAGATTTACGGGAAACTTTTCTTGAACGTCTTAAAGATTTTTTGGAAGATTTACGAGAAACTTTTCTAGAACGTCTTAAAGATTTTTTG
>JACCDX011039190.1_pt1 | contig 11530 bp, 10 predicted proteins | sample 7449681 | NCBI WGS metagenome assembly JACCDX01 (sample SAMN15323450, study PRJNA562643) | freshwater metagenome | isolation source: river surface water | place: USA:Blue River Watershed | collected 2017-08-18 | reverse complement strand
ATAAATACTATTATTTATTGTATTTATTACTTTATAATTATATTTTCTCTCTTCATATTCTTCATATATAAATAAATATTCTGGAAATTCTAACAAAATTAATAAATATGTATTTTTTTCTATAAGTTTAAATACTAAATAATCTAGATTTTGAATTTTAAATAATTCTATCAATTTACAATTTTCTAATCTTTCATTAAATAGTACAAAAGATCCAATTAATTTATTTTCTTTATATTGTATTTTTAAACTATTACCTATTTTTATTATATTAAAATAATGTTTAGTTTTTTTATTTTTAAAATTTTTATAAAATAGTATTTCATGATTATCTTTATTAAAATCATTTTTACGAATAAATAAATTATTCAAAATATTTTTTATTGATGTTTGTTTAAATAATTCTAATGAATATTTATTTTCAAATAAATCATATTCTTTTAAATCATTTAATAATTCTTTATTATCTTCTATTGTTATTTTTATACTATATACTTTACGACTTTCTATTAATCTTTCTATTATATTTTCTCTATTAATTAAACATATAAATAAACTTTGTAAATCTTTATAACCAGATGAATAATATGGTATTTTTTCTGATATAGTATTTAAATCTTTTTTAATAGCAAAATCTACATCAAATAAATTTATATCTAAATAATTGTGTTCTAATAATTTTTCTAAAGTTGTGTCTTTGAATAAATATTTAAAAAGTTTATTTTCTAATATTTTACTATTATTATTTATATATATATATAATAATAGTAAATAAATTACATTATATCTATTATATTTCCAATATTCTGATATTTGTTTTATAAATAAATCTTCATCTAAATCTTTTAAACAACCATAATATATATTTACATCTTCTTTTTCTTCAACTGAAGGTAATAATATTGAATATCCACCAGTTTGTAAAGATTTCTTTAATCTCTCATTTAAACTTTTTGGAGAATAACTTTCTTCTTCTATGATTGTGTTTGCAAAATTTGAATAAGTTATATCATTTTTTGTTGTATTTAATATTTCGGGAAAATATTTTTCTAATATTATATTACCTAATTTTAATAAATAAGGTTCTATCGATTGTATTGTATTTTTTAAAATTATAGAACCAAATCCTCTTTCTATAAAATAAAATTCTTTTAATCTACTCAACTCTTTATTTTTTATAAAAATTGATATTTCATCGATTGAATGATTTTTTAATAGACTTTCTAAATTGGTCATATTTTTACAATTTTCTAAAATTATTGTTTTATTAAAATTTCTTGAACCTTCATAATCTTCATAAAATCTTTTTGGTACTATATGATATTTTAAATTTTGTTTGTTTATTAATTGTTCAAATATATTATTTATATATTCTTTTGTTGTGTAACTTATAAATATTTCTTTTGAATCTATAAATAAATCTATTAATTCTTTAATATTGATATTATAAAAATTAAAATTTAATAATAATTTTATACTATTTCCATAATTACATATATATTTTATTAATGTATTTACAAATATTAATTCAGCATTTTCATTATTTATATTATATTTTTTTATTTCTAATATATTTTCTTCATATATTATAGAACTTAAATTTTTTTTTTTATTTTGAGATTTCATTATAAAATAATATAGAGAAATTTCAAATTCATTATTACCTAATAAATAATCAAATATACTTTTAAAATATATTGAACCAGATATTTTATCATAATATTCATCAAAACTATTTCTATTTTCTAATTTTTCTTTTACTTTATTATCATTATATTTTGATATTTTTATTAAATATTTTATATTTTTTTTTATTATTTTTATTAATATATCAAATATATTAAACAAATAACATTTATAATAAACTATAAAATTATTTCTAAAAACACTATAATCTTTTCTATTTACTGATTCAATTCCATTATCGTTTATAAAATTTTGAATATAATCTACATTTCTAAAATTAGATTGGTATTTGGAGTAATAATGCTTGTTTGTAATGTAATATATGTTAAACAAAAATATATCTTCTAGATAAAATACATATATGTTTTCAGAATTTTTTATTATTATATCTGATTCATCAAAATCACTAAAATCATCATTTAAAATTTTTTTATATTTATTTATTGTATTATTACAACTTTTTAAAAAATCTTTTAGTAAATCATTAAATGTCTCTTGATGAACTTTTTCATTATTTATACCTTCTTGTACTCTATCTATTGGTTTAAATGAATATATACTACTTAATTTATTTATAATAAAATTATTTAAATTTAATGGAAGAGGATTATCTTTTAATAATAAATAAAACATATTTAAATATAAACTTAAATTATTATTATTTTGTAATAAATTTTGATTTGTATCTTTAAATGTATTATCTATTTTAATTAAAAATTGAATTAAGTAAGATATTGTATTGTTTTTTAAATAATTATAAAATTCATCAAAATATTCTTTATTTGTTTTTTTTATTAAATAATATTTTATAAAATAATATATTGAATAAAATGTACATGAACCTGATAATTGAAGTATATCATTCATTATTACTACTTTTTCATTTTCTTCAAATATATTTTTTAATGATGTTTCGTAAAAATACAAACTATCTTTTTTTTCATCATAATTTGGTAATATAAAAAAATCTTCGAAATTATTTCCAAATATAAAATCTTCTAATATAGCTACTTTATCTTCTAATTTTTCTAATTCTTTTTCTTTTAACATAACATTATTTATCATGCTATTATTATTTAATCTTTTCAATAATTTTAAATCTTTTTTTTCTATTGTTAATTCATACCATGAACGGTTTTTTAATGTTTTTAACACTTTCGTTTTTAAAATATTTTTTAATAATCTTAATAATGAAATATTATTTTCACTTTCCAAGTCTTTTAATTCTATATATTTATTTAAATATTGTAGTGTTTCTAAATACTCTTTTTTTTTTTCACCATCAAATAATGAAAATCTTATTAATCTTAATAATCGATGAATTTGTTCTATATTTACATTTTTAATTTTTAATCCGATATTTCCATTTATATCTTGATCAGTCATTAATTCTGTTCCATGGTACTGAACACCATCTCCTGAATTAAATATATATATATTATATTCTGATAGATTATTATTTGATTCTTCTCTCATTATTCTTATTAATATTGAATGATTTGATTCTGAATTTTGATAACCTGATAAAATTACAATATCATTTTTTAATTTCAATTCTTGCATTATTTTATCTATGTTATTTTCATACAATAAATTTAATTCTAATGCTGTTTTTAACAAATATTGTAAATATTTTATATCATCTAATTTTACATAATCATATCTTTTTTTTATTTCTACTTTATTATAAAAATTATTTAATAATGATATAAAATTTTTAGATACTATTTTAAAATCGTTTCCTCTTTGTTCTTTCATATATGGATCAAATAATAAATGTTGTATCATTGGATTTTCTAATGGTGATACTAATTTATTATTATCTCTATACAAATTATCAAAAAAACTAAATTCTTCATCTGACATTATATTTCCTGAAGGATTTATTTCCCCAAAATATTCCATCTTATATTTATTATTTAGATTATTTTATTATTATTTATTTTTATTAATTTATTAAAATTAATAATAAAACATTAAAAATTTATATATATTTTACCATTAATTTACTATTTTTTTTTTAATTCTTTTGTATTTAGTTAAACATTTATATTTATATTCTTTTTATTAAAAAAATTGATAGTTTTTATCATACGATTTTCAAATTTAATATAATAAATTGTAAAAAATGAACATTCCTATGGAAATTCCCGACTTCAAAACCATTGATGAGAATGGAATTAAACGGCGATACATCTACGTCATGACTGTTCCTCTTTGGGACAATTTTAAAAACCTTCAATATGCATACATCTACAAACACATTAGTATGGGTTCCAATCCCGTCGTTTTTGATTTCATTGACAACGAGGTCCAGGCTTTGTTTTTTGACGAACACAGCATGAACTGCAAGGTTCACTTCCTCCGCGAATTCCCTCCTGGTACTATTATTCCAGACAGGATCGCCGTCGAGAGATCCATTGGCTAGATTTGCTCTCTATTTTATTATAAAATTATTTGTTTTGATTATTCAATCATAATTAAATCATCCTCAATCATACGCGTCCTACAATAAGGACAACGATTTGAACGTTCTAACCATGTTTCAATACATGTTGAACAATATTGATGTTTGCATGCAGTCATTATTGTTGAATCTACATCTTTACAAATATAACATTTTTCTACTTCAATTTTTGGTTCAATTATATAAATTATTGGCTTCAAAATAATTTTTTCATCAGTAATAACCAACTTTAAATTATATAATCCTTCCTTCATTGAAATTATCCATTTTATCATTTCTAAGCTTTTTACTCTTTGATTGCGACAAAAGTTTTTGCATAATGACTTAAAAATTGAATGATTTTTTCATTGTTATATCCATATCTGGTTTCATTGAATAAAGCCACTTTGCATAATCTAAATTTTTATATTCGCAAGCATTCTCAAAAATTGATTCTATGTCTTCCATAAATTCTTCTTTCAAATCACTATCTTTTTCAAATAACCATTTTATCATTTCTATATTGCCATCATTGCTTATATTTTTTAAGATTCTATAGTATTGGTTAAAACTCAGATCTGACACATAAACTGGTCTAATAAATTGTAACCATTCAATTACTTCTATATGTCCGTTTTCACATGTTTTTTCTAAAGCCTTTTTAATTATTGGTCCATAATTCTCTTCAAAATCACTTCTTGGCACCTTTTCTAATAACCATTTCGCTAATTCTAAATGTCCATAAGTGCATGCATCTACAAAGTTCTTTCCTTTCTTTTCTTCACCTTCATATCCATAGTCACAAATATTAATATTTAATTCAATACCATGAATCTCTAATAATTCTGAATAGAACCATTTAATTGTTTCTAAATTAGCAGCTCTGCATGCATATGTAAAAACATATTCTCTTCTTTTTTTAATATCTGTACCAGGGTTAACTGACATAATCCATTCTACAATGTCCATATATCCATTCTTGCAAGCAAATTGAAAATAAGCTTCAAACTCGTGGTCAATTGAAGGACGCATTAAATATAGCCATTGTGCGATTTCTAATTGACCTTTCTTACAAGCTTTCAAAATTGCATGTGTATAATCTTTGTTTTCAATATTTTCACCATATGTATGATAATACCATTGAACCATTTCTAAAGGTCCTTTAGCACTAATTTCTTCAAATCTAACAAAACATGATTTAATATCGGGTTTTACTAATTTAATCCAACTTGCAAATTCTACATTCTTTGATTCAATTATATTATTATATATTTGGTCGTAGTTATACAATTCAATAAATTCTGGCTTAATGTTAAATAACCACTGTGCGCATTCAATTTTTCCATATGAACTAATATGATACATACATTTGTAAAATAATTCAATATTGTTCAATTCAGGATGCTTTGAAAGCAACCATTCTGCATTATCAAATAGCTTATTATTAATTAATCTTTTAAATAATTCCGCTTTTGAATTTGGAATATGTATTGAACCACAAAATACAATTAGCTCCTTTAATAAAGCCAAGTTGTTTACAGGTTCCATATAGTTTTGTTTAACTGTAAACTTTTATTTTATTTTTATTATTTTTATACATTATTTTTCAAGTATTAATAGTTTACGTTTATATCATACATCTTGATATTAAAAAAATATAATAGATAAAAAAATGATGGCTTTTATTTTTTACTAATATTTTTTATCATTTTTATAGGTGTTACACCATTAACACTTGTTTAAAAATGATGAAAATAAGGTGCTCTAGTGATGCAAAATTAATTGAACAAATCTGTACATTACCAGATGTGGTTTTGTGCACAATTAGTTCATATATTGAATATGAAGCTGATAGGATTGATGGTTACGAACTTGGAGAAGAACATTTCAATGTTCTTTATTTCAGACACAATGTACATCATTATTTGGAAAATAATAATGAAGCAAAAAGACTTCATGATTTGTGCTTAATTTATTATCATAAGTTATGTGATGAATTAGCTATTTTTTCTCGATATAGATGTTATCGAACATCTGATGATGTAATGAAGGCATACGATAAATACATACGTTGTTTAAGTGAATATGAAGTTGTTATGATAAATTTGGGTTCGTTCGAACGAGATTGGTAAAAATTTACTATTTTATAATTAATTTAATTTATTTTGATAACAATTTTATTATTTTTATAAATATTGTGTATCCTCTTTTTATTTATTTTATTAAATTGTAGCAATTAGGTCGTACACAAAGGTACGAGGTAAGCTATGGGTATTCGATTTCCTGTTACCAGCACTGTCAATATCAATGTCAATAATATGGTCAGTAAGGATATACTGCATCTTGTTGCCCTCAACTCCGACAGCAGCGACACTGGAATCCGTCCGAACGACAACGATTGACTCGTTGATATACGAGAGGAGATCCGAAATCCTAGCTTCCTTCTCAGGAGTAATTATCTCCGCAAATTCCTTTGCGAAAATAGTAGTTCCCTTTTTGGTCACACCACGCTTACGAACAACAATTGCAGAGAGAAACTGCTGCCAATTCAGAGGGAGAGAAAGAAAGTCCTTCCCGTTCTGATCGAATTTACGATCAAGGGCATTAATTGCCGTGCTAAGTGCACCACCCTTATAGATGGGGTCATCAATGACCGACATTTTTTTTAATCCCTAAAGGATTTTCTACAAACTTTTTATAGATGTTAATATTTTTAATGTGTTAAACTTAATTTATCAATTTTTTTTGTTTTGCATATCAATATTTTATAAAACCACTAGTCTTGTGGTATCATCTCGGAGTGCCGTCCGGCTCGTTCCAATTTGAAATTGATGTCTCTAGTCAACCTATTCCTTGCATCGTTTTCATCTCTGTATTGACCCGGCTGTCCATTATATCCCCATTTTCCAGCCAGTCCGACCAGGACGTCTCTTTTCTCCCTCCAATAATCACTGGTTAGTCCAGGGATTTCGGGTTGATCATATAGACGTAGTAAAAGGGTGTATAACCTTCCGAATTCACGATGTGCATCATTAGGAGTCATTGTATCGATACCAATGCCAAAATTAATATTAACGAATTCATAAGCATTCTGGACATCCATTTTAATGTGTTTAAAGTTCACTGTGTAACAGTGAGAATTTATACAAAAAAATTTATTAGATTTTTAGCCATCAATTTTTTAAACATTCATTGGAATTGTTTAAAAAATATTATAACTTAAATTAGATGAAAAATTGATTATATTTTTACTAATTATTTTTATTTAACATTACTAATCAAAAAATTATCGAAAAATTATCGAAAAACGATAAATTTATCTGGTATTTACAATCCTGAAGTTCATAAACAAAGTGATACTCAATCAACTGTTTGTAAAAACAACTGCTAAAAGAGGATTTTGTTCTGTTCATAATGATGATCGACATTTTTTAATCCCAAAAGATTTTCTAAAACTTTTTATTGGATAAAATATTTTTAATGTGTTAAACTTAATTTATCAATTTTGTTTGTTTTTTATCTATCAATATTTTATAAAACCACTTAGTCCCGTGGTATGATCTCGGTGTCCCGTCCGGCTCGTCCTAATCCATGATTGACATGCCTGGTCATTCTATCCCTTGCATGAGCTTCATCTCTGTATTGACCCGGCTGCCCATCATATCCCCATTTTCCAAGAAGCCCGACCAGGACGTCTACTTTCTCCCTCCAAAAATCAGAGGTCAGTCCAGGGATTGTAGGTTGTTCCAATAGATCCATTATACCAAGGAATAAGATTCCAAATGTATGATACGCTTCATCAGATGTCATTGTGTCAATGTTGATGTCTGCAAAAAGACCATCAATCGCATCATAAGCATTCGGGACAACCATTTTTTGTGTTTAAAGTTCACTGTGTAACAGTGAGAATTTATACAAAAAAATTTATTAGATTTTTAGCCATCAATTTTTTAACATTTAAAAGAATGTTTAAAAAATATTATAACGTAAATTAGATGAAAAAAATGAATATTTATTGATTTATTATTTGTTTTATTAATAACATTATAAAAATTATCGAAAAATGATGAATTTAACTGGTATTTACAATCCAGAAGTTCATAAACAAGGTGATACTCAATCAACTGTTTCTAAAACAGCTGCTAAAAGAGGATTTTGTTCTGTTCATAATGATGTTCAAATTTATTTTATTATAGGTGGTAATAAACCTTGTTATAGATGTGAAGAAGAACATCAAATTGAACTTAATAGAAAAAAAGCTGAAAATGAATTAGCTATTAGAGAATTAGAAATTAGGAAAAATACTCTTGAATTAAATATTGAAAATAGTGATTTATCATCTAGAGAACCTATTTTATCTATTGAAAAAATAGATAATTCCGATATTTTATCTAATTATGTATCAAAACAATATTTTGATGAAAATAATTCTATTATGAATGTTGAATTTGAAAATATAAAAACTAAAATTCAAGAGCTTAAAGATAATCAATCTAATATAATTGATAAAGAAGAAGTCAAAGAATCATTTATTTTTTTAAATGAAGAAATTGAAAGTTTTAAAATTCAATTATCTCAATTAAATAAAATTAATTTTTATGAAGAATTATCATCTTTAAAAAATGAAATTGTTTGTTTAAAAAATAAAAATAATAATTCTTTAGAAAAAGTTAATCAATTTGAACAGTTTGAACAATTAAACGAAAAAATTAATTTACTTGAAAATGAAAATATTTTACTCCGTGAACAAATTAATCAATTAAAAATTTTATCTAATCCTATTGAAAATGATAAAAATATTTTATTAGAATCTATTAATAAAAAAATTAGATTAATTGAATTTATTGTTGAAAGATTAGATCGATTATATCCTCTTGAATTAGTTGAATATGAAGTTGAAATAGAGGAAAGAGAAAAAAATTCGAAAGGTCTTCGTAAAAATTTATTAAAAAAAAAAAATAGCAATGATAAACCTATTGAAACAAGTAGTAGTGATTTCAAAAAAATTTTTGAAAATGAAAATTTTGGTAAAATTATTATTTTTTCAAATGATTCCGATTTTACTAAATCTCAAATACAACAAATAATTAAACACGGTTGGATTGTTTATAGGCATAAATATGCAAATTGTCATTATACAATATTCAAAGGATATTTAATTAAATATTTTAATGATTATTTCCCTAACGGTATAATTTCAAAAAATGCTAATACTAGTTTTAGATTTGATGAAAATCCTAATTTTATTTTAAATACTTTTTCTAAAATAGCAAATCAAAATATTTGCCATGGCACAAATATTTTTAATACAACTTATGTAAGTTTTGAAAAAAATAAATTCGACGATGACAATAACCTTCCAGGTCTTTTATTTTTCGAATTAAATATTTTAACTGAAATTCATTTTGTAGTAAATAATATTTTTAAATTATATTTAACTTATATCAAAATTAAAGAACCTGGATTTGAAATTCCTGAAGATTTTAATTAATTTTATTGTTATTTTTACAATAAAATATATTTATAAAAAATTATATTGCTATTTTCCGCCACGGAGTGCCAAAATTTCCGCAACGAAGCGTTTAATTATTTGCGAGAACGGCAGTGAAGCAAATAATTTACGCGTAGTTCCATTATGCATTAAATAGATAAAAATTAATGTGATAACATTGATTTTTATTTATTTAAATGAAATTTATTTTTATGAAATTTATTAAAAATTTTTTTAACTATTCCCTCTTTGTATAGAATCTATTTTATATTTTATATTATTGTAAATAACAAAAACAATGTTATCTAATTCATAATAATTATTGCAAAAATCACAAATATTAAATATTTCAAAACCATCCATTTCATGTTCAATATTTTTATAATATTCTTTATTATCTACCCAAGAATGTAATTGTATATATCTATTTGAACATCTTGCTCTTTTTATCGCATCTTCTCCACATAATTGACAACATACATATTTATAGTCTCCATCTATTAATTTTGAAAGACTAATTTTAAAATTAAGTTTGATTGTATCTATATTAATATTTTCTATTTCTAATATTTTTTCAGGTTTTTTATAAATTATATAGTTGATTTTTAAATTTTTATCTATATTTTTATTTTTTTGATTATTTTTTATTAAAGCATCAAGATCTTCATTTAATTTATTGTAATTTATATTATATTTATTTTCATTATAATAATAATTTTTATCATATACCAAATATATAGTGTATTTTGTATAATTTGAGATATCAAATATATTATTAATATTTTTTACATAAAAATAATTTTTACCATAGATTAAATCTAAATATTTTGGATATTTAGATTTTATTATTTTTTTATCTATTAAATCTTTTATACATTCTGAACCATTTTTATAACAAAATGAAAAAATTTCTTTTTTTATATCAATATTTAAATCTATAAACATTTATAATCTAAATTATTATTTATATTTTTTTATTTATATATTTATTTATTAAATATAAATTTATTATTTTTTTACCTCTATAAAAATTGATTTAAAATAATATATATATATATATATATTAAATAAGATAGATATAATGGGTTTAATTTATTTTTATCAACCTCCTCATTTAATAGGACTTAATCGATACAAAATCAGTTGCACAAATAGTTGTGATTATTTTAGTTTACCTTTAAGAAAAACATCAAGATATATTTCTATTGCAGATGTTAATGAACCTTTGATATTAAAAAATATAATAATTAAAGAATTTAATAATAAATTTAAATTAATAGCTGGTGACAATTTTTTTATGGGAGATGAAGATGAAATGAATTTACTTTTTTTACAATTAATTAATGAATACAAAAAAAATAAATAAAAACATTTTTATTCTCTATTTTTTACAACGTATTATATTTATAATAAAATTATAAATATTTTTTTTATTTTTTACTTACAATTTTATTACCATTTATTATGGATTTATCATCATTTTATATATAATTATAAATTAAAATATATAATTGTTGAAATGGATAAAATGGATCAAATGGATACTTTTTGAAAATAAATAAAAAATATAAAATATATATAAAATATAATATTTTTATAATACTAAATATAAAATCATCCATTTCATCCATTTTATCCATTTCATTTAATTTTATTATAATAAAAAATATATTTTTATAAATATTGATATTTATTATTATTTAGATAATATATAATATTAGAAAAATATATATATTTTTTTATTTAAAAATATTTTGTTGTTAGTTGAAATAAAAAATACTAACCAACAACATAACTCACAACAGTTTTTTATTATATATATATATTTATTTATTTTATATAATTTAATTATAGGTAAGGGGATGTGGTGGAATTGGTAGACACGACGGACTTAAAATCCGTTGCCT
>JACCDX011344770.1_pt1 | contig 11531 bp, 12 predicted proteins | sample 7449681 | NCBI WGS metagenome assembly JACCDX01 (sample SAMN15323450, study PRJNA562643) | freshwater metagenome | isolation source: river surface water | place: USA:Blue River Watershed | collected 2017-08-18 | reverse complement strand
AATCCCAATGGAAATGTTTATACTTTCAATGACCAACGAAACTCTCTTTCAGTTGATCACTTGACCGGTGGATAATTTTTTAAGCCGCTTTATCCTTTAAAAAATCTGACAATTCGTCATTGAACTGCTTAATTAGTTTTGAATTTTTTGAACTTACGACAAGTGAAAAATAGTACATTAATAATGAATCAACTTTAAATTTTTTTATTTGGCAATGCATAATTCGACTGACTACCGCAGGTCCTATCCCCATGATTTCAGACATCTCAACATTTGTGTAATTCTTTTCTCTTTTAAATTTTAAAATTTGCTGACAAATATTAAATTTCATTTTATCGATTGGTGAAGCTTTAGCATCCAATATTTCAGTTGGTTTCAGTTTTCCAGATTTTATTTTTTCAAGTACTTTAAATATTCTCTCTTTATCAGGATAACTCATACGCACTCCGTTTAATTTGATAAAATGTTATTATTCCGCACTTGTTGGGACTATCTTTGTGCAGTAAGAGTTAATTCTTGTTACCGATATTAAGCATGTGACTAAATTCTTAGGCTTCATACAAAGTTGTCCTTTAAACACTAACGGCGATTGACAATAAAGTCAACAATGTTGACTCCAGTGATCCATGACTTGACTTGAATTTTTGCATTTTACTCAACTCAAAGTCGATTGAGAAAGTCATGGTTTGAGTTTTTAATCCGATTTTGGAAAAAAATTTATTGATAGATTTTCAGTTTTCAATTGTATTCTCAGGGATTTCTTACTTGAAAACTCAAATGTGTTCAGCATAAACTATACCAATGCTTTTTAATACCTATAAATTCATATTTGTGTTTTTCCCATTGGTGTTTATCCTTTGCAAATTTTCACCGCAAAAATTAAGACTTCCATTCATCACGCTGTTTAGTTACATTTTTTATCTCACTGCCGGGGACCGATGGTTCATCATCCCCATGCTATTTACGACGCTCTTTGATTATTTTCTCGTCATCGCCATGGAAAGAGTTGTGGCAAAAGAGAAGAAGAAAATTTTGCTCTTAGTCTCTTTGACCGTTAATTTGGGGCTATTGTTTTATTTTAAATATTCTTACTTTTTTGCTGATTCCACGGTGACACTCCTTGAACATTTTCAAATTCATAATGATGGCCTAAAATCCCTCATCTCTTCATTGAAAGTTCTCATGCCTGCGGGAATTTCATTTTATACTTTCCAAACTATGAGCTACGCCATCGATGTCTACCGAGGGGAGGCAAAGGCAGAAAAAAATTTTTGGCGATTTGCGGGCTTTGTTTCATTTTTCCCTCACCTTGTTGCCGGCCCCATTACGCGCCACAATCAATTGATCCCCCCGCTAGAAAACATCGAACACCACGGGCTCAAATCTCAATACACCAATGGAACCTTTTTGTTTGTTTTAGGTCTTGCAAAAAAAATACTCATCGCTGATCAAATCGCGATGATCATTGATCCCATTTTGTTAACAAGTTTTAAAGGTGGAATCAATATTCCGCAGTCCATGATTTTTCTCAACGAACCATTCACCGCATGGCTCTTACTCTTTGGCTTCACCTTTCAACTTTATTTTGATTTTTCAGGGTATTCAGATATGGCTATAGGCCTCGGCCGATTTTTTGGAGTTGAGCTCCCGCAAAATTTTCGAGCACCTTATCAAGCATTAAACCCCAGTGATTTTTGGAGGCGATGGCATATTTCCTTAAGTCAGTGGCTCAAAGACTACCTGTACATAAGTCTCGGTGGAAATCGAAAACGAAAACACCTCAATCTCTTTTTGACTATGGTCCTCGGCGGATTATGGCATGGAGCAAATTGGACTTATGTCTTGTGGGGTGCCTACCATGGAATGATTCTCATGATTCATCACCTCCTTCGAAATCAATGGGAAAAAACGTCCAGTCTTTTTCAACGAATACTAACGTTTTATCTCGTTACATTAGGATGGATGTTTTTTCGATCAGAAAATATTCAATATGCAAAGAGTTGGTTGAGCACTCTTTTTGATCTATCCAATTTATTCACTTTTCATTGGAAAAACCTTACAGATACTCAAATGTTTTTGAAACTTGTTTTCCTATGCCTCATTGCATGGTTTATTTCAGGACACAAAATTATTGCATCGAATTTTGATTTTGTGCAATTGAACAATAAAAAATCCCAAAAGTTGGGGATTATATTAGCCCTTGTATTTGTCATCACATTGATGCTTATGAATAACGGTACAAAATTTTTATATTACCAATTTTAAATTACAATAATTTCCAAAGAGCGCCATGAAGTCTTTTATTATTACATTTTTTTCTGCATTTTTTTTGGTGATCGGATTTAACTTTTATATCGACAAAAATTTTTTTTGGCATAGAAACAAAAAGTTTCAAGAAAAAATTCTCAATGCCAATGAATGCCTCCTCTTTTCCGGCGAAAAGCTGAGCCAAACAGACCGACTGGCCCAAAGGCAAAATCGCAAATATCTGGATGAAATCCAAACTCTAATTTTATCTTCATCCCGCGGTGCCTATGCCCAAAAGTCCATGTTCCCCAACCAAAAAATTTACAATTTTGCCGCTTCGATTTCTCTCCTGGAAGATTTTGTCGATGTATGGGAAGACCTCCTAGCGCAAAATAAAATCCCCCAAAAAGTAATTTTTTTTCTCGATCCATGGATCTTTAATGAAACCACGGCAAACTACCGCTCCTTCGATTCCTTAAAAGGCCAAGACCAATTTTTAGCGAAACACAACCTCACTCTCCCCGACAGCCTTAAAAATTTTTATAAGCGAGAAAAAAAAGAGAAGCTTCGATTGGCCATTTTAAATTTATTTTCTTTTGAGCAAACACAAATCTCTTTTGAGCTTTGGTTAAAGAATGAATATAAAGACTTTCAAATTTCCCCTTGCTCTGATGTTATTCACGATATGAATAATCACCAAACGTACATGGATGATCGTGGATCACATTATTCCAACAAGTACCCAACGGCCATGGAACTTGAAAAAATGACTTCTCCAAAAACAAGTGCTCTTTCTTATTTGGACCCATGGACTTTTTCACCAATCAAATTAGAAATTTTAAAGGCACTCATTCAAGAGATGCTCTCAAAAAACATTAAAGTCCATGTCCTTACTCCACTCTATCATCCTACTTCTTTTTCCCACATCGAACAGTCAGACCCCATCGTGAAGTATAAAAATGTTCTGGATAACCTGCATAATGAAATTGAGGGAATAAATATCTGTCAAGTCTATGATCCAAAAACCATTGGGTGCACTTCGCCTGATTTTCCAGATACTTTTAAAGATCATTTTAAGGATGCGATCCACATGACTCCGGCCTGTACAGAAAAACTTTTGTCCTATTGCAAGGCTTTATGAATAAATCTAAATTCACACTCAAATTTTTCAAAAACTCCATTCACTACAGATTCTCCAAATGGGGTGTTCGTCTCTTAATTTCTCAAACTGATTTTTTTTTAAAAATTTGCCAAAACTTTATTGAAAGTTTTCCCCAATCCTCGCTCTCTTACCATTGTCTCTTCACGGTTTTAAAGTCCGTGCAAAAATCTTTATCAACTCCTCTTTATGCACAAAAACTTTTTTTGCATTATTTCGATTCCTATCTTGCTATAAATCCAAAGGGCATTTTTCTTTGGAGAAATCAAGCGTACTTTGCCTGCCTCTCTTTAGAACAAACGGAAAGAATGCACGCTTACATGAACCTTTTTTATCATACACAAGAAAAGGAGAGGGAGAATTTCAAACAAAAGTTAATCCAAACGGACTCCTCCTCGCCGCTCATCCCACTTCTGGACGTCATCATCCCTTCAGATAATTTATTTCGAAGTTACAATGTCCACGGGTATTTTGATGTGCACATCAAATGTATGGAAGCAGGCCTTCGACCATGGAAAAAAATTATGATTCCACTGACAGAGAATGACCTGATGACAAATCCGGTCATGCTCAAGTATTGGTCAAAGTATTTGCACGTCACCTACGACAAAGAACTCATCTCGAAACTCAATTCCATTCGAGAATACATCGAAGAGGATTTGAGTTTTTCCGCATGGATTCACGGAAAAGCAGTTTATATTGAACACGCAAAATCTGTGGTGCAAAAATACTGGGAAAAGGAAAATCGCCCCCCTCTTCTTAGTCTGTTGCCTGAAGATCAAAAATTTGGTGAAGAAAAATTGGCGGAATTGGCGAGAGAAAACCAAATCCAACTCACTCGTGAAACATGGTTTGTGAGCCTCCATGTTCGGGACTCAGGGTACAAACTTGGTGACCACCGAAAACTGGATGTAATTGATGACTTTCGAAACGCCGACATTGAATCCTATGTGCCGGCCATTGAAGAAATTATTCGCCGAGGTGGAATCGTTGTGAGGGTTGGTGACCCTAAGATGAAGCACCTTCGACCAATCCCAGGTCTTATTGACTATGCACACTCCAAGCATCGTTCAAACTTGATGGATGTGTATTTGTTTTCTGCCTGCAAATTTTTTATTGGAGTTTCTTCAGGCCCCGTTTTAAACCCCATAATTTTTGGAGTCCCCACACTCATGACCAACTTTATGCCAGTGGTCGGTCGCCCCCATGCCAATAATTGTCTTTTTCTCCCAAAATTGTTATGGTTGAATGACGAAAAAAGATACTTAACTTTTCGAGAAATTTTATCCACGTCCATTGGGAAAATTTATACAACCGTGGGCTATGTGGAAAAAAATATTTCCATCATTGATAATACAAAAGAAGATTTAATGAACGCTACAATCGAAATGCTTAATGAAATCTATAAAAATGAAATCAGCCATCCTCACCATTTTAGGGACCTTCAAGACGAACTAAAAAAACTTTATGAACGCTACAGTGGCTATGGTGATCTGGGGTTTTTAAGTTACGAGTACCTCAAAAAATGCCACCAATTAAAAGTGATTTAACAAGGACAATGACGTGAGCGAATTTCAAATTGATAATGCCACAAAAGAAAGCCAATACGGTTACCTCGTAGACATTGCCAATAAAAATGGATTGATGAAAATGAGTTTGCGCTCTAATGCCATGTGGCGAGTAGACCCAAAACTTTTAGTATTCACTCTGGCAAGGCATAAGTTTGTTGCAAAAATGCTCTCTGGCTATAACCGGGTTTTAGAAGTTGGGTGTGGTGATGCCTTTGCAAGCCGACTTGTTCATCCAGAAGTCAAAGAACTTCACGCTATTGATTTTGATGCTGTCTTCATTGAAGAAGGGCGAAAAAATACGGATCCATCATGGCCTGTCACACTGAACGTTCATGATATATTGTCCGGACCTTATACGGTCGGTGGAAAATTTCAAGCTGCATTTTCATTGGATGTCATCGAGCATATTCCCCAAGAAATGGAGAGAACCTATTTGGAAAATATTTGCCAGTCAATTCAGCCGGGCGGTGTTTTTATTTGTGGGGCACCATCACTCGAATCCCAACAGTACGCATCTGATTTAAGTAAAGCAGGACACATCAATTGCAAGAGTGGAAAAGATTTAAAAAAGCTTTTGGCCGAATACTTTGAGCACACTTTTCTTTTTGGGATGAACGATGAAGTTTTGCACACTGGCTTTTCGCCTATGTCCCATTACCTTTTTGTCGTAGCCACGGGAAATAAATATTCCCCAAAATCCTAGTATGCTGACGATTATTCGCCAAACACTCCTTTTAATCGAAAAAAATGATCGCACTCGGTTTTTTGGTGTCGTTGTTCTTGGCCTCTTTACAACAGCACTTGATACCATGGGCATACTTTCAGTATTCCCCTTTCTTCAACTTGCGACCAAACCTGAAATCGTTCAGAGCAATTCCTACTTGAGAACTGTTTTCCAATTTTTTCATTTTTCTTCAGTACAAAATTTTTTAATCCTTGTCGGAATTGCCATGCTTTTTTTCTTTTCTTTGGCCAACGCCATTAAAGGATTTTCTTTATGGTATTCGAACATCTTTATTTATCGTTGCAATCAAAAAATCTCGGTCAAACTTTTATCTTTGTATTTTCGAGAAAATTATTTACTCAACATTAAAAAAAATTCTGCTGAAGTGGCCACACAACTTTTGTCTTATGTAGATTTGGGAATGTCCAGTATGCTTCATGCTATCCTTGGACTGATCTCCAGTGTGCTATTGGTATTGTCACTGCTCTCCATTTTATTTTACACCCAACCCTATTCTGCCCTGATCATGTTTTTATCAGTTGGGGTTTTATATTTTATTCTGGATAAGAGTATTAAGTTTCAACTGGTGGAGCTTGGACAAAAATCAATGTCCAACTCAAAAAATCTTTATAAAAGCATTAATGAGTCCACTGGTGGTGTTAAAGAAATCAAATACCTCAATCGTGCCCATAAATTTCTCGAAGATTACAATCAAATCTATGGCCACTATGTGGATTTAAAATCTAAAAGCAATGTGCTGCAATTTCTCCCCAAGCTCATCATTGACTCCTTGGCCTTTGCCTCTGGAATCCTGATGATCATTTTGATGATTATGAATGGAAGCCAACTCTCGGAGTCATTGCCAACTCTCGGATTGTTTGCCTTTATTATTTTACGATTGGTCCCCAATGCACAGGTCATCCTGCAGCAGACTTCAAAAATCCGCTACTCCGAAAAATCTGTTCAATTTTTAAGTGGAGAAATGGATCGACTCAATTTATTGTTAAACCAAGACACCCAGTCTCTTCTCGAAGTACAAAAAAAACCAATAGATTTTCAAAAGAGTCTTCAATTTCACAATGTGGATTTTCGTTACGACGATCACAATTTGGTTATAAAGAAGTTGAACTTTCAACTCCTCTCGGGCGAGACCATCGCTTTCGTTGGAAAAACTGGATCGGGAAAAACCACCATCATTGATTTAATTTTAGGTTTAATTCACCCCACCCACGGATCCATCACTGTTGATGGAGAAGCCCTTACAAAAGAGAATTTGCCTCTCTGGCAACGGAACATTGGATACGTTCCTCAAAATGTTTTTTTAGCAGACACGACCATTGAACAAAACATTGCCTATGGAATTCCATTGGAAAAAATTGACTCGCAAAGAATCATTGAAGTTTGCCGGCAATCACAAATTCACGACTACATTTCTGAAAAACTCCCTCAGGCTTACCAAACTGTTGTAGGTGAACGGGGAGTACAGTTAAGTGGAGGGCAAAAACAACGCATCGGCATTGCCCGTGCTCTTTACCATGACCCAAAACTTTTAGTCCTCGATGAAGCAACCAGTGCACTGGATGACCAAACGGAAGAATCCGTCATGCAAGAAATTCAATTTATTGCCAAATCAAAAACTGTGATCTTAATTGCCCATCGACTGAGCACTATTAAAAGTGCCGATCGAATTTATATGTTAAAAAATGGAGAAATTGCAAGCGTTGGAAATTTTCAACATATGCTCAAAGCAGAACCTGATTTTTTCTCCAAGCATCTCTAAGCATCTTTAATTTTTATTAGGAAGTGGAAATGAACTTAGCTGAAATAAAAAAAATGGAAACCATCCAAAATACGGACAATATTTTTTCCATTTCTCCCCAAGGAATCCACAAGCTCATCCAAAGTGCAGAGGAGAATGTTCGTAAACGCATTCGCATCAACATGCATTTGGATCTTTCTGATGGCGTGCACGAAATGATCATTGTTCATAAAAAAGGCAATTACGTTCGCCCCCATCAGCATCCCAAAAAATCAGAATCCTTCCACATGATTTCCGGCGAGCTTCTGGTTTTAATTTTTAACAACGAAGGCAAACTCACTCAAGTCATCCCCATGGCTCCTTTTGGAAACAATAAAGATTATGCTTTTTGCTATCGTTCATCTCCGGGGACATGGCACTCCATTCACATACTTTCTGATTACGTGGTTTTTCACGAAACCACCAATGGGCCTTTTGATCAGCAAAGTTCCCAGCAGGCCCCCTTCGCCCCTGATGAACTCGACGTTGGCAATGTAAAACTTTATTTGGAAAAAATATCTGCTGACCTCCTAAGATTTCCCTATTAAAATTATTCCCAATGAATACCTAAAAATTAGAGAGACCACTATGTATCCAGAATATTTCCAACGAAAAGATTGTCGTCTATGCCACAGCCCTCGAATTGAAAATGTTTTTCATTTTCCAGAAACTCCTATTGGCGATGATTATTTTCCTGAGAAAGTCGATCAAAAAACCTATCCTTTGGATTTAGTGTTTTGTCAGCATTGTGGATTTTTACAAATCCCTAATGTGGTTTCACCTGAGTTACTTTACAAAAATTACATCTATGAAACGAACACATCCCTCAATTTGTCTGAACACTTTGATCAGTATGCTCAATCCTTAATGACTTTTCTCAGTTTAAAAGAAGGGGATTTGGTTTTTGAAATTGGCTGCAATGACGGCACACTATTGAACTCATTAAAAAATCTTAAACTCAAAACTGTGGGAATTGAACCTGCAACTCGCATCGCTGAAAAAGCGCGTTCAAAAGGCCTGACAATCCTCAATGACTTTTTCCAAAATTCGGTGGCAAAAAATCTCGTGCAGGAATTCGGTCGTCCCAACCTTATTTGCGCCAACAATGTCTTGGCCAACATCGACGATCTTCATGGATTTTTTCAAACCATAAAAGAGACCCTTTCTTCCCAAGGAACATTTGTCTTTGAATCAGGTTACATGATTGATCTCATTCAAAATGACGTCATCGACAATATTTACCATGAGCACTTGAGTTACTTTAGCATCGCTCCCCTACAAAAAACTCTTGAGCAATTTTCCTTGAAACTCTTTCATGCTGAACATGTTCAGACGAAGGGTGGCTCCATGAGGTATTTTATTACACACTCTGAAAACACCTCTCGCCCCATACATTCTTCTGTGGAAACTTTTTTTCAACGGGAAAAAGAACTAGGATTTTTAGAAGTTCAAAAATTTTATGATTTGGAAAAAAAGCATCAGGCCGAAAAAGTCAAACTTCAGGAGCTTTGTAAAAAACTCAAATCAGAAAATAAAAAAATTGTTGGTTTTGGTGCATCTGTTGGTGTGACCACTCTCCTTTACTACTACGACGTCGCACAGTATCTAGACTATTTGGTTGATGATAACACCAAACGCCATGGACTTTTTTCACCAGGGCTTCACCTCCCAATTTTCTCCAGTCAAAAACTTATCGAAGACAAAGTGGACTACGCCATTTGTTTTCCTTGGAGATACATCAAACCGATCTCAGACACAAATCATGAGTTCAAAAAGGCTGGCGGAAAATTTATCTTACCGCTTCCCAAACTTAGTATTGAGTAAAAATGCCGACACACAATAAGTCCCACCCCCACCCACACCCCATTGACGTTGCATTTATAGGCTGGCACGAAGGCTCCGCAGGCCAAATTCACTCTTGGATTGAAGATGATGGCCGCTACAAAGTGCATTCTTTCATTCATCCCTACGACGAAACACCAGACATCGTAAAAATTAAACGTTCATGCTCTCAATTTTCTTACCCCGAAAATGGGCTTTACAAAAATCTTCCATTCATTTGTCAAAAAGATTGGCCTTCATATTTAAAGGCAAAAAATATACAGCACGTCCTCGTCACAAGCCCCGTGCCCAACGAACGTTACGAACAAATCCAATTGGCCCAGAGCCATTCCTTCCACTTGATCAATGCCATACACCCCACGGCAATTCGGTTGAACGAATCTATCATTGGACACAATATCATCATGCATGCAAAAAGTTTTTTAGGGTATCGCGCTGAACTTGAAGACGGAGTTATTCTCAATGTCGGTGCTCAAGTCGATCATCACTCTGTCATTCGCCACTCCGTCACCATCGACCCTGGAGTTGTTATGGCCGGTAACGTGACCATCGAAAAAAAAAGCATCATCCACACCGGTGCCATCATCATTAACAAAATTCACATTGGAGAACAAAGCATCATTGGCGCTGGAAGCGTCATCATCAAAGATGTGGAGTCACAAGTCACTGTGGTTGGAAACCCTTCGCGCATCATCAAACACAACGGTAAGCAATTTTTTTAAGTGCATTTTTTGCAGCTTCACGCACTGCCTTTTTCTCATCATCATTTTCTAATTTTTCAAGGATTGGGATTGCTGAACGAATTCTAAAGTGCTCACAGGCCTTACATGCCTCTTGACGTACGTACCACATTGGATCACTTAAAAGTGGCGGAATAGATGCTGAAATCGATTTGTTGTTTAAGGCAATTAAAGTCTTCAATACTCGCCCACGCACTCCACCACTTTCATCCTTGAGGAGCATGGCGACTTTTTTTGCGGAAGACTTATACTCAATTCTTGCAAGGCCACCCAGTGCTTGAAGTTTAACGGTCATCCTTTCATGCTTCAGTGCCTTAATTAAAACGGGAATACATTTTTTGTCACCCAGAGTGCCAAGTGCCAGTAGACTCCATTTCATCACACGAGGAAAGTCTTCATTTTGAGCTGATTTGATTAAGTATGGAACTGCTATACTTCCAAACTTTATTATTTTTTGAATTGTTTTTTCAGCCTGAACATCGCCCTGGGTATCGAGTTCTGCAATGAGTGCCTCAATTTCAATCTTTCTTGCCAAAAAAATCTCCACTTAAACTGCTGTTGGCAGTATGTCCGATAAGAACTGTTCTCTGGAGCTTTTAACTTTTTTTTAATCCAGGCTTTAGGGAATTGAAAAAAATTAATTATCCAACTTTCTTTTCTATAGGTTCTACTGTTAGTTTCATTCCAAGAGCATGGAGCATTTTAAAAACCGTCTCTAATTTTGGATTTCCTTCAGCGGACAGTGTCCGATAAAGGCTTTCGCGAGAAAGGCCAGATTGCTCAGCAAAATTTTTAAAGCCACGAGCTTCAGCAATTGTTTTAAGACAAAGAAGAAAGGCTTCAGGTGAATCCCAATTGTCTTCAAGTGTAGCTTGAACATAAAGAAGTTGTTCTTCTTCATTTCCTCGAAGAATTTCAATTAAAGCCTCTCTATAATTTTGGCTTGCTTCATTCATGTGATCTCTCCTTATAATCCTTCCAGTACTCTTTTGCTTTTTTTATATCTTTTTCTTGAGTTGATTTTTCTCCACCAAAAAGGAGCAAGATTATCTTTTCACCATCTAATCCATAGTAAACTCTGTAACCGGGACCGAATGTAAATCTAAGTTCATTGACACCGTCACCTACAGATTTATAGTCTCCAAAATTTCCCAAAGCAACTTTATCTATCCTTGCTCTTATTCTCGCTCGTGACATTCTATCTTTAAGGCCATTAAGGACCGATGATTTTCCCGTACCAGGAGCACCTGTCAAAATGTAGTAATTTGATTTATGATTAACGTTCATTTTATAAAAGTAATTGTAAAAATTAATTTTGTCATCATGGCCATTTTTAACTTAAGTTTTATTAAATCGAAACTTTCGACATGTTAGACCCCGAATGAGATATAACAACAATGAAAACCGCTCGTCGAATGTGGGTTTATTTATTGAATCTGATTTTATTTTT